>JAEEGL014183013.1_pt1 | contig 13728 bp, 15 predicted proteins | sample 9134231 | NCBI WGS metagenome assembly JAEEGL01 (sample SAMN16246548, study PRJNA631951) | gut metagenome | biome: gut microbiome; feature: rumen; material: fiber-attached | host: Bos | place: Iran: Karaj | collected 2018-10 | reverse complement strand
TCTGCTTCCTGATCGGAGAAGGAAAGAACGTCTTTGAGGTTCTTCCGGAAAGAGGATACGAAGAGGATCCACATCCCCGCGGGCATTCCGCCGTATTTCATCGGAAGAAGCCTTTCTTCCGGACCTCTGCGGAAGAGATATCCTTCAGACGGTAACCGGTCGCTTCGATCGCCTTTCTGAGCGCGTCTTCCGGAACGTTCTCCGCCTGGAAGACGCATTCCCCTTTCTTATGGGAGGAAGACACCTTCTTTGCGCCGGGTACCGTATTGCGTACTGTGTCATTGATATGCGCTTCGCACATGGAACAGACCATTCCTTCGATCGTTAACGTGTATTCTTTCATAAGCTCTCCTATCCTAAGGCCACATCCAGGGCCATCATTACGGTAAATCCGAGGGTAAACAGCAGGACGCCGATATGCGAGTGTTCCCCCTGTCCCATCTCCGGGACGAGTTCTTCGACGACGACATACATCATCGCGCCGGCCGCGAAACTCAGCAGGTACGGCATCAGCGGTACGACCATGGCTGAGATCAGGATCGTGACGAAAGCCCCGATCGGTTCAACGATCCCCGACAGGGCTCCATCCAGAAAGGCTTTTGTCCGGCTCTTTCCTTCTGCGTGTAACGGCATGGAGATGATCGCTCCTTCCGGGAAGTTCTGGATGGCGATCCCGATCGCCAGAGCGAGAGCTCCGGAAGCCGAGATCATGGAAGAACCGGAGAGATATCCGGCATAGACGACACCGACAGCCATGCCTTCCGGAATGTTGTGAAGCGTCACCGCCAGGACCATCATCGTCGTTTTCGCCAGTCGACTCTTCGGTCCTTCGGCTTTCTCCGCTCCGACATGGAGGTGCGGGATCAGATTGTCCAGGACCAGCAGGAAGAGGACGCCGGTCCAGAAACCGAGGAAAGCCGGAAAAAACGCCCATTGTCCCTTATCGGCGGTCTGCTCGATCGCCGGGATGAGGAGGCTCCAGATCGATGCCGCCACCATGACTCCGGCCGCAAAGCCGGACAGACCGCGTTCCACTGACTTGCTGAGATGTTTCTTCATGAAGAAGACGCAGGCGGAACCGAGTGTCGTTCCGAGGAACGGAATCAGGATCCCGGTCCATGTCTGCATGTTCAGATCTGCGTGAATCATAGACGCCTACTTTCTGCACGTAAAACAGGCGATGGACTGTACGTGGCTGACGGATACTTCACCGTAGAGACTTTCCAGTCTCTTTCTGAGGGAATCCAGCGTATCGAACGGAGGGGTGAAGAAACCCTTCTTCACATAGATGCCCCGGATCCATTTATCGGTCCTGGCATTGGCTTTTTCGATATAGAAACAGCCGGTAAAGACACCGCCCTTCTTGAGAACCCGGTGCGTCTCCCTGTAAGCCGCTTCCTTGTCTGGGAAGGCGTGGAATCCATTGAGGGATACGACAGCGTCGAAGGATCCGTCTTCAAACGGCAGATCGCCGACATCTCCCTGCAGGAAAGACACGTTGGACACATGCAGCTCTTCCGCCCTCTTCCGGGCGCTTTCCATCATCTTCTCGGAATAATCGAGACACGTGACATCCGCATCCGGGAGATTCTTCCACACCGGAAGAGACAGGACGCCGGTCCCGACCGGGACTTCAAGCAGCGTTCCCGAAAAACCGTCCGGTATCCCTGCAAGAGCGCGGTCGAGATAGTCCGAAAGATCGTCCGGTCCCATGTCCCATACAACTTTATCGATCATCCTTCCGAGGAAAGACGTTCCGGTCATCATCCGGTCATAAAAGCTGTGCGCCTTCCCGAGGTCTTTATATGCATTTGAGATTTCCTGATGTCTGTTCATCGTCACCTCCGTTAGTTTATACTAACTCTCATTCATTGTAGTACAAAACCGGGAGAATGGAGAAGGATTTGACTGTGTCAAAAGAAAAAGGCACCATGGAGGTGCCTTCTTGTCCAAGAGATCATTGATCACTCGTATTTCCCGTCATTCAGGATGAAGGAAGCGATGTCTCCGATCACTTCTTCTCCGATATGACGCTCGATGCTGTAGTCCTTCGTCGCCTTGAGGATATCGTCATAGATGCCCTCTACGAAGGCGTGGTTGAGTGTCGGATAGAGTTTGAAGAACGTGTCCGGACGGTCTTTGAGACGTTCCCGGAATGCCGCGAAATCCTCCTCGGCCAGAACCTGGAAGTCCTTGCCGCCCTGCAGGATCAGGACCGGTTTTGCGGATTCAAGAAGGTATTCGTCGGCAGTCTTCCGCCCCATCTCCTTGAAGTAGTAGAGCGTCAGACCTCCGGCCCACTTCTTCTTTTTCGCCTCTTCATCCGGCATATCGTAGAGTCCTTCGAACTTCTTTCCGTAAACCTTCTGTTCCCAGGTGACGATCTTGCCGAGCAGGCCTTTTCCCGCCGCCTGACCGAGCTGACGTACGACGATGTCCTCCATCCGGAACGGTGTCCCGGCCAGCAGGATCAGACCTCTGCAGTCCGCTCCTTCCGCATCGATACGCGGTGCCAGCATGGCACCCATGCTATGACCGAGCAGGAAGACCCGTTCAGGATCGATCCGCGGGTCTTTCTTCAGCAGTTTCACAGCCAGGATCGCATCGTCGATCGTCTCCTCTTTGGCTGTTGCCAGCATCTTCGCCATCTTCCGTCCGTAGACAAAGGTCCGCTTATCGTAGCGCAGAGAGGCGACTCCGTGTTTCGCAAGACCTTCGGCCAGATCTCTGAACGGCGTCAGCTTCATGACTTTCTCATCCATATTGCTGGCACCGGAACCATGGACCAGAACGACGGCAGGCACCGGGGACGATACGTCCTCCGGCAGCGTCAGCAAACCGTTTAACGGGAAGTCCGTTCCTTCCCCGACGGTGATCTTCTCAATGGTCATATCCATACCTTCTTTCTATTGATCGTTCTTTTTCCGGTAAAGGAGATAAGAATATACGACCGGTGCCGTGGTACATACCAGCACGACCGGCATCGACAGCGCATAGGCATTCTTCACGAACAGAGCCATCACTGCACACAGGATCCCGCAGATCATGAAGACGTATCCTCCGAAACGGTGGGTCTTGTCCCAGTTTTCCGCGTCGTTGAGCGCCCACGGAACCTTGATCCCGATCGTGTAGTTCTGCCGGCATTTCGGCAGATAGTTTCCGATGACGGTGAGAAGAACTCCGACCAGCAGGATGGTGATGTTCGAGATATTGAAATCGTAGCCCAGTGCTTTTCCATAAAGCAGGAACGTGATATACACGGAGACCGCCGGTACCGCCCAGCAGATCAGATCCATGACCTTGTCGCTGACGTTCCGGTTCTTCGGATCCGCTGTCGTGACGAAGAGACAGAGGAGATGTACTCCCAGCATGATCGCTCCGGTGCCGAATACCGCGAATGTCTTGGGCGAATATCCGTCCGCTTCCCCGAGCGCGTTGAAATGCGTCGCGATCTGCTCCGGCAGTTTTTTATAGAAAACCAGTCCGACGATCATCGGCAGCAGACACAACAGCGACGTGATCAGGATCATCCCTTTCTTTTCCCTGAATCTCTTCATCTTATTTCTCCCCTTTCAGCTGCGACAGCCACAGCATCATCTCTTCGATGACCGATGTGTTGAGCGAGTAGTAAATGTAGTTCTTTTCCCTCTCTTCATAGATCAGATCCGCTTCCTTGAGCAGTTTCAGGTGATACGATACCGTCGCCTGGGAACTGTCAAAGTGAGAGCTGATCTCTCCGGCTGACATCTTCCCCTTCTTCAGAAGATCGAGGATCTTCCGCCTTGCCGGATCAGAGAGGGCTTTGAAGGTCTCTCCGTATCCCATAGGTCTTCCTCCTATTTAGAAATCTATCTAAATACATTGTATTCCCTTCCTTACCAGCTTTCAATATCTATTTCGATATCCGTCTAAATACCAGGCAGAAGAAAAGATGACTTCCGTCATCTTCATTCGTATATCTTCCCTCTCAGACAGTTGGCGTAGAGCCAGTCCTTGAACGGCAGCGGATCATGGGTCTCGTTGAACTCCTTCAGCTTCTCCCGGAATTCTGCCTTCTTCTCCGGGATCACGACGATGAACCCGTTCCCCTTGTCGACCATGATCTTGTTCGCAAACATGAGCGCCACCCGGACGTCTCCGTCCGTAAAGAGCCGTTTCCCGAGGATGTGCAGCAGGACGTCGAGAGCGATCTCCGTATTGGCCTTCGCCGGCTGATCGATCATCTCGTTGAGCTCCCGGATCTGTTCCTCGTCAAGCTGATTCGAGTACGTATCCATGAGCCCTCTCATCAGGATGGAGTGAAGCTCGATCAGCTGATCGTAGTCCGCTTCCCTGTCGCAGTTCTCCATGATGTAGTCATAGGCATCCCGGAAGTTTAACAGAGCGGTCTTCTCCTCGCTTCCCTCATAGAGCAAAGACGGATCGCGTACGGCTTCCTTCGTGACGTCGTAGCGTGCCAGCAGCATTCCGGCATAGAGAAAATCGTCGAGGCGCGCACGGACGAATTTCCTGTTCTGAGCCGGTGTCATGACGAACTTATTTTTCATAGTCTTCCTCTTTTCTCTATTGTAACAGACTTTCCCTGTGTGTGTTCAAGAAACGGAAGCAGACAAAAAGAAGGAAATCGTTGCAACAAATACCGATTTATATTAGAATAAAAGAGCCGTTTTAGGGGTGTCGTACAATGGCAGTACAGCGGTCTCCAAAACCTCTGATGGGAGTTCGATTCTCTCCACCCCTGCCAGACGCGTAAAAAGCCATCGAATGATGGCTTTTTTATTGTTCAGTGTTTCCCGCCCGGGAATCCGCCGGACGGACCTCCCTGAGGTCCCTGACCGCCGGGCTGCATATTGTTTCCTTCGGGAGGAGTCATACCTCCCTCAGCGGGAAAACCCCAGCCGGATCCTCCCATGCCGCCCATACCGCCGAACTGGTTGGACAGCGATGTGATGACACTGCCGTTTACGGTCACGGTCCCTCCGTTGAGTTCTCCCTTTCCGTCGTAGTCGAACGGAGACTGGGCTTTGATCGTCAGCGTCCCGCCGTTGATGATGATGTTCCCATTGGCATCGACGGCGTCGGTATCGCCTTGGCCCATGTCGATCGTGATGTCGCCGCCGTTTATGGTGATGCACGGAGTGATGCCGGAGACCTTCTGACCGGCGTTGATCCCGTCGTCGCTCGCGGTGATCTTGATCGTACCGCCGTTGATATTGACGAGCGTCGCTTCCAGTCCTTCATGGGCGCTGATCGTGACCGTTCCGCCGTTGATCGTCAGGGTGTGATCCGCATGGACCGCATCATCATCGCTTCTGATCGTGATATCCGCACGATCGATCGTGATCATGCCGTCGCTGTGGATGCCGTCGTCATCGGAGTCGATCGTGATAGCTCCTGCGGCAATGACGACTTCCCCGTCCGCTTTCAGGGCTTTTCCGGCGCAGGTGATATTGAGATCTCCGCCATTCACCGTCAGCGTGCGGAAGGCATAGATGCCATCGGAAGCGGAAGTGATCGTGAAGCTGCCGCCGTTGATCTCGACACAGCCTCTGTCTTCGCTTTCCTCGTTGTCCGAGACGATGGCATCGGTGCCGCTGCTGATCGTAAAGGTACCGCCGCCAATGACGACACAATCCTTGCCGTAGAGGGCGTGGTTCTTCGCCGTCAGAACATAGGTCCCGTTTTCGATGACCAGATCATCCTTGGAGACGATCGCGTGTTTCGCGGTGTTTTCGATGACGAGGGTCCCCTCTCCTTCGAAGGAGAGATCGCTCTTGGAGTAGATGACCGCGTCGACGTTGTTGAGGTCGATCTGCTGATAGCTGTCTGCGGTCACCAGGGTGTTGACCGTACCCTCTTTTAGCGTAATGGTCACATGGTCAGCTTCCGTCACGTAGATCGCTGCGAAATCATCGCTGCTGATCGTGACGCCATCGAGAATGAGCTCCACGTCTTCGTCCTCGCCGACGCTGATGATGACGGAGCCGTTGATCGTGCCGTTCAGGGTATACGTCCCTGCTTCCGTGATGAGAACGTCATCGTCGGAAGCTTCGACCGTTTCCGAAGAGGCCGGCTCTGTCTGAACGGTTTCCGTATTCTCCGTCACCTCCGGAGTGTCGTTGATGACTGTCTTTTCTTCAGCGATCGCCTGCGAACAGCCGGTCAGCAGGACGATGGCGCATAACAGTGCGAGTATATATTTCTTCATCAGAGTTCTCCTTTCGCGGTCAGTTTCCCGAGGGAAACTTCCAGATTGCCGTTGCGCACCCGGATCTCATCGATCATTTCCTTCTGCTTCGAGAGATCCTTCAAGGTGACGACGTATTCCAGTTTATAGAGGGATCCGAGCGAGGCCGTCTTCACGTTGACGAGTTCCCCGGCTTCCGTATAGGTATCCAGGATATCCCGGAAGACTTCGCAGTAGTCGAGATCCTCGGGGATCGTGATCTTGAGCGTCCGCTGCCGGTCGTTGTCTTTGCCGTATCCGGTCAGGGTCAGCAGCATCCCGACGCCCAGGACGATGAGGGCGAAGACGGCGGCAATACCGGCGTAGCCCATCCCGCAGGCGAGGCCGATCGCCACGTCGATGAAGACGCAGGTCAGATCGCGGGCGGTGCCCGGAACGCTCCGGAACTTGATCAGGGAGAAGGAACCGGCGACAGCCAGCCCTGCTCCGATGTTGCCGTTCACCAGCATGATCACCAGGGTCACCAGAGCCGGAAGCAGTACGAGACTGCCGGCGAAGGAACGGGAATGGGTGTTCCGGAACATATAGCTGAGCGAGACCAGGAAGCCGAGCACGAGCGATACGCCCAGAGCGGCTAAGAACTGGTTCACGGTAGTAGTTGTTGAGAAAATGCTTGCAAAGATATTCATATTACTGTCCTCCTGCGGTCTGTTTCACATAGGCGGCTCCGTATTTGGAGAAAGAATTCGGGTAGATCGAGAGTTCGCTGAAGATCCGGGCGAGCCAGAGAGGCATGGCCTCTGCCGCCTTGACCTCCATCAGTACGGATCCTTCCGGCAGCAGCGGCTGTCCATAGGACCCCTTCCGGAAATCGAGATCTTCCGTGCGGTACGTGACTTCCTCGTCGAAGGTGATGCGCAGGTCGCTGTCTTCTTCGCCCACATAGGAGAGGCGGTGCGCTCCGATCCACATCTTCGGTTCGAGATCCTGATAGAACTCCTCGAAGTAGCGGATCTCCTTTCCGATCTGCCGGTCTCCATAGGAGCAGTCCTGCAGTCCTTTTTCCTTCAGTTCGTCATAGTCGGCTTCCGTACGTCTCTTATAGACGATACCGGCGACTTTTTTCTTGAGTTCGATGAAGATCTTTCCGTCTTCCCCTACCCGGTCGTAGGCGCGGATCCGGAGTTTCTCCTTGTATTCCGGCTTTTCGAGGGAGCGGCGGATCAGACGCTGGTCCTTCGTGTCGTAGTATATGGACAAGACACGGGAATCGCTGTATTCCGCGGGAACGATGCGCTGTCCGGCTCTTGTCTTCAGCTCGTCATACTGTTTCTTCGAGAGGATGTATTTGAGTTCGGTCCTTTCAAATGTTTCCATGTCTTTTCCTCCTGTTCATGGCTCCATCCTACGGGAGAAATGTGAATTTCCACTGAACTGAAGGTGAATTCCGGCCGAAAAAAAAGACGTCTCTGACGTCTAATAAGGGAAATAAAGGAAGAGGAAGAAGTGCCCGATCATCAGCAGGATAGCCAGGATCACCGTCGGGGAACTGTAGAAGAGCGCCGCCGACATCTTCCCGTTTTTTCCTCTCGGCACCCGGAAGGAAAGACTCTTCCTAAAGATCAGCAAGAGCACGGCGATGAGATAGACCGCCATGAGGATATACTGGATGTACTGCGATGCCGAAGACGGCAGAACACAAAGTACATAGATAAAGAGATCGAACAGGATGTGGATGAGGATCACCGGCTGGATGGACGTGTAGCGGATCGCCACTCTGCCCAGCAGTACGCCCATGGCGAAGGCCGGGATCACATCCGAGAAATAGCTGTGACATAACGCAAACAGGGCGGCAGTCGCTAAGAGCGCGAAGTTCTTTCCGTATTTCCCGAGTACCTGCAATAAGACGCCCCGGAAGACGTATTCCTCCAGGATCGGCGAAGCGATCACGTAGATGAACACGAACATCGGATGCGAGAGATAGTCGCTCCTGAGGACGCAGCCGATATTGCTTAAAAGCGTTCCGGCGATCCCGAGGCGGCTCACCACCATGTCCGAGACAAAGGTCAGGAAGGTCACGATCGAAAAGAAGATGATCGTCCAGGAGACGAGATCGAGGATCGACGCGTCGATGTTGCGGAAGATCTTTTTCAGCGGCAGTTTCGCCCTTCGGCGCATCAGGAAAAACGGGATCAGCGATCCCGCCATCAGGAAGAGATAGAAGATCCCGAAGAAGAGGATCTCATTGTCATATAAGTCCGCTGCGGTCTGCTTCAGATACAGGAGAAGAAGATGCGGCGCATACAGGACCGCAAGCACATACGCAAGCAGAGCGATCCCCGTGAGCAGGAAGTTCTTCCGCACGGTCTTTTCCGATACGACTGTTTCACTCATGTTTTTTCATTATACATGATTCTCTGCCGTTGTGACAGGAATCAGTGTTCTTTCGGGATAAAGCTGTCGAAGATGAATAGGTCGAACTTCCCCTGATTGCGGTCGAGTTCCTCCTGGGATTTGATCGTATACGTGACGGAGAAGTTCCGGTAGAGATACCGGCAGAGTCTCCGCGAGAGATTGGCTTCATGGAGGTGGTTGTAGGCGATGAAATCCGGCTTCGTCAGGAAGTTGAACAGCAGGTAGGCACACAGGAACTCGATAAAGCTCATCTTCCGTTTGTGATCCCCGTATTCCTCCGAGAGCTGTCCTCTCATGAGTTCCGGATAGTGTTTCTTAAACCAGTAGACGACAAGCGGATGGAACGACTCGACGCAATAGACCCCTTTATAATCCTTTAGGAGTTCCATGCTGATCGGACAGACGTCCAGTTTCCTGTCGGCATTCTCCGCCTTGAATTCGATGATCAGCGGGACCTTCCCGTCCACGAGATCGAGGACTTCCTTCAGCGTCGGGATCGTCTCTCTCGAATCGAAGAGCGTGCATTCCCGCAGTTCTTCCAGGGTATGATCCCGGACCTTGCCCTCCAACGGAGTCCCGTCTTTTTTCCGAAGGGCTCTTTTCGCCGACATGTCGTGCATGATGACCGGGATATCGTCTTTACTGAGCTGTACGTCGAACTCCATTCCGTATCCCCTCTCTACGGCCTTGCGGAAGGCCCTGAGCGAGTTTTCCGGAGCATCGGATGAATTATCGTGGAGACCTCGATGCGCGTAATAGCGGCCTTCAAACGCCTTCCTGTCGCATTTCCGGAGGGAAGGCATGATGAGAAAGAGATACAGCAAGACGATAAACAGCGGGATCAGCAGGAGTTTCATACCCGTATAATAACACTTTCTTTCCCTCTTCGGTATAATAGGAACGTATGATCCTGATCAAGGGAATACGGCTCAGCCTGGAAGAAGAGGAATCTTCCCTTGCCGATAAAGCCTGCCGGAAATACCGGATCGACCGGAAGGACGTACTGTCCTGGAAGATCCGCAGGAGATCTCTCGACGCACGGAAAGAGATCGCTTTTGTGTACTCTCTGATCATGGAAGTAAAGAATGAAGCCAGGTACCTCCGGAGAGAAGGGGTCGCTCTTTATGAAGAAAAGGATCTTTCGGTAACACCGGTCGATTCTTCCCGGCGTCCGGTCATCATCGGCTACGGCCCGAGCGGGATCTTCGCCGCCTGGAGACTTATGGAGGCCGGGATAAGACCAATCATCTTCGAACGGGGAAAGAGAGTCTCCAAACGGGAGAAGGACGTGGAGAACTACTTCACGGACGGGATCTTCCTTCCTGAAAGCAATGTCGTCTACGGCGAAGGCGGAGCCGGGACTTTCTCGGACGCCAAGCTCACGACCAGACTCAACGATCCGTTCATCGACTATATCCTCGACGTCTTCGTGAAACACGGCGCGGATGAGGACATCCGGATCGACGCCCACGCCCATATCGGGACCGACGTCGTGAGGAGAGTCATCGAGAAGATCACGGATGATCTCCTGCAAAAAGGAGCGGAATTTCACTTTGAAGAACGCGTCACCGACTTCCTCATCGAAGAAGGAACCGTAAAAGGAATAAAAACAGATAAGGGAGAATACGCCTGTTCCCACGTGCTTCTCGGGATCGGACACAGCGCATTCGATACCTTCAAAGCGCTTCACGAACGCGGCGTTTATCTGGAAGCCAAGGATGCGGCGGTCGGATTCCGTGTCGAACATCCTCAGTCACTGATCGATCGGGTCCAGTATCACGGCATCGTCTCGGAAAAACTCGATCCGAGCGAGTACTTTTTGCGCTACAAGGGAGAAAAAGGCGTCTACTCCTTCTGCATGTGTCCGGGCGGCTTTGTCGTGCCATCCAACGCAGAAGAGGAAAGCGTCGTCACCAACGGGATGTCCTATCATGACCGGGGCAATCACCTGGCCAACAGCGCCCTGCTCATTCAGGTGAAGAAGGAAGAATACGGGGAAGGTCCCCTGGCGGGATTCGATTACCTGCGTTCGATCGAACGGAAAGCCTATGGACTCTCGGGTTCCTATAAAGCCATCTCGATGAATCTCGCTGATTACGTAAACCATGAGCTCCATGAGCTCCGCTTCCCTTCCTCCTATCCTCTGGGCACGCTCACCGCAGACATCCATGAAATCTTCTGTGGCAGAGACAACAGGATCCTCGAAGAGGCCCTGCGGACTTTCGACAGTCAGATCCCGGGATTCCTCGAAGAAGGCATCCTCACAGGACCGGAGACGAGATCCTCGAGCCCGGTGCGGATCCTGCGGGACGAGACCGGACAGTCCGTCAATACGAAAGGCCTCTATCCGATGGGCGAAGGTCCGGGATACGGAGGCGGGATCATGTCCTGCGCGTTAGACGGAATACGGACGGCGGACCGTGTGCTTCATTCTCTGATGAATTCATCCAAAGTTCACATTCGCTGAGGAATAATGGATATCGGAGGTGAAGAAATATGAAATTCAACTGGAAAACACTGATCCTCGTCTTCCTGGTCGCCCTCCTGGGTGCCGGCATCGGAACCTTCGGGATCCTCGAGATCCACGACAACGAGAAAAAGACGGCTTCGCTGCAGAATCTCGAAGTACAGACGGTCGCCTATGACCCTGTCTCGGAGAGCAGCTATACGAAAGCCATCAATAAGGCCTATGACACGGTCGTCGAGATCACGGCCAAATCCAAAACTCAGACCTTCTTCGGTACCAGCGATGCCACAGGTATGGGTTCCGGCGTCATCGTCTCGGAAGACGGATACATCGTCACCAATCATCACGTCATCAACGGAGCCTATGACGTCTCTGTCAAGCTCTCAAACGGCGAAAGTTACCCGGCAGAGATCGTCGGCAGCGATTCCAGGACCGACACGGCTCTCATCAAGATCGATGCGAAAGGTCTCTCCTATGCGAACTTCGTCGATTCCGACTCGCTGGCCATGGGCCAGGAAGTCATCGTCATCGGCAATCCGCTGGGTCAGGGCGTGACCTGCAGCACCGGGATCATCTCTTCCCTGGAAAAGGAAGTCTATCTCAACAACGTCTATATGGACCTCATCCAGACGGATGCCTCGGTCAATGAAGGAAACTCCGGCGGCGGCATGTTCGACATCTACGGCAATCTGGTCGGTCTGATCAACGCCAAGTCATCCTCGTCTTCCTATTCCTCTGCGATCGTCGAAGGCATGGGCTATGCGATCCCGGCTAACCGGGTGCTCTGGGTCATCAATTCCCTGAAGGAATACGGTTATGTGAAAGACCGTCCGACTCTCGGTATCAGCGTCGTGACCGGCTATTCCAATTCCTATTTCTACATGACCAGTGAAGAAGGCGTCCTGATCGGAGAAGTCTTCGACGGAGGCGGCGCCAAGGAAGCCGGCATGCAGGCCAATGACCGCATCCTCAGCGTCGACGGAACAGCCGTCAACTCCTATGCCGCCCTGAACAAGGTCCTCGACGATCACCAGATCGGAGATACGGTCAAGGTAGAAGTATTACGGGGAGAAGAAAAGATCACGTTCGACGTGACCCTCAAAGAAGCGACAAGATAAAGAAAAAGGAAGATCGATGATCTTCCTTTTTTTTGATTACAGGATCGTTTCCGAACCGTCCTCGTGGACGAGGATGAAACTGCAGTTGAGACCGTACTTCGCGATAAGACCGGAAATAACGGCTAACGGAGCCGCTCCCGCAAACAGAGCGACGGCGCCGACGGCGACACCTGTGTTGAGGGAGACCGAGATGATCTTCTTCCCGTTCGGATCGCGGACGATGAGTTTGCGGGCATTGCCCTGCTCGATCGCCTTCTTGACTGCGGCAAGGATATCGTCGCCGGTCTTCTGTGTCTTATCTCCAAATCCGCGGAAGATCGGTTCCGGTTCGGTTTCTTTTCTGCTTTCGAAGAGGATGACCGCATCCAGGACGTCTCCATCCGCCTTTTCCAGAAGCTCCTTGGCTTCCTGATAGCTGCAGCCGGTCCTTGCGATCACCTGATCGACTTCCTGAAGAGTAAAGTTCATTGATAGATACCTCCTTTAGCACTCCATAATAGAGACTGCTAATATTGTATGATGATTTGTATGTGTTTGTCAAGAAAAAGCTCTTCCCGAAGGAAGAGCTCTGTTTTACTGATCCTGTTTTTCCAGCTGAGCCTGACGGACGACCTTTTCGGTGACGTTGGCCGGAGCCGGTTCGTAACGGTCGAATTCGATGACGTAGGAGCCTCTGCCCTGGGTCATGGAACGCAGTTCCGTAGCATACTTCTGCATTTCGGCCATCGGGACTTCCGCTTCGACTTTTCCTTCACCGTCTTCGGTGGAGCCGATATCCATGATCATACCGCGGCGCTTGTTGAAATCGCCGACGATATCACCGGTGTACTTCTCCGGAGCGATGACCGTGACTTTGCCGATCGGTTCCAGAAGGACCGGACCGGCCTGCGGCATAGCGGCTTTGAAGGCCAGACGGGCAGCGGATTCGAAGGCGACCGCCTTGGAATCGACCGGGTGCATCTTGCCGTCGAAGAGCGTAGCCTTGACGCCGACGACCTTGTATCCGGCGAGTTCGCCGTGTTCCATGCACTTGCGGAGTCCGAGTTCTGTCGGAGGGAAGAATTCCTTGGAGACGGAACCGCCGAAGATGTCGGTCTCGAAGACCATGTCTTCGGAGTCGATCGGTTCGAAGCGGATCCAGACTTCACCGAACTGGCCGGCACCGCCGGACTGTTTCTTGTGTCTGCCCTGGGCTTCGACTTTCTTCTTGATGGTCTCACGATACTGGACCTTCGGTTCCTTCGTCGTGATCTCGACCTTGTATTTGTTGCGGAGCTTGTTGACGACGACGTCGATCTGCTGTTCGCCTAAAGCGTAGAGGACCTGTTCGGACGTCTCGGCGTTCTTGACGAGCTGCAGAGACTTGTCTTCTTCGAGGATCCTCTTGATGGCTTCGGACATCTTGTCTTCATCATCCTTCGTCTTCGGAGCGATGGCGACGCCCAGCATCGGTCTCGGGAAGGAGATCGGCGGGAAGACGATCTTTCTGTCTCTGGTGCAGAGGGTATCGTTGGTGGAGGTGACCTGAAGTTTCGTCACGG
>JAEEGL011694049.1_pt1 | contig 13728 bp, 6 predicted proteins | sample 9134231 | NCBI WGS metagenome assembly JAEEGL01 (sample SAMN16246548, study PRJNA631951) | gut metagenome | biome: gut microbiome; feature: rumen; material: fiber-attached | host: Bos | place: Iran: Karaj | collected 2018-10 | reverse complement strand
GTCTGAAGTCTGGGGTCTGAAGTCTGGGGTCTGGGGTCTGGGGTCTGGGGTCTGGGGTCTGGGGTCTGGGGTCTGGGGTCTGGGGTCTGGGGTCTGGGGTCTGGGGTCTGAAGTCTGGGGTCCTGTCGTTTCCATTGCGCCGATGGCTTAATTTCCCATTTCAGGCTTGAAAGAAACACATATACACATTATATTTTGCAAAAGTGTTTTTTTAAATTGGCGGCAGCGTGATTTTCGCGTTGTTGCCCGAGGAGGATACGATGAAGAGGACCACCCTGCATCTTTTGCCGAATGCCCACATAGATCCAGTCTGGCTGTGGGATTGCCGCGAGGGGGCGCTGGAGGCGGTCTCCACCTGCCGTTGCATGGTCGAGTTGATGGGGCGGAATCCAGAGCTGACCTTCATCCGCGGGGAGGCGTGGGCTTACGAGCAGGTCGAGGCATACGCTCCGGAACTGGTGCCAGAGATCCGCAGGCTCATCGCGGCGGGGCGTTGGGATGTGGTGGGGGGGACATACGTGCAGAGCGACGGCAATCTTCCCGGGACGGCGACGTATGTCCGACAACTGGAGACGGGGCTGCGGCATTTTCGGGAGCGCTACGGGGTCGAGGTCCGCGCGGGGTGGTCCGCGGACTGCTTCGGGCACAGCCTGGGGCTGGTCGAGATCTTCGCGGAGGCGGGCATCCGTTATTATGCCTTCAACCGTCCAGAGGCGTGGTTTCGCCCGTTGCCGAAGCCGCTGTTCTTCTGGCGCGGCCAGGGCGGCGGCGAGGTGCTGTGCTATCGGATTCCAGTGGGCTGGTATGCCAGCGAACGGGCCCAGGTGTGCGAGCGGCTGGACGAAGCGCTGGAGCAGTCCGCTGGCTGGAATCTGGAGAATGTCGCCGTGTTCATCGGGCTGGGGGACCACGGCGGCGGTCCGACCCAGCGCCATATCGACGAGATCGCGGCCTGGCGCCTTGCGCATCCCGAGGTGGAGGTCGTCTATTCGACCTTGCACGGCTTCTTCCAGGCGGCGGAGGCGGAGATCGCCAGGCGCGGGCGGGAACTGGTTCCAGTTCTCGGGGACGAACTGAATTTCCTGATGCGCGGATGCTACGGGAGCTGCCTGAAGACCAAGTCCGCCTATCGCGACGCGGAGGGGGGGCTGAAGCGCGCATCCATCTTGGACACGGCCATATCCGTCGGCATGGGCGTGCAGCCCCAGGACTTTTCGCGGCAGTGGCGCGGCCTCCTCTTCAATTGCTTCCACGACATCCTTCCAGGCACCAGCATCGAGCGGGCCAGCGTCGAGCAGGTGGATTGGCTGCGGGGGATCCTGAGCGACGCACGGCGGATGGAGTTCCAGGCCTGCGCCGCGCTCGCGTGCCGCATCGACACGCAGGTGCCGACGCCGCAGGCCCCCGACCTGCCCGCCGCCGTGCCTGCGCTGGTCTTCAACCCGCATCCCTATCCGTGGAGCGGCGCGCTGGAACTGGAGGCAAGCCTGGACAGCCGCCCCGTCTGGGAGTACGAGGGGCGGGTGCAGGAAATCCCCGTTGAACTGCGGAACGAGGCAGGGACGCCGCTCCCGTTCCAGCGCATCGACCACGAGCACAACAGTTTCCTGAGTCTTCCCTGGCGCCAGCGCGTGCTCTTCGAGACGACGCTCCCCCCTGGCGGATGGCGGCGCTTCACGCTGGGCTATGCGCCGCAGGCCAAGGCGGTGGCGCCGTCCGCAGGCACCGCCGTCGGGCAGGGCGAGACCCTGTCCAATGGCCGGCTGGCGGTGGAAATCGACCGCGCGCACGACGCCATCAGAATCCTGCGGGACGGCACTGAACTCTTCGGCGGCGCGGGGCTGGCCCTGGAGTGCTGCCGCGACACCTGGGGCTCCTGGGGGGATCAGAAGGAGCGCCCCGAGGGCTATCTCTGCCAGGAGACGCTGGAGCGCTGGCGGATCGGGCGGGTCGAATTGCTGGAGGGCGGCCCCCTGCGGGCCACGCTCTTTGCGGAGTTCGCGGGGGCGCGCTCGACTGCCACGGCGCGGATTTCCCTGCGACGCGACAGTCTGCGGGTGGAGTGCGCGTTTCGGGTGGTCTGGAACGAGGCGGGGACACGCCTGCGGATAGTCACGGCCCCCGCCGAGGCGGTGCGCTACGCCGTCCTCGGCGGCGAACTGGAACGGCAGGAGACGGGCGACGTGCCTGGTGGCCGCCACCTGGTCTGGAAGGGCGGCGGACGCCAGGTCGGCATCGCCACCGACCATGCCAGTTGTTTCGGAAACTACGGGGACTGCTTTGCCGTCACCCTGGTTCGCGGCTCGAAATATGCGACCGACGCAGAGCATCCCGCGACGGACTGCCCCGAACGCCCCGCCTGCGACCTGGGCGAACATCTTTGCCGCATTTTCATCCTGGCGGAGGCGTCCGAGGCTGCCGAGGCGGCGGATGACCTGGAGACGCCCCCGCTCGTCCTGATCTGCGACCGCCATCCAGGGACGCTGCCATCGCGGGGATCGCTGTTCAGGATCGACAATCCTCGGGTGCGCCTGCTGGATCTGCAGTCCACGCCGCAGGGCGTGCAGGCCACCCTGCAGCAGTTCTCCGCCCCGATGGAACGGGCCAGGCTGTGGGTCGGGGAGCGTTCACGGGAGGCGACGGTTCCCTTCGCGCGCATCGTCAAGGTGACGATGTAGAGCCCAGACCCATCTTACGGGACCCCAGACCTCAGACCCATCTTTCTGGGACCCCAGACCCCAGACCCATCTTTCTGGGACCCCAGACTTCAGACCCCAGACCCATCGAAGACCCGAGACCCGAGACCCCGCGTTCTGTGGCGGCCCATTCTTGGGCCGCTCAAAGCGACTGGAGGAATTGCATGAGGCGGGCGGCCTCGGGGCTTGCATCTGGATCGGCGAAATGGAGGGCCTCCCAACAGCACGCCTTCTGCACGAACGGCGCGACCTGTGCGAGCTGGGCGGCGACACGGGCGGGCGCGGCTGGGAAAAGGTTGCATTCGGGGGTGTAGCCGCGGCGCTCGAAGATTTCGGTGTGGCTCCAAAGGTCGAGGCCATGGTGGCTTGCGATGGCCTTCCAGGCTTGCCAGATCGCGGGCATCTCGCGGATGCGGGCGATGCCGTTTCCAATGCAGTCCTGGGGCATGAGAATGTCGATGCCACTGCCGTCGAGGACGGTGTTCCAGAAGTCCTGGAAGGCGTCGTTTTGCGCGGGGCGGTGGAAGGTGGCGGGGGAGGCGATGACGCGGAGGCGCCCGTCCTGTTCCTTCACCATGTCCGCGAATGCGGTGTAGAGCGTGCGCATGCGCTGTTCCAGTTCGGGGCGGCGCCTTCCCTCGAAGGCGGTTTCAGCGGGGAAGTACATGCCGTCGAAACGGCCGAGCCGAACCAGTTCGCCGAAGCAGGCCCGATGCTCGTTGATCTCGCTTTGCAGTTCGGCTGGCGAAAGGCGGTCCTTCCAGCCTGCGACGGAGCCATAGCCTCCGAGGAAGACGTGAAGCCCCTCCGCGGCGGCCGCCTCCAGCATGCACTCGATGACGCCATGGCATTGGAGTTCGCGGGCAAAACGGCTGGACTGATAGTAGCAGTCGCCGAGTTCACGCCAGAGCGCGGACTGGAAGATCACCGTATCCATGTGCAAGGCCCGAAAGCGCCGAAAGACATCGCGCCACTCCTGGACGGCGGCGTGGAGCATGGGCCGTCCGTGGTAGTCTGCGGGATGCGCGTAGATGAAGGAGGCGGTGATTCGCATGGGAAGCCCCTGCACGGCGGCGAGGTCGTCGGCGTTGGCGTCGTGCATGGCGTGGAGACGGCGAAGCTCGCGCCCCTCGTCGAAGCCGACTGGCGGCATGAAATAGGGAATGCCGTCCACCTGGCCGACAGGGAAGACACGTCCGTCGGATCTGGATGCGGCGTCGGCGGGGGCCTCGCCGTCCCCAGCGGCGGGGAGTTGCCGCAGCACGCGGTCCACCTTGGTGCGCTCAGGCGACAGGAAATGGTGGAACGGCATGGCCATCGTGTCCTGGCAGATACCCTTGAGGGAGAGGGCGCTTTTGATTCCTTTGATGATGCTGGACTGGTATCGCCCGATGGAGTAGAGACGCCGCTGGCTGTAGATGTCGCGCTGCAGACGCCGCATGTTCGGGACATCGGCGGCCCTGGCGGCGTTGTACATCGCCACGAACAACTCGGGATTGAGGTTGGCGCCGCCCGCCACCCCGCCGTCCGCTCCGAAGAGGACGGCCTCGGCGAGGAGTTCCTCGGGGCCCACGAAGACGGAGAAGTCGTCGCGTCCCTTCAGCCCCAGCAGGACTTCATGGAGGTCGCACATGTTTCCAGAGCTGTCCTTGTAGCCCCTGACATTGGGCAGTTCCGCCAGCCGAAGCACCAGCGCGGGCTTCATCAGCACCTTGGTCATGGAGGGCATGTTGTAGAGGAAAAGCGGGAGGCGGACGTTTGCGGACACGGTGCGGTAGTAGTCCATGAGTTCGTCCTCGCCTGGCTGGAAATAGCATGGCGGTGCGCAGACCAGTGCGTCGGCGCCTTGCCGCCAGGCGAAATCGGCGAGGGCGAAGGAGTCTTCGAGCGCGGCGGCGGAGATGCCGACCAGCACTGGCAGGGCACCGTCGTTGAGGCGCAGAGTTTCCTGGATCATCCGCTTCTGGCGTTCCATGCCCAGGGCTGGTCCCTCGCCTGTGGTGCCGAGGATGAAGAGACCATGCACGCCGCCGTCCTTGAGGTGTTTCAGCAGTTTCGCCAGGCCAACTTGGTCGATGTCGCCTTTTTCCGTGAGCGGAGTGATGACGGGCGGGACGATTCCTTGCAGTTTTTTCATGACGTTGGACCTAATAGACCAGGCTGCGGAAATGCGGGATGCGGTGGAGGGTGATGAGATTGCCATTGTGCGCGCTGACGGCATTTTCGTCCCCTGAGCGGGCGATGACGAGCAAATCCTCGCCGCAGATCGCCATGGAGGCATAATGCCGCGCGCACTTGGGGGTGCGTCCGATGGCGATCATGCCTGCGAAGCACCAGTCGAAGAGATTGCGGGAGAAGTATAGGGCGAGGCGGTGCCGTTCGTTGTCGGGCAGCCCGAAGCGGTCGTCGGGCAGGAGGTCGGGTCGGGTCATGCTGTCGGTGGACTGGGTGGAGGCCAGCCAGTACAACTGCGAGGCGGCATCGAAGACGAGGTGGAACTTCATGTGCCCGCCAGGGCATGGCACATGGAGCATCGGTGCGCCTGCCGGCGTCTTCACCAGTTCCAGGACGAGGCTGTCGCCCAGGTCGTGGCAGCGGGCGATGGCGGCGATGTTGGTCATGCCCGTGTGCTGGCGCATCCAGATGTGGACGGTGTTGTCCTCGAACAGGTTGTGACTGCGGTCGTGGATCTTGACCACATGGGATTCCAGGAAGCCTGGAGGGCCGCAGTAGCGCCGCTGCTGTTCAGGCAGCAGGAAGCCAGCATGGTAGAAGGGGATGCCCAGGGTGGAAGGCAGTTCCGCGGGATATGGGAGGGTGTTGGAGACGAGCCAGTTGCCTGGATCCAGCAGGTCGCTGCCCAGGCGCGCGCGGAGCACGGCCAGGGCGACGTCTGGCCAGAAGTCGCCAGTGCGGGGCTCCATGGTCAGGTACAGGAAGCCGTTTTCGCGGTGGCAGGCGCCGACGCCTTGATGCCATTCCCCAGGGAAGCCGAGATTCTTGACTTCGCTCCAGTGTTCCCCGCCATCCTCGCTGGCGGCGATGACGATGCCTTTCACGTGCCCCAGAAGGTAGAGCCGGCTTCCGTCGCGGATCAATCGGGCGTGGAGGAGGGGCAGCCGCGCCAGTTCCCGCCAGTTGCCCCCTCCGTCGTCCGAGGCGAGCACGCGGCATTGGTTCCCCAGCCCCCAGTCCCCCCAGTCGCTGCGCGGGCCAGGGAGGCGGACGATGCCTGGACCGCCCAGGTCCAGGCTGGCCAGCAGGCGGCCAGAAGGCAGGGCCAGGATGTCGGGGCTGAAACAGAAAACGTCGGCGGGGGACGGCGAGGCGAAGACGACTTTTTCGGAGGCGATGGGGTGCATGGGGGGCGGCAGGGAGGGTCATTTGGCGCCGCAGTCGAAGACCACGAGCCGAAACCCCTTGGGCGGGATGCTGACGGGGGAGGCGAGGTCCTGGCCGTTTTCCAGATCATAGACTCGGCGCAGGCCAGCCTGGTTGACGAGAGTGATGGTGACCTGCACCGCCTCGTTTTTAGAGTCGTTGACCGCCACGGCCAGGGTCTTGCCGTTGGGGAAGGCGTAGGCGGAGAGGAGCACTGGCGCGGTGCTGGCGACGGGGCATCCCTTCCGCCAGTAGGGATGGAAGGCGAAGTCGCCGCGGCCATAGCCCAGGCCGTAGAGTTGCTTCTCCAGGGCTTCCCCCTCGTTGTAGATGCAGGCGCCAGCCTGCGGCCGAATGTCGTGCAGCAGGCAGTAGCCCAGGAAATGGCGGACGGCGCGGAGCGCGGCGGGGGCCTTGACCTTGCGTCGCCAGTATTCGCTGCGCGCGGGGTTGAACAACTGCGCCGCGCGGTTCAACTGCGATATGTATGCCGCGTTGGTTCCGCTTTTCGCGCCGATGTAGCAGCTCTGCATGAGTTCTGGGGTGAAGATGTCGAAGTAGTTCTCGGCTCGGGCGACGTCGAGGACATGGATTTCGCCGTCGATGGTGAAGTCCACCAGCCCGTAGATGGGCGGCAGCGGCTCCCCAGATGGATGGTACATGAGGACGCTGGCGGGGTCCTTGTCGCGCAGCATCTTGCGGATGCGCTTGGTGAAGGTGCGGTTGGCGTTGATGGGGTAGGTCTTGCGCAGGACGCCGAAGTCGTCGCGCCAGCCGCAGCCGTGGTGGAGGTTGTCGCATGGACGGGGATAGGCCATGTCGAAGTAGAGGTCACGCACGCCGACCTCCCGATCGTGGATGAAGTCGCCCAGCCAGTAGAGTTGCCAGTTCAGGAACTGGGGATTGGCGACGCAGGCGAAGGTCCACAGTCCGAGGTCTCGCGCCTTTTCGTCGTTGGCTGGGAAGTCCTGCTTGAAAGAGCCTGGACCAGGCGGGGAACTGATCCACTGTTCGCAGTGCCAGGGCCATTCAGGGCAGAACGGGGAGACTCCGTAGATGCAGGCGTAGAAGGCGTAGATGGCGTTGCCGCGGCGGTCGGCGGCCTCGCGCTGGCGCCTGGCCTGCGGGCGGTCCGAGTAGGCTGGGTTGTAGTAGTTGAAGATGCGGAAGAAGTCGCCCAGGGAGTAGGTGTTGCCGCCGCGGAGCATGTAGGGCCTGGGCAGGCGTTTCAGCGGCTTCACGGGGGTGGCCTGGAGGCCGAACTCGACGGTGCGGGCCTGGGTGAGCGCGAGGGGACTGTCCACGAGTTTGACGATGGCGCGCGCCCCGTGCGTGCTGGTCGCGGGGAGGACGGTCAGGATGTCGTCTGTCTTCTTCAGATGCGTGCCACGCAGGCTGTCCGCGCCCCAGAAGAGTCCCTGGTCGGCGTCGCCGATCCAGAATACGGGGTGGTCCATGAGGTCGTAATGGCAAGTCCGATCCAGTTTTCCCGATGGAATCCCAGTGTCGGCGGGGCGGAAGAGGCACACCAGTTTCGAGGCGTCCCTCGCCATCGGGATGACCAACGCCAGGTCGTTCAACGCGACTGGCGTCCCAGGCGTCTTCCCGCGGAATGAGAGGGCGAGGCGAAGCCAGCCGTCGTATTCCAGGACGCCTTGAACTTCCAGCGTCAGCCCAGCGGCTTCCGCGCGGGTTCGGAAATGCGTCTCCAGGGCATCCTGTCGAAGAATCTCCAGTCTGCCCTGGACATCCAGGACGGTGCCGTTGATCCGCAGCGAAACGGGGGATTCCAGCAACGGCACGCCCTGGGCGTGGATCTGGCGGGGCAGCAGGCGGTCGCCAAAGTCATAGCGCTGGGTCAGGCATTCCAGCACGGCGCCGCGGCACTGGGGTGCCCGCCAGGGCGCGGGTGCCTGGGTCTCCAGTCCGCCCTGAAAAACGTCCCATGGCATTTGCGGCGCGGGCTTCAGGAAATACTGGTGATGCAGGGGCTTCTCCTGCCCGCCTTCCAGCGTGGAGAGATAGTAGTCATAGTCCCCTGGCGGCAGGCCCGCCAGATCCCACGTCAGGGAGCCCTGGAACTGGTTCGCCTTCTGTGCGTCCAGCGGGGAGAGATGCCGCATGACGATGTTTCCCCGCTTGTCCTTGAGGGTCTGCGCAAAGACCAGTCCAGGCGGCAGCGGCGGGGTGAAGGCGAGCGCGGCTTCCAGTTGCTGCTCCTTGGAGTGCACAAGCAGATGGCGCACCTTGACCTTTTCTGGCGAGATGTATTTGAGGCTGGCCTGGACCAGGGGGCTCCCGTTCTCCAGGACAGAATAGGCGAGGGCGCCCTCTTTGGCGAGCCCCGTCGCGTGGAGCCCCGCCGCTTCCCAGACGGGGTGCGTGGCAGTGTCCAGCGTCTTCTCGTAGAGTTTTCTGCCCTTTGCGTCGCTCCCCAGCAGATGCAGGCTGGCGCGATGGCCGCGCGGCAGGGCCGCCGTCATGTCGAGTTTCCCCTCGCTTCCTGGCAGCGCCTGGAACGACACCTCCACGGGAGTGGCCTGACGGTCGAAGACGAGTTTGATGAAGTTCTCGCGGTCCGCGAATTTGCGCAGCAACGGCGAGGCGGCGGTGTGCCCCGTGCTCTGGCCCGTACTGCGGCACAGCGTGAAATAGACGCCGTCGCCATCGAATGGCGCAATCCCCAGTTCGGCCAGCGGCAGCGCCATCTCCACCGTCCAGCGGCCGTTGTGCAGGCGCTGGGCCTGCCTGAACCCATTCATGTTCCAGCCCGCGGCATTGTCCGTGGCGTCATAGACCACCTGGTTGGCGTTCAGGATAAACTGCCAATGGCGCCTGCCGTATTCGAGATGCAGTTCAATGCTTTCGTCCTCCCAGACATTGCCATCCCGTCGGGAGATGGAGGCGGGGCGGGACGGCGCGGCGGTCTCGCAGGCGAAGAAGAGATGCGTCGCGTCGCGGGCGGCCGCCCATCTGCTCGCGTTGGAGATCTCCCCGCTGTGGATGTCGAAGGTGGCGTTTGAGAGCATGCCGTACTCGAAGCGCCCGATTTCCCCGTCCAGCATCGGCGTCTGGAGGCCCAGGCGGTGCGTGAACGGCGCGGTGCGTCCATCGGAGACTGGCCTGGTCTGGACAAAGTAGGTCTCCATCTCCTCCTTGGTAAGCGCCCTTGGGAAAATGGCGACGTCATCCAGCAACGTCAGCCCGCCCTCGTTTTTCCAGCCTCGGCTGCCCAGGTGCACGACCTGGTAGTCGTGCGCGGGCAGACGTGGGCGGGGGGCCTGCGTCGCCTTCCCGTCGACGAAGAGCACCAGCGTGTCGGGAGTCCAGCTGGCGCAGACGAAATGCCACTCGCCGCGTTTCCAGTCCCAGATGCTATGCAGGACACTGCACCATTTCCCTGGTGCGTTGTCGCCGATCAGGAAGATCAGGTTGTTGTTGGAGCCGTTCTTGTAGAGGAGCAACTCGTTGGTGCGGGGGCGTCCCCCGTCGTCGGCGGCCAGGAAAATGCGGAAGGGGCCTTTCTGGTTGCCTTCCCAGTCCTCGGGACGAAGCCAAAGGGCGACGGCGCCTTCGCGCCGTGAAAGGCACTGCTGCAGTTTGCCGCTGGCGGCGAAGGCCTTTCCAGTTGCCGCCTCGACGCCGCTGCGCATGGCCATGCCGCGCGGGGACGGCGCGAAGAGGCGGTCTGGCGCGACCTTGGGATCGGCCTTCAGCTGGAGCGGCTGCGTTCCAGACGATTTCAAGCCAGGGAAGACTGGCAGCGTGGCGCGGGAGAATTCGGCCATTCCAGTCTCGGCATCCATGTTCTTTCCGATGTCGAAGTCCCACCGCGCCATCGGCTCCAAGGCCAATGCGGCCATGGCGGAAAATACAATCCAACCGAGAATCCCTCGCATCCTTGCCTGCATTCCTCTGTTTGTTTCGCGGCTTCGGTCCGTGTCGTTTTCGGCTATCCGCTATTGGTTGACCTGCAATTCGAGTTTTCCAAAGTAGCTTTCCCATGGCGGGGTGATCTGGGCCACATGCCCGTCCCCCCAGAGGACGTTGCTTCTGCTGCCATGGCGGACAGTGCCTATGCGCAGGTGGATGTTGTTTCGGTTGAAGGAGGTGGAGTTGTGGTCCGTGTCGGCGATGAAGATCTTCTGGGAAAGCGCCTTGCCATTGTGCGCGGGGTAGATCAGCTTGGTGAAGTCGGCGGGATCGGCGGGGCTGGTGCGCCGATGGGTGTCCTTGTCGATCTGCCCGATGCCCGAATCGTTGCTCGTGTATTCTGGTTGGGGGCAGTGGTAGACGATGCCGTTGTGGGTGCGGGTGTTGTCGGCCAGGGTCGCGGACATGGGCTGGCTGGGGCACGTCACGGTCTTCAGCGGCACTTTATACATGATTTGAACGATGTGCTGCCAGCATGGACTGCCAGTGGTGGCGTTGTTCCAGCTCCAGGTTCCCCAGTAGAGCGTCGGGATCGCCCCGCCGTCGTACTCCTCCACGTAGAACTGCTCGTAGAGGCCGAGTTGCTTGAGGTTCGCCGCGCACGAAATGGTGCGCGCCTTCTCCCTTGCCTTGCTCAGCGCCGGCAGCAGCATGCTCGCCAGAATCGCGATGATCGCGATGACGACCAATAGTTCAATTAAAGTAAAGGCCAGGCGCATGGGCCGATCGGTGATGCGGGGGGAATGGTTCATTTGTCTCTCCTGGGGAATGTGGTGGTGGATCTCAGAATCAACTTCGGGATGATGAAGGACTGGTACGGGGGCTGGCCGCCTTGGACGGACGCCTCCAGGGCCTTGACGAGTTCCGTGGCCATGGTCTCCATGACGCCGCCAATGGTGGTCAGCCCTGGTTGCCAGAGGCTGGCCTCCGCGATGTCGTCAAAGCCCGTCACGGAAATCTCCTGGGGGACTTTCATGCCTGCCTGCTGCAATGCCAGCAGCGCCCCCAGCGCCACGTCGTCATTGTGGCAGAACAATGCCGTGGGGAGTTTCTGACGGGGACGCTCGCCCAGCATACGGATGGTGCCATCAAAGGCGGCGCGGCGGCTTTGCTCAGGGAGAACCAGATAGTCGGGAGGCAACCGCCGCCCCTCCATGAAGGCGGTATAGCCGAGCGCGCGCGTGCGTGGGACGCGCCACTGGTCGCGGTTCGGGCTGCCCAGGTAGCAGATGCGACGGTGGCCCAGCCCATGCAGGTGCTCCAGCATGATCCGGGCGCCGACCTCCTGCTCCAGGGAGACGAAGTTCACTGGCAGTTCCTCCAGGTTGCTGAAAATGACCAGCGGAAGCTGGCGGTCCAGGGTCGGACGCAGCACCTCCATGTGCTGCCGCGTGATGATCGGCCCGCAGATCAAGCCGCGCACCCGACCCCCGAAAAAATTCTCCTGCGCATGCAGAACACGCTCGTCGCTTCCCTTGCCTAACGCCAGCAGCATCGTCAGGCCCTGCTGCGCGAAACGCTCCTCCAACTCGCTCGTCAGACGGCTGTACCATGGATTGGTGATGTCGCCTGTGATCAGCAAGCCCACCGCGTCCTTCAAGTTCGTCCGCAGCGAACGCGCCGAAATGTTCGGAACGTATCTGCGCTCCCGCGCCAATGCGCGAACACGCGCCACCATCTCGGCGCTGATGCGCCCCTGGCCATGCAGCGCCTTCGCCACCGTCGCCGTACTCACGCCCAACTCCGCAGCCAGGCTCGCTATTGTCACTACTTCTGACATCGTTGCGCTGTTTTTTTGCTTGGTTAAACGATTACCCTTTTAAAATGTAGCGCATCGGATGCTATTTTCAAGTCGTTTGGCAAAGATTTTCCGAAGTCTGGGCCTCACGCGTTCGGCGGTGGGGGGATGGAGGGAGGGGACCCGAGACTTCAGACCCATCTTTCGGGGACCCCAGACCCCAGACCCCAGACCCATCTTTCGGGGACCCCAGACCCAAGACCCCAGACCCATCGGGGACCCCAGACTTCAGACCCCAGGCCCATCGAAGATCCGAGACCCGAGACCCCGCGTTCTGTGCCGGCCCATCTTGGGCCGGGAAATGCCCCCAGACTTCAGACCCATCGGGGAGCCGAGGCCATGATGTTGCCGCCCGTTGGGGACGTGGGTCAGCGCAGGCGGATCAGCAAATATGTGAGGAAGGCGCCCTTGGGGACGGTGACGGTGGCGGTGCCGTCGGGGTTGGCGGCGAGGGCGAGTTTCCTGGCGCCGTCGAATTCGGGGCTGTAGGCGAGGGCCTCGCGGCACTTGGGCGCGGGGATGGTGAAGGTGATGTCCTGCGGAATGGGCGGGAAGGCGGGGACGGGGGCGGGGTGCACGAGCGTGTCGCCAGGCTTCATGCAGGCGCCCAGGCCATTGAGGAGATGGACGACGAGGGCGCCGTCGGGTTCGCGCCAGATGGCGGTGAAGACCTTTTCTGGGGCGTCGACGGTCCAGTGGCGGAATGGTCGGAAGAGGTCGGCGAGTTCGGCCTGGTAGAGGGCCTCGAGGGCGGGATCGGGGTTGTATTTCCAGATGCTCAGGTGGCGGGCCTCGAGTTCATAGAATTCGGAGGCGATGGGGAGGGCGCAGTAGACGACCTTCCCCTTGCCGCAGGGGGCGGCGAGGCGCAGCGGATTGCCCTTGGCGCCGTGCGGCAGGAAGGTGGGGAGCGGTTTGGCGAGCTTGACGGTGCGGCCGTGCGCGGAGACCTCCTTGACCTTGGGGAGCGACTTGGTGCGCGGGCTGAAGCCGAAGAGGTCGGCGAAGGGCCAGGCCTTGCGGAAAGTGCCGTACTGGTCGAAGAACCCCGCGACGGTGGTGAGATAGACCACGCCGCCCTTTTCGGCGAAGCCGCGGATGGCACGGACCTGTTCGTCGGTGAGGCATCCCGCGGCGGCGACGACGAGGGCCTTGTATTTGGCGAGATGCTTTTCGTCGAGGCTCATGGAGCCGAGGAACTCGTAGGGCAGGTGCAGGCGCTCCATGGTCTGCGCGATGCCGTAGAGTTCGTGGGGGTAGCCGACGAGGCGGTTCCAGTCGCGGCTCTCGGTGGAGAAGAGCAGGGCGATCTCGGCGACGGCCGTGGTGCCCTCGCGCTTCATGTTGACGTCCCTTGCGCTGAAGCGCTCGTAGTCGGGGTCGCCCTCCTTCTGGACGAGCTGGGCGGGCATGAGGCCAGTCTGGCAGGTCAGGTTGGCGACGCCCCAGGCGAAATACGAGGACGGCCAGTCGTTGACGTAGTACCAGGCGTCGACGGGCATGCCAGTGGCGAGGTGGAAGACGTTCTGGGTGCGTCGGAAGGGGACGAGGCTGCGGGAGGTCTGGATGACGTTTCGGGTCATGGTCTCGGTGCCGACCCAGTCGAGGGCGCGGCTCTCGTCGAAGAGGTCCCAGCCGAGGGTGACGGAGCGGCGGGAGCGGGTGAAGGCGCCCCCGTGGGTCGAGTAGTTGCGGAAGACGACATCGGGGTTGATGGGGGCGAGGTGCTTGCGCATCGCGATGAAGCCTGCGGTGACCTGGGTGTCCTGCCAGCTGACCCAGCGGCGCCACAACTCCGAGTCGGGGTTGTTGAAGCAGGGGTCGAGTTCGTTCATCAGCAGATAGCAGCCAGTCGCGCGGTGGAAGACTACGCGGCAGTGCTGGCATGCGCAGGAATGCATCCAGAAGTTGCACCCGTCC
>JAEEGL011186089.1_pt1 | contig 13728 bp, 12 predicted proteins | sample 9134231 | NCBI WGS metagenome assembly JAEEGL01 (sample SAMN16246548, study PRJNA631951) | gut metagenome | biome: gut microbiome; feature: rumen; material: fiber-attached | host: Bos | place: Iran: Karaj | collected 2018-10 | reverse complement strand
CCGGCCGGATCCATGTGATCCTGGTGAATGACGTTCTGGGGTTCTGATGAAGGGCTTTTGGCTGTTTTCCCGGGCGGAAGGAGATCCTTCCGCCCTTCCTTTTTGCCCACTCCCTGTCATTTTGAAAAATATTTCATTTATTTTGTAAAATATACTTGACAAGATGTAAGCCAGGTGGTAAGATGCTGACTGTCGGGAGGGACGTGACCGCGGAGCGGCCCTCCGGGAAGGAACTTTTTGACCAATCGGTTTTCATTCAAACGGAGGTACCACTATGGATCATTTTTACTGGGTCATCGGCTTTGTCTGCGCGCTGGCTGTCGGCGGCATCCTGTACCTGATCACAGGGAGAAAGAACAGGGAAAAGTCCGAATATGACGAGCGCCAGCAGATCGCCCGCAAAACCGCCATTACGCTTGCCTATACCGTGCTGATGGTCTACCTGGCCGCCTGGATGGTGCTCAACGCGCTGGAGATCCCCTTCTTCCGCACACCGGCGTCCATCTTCATCGGCATGATGCTTTCCGCCACCGTCTTCGCGATTTACGCCGTCTTCCATGACGCGTATTACTCCACCCTGACCAGGAACAGCGGCTTCCCCGTCATTTTCCTGCTGATGGGCCTGACCTGCGTCATCAGCGGCATCCGCGGCAGGCAGGGCGACGCCGTCCCGGGCACGGGCGAATCCCCCTTCGATCTTTCCCTGATCGCCGGGGCCTGCATCCTTGTGCTGGTCATCTGCGTGCTCATCAAGCGCCATATGAACAAAAAAGCGGAAGCTGAGGCGAAGGACGAATGAAGAATCTGAAGCTGAAGGCCGCCCGCGCCGGCAGGGACCTGTCCCAGCAGGAGCTGGCCGACATGGTCGGCGTCTCCCGCCAGACGGTCAACGCCATCGAAAAGGGCGACTACAATCCCACCGTGAAGCTGTGCCTGGCCATCTGCAAGGCGCTGGGCAAAACGCTGGATGAGCTTTTCTGGCCGGATGAGGAAGAATGATCACATCCCGCGCAGACAGGCAGAGCTTTTTCGCTCTGCCTGTTTTTTTGCCGTCCTCAGATCCATATGGCGTCCTCCGGCAGCGTGATGTTCTCCAGCGCGGAAAGATACCACCGGTGCGCGGTGGTCAGGCTCACGGCCAGGTCCCGCGCCACGCCGCGCAGGCTCCTGTTCTCCGTGATCCTCAGCCACAGCGCTTCCGCCTCCCCCTTCCGCAGGCCGCACAGCGCGTCCCCGATCTGGCAGTTCAGCCGGTCCAGCAGCTCCAGGTCCTCCAGCAGCTTTCCCTGATAGGTGTCGATCAGGAGCAGCGCCCGCACATAGGGCGGGTCCGGGTCCGGCGAGGAGGTGACCCGGTCCAGGGAATAATCCGTGATGCCCAGGCTGCCCAGGGTATCCTTCAGCCGGGTGATCTGATCCGTTTCCAGCCGGATCCGCCTTTTCAGCTTTTCCGGCTGCCGCAGCCAGGCGGCCACCGTCATTTCATCCTGCACGGGAGCACCTCCCCCTTCTGCCTCCAGCGCCGCAGAAAGCTTTTTCCGTCCGTGCCCGTGAGGGCGTAAAACCATTCGGAATCAAAAAAGCTCCGCAGCTCCCTGAGCGTTTTGTCCGCCTCCCGGCTGTCCGGCTCCCGCCGCGCCCTGGCCTCGGCCCGCTTCAGGTCGCCCAGGGCCTGCGCGACGATCGCCAGCTTCAGCGGCAGCAGCTCCGGCACGTCCAGAAGGACGCCGCCCTCCGTCTCCTCCCGGCTCAGTTCGTTTTCCTGCCCGTTTTCCATCCGTTTTTCCTCCGTTTTTCCGGCATCCCGTCGGACGCCCGTTCAGGGCCGGCCCCTGATCCGGCAAAAGCGTAGCAAAGAAAAAAACAGCCCGAAAGGGCTGAAAATGTCCCGCAAGAATTGAGAAATGTCCCTTATTATCCGCATGATTTTCCTTTGTTTTCCGTGTTTCCATGCTTATCCTGCACATTTATCCACAGGAAAGAGCAAACATTGAGCAGGTTTTTCCCTCCCTTCCGGACAGCGCCCGTCCTGCCGGCGCGGCAAACAAAAAAACCGCGAATCGATCGCGGTTTCTCTTTCCACCTTTGGTGAGCCTATCATAACACAGCCGGTTTTGCCCGCGCAAGACAGCAAAGCGTACTTCTTTGCCGCATTCCGTTCCGTTTCGTTCCTTTTTTTCGGCCGGCCCCGTCTCTGCTCACACCACGCCCTTAAACTCCTCGATGAGTTCGAGGGTGAGCTCCTCCAGGCGGGCCGGATCGTAGGGGCCAAAGTACAGCTTGTCCCGGATGATCTCCTCGTCCGGCGTGGTGATCGCGTAATAGTCCCGCAGATTGGCATACAGCGCCAGCGCGTCCGGATCCTTTTCCTTGAGCAGCTTCTTGTACCAGCTCTGGGCTTCCTTGTCCTTATCCAGCTTCTGCAGCTCCCTGGCCATGGACCAGAACACCTTGTCCAGCGCGTCCGCGGCCTTGGTGTACTTCTTGGCGGTGATCTGGTCCCCGATCTTTTTCGCGTTCGTCTCATCCAGCCAGATCAGCGTCTCCAGCATCGCGCTCAGCTCCTTGACGGAGGGTCTGTCCTCCTTGGTCCGCAGTATTTTGCTCAGGATCAGCGCGTCCTGCATGGAGGCCCACTTGTCCCCGGCCTCCCGGTTTTTGCACTGGATCGGACTCTGCTTACGGTCGGAGTCATAGCTGATCCAGGTGCCGTCCTCCCGGTCGTACAGGCCCACCATGGCATACGCGGTATACAGCGTCTTGTAGGTGATCCTGTCCGGCTCCTTCGGATGCTCCGCCAGGTACTCCGCCATCTCCTCCACGGTGGTGATGGATTCCGGGATGCTCTCCGCGCCGGCGTCCTTATACTCGGTGTGGATGATCTGCTGCTCCAGGCGGTAGATATTTTCCGCCACGACCAGGAAGCTGGCCTCCTTCATGGACGTTGCGCGCATCTGCTTCGGCAGCGCCTCCATCCAGTCCTTGCGCAGATAGACCTTCGCCGGGCCGGTATCCTTCGGCACAAAGGTCCCGTCGGCGAAGGAGACGTCGGACATCTCAAACGCCGGCTCCGGCCAGACGCGCTCCAGGATGATGCATTTGAGCCCCTTCATTTCAAACTCGCCGGGGTTGGTATACAGGTATTTGTCCAGCTCGTTCACGACCTCGATCCGGCCCTTCTGTTTTCCCTTCAGCGCCTTGTCGACGGTCGGCAGCCCGGAATCCGCCTGCGCGGCGGGGATCAGGGCGGTCAGAAGGGTCAGGACCAGCGTCAGCAATAAGGCTTTCTTCATCATTCTCCCCTCCCGTGTATTCGGTTTTATTTCAGTCTGTAGATCCGCAGCCCGTCAAACTTCCGGATCAGGCGGAGCATGCTGTTGAAGGGCATCCAGTCCCGGCCCTGCACGTCCTTCGGCAGGCTCAGGTAATGCTGCCGCAGGGCTTCGGGGGACCGTTCCCCGTCCTTCATCTGCTTATGCCGCCGGAGCTGCTCCCGCAGGGCGCTCCGGGCTGCCTTTTCGCTCTGTTCTTCCGCGGGCGTGACCGGCAGCGTTTCGTATTCGCTGCCCTCCCGCCAGCCCATCTGGGCATGGTCCAGCACCCACCTGCCGTGCTCCATCGGAGCGAAGGTGTCGATCTCCTCCTGCGTAAAGGCGTGCAGCATCTCAAAGGCCACCGGGCGGTCGGTATAGAAGCAGTCGATGGCGTTCAGATACCGGCCGAAGCTCTTGACCTGGTTGATGTTCGACAGCTTGTATTCCAGGCTCAGGGCGTCAAAGTCCTTTTCCAGCTCCTCCGGCCGGACCTCGTCCTCCCTGCCCTGGAAATTGTAGCGGGCGTTCAGGGCCACGGCAAAGTCGTACATGTGCAGGAAGCTGCTGCGGGACAGGTAGGTATGCTTGCTGACGTAGTCCGCCACCCGGGTGTCGGCGCGGACAGCCAGCCGCAGCCCGGAGGTGTCCACGATCCTCTCGATGTCGGCGGTGAACCGCTGCCCCTTCTCCGCCATGTCGCTGTAATCCTTGAGCCGCGGCGGCCTGCCCTCGCCCCCGGCGCTTTCCCAGGCGGCGTAGTCCGCCTCCCAGCCGCGGATCTTGTCCTGCTCCTCCCGGTCATAGTAGTACACGGCGTCCAGCCGGTCCGGCCCGAAGCGGAATTCCGCGCCCATCGGGTGCAGCTCCGTGCGGGAGTTGCGGCCGTAGGCGGTGCGGTCCCAGCACTGCAGCTCGTCGCAGAGCATCAGCAGCCAGGCCAGCGGGTACTGCTCCATTTTCAGGGGCGGCCGGCGCTTTTCCGGGTCCTTGTAGAAGCAGACGCTGAACTTGAACAGGCTGTTGTGCAGAAGGATCGCGCCCAGCACGTCCGCGTGGGCGGCCGTCAGCTCCTCCGGCAGGTACGCCCCTTCCAGCTCCCGGTACAGGCGCATGGCGCTGAAGTACGCGTGGTCCATGAAATAGCTGAAGCGCTCCGGCTCCGCGGGCTTGCGGCGGATCACGTCCAGCAGGTATTCCTCCGTGAAGCCGTAGGCCTTGCCCAGCCTCTGGGTGACGCGCCGGGCCGTCAGCTCATCCGCGCCGGAAATGCTGCCGCCCAGCAGGCCGGCGAAGCGCCGCGCCGCCTCCGGGGTCATCCGGGTCAGGGGCTCCAGGTTGCGGTAGGCCGGATAGGGGCATTCCTTTCCCCGGTCCTGCCGGCTGACCTCAAAGTAGCTCATCACCTGCTCAAAGGGCAGCTCAAAGGGGTATCCGATGTCATGGAAGAGCGAGGTCATCCCCCAGTATTCCAGAAAATCGCAGGCCGCCTCCCGCGAGCCCGGCTCCAGCCCCAGGTCCCGCGCGAAGCATTCCCGGTAGGCCGCGTTGGTCTCATACACCGCCAGCCCCAGCGTGAACACGTATACCGAGTGGGAATAGTGGTCACGGTGCTTGAGCAGCAGGCTGCTGCCGTTGGTCTCATACTCGCTCAGCAGCTCCGCCGCCTTGCCGCCGCGGCCATAGCGCCCCATGAACATCTCCAGGAAGCAGTAATAGATATTGTAGGCGTCCTCCGCCGTGCCGGAGTCGATGAACCGCTCCAGCTCCCGCTCCAGGCACAGGCGGTCGATGTCCGCCTGCATGTCGCGGGGGATCTGCCCCGGCTTCAGGCTGGTGCCCTGCAGGACGCCGGTCCTCTCCTCCTCCGCGGTGACCGCCGGATCGAAGAGCAGCCCCTCGCAGCTGTCGTGCAGAAAGCGCAGCGCGGCGCCCTTCAGGTCATTCGCGTTCACCGCCGCGTGCAGCGCCGGCTGCTCCGGGCCCAGGTCCCGGCCGAAGCGGGCCAGGTTCCTCTCCCGCATCCTTTCCAGTGCCGTGTATGCCATGCTTTTTCCTCCGTCATTCCTCCGCGCCGATCAGGCTGCGGATCGCCTCATAGCTGTCCCAGTCGTATTCCTTCACTTCCCGCGTGAGCTGATCAAAGGGCTTCAGGCAGTCATGCCGCTTCGCCGCGTTGTCCCGCTCCGGCGCGTACTCCCAGCCGCGCAGGAAGAAGAAGCGCATCCAGCGGCAGTGCTCCAGCTCCAGGAAGAGGTCCTGCTCCTCCGGATCCATTTCCAGCTGCCGGATCCGGTCCGCCGCCTTTTTCAGGGTCTTCGCGTTCAGCGTCACGTCCCGCCCGAGCAGGGCGCGCACCTTGACGGAAATATGGTCCGCGGCGGCCACATTGCTCTCCCGGTACACGGAGGGCAGCGCGCGCCAGTAATCCCGGAAGCCCGGATCCTTCAGGGCATAGTCCCGCAGAGCGGCGCCCGCGGGTTCCGACGCGGAGGGCGCCTGTCCCTTCCTGGCCAGCTCCCGCCAGCGGTACCGCGCCGCGATCATGCAGGCGCGGTCCATGAAGGACTGCTTCAGCACCGCGTCCTCGGTATACAGCTCCTCGTCCGTGCCGAACAGCGTGACGCCCGAGCCCGGCGCGTCCATCCTGTCCGCCAGGTCCGGATACAGCATCTGCGCCGTCTGCAGGCCCGCGGCCCGGACGTACACGCCCTTCCGGCTGCCGCACTCGCTGAGCGAGCGCAGCGCGCGCAGGTTCTCCTCCTCGCTGTCCAGGCAGAGGATCACCCGGTCCGCGTCCTCCAGGTCCGCCAGCGTCAGGCCCATATATTCCGCGTGGAAGGTGAGGCTGTCCTGCCCCTTCTCCGCCGCGACCGACCGCCGCAGGCGCTCCCGCAGCAGCTTCGCCTCCGGATCGCATTCGTCCGCCCCGTAAACGTCGTAGGCCACGCCTCCGCAGCCCCGCGGATAGATGTTCTTCAGCAGGCCCCGGATCAGGAGCCGCTTTCCGTACTCCCCGAAGCCGATGACGGCCACGCGGTCCTCCGGGTTCTCCCCGTCCCGGCGCAGCGGGTGCTTTTCCCAGTACTCCCGGGCGCACAGGTCCGTCATGTTCACCACGGTAAAGCCCCGGGACAGGGCGGTGGACTCCGGCGCGCCGCGCAGGCAGAGAAAGACCTGCCTGTCGGCGCCGTCCGCGCCATTCAGCTCCTCATAATGCGCCCGGGCGTAGGCGGCGGCCTCCTCATCCGTGTCAAAGGCGATCACCTGGCGGCCTGCGCCGAAGGCCTCCGGCAGCTCCGCGGCCACCGTCGGCGCTTTCAGCGCGCCGGACAGCTGCTTCTTCAGCCCCTCCGAGCCGTGCAGCGCCACGGCGTCCCGCCGGGAGGCCGTCCTCCCCGCGCGCAGGGAGGCAAAGATGCTCTTCAGCACGCGGAGGATCATGTTGGCGGACACGATCATGCCGCTCCAGCGGCCGATCTCCAGCAGCGCCAGCGTGCCCCAGTGCCACGGCTCCCGCTCGGCCATGCCCTGCAGCACCTTCGGGTCCGCGTCAAAGGAAAAGGCGTACTGGCGCACGGCGCTGTACAGGGTCTGGAGCAGGAGCTCCGGCATCCGCAGCGGATCGGGTCTGCAGTAAAAGTAGATAAAATACCCCGCCAGCCCCGCTGCGAACGGCAGCAGGAGCCAAAGACGGGAAAAGCCCTTCGGATTCTTCTTCATGCCGGGGTCCTTCCTTCCGTATCCGGATCAGGTTTTATGCGCGTTGATCAGATAGGTTTATTATAGGGGAATCCGCGCGCTTTTGCAACAGAGCGCAAAAGACCGGGGACGCCGTCGCGCCCCCGGTCCGCCAGCGGAGCGGCTCAGTGCTCCACGTAATTGATGTAATTGTCCTGCGCCCACTTCAGCAGCACGCTGTGCCCCTTCGGGATCTGCACCACCAGCTCCGGGCAGTTCACGACCGCGTTGTCCGCGATCTTTGTGATGCCCGCCGGCAGCACCAGGTATTTCAGGCTTGAGCTGTTGGCGAAGGCCCGGCTGCCGATCTCGGCGCATTTGCTGCCCACCACGATCTCCACCGCGCCGGTATAGGCAAAGGCTTCCTCATCCACTTTGGTCAGGTCCTTCGGCAGGATCACGAGCCGGCCGGAGGGGTCCACCAGCGGGTAATCGCTCAGGGTCAGCTCCGCCTTCGGGAAAAGGTCCACCGCGTCCTCATCGTAGACGTACAGCACATAGCTGCCGTAGCATTCGTAGCAGTAGCCCGTGCCGTAGCTGCCGCTGTCATGCAGCTTCATGAACAGCAGGTCCGGATCCCCGATCGTGCCCGCGTCGCAGTTGGTCACGTCCGCGATATAGCGCCGGCCGTTCACTGTCACGATGTTCCACATATGCCCTTCGCCATTCCCGTCGTCCACGCTCATTTTGCCGGTAACGGTCGTGCAGGAAGCATTGCTGAAATCGCTCAGCTCGCACAGGTAGGCAAAGGCCTTGGAATAGCCCTCGCACACCACCTCGTGGAACGGATCCCCGTCAAACACCCAGATCATCTGCCACGGGTTGCCGTACTGCGCGTGGCCGTCCGCGGCCTCCTCATTGTAGGAGACCAGATCGCAGATCTCCTCCTTGTAGGAATACAGCTTCTCAATATCGGGCTCGCCGGCGTGCTCATCCACGATGGCCTGCGCCTTTTGGATGGCCGCGACAGCGGTCTGGATCTTGGCGGAATCCGTTTCATAGTCGGACGTGCTGCTGCAGAAGTCCGGGGAAACGGTAAAGGTGATCCCGAATTTGGAAACATACAGCTGATACGCCCCGTCGATATATCGGGCGCCGAACCAGTAGGTGTACGACCAGCCCTGGGTCTTTTCATACCAGTACATTTCATACGGGCAGTCCGCCAGCAGCGCGTGCATGACCTTTTCCCAGTCCGGCGCGAACTTCTGTTTGAACGCCGTCTTGGCTGCTTCCGCGACCGTGCCGTCCGTAACGACCTGCGATACGCCCAGCTCCGCGGCGGTCCAGGTCGTCTTTCCGTCATAGATCAGGCCGGTCTCCAGCTCCAGCTTCGCGGAGCTGTTCGTGCCGGCAGCCAGGGAATAGCAGAAGCTCTTCATCCGGTCATACGTCCGGCGGTCCGTGGTACCCAGGTCCTGGCACGCCAGATAGTTCGGCACGGGCGCGGGCCGGTTGATCCGCTTCAGATAGGTCAGGAACAGCGAGCTGCCGCTTTCCCCGCCCGCGGGCTGGGTCATATGCACGGTCTCCGGCTCAACAGGGATCTCCGCCGTCTCCGCGCAGGCGGAAAGGGCGGCCGCCAGCGCCAGGACCAGCGCCAGTATCAGCAGGATTCCTTTTCTCATCATCTTTTCAGCCTCCGTTTATTCTCCGGGACCGGAAACCGGTCCCCTTCGTTCTGTTTTTTCCGTCTCTGACTTCCACCCCATTATATGCGGAAAAGGGTTTTTAATCAAATCGGCCGCCCCGGCCCTCCTTTTCCATTATCCTCTTTCGCCATTACAGATCCGTTATTCTCCGCCCCTTCAGGCCTCCCGGGCGGGCACCAGCAGCGGGTACCGCGCGTCCCACTGCAGCCCGTCCCAGAAGACGCCGAAAAGCACGTCCTTCCCGTCCTCCAGATGCACCCGGATCCCGCGGAAATCGTCCGAAAAGCACCGCCAGTTCTCCCAGCCGAAGGCCTTGTCCCGGTACTCCGGCAGCATCCGCCCGAAGAGCTCAAAAAGCTCCTGCCGCGTGCGGAACAGGTCCACGCCCGTCATCGGGGAGTCGACGGCCGGCCGGTCCGGCAGCAGCAGCACGTCCGAGGGGACCAGATAGGTGACCCAGATGGGCGGCGCCGCGCCGTTCGGCGGCAGCATGGTCTCCAGCATCAGTCGCAGCCCGTTCCGGAAGGCAACGGCGATATCCCGCTGTTCATCGTCCCAGCGGGTCACCTGCCACTCCTCCGCCTCCGGGACCATCTCCGGAAACAGCTGGCAGAAAAACGCGTACAGATCCTCTCCCGAATCCATATACGGCGTCACGTCCAGATCCTTCATATCCGTATCCTTTCATTCGCGGCCTTTTCGTCTGTCTCTTTCCTTTAGCATACAACAGGCTGTCAAGAGTTCCCTCCCGACAGCCCGTTCTTCCCGCTTTATTCCGTTTTCTCTTCCGCCTTACGGCTCCGTCACCAGGATGCCCTTTCCCTCCGCGTACTCCGCGGCCGCCGGGCTGTCGGTGATGAAGATCAGCTTTCCGCAGCCGTCAAAGGCGTCCGCCGCGATCTTCGTCACGGAAGCGGGCAGCGTGACCGTCCGCACGCCGCTGTTCCTGAACGCTCCCGCGCCGACGGTCTTGCAGCCGGGCTGGATCACCAGCGTGGTCGCGCGGCTGCCGGCGAAGCCCTCCGCCGGGACCGCCGTCATGCTCTTCGGCAGCGTCAGCGTGCCGGTCTCCTGAATGTCCCAGCCCGCCAGGCGGAAATTCATATCGACCGTTGACGTCATTTCCGCCTTGATCCGGACCCTGTCCGTCCCGATCAGGAACTCCGTCTTCCCCAGGCCGCATTTCATGATCTCCTCCAGAATGGACTGGTAGCCGGAAAAGCCGTTCGCTCCGTCCTCCGACCGGACCCAGACCTCCAGCGCCCCGCTCGCCGTGCCGGCGTTCAGCGCCGCCTGGATCTGTTCCGGAACAGTCTTCCAGCCGTATTCATAGGTGGTCTCATCATAGTAATAGTCTCCGAAATCCATCCATTCCCCGGTATGGATATAGTAATTTTCCTCCATGGAAACGCACTCCGCGGCATGCTCCCCGCCCTGCGTCCCGTCCTCATAGGCGTGGGAAGAGATCCGCGTCATGGCCGCCGCGTTCAGGCAGAAGAAGTCATGGCCCTCCCAGCCGTCCTTCTCCGTGCCCTCCCCGGGCATATAGGAGCCTCCGCAGTCCCAGGTCGGATCGGCCTGATACCAGTCCCCGCCCAGCTGCAGCGTGTTCCAGGCGTGGTTCGGCCCGAAGGCGCGCCCCGCGGGGATCCCCGCGGTGTTCAGCAGCAGCGCATACGCCTTGGAAAAGCTGTCGCACACGCCGTAGTGCATGAAAAGGATGTCCGGCCCGTGATATTCCCGGGAGTCATCGTAATACGCGTTCTCGGTCAGCCAGTCATACAGGTTCAGCGCCGTATCCCATTTCGTGGCTCCCCTGCAATTGTACACGATCTCCTCTGCCGCCTCCTCCAGGGTCGGATTCACGCCGTCATCCGCGATATCGAACTCCATCATCGCGAAGCCCAGCTGGGAGCCCCCACTGTCCTTGTGCTTTATCGAAACATAGGCCGAATAGGACCCCGCGCTGTAAAACTTATAGGAGATCTGCGTTCTCCCCGTGTTTTCATGGGTAACAAAGAGGACGCCGCCCTGGTCTCTCTCCTCGTCAGTGATATACCAGAGAAAATCATAGTCGGCCGGATCGGATCCGTCCGTCAGGGTGGCCGTAAATGTCAGGGTCTTCGTCGGCGCTTTGGTCCCTGTGCAGGCAAATTCGATCGGCCCGTCGACATACATATAATCACTGTCGCCGTTGGCTGCCAACCCCGTTCTCCGCCGCGCGCGGACCTCCTCCATCACCTTCTGCTTTTCCCGGATCCCCTGCAGCATCTGCTGCCGGTACGGATCGGTTTTTTCAGCGGCCTCCGCCGCGCCGGCCAGGCCGAACACCAGGACTGCCAGAATAAAGAATACCGGGATAACGCGCCAGATCCGTTTCATTTCTTTCCCTCCGGACATAAAGAATGGGATGACCCGTGATTCCGCTGTTTCCTCTGTGATTGTAACCGTTCTTTGATTATACTCCGCGCCCGGTGTTTTTTCAACCCCGGCCGTTTCTCCCCGTCCCGCCCCCGCGCATTGTTTCATTTGCTTTACAGGACACGGGGCCCCGTTTGTCGAATATATTTATTTCGGTAACGCCATCAGAAGAATGAAAAGGAGCTTCCTATGGAACAGTTTGACCTGGATCTCCAGCGGGACCGTTTCCTGAAGATCTTTGACGAAAAGATCTCCGACCGCGAGGGCAAGGACGCCCTGCGCGCCTGGCTCACCGGCAGCGAATGCGACTTCTTCACGGCGCCGGCGAGCACCAAATACCACGGCAATTACGAGGGCGGGCTGTGCGAGCACTCGCTGGACGTATACGACATGGCCGTGCGCCTGGAAAACCTCTACGCGGAGGATATCCGGAAGCAGTACCTGGTGCTGAACCGCCCCTACGACCGGGCGCGGTTCCAGGAATCCATGGCGGTGGCCGCCCTCTTCCACGACCTGTGCAAGGTCAATTTCTACACCGTCAAAATCCGCGGCCGCAGCAGCATCTTCACGGTGGAGGAGCAGCTGCCCTTCGGCGGGCACGGCTCCAAGAGCGTGTATATCCTGTCCAAATACCTCAAAGACATCCGGGACGAGGAAGCCATCGCCATCAACTGCCACATGGGCTTCTCCCGCGCGGTGGACAGCACGGTCTCCCTCGGGGAGTCCTTCCACTATTCTCCCCTGGCCTGGCTGATCCATGTGGCGGACGAGGCCGCCACCTTCCTGCTGGACCGGGTGAAGCCCGAGGAATACTGACAAAACCCCATACCGAAGAGGAGGCGTAAAGATGAAAAAATGGACTCTGCTCTGTATTCTCCTGACCGCGCTCCTGGCCGCGGGCTGCGCCTGCGCGGCATCCTCCGGGACCTGCGGGGACAGCCTGACCTGGTACCTGGATGACAGCGGCACCCTGACCGTTTCCGGCACCGGCGTCATGCAGGACTACCGCTCGGACCTGGACCCCGTGAACGCCCTGGCCCTGCCGGACGCGCCCTGGGCGGGTGAAAAGGAAAAGATCGTCTCCGCCGTCCTCCAGCCGGGCGTGTACGGCATCGGGGACTGCGCCTTCTCCGGCTGCGCCGCCCTGAAACAGGTGACCGTGCCGGAGGGCATGGCGCGCATCGGCGCGGAGGCCTTCCGCGACTGCGCCGCCCTGAAGAGCGTCACCCTCCCCGGCAGCGTGATGTATCTCGGCAATATGGCCTTCCAGGGCTGCTCCGCCCTGGAGCAGATCGCCCTGCCCGAGGGCGTCGTCTATCTCGGCATCGCCGCCTTCTCCGAATGCCCGGCCCTGAAGAGCGCCTCGCTCCCGGAGGGCATGGAGGAGATCCCCGACTACGCCTTCAGCGGCTGCAGCGCCCTGGAGAGGCTGATCCTTCCGGAAAGCCTGCTCCGCGCCGGCCGCGGCGCCTTCCCGGCAGACGGCGTCAAGTCCGTTTACTATGCCGGGACCAGGACGCAGGCGCAGCAGATCACCGGCCCGGAGGAGGAAAAGGGCATCCTGGCCGGATCCTCCTGGCATTACGGCTACGGGCATAACACGGCGAAGATCACGGCCCAGCCGGAGGACGCCGCCGTGAGCGCGGCCGGGGAGACCGCGGCCGCCGAAGTCAAGGCGACCGGCGACGGGCTGACCTATCAGTGGTACCTCAAAGACCCGGGACAGGAGAAGTTCTCCAAGTCCTCCGTCACCGCCGCGAAATACTCCGCCAAACTGAAGGAATCCTCCGACGGCCGGCAGCTGTACTGCGTCGTCTCCGACCGATACGGCAACAGCGTAAAGACCAAAACCGTCACCCTGCGCGTCATGAAGCCCCTGGCCATCACCGCGCAGCCCTCCAACGCGAGGGTGAAAAAGGCCGGGGATACCGCGGAGGTCAGCGTCGCCGCCACCGGCGACGGACTGACCTATCAGTGGTACCTCAAGGACCCGGGTGAGACGGACTACAAGGCCTCCTCCGTTCAGAAGGCGGTCTACTCCACCTCGCTGACCGCGGCCAAGGACGGCCGGATGCTCTACTGCGTCATCACCGACGCCTACGGCAACCAGGTCCAGACCCGCACCGTCCGCCTGAGCATTGAATGATCCCCTTTCCCCTCCCGCATATCCCTTGCAGGCCGCCCTTCCGCGGCCTGTTTTTTCCGCCGTCCGGCCCGCCGCCCGTCCGTATTGTTACAATTGGCTTACAGGACACAGGGCCTTTTCCGTCGAATATACTTTCTCTGGTAACACCGTCAGAAGAATATAAAGGACTTTCCTATTCAAGGAGATAAAAATGACGCATCCCTTCCGTACCGCACTGTTGACCATCCTGCTCCTCTTCCTGCTCTGCTTCGCCTCCGCCGCGTCGGCGGACGTGGTCCTGGACAAGACGCATTTCCCGGACGAAGCCTTCCGGCAGCTGCTCTCACAGAAAAAATACGACCTGAACGAAGACGGCACCCTGCAGGACGAAGAGATCTGGGACCTGGCGCTCCTGAACGCCGACGGCCTGGGCATCACCACCCTCCGGGGCGTCGAGCACCTGGCCGGCCTCACGCAGCTG
>JAEEGL010642843.1_pt1 | contig 13728 bp, 13 predicted proteins | sample 9134231 | NCBI WGS metagenome assembly JAEEGL01 (sample SAMN16246548, study PRJNA631951) | gut metagenome | biome: gut microbiome; feature: rumen; material: fiber-attached | host: Bos | place: Iran: Karaj | collected 2018-10 | reverse complement strand
CTTCCTCGATGCGGAGCAGCTGGTTGTACTTGGCGACGCGCTCGGAACGGGACGGGGCACCGGTCTTGATCTGACGGGTGTTCAGGGCCACGGCCAGATCCGCGATGGTGGTGTCCTCGGTCTCGCCGGAGCGATGGCTCGTCACGGCGGTGTAACCGGCCTTGTGGGCCATCTTGATGGCCTCCAGGGTCTCGGAGACGGAACCGATCTGGTTCAGCTTGATGAGAATGGAATTGCCGCAGCCCATGGAAATGCCCTTGGCCAGGCGCTCGGTGTTGGTCACAAACAGGTCGTCGCCAACCAGCTGCACCTTGTCGCCCAGCTCCTTGGTCATCTCGACCCAGCCTTCCCAGTCCTCTTCGTCCAGGCCGTCTTCGATGGAGATGATGGGATACTTCTCCACCAGGGACTTCCAGTGGGCGATCAGCTCAGCGGAGGTGTACTCGGTGCCGGCCTTGGGCAGCTTGTAGAAGCCCTTGCCCTTGGGGCTCTTCCATTCGGAAGCGGCGGCGTCCATCGCCAGCATGAAGTCCTTGCCGGGCTCGAAGCCGGCGGCTTTGATGGCCTTCAGGATCAGCTCGATCGCGTCTTCGTCGCCCTTGAGGCTGTTGGGGGCAAAGCCGCCCTCGTCGCCCACGGCGGTCACGTCGTTCATGTCCTTGATGAGCTTCTTCAGGTTGTGGAACACCTCAGCGCACCAGCGAAGGGCTTCACGGAAGGTGGGAGCGCCAACGGGCATGATCATGAATTCCTGCGTGTCCACGGAGGAATCGGCATGCGCGCCGCCGTTGAGGATGTTCATCATGGGCACGGGCAGGCGGTTGCCGCTGATGCCGCCCAGGAAGCGGTACAGCGGGATATCCAGGCTCTGCGCGGCAGCGCGGGCACAGGCAATGGACACAGCCAGAATGGCATTGGCGCCCAGCTTGCTCTTGTCCTTGGTGCCGTCCAGCTTCAGCATCGCGCCGTCGATGGCGTAGATGTCGGATGCGTCCATGCCGATCAGCTCGTCCGCGATCACGGTGTTGATGTTCTCAACAGCCTTGGTCACGCCCTTGCCCAGGTAACGGCTCTTGTCGCCGTCACGCAGCTCCAGGGCTTCGAATTCGCCGGTAGAGGCGCCGGAGGGGGCCATGCCGCGGCCGACAGTGCCGTCGTCCAGCACAACCTCAGCCTCAACAGTGGGATTGCCGCGGGAGTCAAGAATTTCGCGGCCAAATACGTCAACAATCTCCAAATAGGCCATGGGGATCACGTTCCTTTCCGGATTGATAGGTCCGCGCGGCATCGCTGCCGGGCAGTATTTTCCGCCCCTATTTTAGCACATAATAAGGGGATGTCAAGGAAATGGACTGAAAATATATGCTCTTTGCACCCTTTTGCGGAAGCGGGTCTCTGTTTTCCGCCCCATCAGCGGCGCACAGACCCCCGCCTTTTCAAATCCCGCATTTCGTGGTATGCTTTCAGCAGACAGCAATACACACTGGGAGGCTGACATGAAGACCGCACAGGAGCTGCTGAGAAAGCGGAGCGTGAAGGAGCTGGGGGATATCAGCTTCCGCTGCCAGCTCAACCCGCCCGCGGAGAAGCCGCGGAACAAGGATTCCTGGATCGCACCCATACTGCAGCGCTATGCAGATGTGGATTTCCTGCGCCGCCTGGTGGGGTGGGAGACGCTGCACAGCCTCCGCTGCATTTACGAATTCATCCTGGACGATGATGAGCTGGAGGCGCTGCGCGCCAGGGCCGTGCCCCAGCCGCTGAGGAGGCGGCTGCTTTCCACCATGGATGAAAGCATCATGGAGCGCCTCGCGCGCCTTGGCCTTGCCTGGCGCGACCGGGAGAGCTGGTACCTTTCGCGGGAGCTGCTTTGCGCCTATGCCATGACCGGCGAAGAGGAGGAGGCGCTGCTGACAGCCGACAGGCTGTACTGCGTGATGCGTGCCGCCATGAATTATTACGGCCTGCTGACAGCGGAGGAAATGAACGCGCTGCTGCTGGAAACCGGCGCCTCGCTGCCAGGAAACCCGCTGCAGACCTGGCAGATGCGGGAGGGGCTGGAGGGCTTCGTGAGCCTGGGCGGCATTCCCTATTACCGCAGCGCGTGGATGAAGGACGCGGAGGCCTGCTGGAACGCCTGGCAGAACCCGCCCATGAAGGATGCCCCCTGGCGCCGCGCCACAGCGGAGCAGCTGCTGAGCGACAGCCTGTCGCAATACGGCGCGACGGAGGAGAGCACACACCCGGTTTTTGCCCTGGCGGAAAAGTACCATCTGGACCCGCAGCAGGCACCATGGCTCATCACCGAGGCGGTGCGGCTGCGGCAGCAGAGCTTCCGCTATGCCTCCCGCCAGCTGCTGCAGGAGGGGCTGGAGGACGGCGGTGTGCCGGAGGAGCTTGCGTCGCTGGTCGCGAGCGTGTTTGTGGACAGCATTCGCCTGTGGAGCGCCAAGGGCCGCACGGAGCGCGAGGCGATGACCCTCGCGGTGCCGAAGGTCGCCTTTTCCAAGCCCTGCCCCTGCGGCAGCGGCGTGCCCTACGGACGGTGCCACGGCAAGGGCAGCTGATCCGCCTCCCGGAGGTGACGCGCGATGAGGATACTGTTTGTCGTCAACAACTGCTATGTGAAGGGCAACGGCCTGTCCGCCTCGGCACAGCGCACCGTGGCCGGGCTGCGTCAGCTGGGACACGAGGTGCGGGTGCTCTCCGGGGCCAATCCGGACCCGCGCGGCCCGCAGCCGGAATATGTGCTGCCGGATGCCCATGTGCCCGTTTTTGACGGGCTGATCCACGCCCAGGGCTATTGCTTTGCCCGGGCGGAGCGGAGCGTGCTCCGGGAGGCGGTGCGCTGGGCGGAGGTCATCCACCTGGAGGAGCCCTTCCCCCTGCAGTGGCACACACTGGCTGTCGCCCGCAGCGAGGGCAGGGTGTGCACCGCCACCTACCACCTGCACCCGGAAAACCTGCTTTCCTCCGTGCACCTGGGGCACTGGCGCCTGCCCAACCACCTGATTCTTCGTTGGTGGCGCGACCATGTGTTCAACCGCTGCGCGGCGGTGCAGTGCCCGACCCGCAGTGTGCAGCGGCGGCTGGAGGCCTTCCGCTTCAGGCCGCCGCTGTACCTCATTTCCAACGGCATCCAGCCCCTCAGCGCGGAGGAAAAGGCCGCCGCCCCGCTGCCGGCGGTGCCGCGCGCACCCTATATATTGCTGTGCGTGGGCCGATATTCGGTGGAAAAGGACCAGAAAACCCTGCTGCGGGCCATGAGATACAGCCGCCACGCGAAGGACATTCAGCTGGTGCTGGCCGGTCGCGGCCCGCAGGAGAAGCGCCTGAAAAGCCTGGCAGACCGGCTGGTGCGGGAGGGCACGCTGGTCCACCCGCCGCGGTTTGGCTTTTACAGCATGGCGGAGCTGACCGCCCTGGCGGAGAAGGCAGCGCTGTACGTGCACTGCGCCGATGTGGAGGTGGAGGGACTCGGCTGCCTGGAGGCGCTGAGGGTGGGCCTTGTGCCTGTGCTGGCCGACGGTGAGCTGACCGCCACCGCCCAGTTTGCCCTTGGCCCGGACAGCGTTTTCCCCGCAGGGGATGAGAAAAAGCTGGCGGAGCGCATCGACCACTGGCTGGACAGGCCGGAGGCGCTGCCGGAGGAGGCCGCGCGATACCGCGCCGTGGAACAGGATTATGACATTGCCGATTCCCTGCGCCGCCTTGCGCAGATGATGGAGGCCGCGCTGAAAGGAGACACCCATGGCAAACTATGAAGAGGAGCTGCTCGCGCTGTTCCGCACACTGCATGCCCACCCGGAGCTGGGCTTTGAGGAATTTGAGACGACAAAGGCCGTGCGGCAGCGGCTGGAGCAGGCGGGAATTGAGCTGGTGGAAACCGGCCTGCCCACCGGCGTGGTGTGCGCCATCGGCCACGGGGAGGGGAGGTGCATCGGCCTGCGGGCGGACATGGATGCCCTGCCCATGAGCGAGGAGGCCGACCTGCCCTATAAAAGCTGTGTGCCCGGGAAAATGCACGCCTGCGGCCATGATTTTCACACGGCGGCCATGCTCGGCGCGGCGCTGCTGCTCAAGGAGCGGGAGGCGGAGCTGCCGGGCAGGGCGCTGATTGTTTTCCAGCCCGCGGAGGAGCTGTGCGAGGGCGCGCGCCGCGTGGCGGAAACAGGCGTGCTGGACGAGCCGGAGTGGTTCTTCGGCATCCATTCCTATCCTGAGTTTGAGGCGGGTACGCTCGGCCTGCGCCCCGGCGCGGTGATGGCATCGGTGGACCGCTTCCGCGTCACCCTGCACGGCGTGGGCTCCCACGCGGCCAGCCCGCACAAGGGGCTGGACCCCATACCGGTGATGGCGGCGCTGATCCAGTCCCTGCAGACCATTGTGTCCCGCTCGGTCAACCCCTTCTCGCCGGTGCTGCTGTCGGTTACCCACGCGCAGGCGGGCACCACCTGGAACATCATCCCCCAGGAGGCCCTGATCGAGGGCACCGTGCGCACCATGGACGAGCAGGAGCGCGCCGAGGTGAAGGAGCGCTTTTACCGGCAGGTGGAGGGTGTTTGCGCCGCCTGGGGCGCGCACGCGGAGATCGACTGGATGGACGGCTCTCCGGCGGTGATCAACGACCCCGGGCTGTGCGCGCTGGCGGAATCCGTCGCCCGGGAAATGGGCTTCGAGGTCAGGCAGCAGGAGCAGACCCTGGGCGGGGAGGATTTCAGCGAATACCTGTACCGCCCGGTGAAGCGGCCCGGCCTGTTTGTGCGCATCGGCACGGGCGGCGGCTACGCGGCCCATCATCCGCTCTTTACGGTGGACCCGGCCGCCCTGTGGCCCGCCAGCCAATACATTGCCCGCCTGGCCGAGGCGGCGATGAAAAAGCAGCGCTGACGGCAGCGCCGCGCAATGAAACAGCCAGCAAGGCAGTGAAACCGGACAAAGCCCGCCTTGCTGCTCCGGAAGGATGTGTTCCCCCATGATCATCGGAGAATTCTGTGATACCTATCCCCCGCAGCTGGACGGCGTTGGGCGGGTCACGCTGGCCTATTGCCAGACGCTGACCGCGATGGGTCACGAGACCTATTATGTCGGCCCGGAATCGCCCGATGCGGCGGAGGTGGTCGGCTACAAAACGCTGCTTTCGGCCAGCGTGAAAATGCCGCGCGAGCTGTACCACATCGGCATCCCGTGGCTGGACCGCAAGTTTCAGCGGCAGATTGCGCAGATTCCCTTCGACATTGTGCACGCGCACAGCCCTTTCCTCGCGGCGGATGAGGCGCAGCGCATCGCCCGCCGCAGGGACATCCCCCTGGTGACCACCTTCCACTCCAAATACTACGACGACGCGCTGGCCAAGACCCATTCCCGCCAGCTGGCCAAGCTGGTGGTGCGGGGCATCATCAACTTCTATGAAAAATGCGACGGAGTGTGGACGGTAAACCACGCCACCGCCGAGGTGCTGCGCGCCTACGGCTATGAGGGCGAAATACTGGTGATGGAAAACGGCACCGACTATGAGGACCTGCAGCCGGAGGCCGCCGCGCGGATGGAACAGCGCCTCTGCCTGACACCGGGTGTGCCGACGCTTTTGTTTGTGGGCCAGCACAACTACAAAAAGAACCTGCACGGCGTCCTCGGCGCGTGCGCCCTTCTCAGGGGGCAGGGACAGCCCTTCCGCCTGGTCACCGCCGGGGACGGCCCGGATTATGCGGCCATTGTGGAGGAGGCCAAAGCCCTCGGCCTCGAGGACAGCTGCACCTTCCTGGGCTTTGTGAGCGAGCGCGCCGACCTGATGGCCCTGTATCACCTGGCCGACCTGCTGGTGTTCCCCTCGCTGTACGACAACGCGCCCATGGTGCTGCGTGAGGCGGCTGCCATGGGCACACCCGGGCTGGTCGTCCGCGGCTCGTGCTCGGCGGAGGGCCTCACCGACGGGGACAACGCCTTTGTCAGCCCGGACGAGAGCGCCGAGGCCATCGCCGCCACCATTGTGCGCGCGCTGCCTGATCTGGAAAGGGTCGGCGCGCGCGCAAGGGCCACCATCCCCATGGGCTGGCAGGCCATCATGCGCCGTGTGGTGCGCGAGTATGAGCGGCTGATTGCCGGGAGGCCCGCCAGATGAGCGGCGCGGCGCCCTTCACCCTGCGCCCCGCCGCCATGGAGGACATGCCCGCCATCGACGCCCTCTACGCCGCCGCGAGGGAGACCATGCGGCGCAGCGGCAACCCCAACCAGTGGGGCGACAAAAACCCTCCCGCCGAAACACTGATGGAGGATATCCGCCTCGGCCGCCTGATGCTGCTGGAGGAGGACGGCGCGCTCTGCGGCGCGTTTGCCCTGATCACCGGCGTGGAGCCCACCTACCTGGTCATTGAGCACGGAAGCTGGCTGAACAGCGAGCCCTATGTCACCCTCCACCGGGTCGCCTCCAACGGGCGCAGGCGGGGTGTGCTGGCCGCCGCCGTGGCCTATGCCGCAGCGCAGTGCGGCAATGTGCGGATCGACACCCACCGGGACAACCGCATCATGCAGCACCTGCTGGAAAAATACGGCTTCACCCGCTGCGGCGTGATCTACCTGCAAAACGGCAGCGAGCGGCTGGCGTATCACAGGGCGGCCGGCGGCAGCTGCCGCAATGCCGGGGAAAACGAATCAAACAGTTGATGATCAGGTAGTGCTCGTGTCTTCCGGCCGCGCAGGCAGAAAGGACCACCATGCCACGCCCACGACAGACCATTGTAGAATACCGGAGCTATGAGCTGCCCTGCGAGCTGCCCATCCGCCTGCTGCAGGGGCCGCAGTGGCGCATTTCGCCCGTGCCCTCGGCGCGGCTTCACTTCCACAACTGCTTTGAGATCGGCCTCTGCCTGGAGGGCAGCGGCACAGTGCAGCTGGGCGAGCGCTGCCTGTCCTTCCGCGAAGGGGATGTGCTGTGTGTGGCGCGCAATGTGCCCCACACCACCTGGTCCGCGCCGGAGACAACCAGCCTATGGACCTATATGCACCTGGACCCGGAGCAGCTGCTGGGGCTGGACAGGATCGGCCGCATACCGGACCTGGACCGCTTCCTGCTGCTGCTGTCCGACTGCAACCTGCTGCTGTCCCCCGCTGACCAGCCGTGGGCCCTGCCCCTGCTGAGGCGGCTGGTGGAGGAGCTTTCGCAGCGCCAGGCGGGTTACCCGGTGGCGGTGCAGGGCCTTGTCGCGGCGTTTTTTGTGGCGCTGAGCCGTGTGGATACCGCACAGCACCCCGCGCAGCCTGCGGGCGGCCAGCTGCTTTCCGTCTCTCCCGCGCTGGATTATCTGCACCTGCACTATATGGAAACCTTCCCGCTGGAGGTGCTGGCGGAGGCGTGCCACATGAGCCCCACCCACTTCCGCCGCTGCTTTCACCAGCAGACAGGCACCAGCCCGCTGGCTTTTTTGCACCGCATGCGGGTGCTGAAAAGCTGCACGCTGCTGCGCACCACCGGTGCCTCGGTGGCGGCGGTGGCCGCGCAGGTGGGCTACAACTCGCTGAGCTGCTACAACCGGCGCTTCCTTGAAAACATGGGCTGCACCCCCACCGCCTGGCGCGGCATGGACCGCGACGGCGGGAAAACGCGGCTGCTGACCTTCACCGGCTGGGAGCGGGCGGAAACCTCCGAGGAGGTGCAGGCCGGCAACGTGCAGGCGACATAAAACGCATCCCGCGACGATTCAGGACAAAGGAGGCCTTCCCATGAAAAGACTGATCTGTCTTCTTGCCTGCATTCTGCTGGCGGCTGCCTCCGCCCGGGCGGTGGAAAGCTGCAGCTGGTACGAGGTGTTTGTGCGCTCCTATCAGGACTCCGACGGGGATGGCCTGGGCGACATCGCCGGATTGACCGCCCGCCTCGGCTACCTGCAGGACATGGGCTACAACGGGCTGTGGCTGATGCCCGTGATGCCCTCCCCCTCCTATCACAAGTACGATGTGACGGACTACATGGCCATCGACCCGGAGTACGGCACGGAGGAGGACTTCCGCGCCTTCATCAGCGCCGCGCACGAAAAGGGCTTTCAGGTCATCGTGGACCTGCCCGTCAACCACACCTCCACGCAGCACCCGTGGTTCCGGGCGGCCTGCGCCGCGCTCAGCGCGGGTGAGGAGAGTCCCTATACCGCCTATTACAACTTCCGCCGCGAGGCGGGAGACGGCTATGTGCCGCTGGGGGAAACCTGCTGGTATTACGAGGAGCGCTTTGCCGGCGGCGGCATGCCCGACCTGAACCTCGCCAATGAAGCGGTGCGGGAGGAGATTCGCGCCATCCTTGCCTGGTGGCTGAAGGAAATGGATGTGGACGGCTTCCGCCTGGACGCGGTGACCAGCTACTTTACCGGCGACACGGCGCAGAATGTGGCCTTCCTCGCCTGGCTGAAGCAGGTGTGCGAGGAGCTGAAGCCCGGCAGCTACCTGGTGGGCGAGTGCTGGGCGGGGCTGAGCGTGATTGCGGAATACTACCGCAGCGGCGTGGACAGCTTTTTCCTCTTCCCCGCGTCACAGGCGGAGGGCTTCATCGCCCAGAGCCTGCGCGGGCGCTCGGGCCGCGCCGCCAAATTCGCCAAGGCCCTGCAGAATGTGCTGGACGCCATACCGGAGGGCACGCTGGCGCCCTTCCTGTCCAACCACGATACGGGCCGCACCATCGGCAGCGTACAGGGGCGCTCCAACCCCGCGGCGGCCAAGTTTGCCGAGGGCGTGCTGAACATGCTGCCCGGCTGCGTGTTCACCTACTACGGCGAGGAAATCGGCATGGTGGGCAGCGGCGACGACCCCAACAAGCGCCTGGCCATGTACTGGTCCGACGCGGACATGACCCTGCAGCCCCCGGGGGTGACCAACCTGGAATACGCCTACCCGTCCGTGGAGGCGCAGCAGGGCGACCCCGCCTCGCTGCTGAACTACTGCAGGGCCGTAAACCGCCTGCGCCTGAGCTGCCCCGCCATCGCCCGGGGAGAAAACACCCTCCTCTCCACGGAGGGCGAGCTGCTGCTGATGCGCAGGCAGACCGATGCGCAGACCGTTCTGATTGCCGTCAACTTCTCCCCGAAGGAGGCGCAGACCGCCGAGCTGACCGCGCCCGTGACCCTCATCGGCCAGGTGAACGTGGCGGAAGAGGAAGCCACGCTGGAAGGGCAGACGCTGACTGTGCCCGCGTACGGGATTGTGGTGATGGGGGAATAAAGTCATAGCGGAAGCAATGAGCAATTAACGGCTCGATGCACTCCAAAGAATACTATCCAGCGTAATATCAGTATTGCATGAATGATTGAGAAGGAGCTTGACATGTTAAAAAGAATAGTACGTTTTGCTGCTGTACACATGATAATCCTGCTGATGGTTTGTCAAAATGCCTGTGCTCTTTCTCCCGAGACAATAGAAGACCTTGCCAAATCAGTATTGATGCTGGAAGTATATGACTCTGAAAACAAGCTGATCGCAACAGGCAGTGGATTTGTCGCTTATGATAATCGTACAATCATCACGAATTATCATGTTGCTGAAGGCGCAGATTATCTTGTAGGCTATAGTGATGACGAATTTGCTTATATGATAACCGGTGTTCAAGCGTATAGCAAAGAGAAGGATATTGCCATCTTGTCCTTCTTCTCTCCCACAAACATCCAACCGCTAACGCTTGACATCGGAAATAAACCTTTGCGTGGTGAGTCAGTTATTGCCATTGGCTCACCTGTTGGGATTAAGAATACAGTTTCTTTAGGTAATGTCAGTGCTTATTACGAAGATAAAGAAACATCATGGATACAGTTCACTGCCCCTATTTCTTCAGGAAGTAGCGGAGGAGCATTAGTTAATGAGGACGGGAAGGTAATCGGAATCACAAGTGCTTCTTTACGGGATACACAAAACATTAATCTTGCAATACATGTAGATGAGATTCAAGCTTTATGGAACAATAGACTAAAGGCAAGTCTTACCATCTCGCAAGTGTTTAACACAATAGAAGCAGATAATTCTACGATAGAACCAATAACACCTACACCCAAGCCATCACCAAGTCCAACTCCTTCTCTTCAAGACTCTCTTATGTCAAGATTTGGGAAAGCTATCACAATACCTTATTATGCTTATGCCTCCCGCAATCTATCTCTGAATGATACAGGGACAGATATAAAGCAACTTCAAAAGTATCTCAGAGAGTTAGGCGTGTCGTCCATATTAGCTACCGGTATTATGGACGACAAAACTATGGATGTTATTACTTCCGTGTTTCCTTTAGCCCGAATAACCGGAATAATCACAAAAGATATTCAAATAGAAATACGTGATGGTGCAATATATATAAGAGCCGGTCTTAGTTTTCCATCGAAGGCAAATGCTAAATGGGAATACAAATCAGGCAATATATTATCGATTTGTTTTCAGGTAAAGAATACTGGTGATAGCGATGTAACTGCATTTGAACTGTATGTTTATGCGACGGATGTATGGGGTAATAAGCTGTATGGGGATAATGTATACTATGCTACTACCACAAAAAAAATACGGCCAGATGCAACAGCATATAGTGATTATCTATCAATTTCTAAAGCCGATGAAATTTATAAAGTGTATTGCGGAATCCACAAAGTTAAAACAGCTGATGGGAAAATCGTTACGATTAATGACAAAGAAATAGTATATTCTGAATGGTCAATAAAAGAATAAATAACATAATTAAGGGTAACACCGCAAAGATTAGGTGGAGGTGGCTCGATCAATACCAGACAGGCCGCTCCGCCGCACCGGAATATTCCTTCCCTGGTATTGAACGGTGATCACATACACCGTTTTGTGCTGCTCATCAATCCTGAATATCGCCACATAATGATCAATAAGCAATTGCTTATAACCTCTTCCGGCGTATTTTCCAACCTGACGATCCTGATGCGCAGCCGGAAAAGAATCCAGCGCTTCAATTGCCGCCCAGATCCTGTCTGTTTGGGCTTTTGCGTTTTCCGGAGCCAGCTTTTCCAAAGCGATATATGCATAAATGCTTTCTATATCCCGAAAGGCTTTGGGATACAGCATCACTTTATACTTCTCCATAGTATTTCCTATCCAGTCTGGCCCTCGCATCGCTCAGGGAAATCGGAGCAGCACCCTCGGCAACCTCGGCCTCTGCCTCATAAATCGCCTGATCCATCCGGTTGATCTGCGCAAAGCGTTCATACAGCTCAGCGCTCATAACAACCAGATCGCTGTATCCATTTTTGGTGATAAAAATAGGTTCCTGCAGTTTGTGCGCCATTTCGGAAATCTCACTGGTATTTCTCAAATCTCTGATAGGTCTGATTGCGGGCATAATCAAAGCCTCCCTTCGCAGCACAATTGTAGCACAATTATGCTGCGGTGTAAATGCTTGGCTGACGCATAAAACATCTTGAAGAAATCCATTGCCGCTTCCCCTCCGCAGCATCCTTTGCGCAGTGAAACAGCAAAAAATATGAAAAAAGGTCTTGACATTTCTATTGCACTGGTGTACTATCTCGCTCGTACACTGAATGCTGCAAGGGAGGTTCGCATGGAATTCGACGCCATGAGTCCCATCTGGCTGCAGGTGGTCAATCGCATCAAAGGCGCTATTGCGACCGGGGAGATCGGCCCCGGTGAAAAGCTGCCCGGCGGCAGGGACCTGGCGATGCGCTTTTCCATCAATCCGAACACGGCCGCCCGGGTCTACCAGGAGCTGGAACGGGCAGGGCTGTGTGAAACGCGCCGGGGCATGGGCACGTATGTCACCGCGGACCGTGAGCGCATCAACGCGCTGCGGACGCGGATGGCGGCGGACGCCGCCGGGCGCTATCTCCGGGAGCTGAACAACCTGGGGATGACACGGGCGGACGCGATCCGCCTGCTGAACACAAAGGAGGATACCGAAAATGCTTGAAAGCAGAGAGCTGACCAAAAAGTTCGGCTCAAAGGTGGCCGTTGACCATGTGTCTGTGCGCATGGAGCCGGGCCATGTATACGCCATGCTGGGCCCTAACGGCAGCGGCAAAACGACCTGGATGAAAATGGCCGCCGGCCTGATCAAGCCCACCTCGGGCGAGATGCTGTTCGACGGCGACCCCGTGGGCGTTGACAGCCGCAGGAAGGTCGCCTATATGTCCACGGAGCCGTATTTCTACTCCTGGATGAACATCCGCGACGCCGGAAAATACTATCAGGATTTCTTTGAGGATTTCTCCATGGAGCGGTTCCTGTCCCTGCTGCACAGGATGGAGCTGACGGAGAATGACAAAATCCGCACCCTGTCCAGCGGCATGGTCGCCAAAATGAAGATCGCGCTGACCCTGGCGCGCGACGCCGCCGTGTACATGCTGGACGAGCCCTTCAACGGCATTGACCTGCTGGCCAGAGACGAGATACGCACCACGATACTGGAGGCCGCGGTGCCCGAAAAGCTGCTGCTTCTGTCCAGCCACCTGGTGGAGGAAATGGAAGCCATCGCCGACCGGGCGGTCTTTATCCGCAGCGGAAAGCTGATTGAAGTGCGGGACCTGGAGGAAATGCGAGAAACCGACGGGGTTTCGATGGCGGACCGCTATCGGGCCATCTTCGGCCACGGGGAGGTGCAGGCATAATGCTTCAGCTGATCAAATACGAACTGAAAAAAACACTGTCGGCCAAGCTGATTCTGCTGGGAGTCACCGTTGTGGCTCAGGCTGTGTTCCTCTATGGCTACTGGGCGCACAATGAGGACGCGCTGCTCTCCGGCGCGCTGCTGCTGTTTTTCATCGCCACAACCGGCATTGCCCTGATGGGCGTGCTCAGCCTTGTGACCCTTCACCGCGATATGAACACGCGGCAGGGCTATATGCTGTTCATGACGCCCAACAGCTGCTATAAGATCCTTGGCGCCAAAGTGCTGGAGTGCGGTTTTTCCATCCTGATTGCCGGCGCGTTTTATCTGGCGCTGGGCATGCTGGATTTCTCGCTGCTGCTGGGCAAGGACAGCAACCAGCGCCTCTGGGACATCCTCAACCAGATGCTGCGCAGCATCAACCAGGCGATTGTGCTGGACGCGCCCCATGTTTCCGCGCTGGTGTTCAGCATGCTGGCCAACTGGCTGTGTACCGTCACCACCGCCTACCTCGCCGATGTGGTTTCCTCGGCCCTGCTGAACGGGAAAAAGGCGAACTGGATCGTCACCTTCCTGCTGTTCATCGCGCTGAACTACGGCATCAGCCTTCTGCTGAACCTGATTCCCAGCTCCTCGGGACAGATCACCTTCTTCCTGCTGCGCGGCGCCGCCGCCTTCGGGCTGGCCGGTGTGATGTATGTCATCACCGCCCGCCTGATGGACCGATACCTGAGCGTGTAAGCCGGGCCTGCCGACAGCTGGCCCCCCTCCAATACCACCCTCTCCGGCACGCCGGGGAGGGTTTCTTGCCTTGTGATGAGCGGGCTTGCCTGCAGTGGGAATGGCCCCTCTGTCGCTGGCGCGACATCTCTCCGGGGTTGCCACCCGGCCTCCTTGCCCCTCCACCGCAAGCGGTCCCCCTCTCCGGGGCTGCCGCCCGTTCTCCGCTGAAAACAGCCCACTGGGCTGTTTTCCGGGCGCTACGAACCCAGTGAACTGGGGAGGTTATTTGGCATAGTAAATGAAAGAGTTTGCCGGCCGGGGACGACCTCATCCGTCAGCGCCTAACGGCGCTGCCACCTTCCCCTAAAGGGGGAAGGCGAAATTTGTCGGCCGCCAGT
>JAEEGL010343800.1_pt1 | contig 13728 bp, 15 predicted proteins | sample 9134231 | NCBI WGS metagenome assembly JAEEGL01 (sample SAMN16246548, study PRJNA631951) | gut metagenome | biome: gut microbiome; feature: rumen; material: fiber-attached | host: Bos | place: Iran: Karaj | collected 2018-10 | reverse complement strand
GTGGGAAGGCCTGGATGGTTCTGGTGACGGATCTGCTCCCAGCGTTCAAGGCGCTGGCTCTCGACCCTTATGCCCTGCAGTTCCTTCCACTGGGCGGGGGTGAGGAACTGCCAGCAGTCGTGGGCCAGGGGCAGCTCGGGCGAGAAACGGTATCCATAGTAATGACAGGCCCCGGGGTCGTCACCGAACTGGCAGGCGGCGCACTTCTCCGTCTTCTGCCAATAGAACTGTTTGTCGGGTTCCATGGTGGTCTTGCATTTTGCGGCGAAGGTACGGGACCCTCCTGCAAAAACATGGCAGGACGAAAAACTATCAAAATATTTTTACTTATGCCACTTTTTTGCCGAAGCATGTGTTATCTTTGCAAGCGATATGGCAAAGAACTACTTTAGATCATACATCTGGCTCCTGGAGACGCTCCGCTCCCGCGGGCCTCTCACCCTTGCGGAGATCAAGGACCTGTGGATGGACAGCCCCGTGAATGACGAGGGCAGGGAGCTGGCGACCCGCACGTTCGCCAACCACGTGACCTCCATAGCGGACATATTCGGCATCGACATAATCTGTGACCGGAGGGACAACACCTACCGCATCGACAATGCCGATGCGCTGTCCGGGGGCGGTGTGCGCGAGTGGCTGATGGAGGCGCTCAGCATCAATAACCTTGTAAACGAGAGTGCGGGCCTGCGTACGCGCATCCTCTTCGAGAGCGTGCCGTCCTCCCACCGGTTCCTCACGGAAATCATCCGCGCGGTCAAGGACGGGCGGATGCTCGAGGTGAACTACCGCGGGTTCGGTATGGAGGCCCCGAGGGACTTCCTCCTTGAGCCCTACTGTCTGAAGGAATACAAGCGCCGGTGGTCCCTTTTCGCATGCAAGAGCGGCATTGACAGGGAGCCTCACAACTTCGCCCTGGACCGGATGAACTCCGTGAGGGTGAGCGACCGTCCGTTCACCGTGCCGAAAGGCTTCGATGCCGAAGAGTTCTTCCGGACCCGCTACGGGGTGCTGAAATACGATGACGGGAAGCCCGCGGTCATCCGGCTGAAGGTGGCCGCCCGCCAGGCGGACTACCTGAGGACTCTCCCGCTGCACTCTAGCCAGCAGGAGACTGAGACGGCCGCCGACTACGCGGTGTTCTCGTATTACCTCATCCCGAACTACGACTTCATCCACGATATCCTCTACTACGGCAGCGAAGTCGAGGTGCTGGAGCCGGCGGGCCTTAGGAGGCGGGTTGCTTCCGAAGCAAGAAAAACAGTAAACACATATGAAACTATCTAACGAAACAGAAATGTCCTACAAAGCCTTTAGAGACAGTGTGATAAAACACATGGAAGAATACAATCAATGGGAACACGGCCTGTTCAACGGCAAGGGGGAGCCCAAGGGCCACATAGTCCGCATCCCCGGGAAGAACCAGAAAGAGACCGTGATGGAGATTCTCCATAGTGACGGCATCGAGGAAGCGCAACTTGACATGTTCCGCAAGCCGCACCGGTATGCCCATCACCTGAATTCCTCCCAGGTCCTCTGCTACGAGTTCTTCCGCCCGCTGATCGGATCCGGCGGGGTGGCGGACCAGGCGAAGATGGGCCCGGTGCTCGAGCGGATGGGCGTTCCGGCGGAGGCCTTCGCCGGGGCGAAGGCCGAGTTCGAGAAGGAGTTCGAGGACAAGGAGGGGACGAACTTTGACTTCTACCTCGGCTCCGCTGACGGCAGGCACCACCTCTACGTGGAGGTGAAGTACACCGAGCAGGGTTTTGGCTCGTGCGAGAAGAACGGCCGCCACGAAAAGAAATTCAAGAACGTGTACCGAGATAGGCTCAAGGTGTGCCCCTGCATACGTGATGACATGAAGGGGAAAATAGACTTTGCCTGCATGCGGGAATCCTACCAGCTCTTCCGGAACGTCCTGAGGGTACGGGATGAGGGGGATTACGTGGTGTTCCTCTTCCCTGAGGCGAACACCCTTGCGAAGGCGCAGTTCGAGGCGTTCAAGGACAGGTATGTCGATGAAAGGATAGCCTCCCACGTAATCGGGGCCCATTGGGAGGACCTCATGGACAGGATGGGGGATCGCCTACGGGAGAAGTTCTTCGGGTTTTCGGAAGAGGCCGGCAAGTGAAAGCGTTGAGAAGGATGAAAGTATAATTTAAAAACAATATATAGATATGGATGAGATAATCTACAAGGAAATACCGGATTTCAGGAACGGGTCAACATTCTTCGTGGGCGAGACCGATGAGGTGAGCGTCCTCTTCCGCGCGGCGGAGATGGTCTCCATCCTGCTCGGGCAGTGGAACACCACCGTGGCGTTCTTCTCCCTCAGCTGCCGCGGCGAGGCCCTCCGTGGGATGGTTAAGAACAGCTCCGCCACGGCCAAGCTCTACACCGTGGACCAGAAGAACCCCGACCCCCAGGTCATCCTCCGCAAAGCCCACGGCATGGTCAACCGCAAGTTCGTCCGCGCCATCGTCATCGAAGGGGTCCCCATCAATCCTGAAGCTGTCACGAAGTGGTCTGAGCTGTTCAAAAGCTGGAAGGACACCACGATGGTGGTGATAGGCGAGGTGGCGGACGACTGAGCGGCTCGGTCATTCAAGCGAGAAGAACTCGCTAATGATCACGAGGATGCAATCACATCATCCCTTCAAGATTCCCCTTTATGCTTTCGATAATGCTCTCGAAAGACCCCGTCTTTGGTACTTGAATGGCCAAATCATAAGAAAGGTAGGAATATGAATCGGGCTCCTCTCCATAGTCCCAGGTGGGTTGATGGAAGAAAATGGGCGTGCCATCCTTTTGGTGGCGACTGATACTCTCTGGGGTAAGCGACTGGAACAGGGCCCGGTTGTCTTCCTTTGCCAGATAGTTTAGGACATCGGTATAGAGGCTACCCAAGGAATCATCACGTTCTCTGTTTTCGAACAGGTTGTGCGTCATCATTAGAAGGCGTGGAATCGGGTGAGATTCCGTATCCAAATCTCTGCTATAAAACGTCAGGGCATCACCGAATATGCACTTGTCCTTGTGCTTACCAAAAAACCAGCGCAGATCCTCGCGCTCTTCGTCATTGGGATCTATGCCCAACCTGTGAAGGTGCTCGAGGTTCATGTCCCTGCCCACGTAGCAGGAGGGTTTGATCAGGTTGATGGCATAATCCCCCTTTGGCCAGACGAGAACATAAGTATCTTCGTGATTATCCTGAATCAAAATGTCATAAAGGTCCTTCTTGTCGGTGAATGGATGGGCCATGCCAATCATGGCCTCGTATTTTTCTCTCATATTCATGGTTACAATCTATCAACAATCTTTTTCAATGCGGTTCTGGCCGTTTCGTAGAAATGGGCCTTCTCCTGTTCGGATTCGTTTGTGAACCTATGGTAACGGTAGTTCAGGGATGTCCTGCCTCTCTTTTCGAAGCTGGAGAGGAATGACTTGTCAAGCAAGGTAGCGATATCGGTGTCCGAATCAAGGAGGACTTCACAATAATCGAATCCCTTTTCGACCCCTCTGAACAGATGGAAATCACCTATCTGACAGTGGAATCCGTTGACCACCTTCCGGCCCGGAATGAGATCCTTGGAGGCGGTACGTACGGATTTGCTATTCATGGAAGCCGGGGTCTTCTCCCTGTCGGTTTTGAGAAGGCGGTCCAGAAAAGCGGAATCGGCCCTTTTTACCTGTTCCTCCTTCATTTTTGAAAACAACTCCGCGATGTGGGAGCTCCAGACCTTCCCCGCGTTGAACAGGAAATACTCGATCTGGTCCGATTTCAGATTGTTTGACCTGGCTATCCTTCCGATCTCGGTCACGGTCCTCATGTAAGAGCCCTCGTTGTCTCCTTTCGGGAGCCGCTGGAGCTCTTCAAAAAGGGGAAGCGCTTCCTGAACCCTTGAGTCGACCACAATGGCCGGGAACCCATCGATGGTCACCCGCATGAAATACAGAATCTTCGATGCCGTGGAAATCCTGATGTGGGGGAAACTGAACAGTTCCCTTATGACCTCTTCCGTGACTTTCCGTTCCTTGTAGCGGTCGAAAAATAGGGTCAGATCGTCTAGGCTGTGGAGCAGCGTGTTCAAAGCATTGCCTCTGTTGCCATTGCTGTAACCCCAAACAAGGATCTTGATGATCTTCTTCCTTGTGTCTGGCTCGCTGAAGATGTCGCGGCGTGAAAGCAATACCTTCTTCTCGGAGAAGGGAGCGAACTCCTTGATTACGTCAGAGACAGCTTTCGGGAGCCTGTAGTATGAAATGGACACGGTGTTGTCCTCGACCGGCCTGTCGTCCAGGACGTTCATCTCACGTATATAATCGTAAAAGTCGGAGAGCTTTATCATAATCGGAAATTGGCTTCGGTAAAGTTAAGAATAATTCTTCATTTACGCCCAACGGAACACGATGCTGACAAGTCTGGTCTCATCCGGTAGGTCCTTGACGTATTTCGATACCCCGCCCTCGATGGCCAGCCAACTTCCGTCCTTGATGATGAATTCGTGCCTGAGTTCCTCCGGATCTCCGATTTCCTTCATGGAGCGTTCCCATTCGATGGACCATTCATCCCAGAATCCTCCTGGGTTCATCTCATACTTCACCCATTGCCGCCAGATGCCACTATCGTCCTTCTTGAAGCACTGACCGGTCTCATCTTCAAATGATTGCCCGAATTCCTCGTAAGCCCCTTCGAAATCCATGGCCTCTTCGGCAGAGCCGGAATCGGGCATGAATGCCTTGCAGTATTCGATAAACTGTTCCATCTCGTCCTCCGTAACGACCTCCCCCCAATGCTCGGGAACGGGTAAGCGCCAGCCCCATGGGGCCATCAGGTTTTCGATCCTCTCATGGTCGCGGACCACCAACAGTAAAGTGCCTTTTGACATAATGTTATGATTCAATGGTTAACAAATATAGGAATTAATGATATACATTTTGGTTTCTTTTTCCGGGATCGTGTTCATTGGGCGTTCTGGCCCTCCCCGGCATGCATGCATCAAAAACCGATACGTCTCCTGGAGCCTCTTCCGGTGGATTCTTCCCGGCAAAAAAGCCGCAACTGCTCAACGTCTCCGTCCTTGCCGGAAAGGATGCTCTCGATGGCGTACTTGCGGGTGACATTTTCAATCTGGCCGCCACTGAAGGGGAATTCCGCCGCAAGGGCGAGGGCATCCGAATCGGAGAGTGCCGGGATCTGCGACTTCCAGATCATGCGCCTGGGCTCCACCTCCGGCTTGTTGAACCGGATCTTGAAAAGGAACCGCCGCTCGAATGCCGGGTCGAGATTGCCAAGAAGGTTTGTCGTAGCAATGAGAATCCCCTCAAAGGACTCCATTTCCTGCAATAGGATGTTCTGCACACTATTCTCCATACGGTCTACGGACTTGACTGCTCCTTCCATTCGCGTGCCGAGTATGGCATCCGCCTCATTGAACAACAGGATCGGGGCCAGCTCGTTTTCTTCGCACGCCTTCCGGTAATCTGAGAACAGCGCCCGCATGTTCTTCTCTGTTTCACCGACATAGCAGTTGCGCAGCCGGGCGACATCCGCCTCGAGGATGCTCCTGCCTGTACGCCTTGCCATCTGGTACACCGTTTCCGTCTTGCCCGTGCCGGGATCGCCGTAAAACAGGCATATCAATCCCGTTCGGAGCCCCTTTTCCTTCATCGAGGCGAACACCCGCCGAAGGTTTCCTTCGTCCAGCAATGTATCCAGACGCTGGATCTGTTCCTTCTCCACGGAATTGTAGAACAGGGCCTTCGCAGGCTTGTTTGACAAGTCATCGAGGTCCACAGTTTTAAGGTTGGTTTGGGTAACGTGAATATCGGCGAACATTTCTTTTACAACCTCGTCCTTGAACGAGAAGCTGCCCTTCTCCAAGAACCCGTCAGCCTTAGCCGGTTCGATCACTCCAGTAACCTGAAGGGCAAGGGATTCGGTCTCGGCATAATCCCGAAGGGTATCCATAGTTTCATCGTCCTTGATGTATTCTTCGATATCTCCCATGTCGAACACGGTGTAGTCCCTTTGAAGATGCAAATATGCCATAACATGGAATAGCATGCGTTCAGGAGGAGCCACCTTGCCGGGATTGATGTACTTTTCACATGCTGTGGCATATCTGGTCGAAGGATTGGCATTAAGGAGGATATCGATTTCCTCAAGAGCCTGCCAGTGAGTGTATTCCTCATTGAACATCCCTTTGACAAAGGCGAAAACGCGCCGTACGAGAGCCTTGGCCGACAGTCCATCCACCCTTGGCTTCTCATACACCTCGTCTTTCATTAGGGATGAGATGACGGGCCCCGGAACGGATATGTCATTGGTGCCGCGCAGACGAATCAGGCCTCGGTCCCGGAGGACGCCAAGGTCCTTAGAGAAAGTGAGCAGCTTCAGGTAGTCTATGCCAAGGATTTTGGCAACCGCGTTCATGGCGGTACGGTTGCTGCCATGAGCGGCAAGGACCGCGGCGAACAGAATACACTGAAGGGGCTCCAGGCCCATCCGTTCCTGGAGGTAATCCGTCTCTTCCGAGAAGTTCCTGAGCCATTCAGGGGTTATTGTGTTTTCACCTTCGGCGTTCGTACAGCCGTAAAGCCGTTCATTGATGTTGGAGAAAGCTTCTGATAGGTTTCTAATCATGATGTTGTATATGGTATACATAGGTTTTGAATGAGGGGCATGGCTGTCCCCCATTCGAAATGATGAGTGATTGTTGGAAAAAAGTTTCACCCCAATTATAAGTCAAAATGTTTAAACCGCCAAAAAATTCCACGGTTATTTTCATTTTTTTCAAACGAATAATTGAGGTCTCGGCGACAATCTCGTCCTTGCGCTTCGTGGGCCGCAGCGCGGGCCCTATTGGAACTCGTCAAGAATTCCTCGGCCACGGCGAGGCTCATCGCCGCCGACCAGCTGTCGGTGACGATGGTGACGGTGAATGAAAGGGAACAGCCGCTCTAGTCGTCCGGCTCGCCTCCGGTCAGGTACGATGGGTTGAGCCTTCGCTGCCCGAATCCTTCGAAGCGCACCGTGACCGTGCCGTCCCCTTCGGTTTCCTCCACGACCCCGTCCCCGAACACGGCGTGGTGGACGCGGCTTCCGGGAGGGAACGGCTGCGGGCTCTTGCCGTCAGGGTTCTCCAGGGCTCTCATGAGCCGGTCCGTCCCCATCCACAGGCTCTCATCGAACGGTCCATCAATGTCATAATAGCAGTAGCCATCGAAGTCGTCACTGGCCTCGCGGATGAACCGGCTGGGGTACTTCGACTGGGAGTTTTGCACGTTGAACCCCTCCGACTCGGAGAAATGCAGTCTGTCCTTCGCCCTCGTGCACGCAACGTACATCAGCCTACGCTCCTCCTCCAGCCCGGCCTCGCCTCGCTCGCGTATTGTGCGGTGGCTGGGGAAGATCCCTTCGCTGAGCCCGTAGATCCATACCAGCCGGAACTCCAGGCCCTTCGCCTGGTGCACGGTCATGAGCTTCACCTTGTCATCATCCTTGCGGTAATCAGCGTTCGTGTACAGGGCTATGTCCTGGAGGTACGACCCGATGGACACGCCGTCCTCGGCGTTCTCCTCCTCGTAGGTCCTTACGGACTTCACTAGCTCCTGCAGGTTCTCCAGGCGCTCCTCCTCGGTGTCGGCGCGGTACTCCGCCAGCAGGCCGCTTCCCTCCAGGAGCCGTTCGAGGAGCGTTGAGACGTCCATGCGGCCGGCATCCCTCCTGGCCTCGAGGATGAGGTTCACGAACGTCTCCGCCTTCGCGTTCCGCAGGCGGGGGAGGTTCTCCGCGAGGGCGGTGAAGAGCGAGCATCCCTTCTCGGCGGCGTAGTCCTGGAGGATCGCCATGGTCTTCCTGCCGATCTTCCTCGATGGCGTGTTCGCCACCCTCTTGAACGACATGTCGTCATCGAGGGCGACCAGCCTCAGGTAGCTGACCGCGTCCTTGATCTCCTTCCGCTCGAAGAACCGCACGCCTCCCCAGACGACATACGGGATCTTTTTCTTCATGAGCGCCTGCTCGATGCCGCGGGAGAGGTAAGACGCCCGGTAGAGGACCGCCATGTCCTTCCATGCGTAGCCGTTCTTCGCGTGGTCCCTCCCCAGTTCCTTCGCGAGTGCCTCGGCCTCCGCCTTCTCGTTCCTGCGGTGGTGGAGGACCGTCCGCGCGTAATCCGTTGGACGCATGGTGACCGAGGTCCTGTGTAGGCGGTTGCGGTTGTTGCCTATGATGCAGTCCGCCACGCAGACGATGTTCGGCAGGGACCTGAAGTTGTGCTTCAGCATGATGTCCGTCTGGGGGACGTAGTGCACGAACAGGTCGGGGCTCGCGCCCCTCCACTCGTAGATCGCCTGGTCGCCATCGCCAACGATGAAGAGGTTGCCGTAGTGGGCGCTGAGAGTCTCGAAAAGGGTCCATTCCCTCCGGGAGCAGTCCTGCACCTCGTCCACCATCACGTACTGGAAGCGGCGCTGCCACTTGCCGCACACCTCCGGGAACCGGTCCAGGATGTAAAGCGTGAAGAGCAACAGGTCATCGAAGTCCAGCGCGAAGTACCGCTTCTGCCGGAGGACCATCCTCCCGAAGATGGGCATCGCCTCGGCATCGAACTGGTCCTTTGGAAGAACGAACCGGTCGATGTACGGGGTTCCTTCCTTGAACCGAGCGAGCTCCTCCATATAGTTCCCCACGATCCCCTCCCGCCGTTCGATTCCGCATTCCTCGAGGATCTCCTTCACCAGGGCCTTCATGTCCTCCTCATCGAAGACGATGAAGTTCTGAGGGTATCCCAGCCGGTAGATCTCCTCGCGGAGGAACTTCACGCAGAAGCCGTGGATGGTCGTCACGAAGTCCCCAACGACCCCGCCGGGGCAGAGGGCCGCGATGCGGGACTTCATCTCCTGCGCCGCCTTGTTGGTGAACGTCATGCATAGGATGTCCCCCTGCGGGACCCCGAGGTCGCCCAGGAGATGGGCGTAGCGGTAAACCAGCGTGCGGGTCTTCCCCGACCCCGCGCCGGCGACAACGCGGATGCGCCCCTCCGTTGCGGTGACGGCGGAGGCCTGTTCGGGGGTGAGGGACTTGAGGTCGATGGTGGGCATGGTGTCAGTAGTTCTCGTATTCTTCCTTCGTGATGAAATCCCCGCCTAGCTCTATCTGGAAGGCGGTGTCGTAGCCGTGGGGGACGAGCACCTCCGCGTGGTCCTTGTGCTTGAGCCAGGTCACCATGGGCATCTCGATGCGTATGGCGACCTCGTAGAAGTCGTCCTTCATGTACACCTGTTCGCCCCGGTCGAGGAGCTCCGCTATGCGGCGAAGGTTGCTCATGCTACAGGTCTCTTATTGGGATGATCCCCCGGTTGGCGGCGTTGTATGACCACTGTGCCTGCCACACGGATCCGGTGAGGGTGTCGATGAGGAGGAAGTTGTACAGGTTCTCGGTCTTGTAAAGGTCGAAGCGGCCGTGGAAGGAGTCCCCATCGAGAAGCGTCAGGTCGAGGCTGTTGATGCAGTAGCGGCCCGAGGTGGATCCGCTCTGGACGGAGAAATGCACCTGCCAGAGGCGGCCGGTGGCCGTCTCCAGCTCGAGGAAGGTCCAGAGGTTGTCGGTCTTGTAGAGCCTGTACCCCGGCGCGGCTTTCTGGTTGAGCCGGTTCAGGAAATGCATCTGGAGGGAGTCCCTGTGGGACATCGCGGGTTCCTTTCCGGGTGTTTGGGCGATGGCCGATGCGGACAGGAGGGCCAGCGAGATGATGAGCGTGACGAATCGTTTCATTGCCTATGTTATTTTGAATGGACAAAGGTATGGGGTCTTTTTGACATATGTCGTCAATGGATGTTTTTTTTGGGGGTGCGCTTCCCTCCGGGAGTCCCGGCATCCACTCCTGCGAAGGTAGTGGCCCCGTCGGCCTCTGCGCACTCGTCAGCGGAAAAGCCGACACAAAGAGACCTTTGCATCGTTTTCCCGCAGTCCTCGCGCTCCGCGGGCCGCGGCCCCTTACCCCCTTGCATCGTTCCGCCGGGACTCCCGGAGGGGAAGCCCTGCCTGAAGGCGGGGCGGGAAGCGTAAGGAAAGGTACATTCCATAAATCCATACAGTCATGCAAACTACTACAGCACAGAACCAAGGCAAGGGCAACCTGGCGATCTACAACCAGGTGCGCAGCGTCCCCGAGGACGCCCTCTCGACCATCACGGGAGGCCCGATGAAGAACAAGAGCAACATCTGCCCCCAGTGGCGGATCCAGCGCCTCACGGAGCTCTTCGGCCCCGCGGGCATAGGCTGGAAGGTCGAACAGGTGTCCCGCTGGACGGAGACCACCGGCCAGGGCGAGGTGGCGGTCTTCTGCGAGGTGAACCTCTACGTCAGGCAGGACGGGGAGTGGTCGGCCCCGATATTCGGCCAGGGCGGGAACATGCTTATGCGGAGCTCCACCGAATGGGTGAACGGCAAGGCCGTGCAGACGGTGCACATCGATGACGAGGCTTACAAGAAGGCCTACACGGACGCGATAAGCGTGGCGTGCAAGGCCCTCGGCTTCGCCGCTGACGTCTATTACGCCCAGGACGAGACGAAGTACGGCACGTTCCGCCATGATGCGCCGGATCCCTCGCAGGATACCGATGCCGGCAAGCAGGCCTCCGGCGAGTGGCCGTGGAACACGGCCTTCCAGGAGATAAAGCCCGGAGCCCCGAACTGGAAGGCGTCCGTGACCCAGGTGTCGAAGATGTCCGACAGCACGGAGGACGAGATCCTCTCGCGCATCACCGCGAAGTTCAACATCACCCGGGAGAACTTCTCCGAGCTTCTCCGCGTGGCCAACAGGAAGGCGGCATGAGCTACAGGATCATAAGGCCCTCCAGCCGCGAGGACTGGCTGAAGGAGCGCGAGAAGGGCATAGGGTCCTCCGAGGCCACGACCCTCATGGGGGTGAACGGCTACGAGGACCGCTACCGCCTCTTCATGCGTAAGACCGGGCAGATGCCCCCGAAGACCCCCTCCGAGCAGATGGAGCTGGGGCACCACCTCGAGCCCGCCGTGGCATCGCGCTTCTCTGAGCTCACCGGCGCGTGGATAGACCCCTCTTCAGAGGGAGACTGGATCGCGGTCGACTCCAAGAAGGACTACCTCCGGGTGTCGCCGGACCGGATCTGGGTCCCGGCCGGGGAGGCGCACGTGAAGAAGAACTGGCGCATCCTTGAGTGCAAAACCACAGGTATGAGCGTGGATCCCAACGACATCCCATCCTACTGGTACTGCCAGCTGCAGTACCAGATGGGCGTGATGGGCATAAAGAAGGGCGCGGTCGCCTGGATCTCTTCCTTCCCGGTATTCAACGCCGGATACAAGGAGATAGAGTTCAATCCATCCTACTATGCCCTCATAGTGAAGTCCATAGACGAGTTCTGGAACGGGAACATCCTCACTGGCGTAGCACCCGAGCCGGAGGATTTGGAGGACCTCCGCGTGAAGTACTCCGGGAAGGACCGCGCGGTGAAGGGCGAGAGCTTCGTGGCTGACGACTGGATGCAGTCCGACTATGAGGAGCTCCTGGGGATCAAGTCCCAGATGGATATCCTCAAGGACCGCCGGAAGGAACTCGAGGACGAGCTGGAGAAGGCCATCATGGGCTATGCCGCCATCTACGCCAAGGACGGCGAGACGCCCATATGCACGCGGGTGCCGAAGACCCCAAAGCCGGAGCTGGACAAGGAACTCCTTCGGAAAGAGTACGAGGCCATCTACGACAAGTACCTTGTGGCCCTGGACCCGGTGTTTGACGAGGGCCTTTTCAAGAAAGAGTGCCGCGACCTCTACGACCAGTACGTGGTCACCCCCGAGGCGGGGGAGCCGGAATTCAAGGTGGCCTACCCGAGGAAGACCTCCGCGCGGAAGACCGAGACAATCTTTTAATGACAACCGATTAAACATTACACACTATGGCACTAAGAATAGAATACAGGGACAGCAGGCCCTTCGGCGTGCACATGACGCTGAGGGTCGCCCGCAGGCGCGCAACGATCGCGGCGAAGGGATACGAGGGCGTGTACTTCTCCGATGGGACGCTCCCGGACGGGAAGCACCAGTACTACTGCCGGCACTCCGAATCGGACTGGAGCAGGATAGTCTCCATCAAGAGGCACAGGGGCCTGACCGTGAACTTCTGGGGAACGGTCGTGACGGACGCCCCGATCGACTTCGGCGGAGCCGATGAGGTGGACGCGCACGTGGTAGGCAGCCGCCGCCCCCGGGCCTGACACCCGTTGACAACAATCAAATAAACCAACCAAAATACTCAATACTATGGCAGAAAAGAAACCCTACATGGTCGGCAACGTCCGGCTCAGCGACCTCAATGGATTCGAGGACACAGTGAAACAGGGCGTCCGCGGATGCTTCATCCCCTACGAGCCCAACCCCAGCCTGTATGTCGGGCAGAACCGGCAGACGGGAGCGCCCACCCTGGATGTGGATATCCTGGTGAGGGAGACCTCCAACAGCAAGACGGGCGCTTCTCACTTCATCAAGCTCAACATCGGCAAGGCGAACCGCGAGCGCCTGGGAGTGACCCAGGAGGCGGCGGACTCGCTGAGGATTGTCGGGAACCTCTACACGAGGACGCCCGCCCCCTCGCAGGGCGCAGCGCCCCGCGGGGGATATCCAGCAAGGAACACCGCGTTCGAGGGAGGGGACATGCCCGACTTCGGAACCCCCGCGCAGCGGGAGGCCGGATGGTAGACTCGAACCGCCCCGCGGATCCGCGGGGCTTTGTTCAACAAACCAGACACGATTCGACATGGAAATACTGCAAATAACAAGTGAAGAATTCCAGCAGGCGCAGCGCTGGCTGAACGGCGAAGCCTCCACCCTCGGTGAGAGGGAGGTGCTATCGATGCTCCGCGCCCTGAACGATGCCTTCAGGGCGAACTGCAAGGGGCTCCGTCCGGGGCCCGTGCCGCGATTCCCGCGGCTGGGGAGCCTTCCGGAAGGATACCTGAGACTAATAGGCGTCATTCCGGATGAAGATACTGATGAGCCGGCGATGGTCGCCACCCCTGAAGAGGCGGTGATGCGGGAGGTGCAGGAGAGCTCAGCGCTGGACAGCGTCCAGCTCCTGAATGCCATATCCTATGTCGGGTCTGTTGCGGGCTATCCTCCAACCCAGTCCCGGGCCCAGATCATCCTCTACTGCTTCTACGGGGCCAGGCTCGGGGCTGGGAAGGAGCGGCTCGCCATAGAGCACCCCCAGATGTGGCGCTACGGCCCGGTGTTCCCCCGTGCGTTCAAGTGCAGCCACCTTGAAGACCGCGCGGCCTGCGAGGCAGACTACAACGCCCTCATGGAGCGCGACACGGAGCTCATGGCGGCGCTCTCAGCGAAGACCCAGGCGATGATGGCCACGCCGATGGCGGACCTGAACGCCGTGCACAAGGGCGAGGGGAGCCCCTACGGGAGGACCCTCAGGCTCAACCCGGAGAAGTGGGGGACGCGCATCCCCGATGAGGAGATAGCGAAGTTCTTCCGACAGAAAACAGTTTAACTTAAAAAGGGAGCAATAATGAAAAAAGGTGACAGAATCAGGATCATCCGCATGGACGATGCTGGAGGAAAGGACTGGCAGGCTGCCAGGATGAACGGCGTGGTGGCCACCGTGGACTACGTGGACTCCGCCGCTCAGATACACCTCGAGGGGTACGGCCTCGCGGTCATACCGGGGGTGGAC
>JAEEGL013688529.1_pt1 | contig 13729 bp, 7 predicted proteins | sample 9134231 | NCBI WGS metagenome assembly JAEEGL01 (sample SAMN16246548, study PRJNA631951) | gut metagenome | biome: gut microbiome; feature: rumen; material: fiber-attached | host: Bos | place: Iran: Karaj | collected 2018-10 | reverse complement strand
AACGATGCCGAGAAGCAGGAAATACAGATGATCCTTTATTGTGAGACGCGTGCCGCGCGATCTGATCTCTCTGGCCGCGAACGGCACCATGAATATGCCGCCCACTAAAAATCTGAGAAACGTGAGCTCGATCGGGTCCATGTTGGATCCCGTAACCTTAAGCGCGATCTCCATCGTAGCGAAAAGCAGCGCGGTAAGTATCACGCAGAACACCACTAAACCGGTTTTAGAGCCTGAACTGCTTAACATCAGTCGATTACCATCCTTGCGTCAGTTTCGGGCTGCCCGCCCAGCGAGCAGTTTTTCGTTGTTCATATTCAGATACGACGCCGCGAGTATCAGAACTATTCCGACGTACGTGTTCCACAATATGCTGTCGCCGAGCACTACGACCGCTATGAACGGCGCTATGCACGGCTTTATCATGAACGTCACGGACGCCGTGCTGGCGTCCGAAAGATTGATTGCCTTAAAATAAAAGAGATACGCCACCGTGGTAACTGCGACGGTGACATATATCATGATCGGCAGATTCTCCGCCAGTCCCGCGACGACCGGCCTTCCCGTCGCGAGAACAACCGCGAGCATCACCGCCGAACCGAGCAGGAAGCTCACGCACATCTGGGTTATAAGCCCGTAGCGCTTTATGCTGCCTTTCTCGAGCACAGTATAGAAGCCGAATACCAGCGCCGACAGCATCACAAGCGTCAGCCCGTAAACCGTATTGCCCTCCTGGACGTCCCACGGCCTTATCAGCATTATTATACCGAATACGTAGAGCGCGGCGGCGATGAGTTTGTACCTGTTCAGCCGTTCGTTCACCATGAAGTGGGCGAAGAAGATCGTGAACAGCGAGCTGGTGCACCTCAGCACCGACGACGTGGAAGCCGTGCAGCCCATTATCCCGAGCTGTGAAAGCAGGATGCTGACCGGAATGCACATCGTTCCGAGCAATAGCAGATACGCGATATCCCTGCCCTTCAGCTTAACGCCCGAAGTTCTGAGCTCGCGGACCATGAACGGTATGAGTATTATTCCCGCCGCGAAATACCGCAGGAAAGTTATCTGGTATGAGTCAAGACCCGCTCCCGCTATCTTCAGACTCACTTCTGTCGTGCCGTAAAGGAACGCCGCAGCTATGACGCAGAAATATACCATAGCTCTGCCGCCGCGACGCGATTCCTTCTTTCCGGAGTCCATAAGGCCCACCTCTTTTCCCGGCGTCCGCTTCGCGTTACGCGGTGCCGGGTCGTGCCGTCGTACTAAAAAATAAGGCGGTGACGTGATCATCACCGCCGGAATCGTCCGCCTTCGTCAGTTCAGTATCTCGAATTCCGAGAAGTCGACGTTCATAAGCTCTTCCTTATCCGCCGACAGGCTCACAACGAACTGCGGTCCGTAGGTCTGCGAGATGCTTCTCAGCCTGCCCAGGAACTCCGGAAGGTCCTTTATGTTAATGTCAGCATGATGGAGAATGCTGTCTATGAAGACTACGTCGAGGTCGTGGTCCGAACTGATTATACCGTAAATGAATCCGATATACTCGTCGCTGTTCGTGATCCCCTTGTAGTCCTCCATGCAGATGACGCGGATCTTATGCTTAAGATCGTACATCAGTCTGTCGTTCTTGCTTATAAAAACTATGCTTCCGTTGCTCGTCATGACCTTTTCATTAGCCATGTCGACCATTTTTTTGGTCTTGCCGCTTCCCTTGTGGCCTATGAGTAACTTCACCATAATGATCGCCTCCCGTCTTATATTAATACCTGATGTTATTATACACTATAAAAAACGTTTCGGGCAATCGATTTATATTCTTTTTTGAACGGTCTGACATGTTTAAGGTCCGCTCGCCCGTCAGAACCGCACAGAGATCACATCATGGTCACGTCCTTGTTCATATACTCGATCTCAGACGCTATTTCTTTCTCGCGTTCGTAGAAGAGCATGCCCTTGTTATGTCTGAAATAGCTGTCGCATCCGAACCTCGATATGAACTTCGCCGAATAGTACCTGACGGTGAGTTCGGTAACCAGTATCACCATCTCGTTGTCCGTCGCGAAGGTGGTCTCGACGAACGCGAAGAGGTTGTCCAGACGCTGCTTCGCATTCTCTATCGCGGCCTTATGCTCGGAAACGGTCGCGTCGTATTTTTCTTTGATGACGCCGAAGGCCTCGCCGTTGTCGGTTATCCCCTGCGCTCTGGCGGCGTCCTTCGCTGACTGGATGTATGAAGCGGCGTACTCGCAGCAGTACTTCTGCTCGTCGGACAGCGTTCCGGCCCTCTTCATGCGGTTTTCCTTTTCTCTCTCGTCGGCCGTATATCCGTCCAGGATCTCCGTGTAAGGCTTTTTTCTGTCCTTGCTCTTCTTGAACTCTTTAAGGAGCGACAGGCATTCGAGGATGGCGGCATCGTCGAGCACGCACGCGCGCATCTCGGAATCCACCGTCTCGACCAGCATACCGAGAAGCGAAAGGCGCTCGTCGAAGCGCGCGTTTCTCGCTCTCGTGGCGATTCCCTTCGGCGTCCTGCCGTCCAGTATGCCGTTGATCTGATAATCCGATCTGTACTTGTTGTAGAGGTCGTAGTAGATCGAAAACTCCTTGGCGATCGCGGCGTTCTGTAGGTACTGCTCCACCAGCTTCAGATCGACCTTAATGTCCTTGGCCTCATAGAGCTTTATCATCTCGGAAAGGTCTTCCCAGCCGCGGGCCGTAACAAAGCTCCTGCGGTTCACCGCGGTCTCCACGACGTAGAAATAGTCCTTTTTGATTTCCAGGAAAGTCAGTATCGAGCTGTGAACGCCCTTCTTGGAAGCGTATTCCTTCCACACGCCGAAATCAGGCCCCACGTCTATGCGCTTCAGTCTGTCCCAGGTCGCTACGTCGAACTCGCGCACAGATTTGTTGTATTCCGGCGGGTTGCCCGCTGTCACCACGATCCAGCCGCTCGGCACGCTGTGGCGTCCGAACGTCTTGTACTGCAGAAACTGCAGCATCGCCGGCGCGAGCGTTTCCGACACGCAGTTGATCTCGTCGAGGAAGAGTATGCCCTCTCTGTATCCGGTCTCCTCCATCAGGTCGTACACGGAAGCGATTATCTCGGACATCGTGTATTCGGAAACGTCGTATTCCCTGCCGCCGTAGTTCTTCTTAACGATGAACGGCAGTCCGAGGGCGCTCTGGCGCGTGTGATGCGTCATCGAGTACGACACGAGCCCGACGCCGAGTTCTTCGGCGATCTGCTCCATTATCGCGGTCTTTCCAATTCCCGGCGCTCCTATCATGAATACCGGTCTCTGCTTTTCGACCGGGATCACGTAGTTCCCGAATTCATCCTTTGCGAAATACGCGATCATCGCGTTCTTTATCTGTTCTTTTGCGTCTTTGATATTCATGTTCCGCTCCTATACTTCGTCAGCGTCCAGTACGAGTTTAATCGCCCACGGGGGCGTCTTTATCTGATAATCCTCTTCTCCCACGAACACGAACGCGGCGTCGTACTTCGGCCGCTTTTCCGGGAAGATCCCGTATCCGTCCGTGAAATATATCAGTCCCTGCAGATTGCTGAATTCGCCGGCTTCCAGAAGCTCGTCAACGTAGTCGAACACAGGTCTGAAATCCGTTCCTCCGAATCCGCGGAGCTCCATGTTTTCTATGAATCCCGAAAGCTCCTCGCGCGACGTGATCTTCGTGTCGCTCTGGACCATGGCGTCGCACTGCACCACGTGCAGATTCATCGTCTTGAAAAAGTTCTCCTCGGATTTGAGGATATTGTACGTTTTGGTCACGAACCGCTGCACCAGATCCCCGCGCACCGACCCGGACGTGTCTATCGCGATCACGAAATCCTTGATCTTGCGGACTTCCTTGTACTCCAGCGGCTCAATGAGAGGCATGTTCTCGTACAGCTCGAGTCCGTACGTGTAGAAAATGTAATCGAACTCGTCGTCGTTTATCTTAAGGTCCTCGCCGAGCGACGTGAACTGGCGGAGAAATCTCGCGTAATCGTACCGCTCCCTGTTTACGGAGCGTATGTTCTGGATCATGCTTTCCGAGTGGCGGCTGAACGATCTGGAGGTCGTCTCGAGATCGGTCTTTATCCTCTCGCTTATCTCGCGCCATTCGTTCTCGGTCGATCCTTCGGCGTTGTCGCGCTCCTCGGTCCTGAGGCTCTCCTCCGCCTTTTTGCGGCCGTCGTCCTGCTCCGCCTCTTCGTCGTCCTGATTACCGTAGTCGCGCTTTCCCGAACCCTTTTTCTCCTTGTTGTAGTAATCGCGTTCGCTCTTATCGGACGATCCCGAGTTCTCGTACCAGACGCTGTGATCGTCCACGAAGAACAGCATCGAAAGTCTGTATATCTCGTTATCGCGGAGCGCGCCGCTCTTCAGATAGCTGTATATCTTCTCGGCGGTCAGCTTCTTTACTTTTTCCTTCAGCTTTGCGGCCGCGGCCTCCTGCGCCTCGCGTATATCCGTGCGTGTGCGCTGGAGATCGAGCTCGTTGATGATGTTCTCTACCGCTATGTCAGAGGCGAGATTCCAGAGGTCCTTCTCGATACCGCTCCCCACGAACGGATGATAGAAGACGCAGTGCAGTATCATGTGCAGATAGAGCCTGCTGATCTCGTTTCTGCCGGCTTTGAAGCGCTTCAGGATGTATTCCGGCGAGAAATAAATGTATCTGCCGTCGGTACCGACGTTGAAAAGGCGCTCCTCCACAGGCCTGAATTCAGGCTTGCAGAGCGCCACGCCCATCTGCCTGAGCGAAACGAGAAGACCGTTTCTCGAAAGATCCAGCACCTCGATGGCAAGATTATTGATTTTTTCGGTCCTTTCGTCCACTTCTTCTCTCCGCGCGCCTGCCCGGCGCGTCCAAGTGCGCTTAAACGCCGGCCGGTCCTTCCCGGCCCGGTTACAGCTCGTAGTCTGTCTCGCTTATGCCGATATTGTCGATTTTATAATTCAGAAGATAACTCAGGAATTCCGGCGCGTCGGCCGCCATATCGATCAGCGTATCGATATTATCGCCGTTGAACACGCCGAGCTCCGCGAGGTCGTTAAGCTTAACCAGATCGTTCTTTCTGATGGCTTCCGCCATTGCCCTGTCCGCGTGTTCGCCGAGGAACTCCAGATATCCGCGCTCGTGCGAAGGGCTCAGCAGCCATCCGCTCTTGAGGCGATCCGTCGCTATGTCCAGTTTTTCCAGCGAAAGCGGCAGATCAAGTATCAGAGCGTCGTACGCGTCCGCGTCGATGTACGGACTTTCCGGCGTGCTCCTCAGGCACGAGACCAGCCATGTGTTCTGAGCGGTGTTCAGGCTTATCAGCGGGAACTTTACCGTAATATATTTTCCGTCACCCACAGGAAAACCTACCGTTTTCAGGTCGTCGCACTTTATGAAGGCCTCGGGCTCTATCATTTCAAGCGACGCGGGCAGCGTCACAGAGCGTATCGCGGCTCCGCGGAAGGCTCCCTGAGCTATACGCGAGCATCCTTCCGGCACGTCGTAGGAATAATCGAACCCGCTGTACCTGATGATCGCTGTCGTGCCGTCTCCGAGCTTTTCAGTCAGCGTCCTGCCGACCGTATAAAAGACCGGATTTCCGGGCGCAGCTTCTACGACTCTTATTCCGTAGAGCGCTCCGGGACCCAGATCCTTCAGCGAAGCGGGCAGAAGCAGCTTTTCTACGCCGGTCCCCTGTACAGCGTCCTTTCCTATCGATTCCAGTCCCTCGGGCAGAGTCAGTTCCTTCAGCGTGCCGCACGCCAGGAACGCGGCTTCCTCTATCGTTTTAAGCGTTTCAGGAAGCGTCACCTCGAACAGCGACCATGAGCCGTAGAAGGCGCGCTCGCCTATCGACGTCACAGCGCACCCGCAGACGTCATCCGGGATGCTGACGCGCGTCGCGTCTCCGATGTACTTCAGCAGTTTTGCCTCACCGCCGCCGAGCGACCATCTGAAATTGTCGTCCTCATATATTCTGTCCATGTTCTAAACGGTGCGTCCGGAATTCTTAAGGCGAAGCTGTCCGCATGCGGCGTCTATATCCGTTCCGAGGCTTCTGCGCACCGTTACAGGAATGCCGCGCGATGCCAGAACAGCCTCAAACGCCCTTATTCTGCCCTTGTCGGGCCTTTTAAGGCCTGTGCCGTCAACTTCATTGAGAGGTATAAGATTGACGTGGCAGAGCATGCCTCTGAGCGCCGCCGCCAGCTCCTCCGCGTCCTTTTCGGAATCGTTCGCTCCGGATGTGAGCGCGTACTCGAATGTTACGCGTCTGTTAGTCTTTTCGGTGTATTTTCTGCAGGCTTCGAGCAGCTTCGGCATCGGATACGCGTCATTTACAGGCATCAGCCTGCCGCGCTTTTCGGAGTTCGGCGCGTGGAGCGATATCGCGAGGTTCACCTGGTCGAAATCGTCGCCGAAGCGTTCTATCCCCGGAATCAGACCGCACGTCGACACTGTTATGTTCCGCATGCCGATGTTCAGGCCCGCCGGATCGTTTATATTGCGGATGAATTTTGCCACGTTGCCGTAGTTGTCGAACGGCTCGCCCGTGCCCATGACTACAACGTGGTTTATCCTCTCGCCGGTATCGCGCTCCGCGGAGATTATCTGGTCCTCGATCTCGCCCGGCGTGAGGTTTCTCGAGAGGCCGTTGACGGTCGAAGCGCAGAATCTGCAGCCCATGCGGCAGCCCGCCTGCGACGAGACGCAGATCGAATTGCCGTATTCATACTTCATGAATACGCTTTCCACCGCGTTGCCGTCCGAAAGTCCGAAGAGGTACTTCCTCGTACCGTCCGACGCCGATACCTGCACGCGCAGTATCTCGGAGTTTCCGAGCGATACAAGGCCCGCGTCTTCCAAAGCCTTCAGGCGGTCCCGGAGCTCCCGGGGCACGTTCGACATCTCGTCGAACGAACGCGCCCCAGCGCGCAGCCAGCGGAAAACCTGCTGCGCGCGAAACTTTTTCTCTCCGATCTCCGTGAAAAAGTTTTGGAGCTCCGAGAGCTCCAAATCCTTAAGACCGGTCGTTTTTTCCGTTAACCCGCCGGTCTTCATATCTTTTCTATTTCGATTCCGGTCTTGTGGCCGTTTATATCGTACTCAGGGATATCCTTCTTCTCCGCGATCTCAACGGCGAGCGTCTCCTTCATGATATAGTTCCTGAACGCTATCGCCGCGTCGCCTACCTCGTCGTCGGCATTGATGTATACGCGGATGTTGTCCATCATTTCGAGATCCTTCTGCTTTCTGAGCTGCTGGACCTTGGAAACGATCTCTCTCGCCAGGCCTTCCTGAACGAGTTCTTCGTTGATGTTCGTATCGAGGATAGTGAACACGTTGTTCTCCATCGCCACGGTGAAGCCTTCCTTGGCGCTGATCTTGGTGTCGACGAAGTCCTTGAGCACCTTGAATTCCTCGCCGTCGAGGTTCAGAACGGCTTCGCCCGCCGATTCGAGCTTCGATACGAAGTCAGCCGGGTCAACGCTCGCGAGCGCCGCGCCGAACGACTTGATCCTGCTGCCGAGAACCGGTCCGAGCACCCTGAAGTTAGGCTTGAGCGAGAAGTTCATGAACTTCGAAAGCTCCTTCTCGAACACTACCTTCTTGACGTTCAGCTCTTCCATGATGAGCGGCGTCAGGTCTCCGATCAGCGACTCGTACTTGCCGTCAACGAGTATCTCAGGAAGCGGCTGTCTTACCTTGATCTTCTCCTTCTCTCTCGCGCCTCTTCCGAGCGCAACGAGCGAGCGCACGAGATCCATTCTGTTCTCGATGTTCTTGTCGATGAGCGACTCGTCGGCCTTCGGCCAGTACGAAAGGTGTACCGACTCCTCGCCTGTGAGATTTACGTAGATTTCGTCCGTAATGAACGGAGCGAACGGCGCCGCCAGCTGAGCCACGCCCTTCAGCACTTCGTAAGTCGTGAGATATACGCTCTCCTTGTCGCGCGTCATCTTCTCCGCGTAGAATCTTCTTCTCGCGCGTCTGATGTACCAGTTCGAAAGGTCCTCCGCCACGAAGTTCTGGAGCAGACGCACCGAACGCATGTGGTCGAACTCGTCCATAGCCGCGGTCACGTCGATGATCAGCTGATTGTACTTCGAGATGATCCAGCGGTCGAGCTCAGGTCTTTCTTTATACGGAACTTCAAGCTTCGAAGGATCGATATCGTCGATGTTCGAGTACAGCACGAAGAAGTTGTATACGTTTCTGATCGTCGTGAAGAACTTGCTGATAACTTCGGTAAGTCCCTCTTCATCGAACTTTGTAGGCGACCACGCAGGCGAAGTGTAGAGCAGGTACCATCTCGTCGCGTCAGCTCCGTACTTGTCGAACAGCGCGAACGGATCGACGGTGTTGCCCTTCGACTTGCTCATCTTCTTCGCGTCCTTGTCAAGGATCAGGTCGTTTACGAGCACGTTCTTATACGGCGAGCATCCCTTGATGAACGTCGAGATCGCCATCAGCGAGTAGAACCAGCCTCTCGTCTGGTCGATGCCCTCGCAGATGAAGTCTGCCGGGAACAGTTCCTCGTCGAACTTCTCGGCGTTTTCAAACGGATAATGCCACTGCGCGAACGGCATCGAGCCGGAGTCGAACCAGCAGTCCATAACTTCCGGTATACGCGACATGGTCTTTCCGCAGTCCGGGCATGTGATGTGAACGTCGTCCACGTACGGTCTGTGCAGTTCTATATCCTCGGTTATGCTCTCCTGCGCCTTCTCGACGAGCTCAGCCCTGGAGCCTATGCACTCGAGATGGCCGCATTCGCATCTCCAGATCGGGATCGGAGTTCCCCAGTATCTGTTTCTGGAAATCGCCCAGTCCTTTACGTCCTCGAGCCAGTTGCCGAAGCGCTTCTCGCCCACGAAATCCGGATACCAGTTGACAGTCTTGTTGTTTGCGACGAGCTGATCTCTCAGCTTCGTCATTTCGATGTACCAGCTCGGCTTAGCGTAGTAGATCAGCGGAGTTCCGCATCTCCAGCAGAACGGATAGTTGTGCGCGAGCTTTTCCTTCGCGAAGATCTTGTTCTCGGAAGCCAGCCACTTTATGATGTCGACTTCCAGACCGTCCTCCATCACGAATCTGCCTGCCCAAGGAGTAGCGGTGTATTTGCCCTGCTCGTCGACAGGATTGACTACCGGAAGGTCGTATCTTCTTCCGGTGTTGTAGTCGTCTTCACCGAATGCCGGCGCCGTGTGTACGATTCCGGTACCGTCTTCGATAGTTACGTAATCCGCGCACGTAACGAAGAACGCCTTCCTGTCCACCTGAACGAACGGCATCAGCTGCTCGTATTCGATGTATTCGAGGTCCTTGCCCTTCATCTCGGCGATAACGTCGTATTTGTCGGCTCCGAGCACCTTGTCGGAGAGCGCCTTTGCGACGTAGAATACGTTTCCGGCCTCGTCGCCCGAGTCCTCGCGCATCTTAACCTTTACGTAGTCGATATCCGCGCCCACGGTAAGAGCGACGTTGGAAGCGAGCGTCCAAGGCGTTGTAGTCCACGCGAGGAAGTACTCGTCCGCGTCTTTGCGTTTGAACTTCGCGGTTACGGTCGTAACCTTGACCTCTTTATATCCGAGAGCGACCTCGTGCGAAGCGAGTCCCGTTCCGCAGCGCGGGCAGTACGGAAGGATCTTGTGTCCCTCGTAGATCAGTCCGGCGTCGAAGAACTTCCTGATGATCCACCAGCCAGTCTCGATATAGTTGTTGTCGAGAGTGATATACGGGTCCTCGAGGTCGATGTTGTAGCCCATGCGCTCCGTCATTTCCTGCCACATACCCTTGTACGTGAATACGGACGCCTTGCACTTCTCGTTGAATTCCCTGATGCCGTACTTTTCGATATCCTGCTTGCCGTTGAATCCGAGCTGCTTCTCGACTTCGATCTCAACAGGAAGTCCGTGGGTGTCCCAGCCGGCCTTCTTGCCGATCCTGTATCCCTGCATCGTCTTGTATCTGAGCACGGAGTCCTTCAGCGTTCTCGCCATTACATGATGGATTCCCGGCTTTCCGTTCGCCGTAGGAGGTCCCTCGAAGAAGATATAGCGAGGCGCGTCCTCTCTCGTCGAAACCGTCTTTCCGAGGAGGTCGATCTTTTTCCAGCCCGCTACCTGTTCCTTCTGGACTTCCGCTATAGGCTTGTCGGATAAATTGCGAAACATGTCTGTTCTCCTTAATGGTTATTTAGTCGCCGCCTTTCGGCGTTTAAAACAATAATCCCCGATCCGCCTTTCAGCGAACCGGGGATGAGTCTCAAAAACCGCGGTATCACCCTGTTAGCGGATCGTTTGCCGTAACCAATTCAGTTTATAGGCAAAACCCGCAAAAGTCAACCCTTTTCGGGCTTTTCCGCGCTAAGGCATCGCGTCGAAAGCCGAACTAAAACCCGCTGCATATCGATTAATCTGCATTACATCATCAGCATCTATATCATTATCACCAATAATTATGCCTGTAACATTTGCAACTTCCAAACATTCAGCTATTGTCAACGCATCTCCTGCGTTAAACACTGATGGGAGTCCAGCTGCGAAACGATTAATCTGCATTACATCATCAGCATCAACAAAACCGTCGTCTACCACGTCGCCGTACAGGCGGAGCTTAATTCTTCCCGTATCGAGATGGCCGCCGTTCACGGTCACCGCGAGCGTTCTGATCACGTACTTTCCCGGCTTGAATATCGCCAGCGTATAATCGCCGTCGGCAACTCCGTCGAACGTGAAGTTCTGACCGTATCTGTCGCCGTCAGCGCCCGGGCTTATCGCTCCGCGCGAGGCCGTATACAGCTGCCCGGCGGGAACGTCCAGAACGATGTCAGCTCTGATCGCTTCGGCGCTTACGGTCGGCGCGTACAGCAGATACCGCGTATCGTCCGCGTCGTTCCATGCGGTCGCTTCACCGTAAACGCTGTATGTCTGAGGAACCGGGTCGTTGAAATCCAGGTCGAGGATAGTACCGGCTTTTTCGTTATATACGGAGTAGATCAGCACCTGCACGTCCTGCTCCGACTGCGGGAAGTCCGCGTGGATGCTCAGTTCGTTGGTATCGTCATCGTAATCCCAGTACTCCTCCCCGGCGTTCATGACATCTATCGCGTACAGGCTTTCGAAATCATTTACGGTATTTCCCGATCCGTCTTTCCAATACGGGTACAGCTGCACCGTCGATCCGCGCGACACAGTATTTTCGTCTGCCGAGATCGACGGCTTGACGCCTCGCACGTTCAGATCGACGCTGTAATCCGGCACCGTAAACGTGAGCGACGCGGAGCTGTTGTCCCATTTCACATCAGAGGCGATTCCTATATCCGACGCGAACCACTTATAGACAAGCGTGTTCGGGCGGCACGAAGCGGAAAGCTTTATCTGTTCTCCCGGCAGATAGTATCCCGGTGTGCCAGTTATGTTGCCGATATACGGGTCTCCCGCGATCGTCACCTCGACGCAGACCGGAACGTATACGTCAAACGACGCGCTTTCGTCCCCGCTGATCACAGTTATCGTCTCTTCGTATTCTCCCGGATCGAAATCTCCGCGCGGCTCTATGGTGAAGCTTGCCGTTTCTCCCGGCGCTATCGTACCGAGATCGCTGTCGGATAAGATAAACGCGCTCACAGCGGCCGCTGATACCGCGACGTCTTCGAGCGCCTCATCCTGCGCGTTTATGACGGTTACGGTGTATTCCCCGTGTCCGCCCGCAGGCGCGCGCCCGAATTCAAGGCTTCTCAGGATCTCGCCCGTCTCGGCCGCGGCTATCATACCGTCGTGCACTACCGGCACGGAAACGGTGTAGCCGTAAACATTGCTGTCCGCCTCGGACAGAATCGTTACCGCGAGTTCATCCGCGGCCTCATCCTCGCCTATGGTGAGAAGACCGTCGGCGTCCACTTCTGTCGACGCGCTCGTGTTTCCCGCCACCGCCCAGAAATATGCCTCATCCTTAAAGATACCGCCTCTGTGGGCGATCATCTGCACTGTCATGCCCGGCGCGGCGCTTCCCTCTGCGGCTTCCGCGTACAGAGTTCCCGCGAGGTACTTCATAGCCGGAAGAATCCTGTCGATATCGGTAGGCATCGAGGCAGTCGGCACGTAGTTTTCATTCACGAATGCCGAATGCCATTCCGTAAGAGTGCTGTCATTTCTGATCTGGCGCATATACGAATACTCGTACTCCTCGCCCATGTATTCGAATTTCGGCGGTTCGCCCGGTACGCCAGGCGCGTATTCCGGAGTCACTTCGTAATCCAGGAATACGGCGGGCAGAACATTCTCCTCGATCTCCTGCAGTTCTACGTATACTCCGAGAAAATCTCCCGTCAGTTCCACAGGATGTTCCAGTTCTATCGTATAGTAACCCGGATCCCCGACGCAGCAGCTCTGAACGTAATTGAAACCGGATACGTCTATGTTTTCCGGCGCGCACGGCTGCGCGTCCGCGTCCATATACAGATCGAACCTGGCCGGCGAAGCAAACGCGATCCTCATCGACTGGATCAGCTGAACGCCTTCTCCCTGCTTCGGATAGATCCCGTACAGCCCGACTATCGGCTCATTGACCGTTGAAAAATCTGAAGGGGTATTGGTAAACTTTGGAGCGGCGTCGTAGAAAACGAGGTCCGGATCGTACGGCGACATTCCCTCGATGCAGAACGCCTGGGATAATGCTTTAGTATCGCAGTAAGATAACCAGAAGTATCCGTTGATCCCCCAGTTGGTGCCCCAGCTGTTTTTCACCAGCCACGCGCCGTCCGCGGGAGGCTCCGAAACGAACTCCGAAGCCGGTAAATCGTCATCCCAGCCCACTATAAGAACGGCATGGTTAGTGCTCCTGCCAAGCGAATCGTAATAAGTGCATGAAGAAGCGTTGTACTTCCCCGAGTAATACCCGATGCTTATCTGTACTGCGCCTGAATTCATGACCGCTTCTTTTATCGGTCTGATATGGGTTTCAAAAAGGCTGTCGTCCCAGACACTGACAGAGTCGGTCAAAAAACGTATATTGTCCGCAAAGACGAATTTGTTCGCGCCTCTGGCCCTTGTTATTTCGATATCGCGGTACGGCGCCGGCATACTTGAATCCGGCATCGGGTCGTCCTCCTCGAGCACCATGCCACCGAGCGGTCCTCCCCTCATCGCGTATCCGATCCAGTTTTTATCCGTAGTGCCATCCCCGAATCCCCATTCGTTTTTTCCGTAGAATCTGTTGGCGTAATCTGTCTCGGAGATTCCGTATACCGTTGTGGAATAACCGGCATGCGCTTCGGAAATATCGATATCCTCCGGGATGTCTCCGCATCCTTCGGCGGCGCCGTTCTTAAGCAGATACGCCTCGACAGCGGCGGCTCCCCTGTAATAAACGCACGCTCCGTTATCGCCCTGATTCTTCGCCACCGTCTGTCCGATCACGGTCAGTTCTTTGCCCGAGCCGGTAAAACCGTACGACGCCGGAAGCGGGTTCGAGCGCAGAGGGCCTCTAAGCTTTCCGCCCGTGTTTCTCGCGAACGTGAGGTCAATATCGGAAGGGATATACCCCATGCCGTGTTCCGCAACCTCTTCCGAAGGAACGTTATTATCGGCCGCGCCGTCGTACGGCGCGATCTGCGCAGCGAACGAATAAGGCGCTGAAAACGCCGCGATAAGAAGCGCCAGAATGAATACTGCGGTTTTCTTTATCGTATTCTTCTCTTTCACGGGTACTCTCCTTT
>JAEEGL013556665.1_pt1 | contig 13729 bp, 4 predicted proteins | sample 9134231 | NCBI WGS metagenome assembly JAEEGL01 (sample SAMN16246548, study PRJNA631951) | gut metagenome | biome: gut microbiome; feature: rumen; material: fiber-attached | host: Bos | place: Iran: Karaj | collected 2018-10 | reverse complement strand
TGGAATTTATTGAATGGCATACAAAACATAGTTTAAAATAAGATTTTTCAACAAAAGTATAAAATAAGCTTGCATTTTTTAAAAAATCTAAAATGAAAATAAGAATATTTAAAGTTAAAGTAATGCTTTAATTTTTTGCAAAGTTAATAATATTAACAATAATATTAAACAAAGTCAATAGGTAAATAATAATCAATATCAATAACGATATGTAAAAAAAAGACCCCTCGTCGGGGCCAGTGAAATCGGTGGGTTAAGATGCGTTTGCCCTACAGAAAGGCGAAAGAGAGCTTGGAAAGCGTCGCATTCTGAGGTAGGACAGCCCCATTTGCAGTGCATCATTACTGCGTCGCCCTTTTTGTCGCCTGCAACATCCAGCCTGCCGGAGTTCTCCTGTGCCAGTCCAGCCTGTCGCCCCCGAAGCCGAATTTCCCGAAGCCGTCCGCAAGGCCCTTGCCGTCGTGGATGCCCTCGACCGCAACAGGCGCCTTTTTGTCCTGGTTGACGCGCTCGCCTGCGCCGGAAACTCCTCCTCCACCGATGCACTGCTGACGGGCATGCTCGTCGAGCTGAGCGCAGCCGGCAAGCTGATGACGTACTACAACCGGGTGGAGATCCAGCGCCAGGAACTCGCCGCGATGGGCGCAGGCTACCTCGGTACGCAGTTCTGGTGCACCATGCCGCCTGCGCTGCGCTTCGAACTCTGCCGCAGGGCCGTCAAGGATCCGGAGATCGTCGACCTCCTCAGAGATCTGGGACCCGGGAACCCGCGGGTGCGCGGGAACGAGGACTGGCTCGCCCTGGCGCAGGTGGCCGCCATATACGCCAACGACGAGCCCCTCTTCGTCCAGCTCTACCGCCTCAAGCCGGCGCTGGCCCAGCGCCGCATCCAGCTCAGGCTGACTGCGCCGACAGCGGCGTGGCTCGAGTCGCGCCGGGGGGTGGTGAGGCGGGTTGTCTGCGACGACGCCGTGAAGAGCTTCCTCTTCGACGGCGCCCTCAGCCCGGCGCTCGGCTGGACCAGCCAGCGCCAGCTCGAAGGCGACGATCCTGCCATCGAGGCCTTCCACCCCGTCTCCAAGGCGGGCCTGCACCTGTGGTCGGGCCGCTGGCAGGAGGCGGAGGCGGAACTGGCGGCGCTGGAGGAGGCCGACGCGTACTGGCAGACGCACTACCTGCGGGGCATGGCCCTGCTTCTGCACGGCAAGGCGGAGAGCCTTGCCTGCATCAAGCGTTGCTTCGAGATCCACGGCGAAGCGCATCCCGAACCCTTTTCCTCGTTGCCCAGCGTCCCCTGCTTCGCCAGGCAGCTTGCCATCTTCCTCTTCGGTTCGTCTTCGGAGCAGGAGCAGCTCGTCAGGGAGGCGCCCTACGCCTCAGGCACGATCCACCGCCTTGAGCAGCGCTGGAACGGCGTCAGGGGCCTCCGCGCCCTGCAGGCGCTCGCCTCCCTGCGCCAGGGCGAAGCCGGCAAGGGGCGCTTCCTGCTCTACCGCAATCAGGGGCAGGAGCCGAATTTTCTGGCTGCCATGGTCTACTTCGGCACCCTCCAGCGCCTTGGCCTGCTGCGGCAGAACGAGTGGCGCGGCGCCGTCGAGGCCCTCGAGGCCTGGCACGCCGGCCTCGCCGGGGTGCCGGCCGCCCAGGGCATAGCCGGGGGCATCCTCGCCAAGGCGCTTGCGCCTGAGCGCGCAGCCGCCTTTGCGCCCGATCCCGTCTGCCGGAACATGCTCGACTTCTCCCTTCTCGTCGAGGAGAAATCCTTCTGGCAGGTCCGCCTGGGCGCCCTGGAGCAGGTTGCCAGGAACGAGGAGGCGCCCAGGGAGGACCGGACGGAGGAAAAGCGCCTGTTCTGGGCCGTGGACAAGGACATGCGCCTCGTCGAGGCCAGGGAGCAGACCAGAACGGCGCGGGGCTGGGGCTCCCCCAGGGTGGCGGCCATCAAGCGCCTGCGGGACAGGCAGGACGACTACGGCTGGCTTACGCCGGCGGACCGGCGCATCCTTGCCTGCGCCGAGTCGCGCGACCACTGGGGCAACTCGCCGCTGATCCTGCGCCTTGAGAACTGCTGCGAGGCCCTGGAGGGGCTCGGCAACGTCTGCCGCATGACAAACGCAGGCCTCGAGCCCGTGCATGTGCGGCGAGGTGCCCTCAAGCTGAAGCTCACCAGCCATGGCGACGCCTGCCGGCTCGCCATCGACGGCTTCGACCTGAGCAAGGCCGACCTCGAGGGCGGGGACAGGACTTTCCTCTACCAGGACGGCACTATCTACTACTTCATGCTCTCCATGCGCGAGCGCAGGATAGCGGCCATCGTCGGCGCAGGCATCGACTTTCCCAAAAGCGCCATCCAGCGCGTGCTCGATCTCTCCCTGCAGGATGCAGGCGTCCCTCTGAAGGCCGAGATCGAGGCCGAGGAGATCGATGCCGACCCCACGCCCGTGCTGCAGCTTGAACAGGACGGGGTCGGGGGCTTTTTCGCCCTGGTCGGCGTGCGTCCCTTCGGACTGCCGGGTACGCCCTTCTACCCCACGGGAGAGGGGGCGTCCAACCCCCTGGCTGCCGTTGCGCGCCCTGCGCCTGCAGCCCCTGTCGCGCCAGCGGATTCTGCGGAGTCTGGGGAGACCGGGGAGACTGCGGAGATCGGGAAGTCCGTCGAAGCCGAGGCAACGGCTGTCGCGCCTGCGGAGTCTGGGGAGACTGCGGAGGACGGGAAGTCCGGCGAAGCCGAGACAGCGCCTGCCGCGCCCGCGGAGTCTGGGGAGACCGTGGAGACTGCGGAGACCGGAGAGACCGTTGAAGCCGAGACATCCCCTGCCGCGCCAGCCGCGGCCGGAGGGCCTGGGGCGCCCGCCCCGTCTGGCGCCGCCGAGACTGTCCCCATGCGCGCCAGGCGCGACTTCGAAGCCGAGAAGGCTGCGCTGGCGGCCCTGGCCGCGGCCTGCCCCTGTCTTGACAACGGACTCGACGGCCAGAACTGGCACAGCCAGAAGCCCGATGAGGTGCTCGAGCTTCTGGAAGAGCTCAAGAGAGCCGAGCAGCCCTCGCGCGTGGAGTGGCCCCGGGGCCATGCCGTGCGCCTTGCCGGCACGCTCAAGCCTGCCAGCGTCAAGCTTTCCGTGTCCCGCGGGCCCGGCAGGGACTGGTTCTCCCTTTCGGGCGAGGCGAGCATCGACGAGGGGCGGGTGGTCACGGTGGAGGCTCTGCTGCAGTCGCTGGAGGGCAGCCGCTTCGTGTCGCTCGGCGAGGGCGAGTACCTGGCCCTCACCGACGAGCTGCGCCGCAAGCTTTCCGGCCTGAAGGCCATGATGGAGGGCAAGGCGCGCGGAGGCGAGATGCAGTTCAGCGGCCTGGCGGCCCCTGCCGTGGAGCAGATTGCCCAGGGCATGGACATCCAGGCGGACGCGGCCTTCGATGCCTCGCTCGAGCGCATGCACAAGGCCTTCGCCGAGACGCCGGCCAAGCCGGACGGGCTCATGGCGGAGCTGCGCGACTACCAGCGCGAGGGCTACGAGTGGCTGCAGCGCCTGGCCGTCTGGGGCGTGGGCGCCTGTCTGGCCGACGACATGGGCCTCGGCAAGACCGTGCAGACCATTGCCGTCATGCTCAACCAGGCACCCAAGGGGCCCTGCCTCGTGGTGGCACCGACCACCGTGTGCGCCAACTGGGAGCGCGAGATAGCCCGCTTTGCGCCCAGGCTCGAGACCAGGCGCCTGGGGATGGCCGGGCGGGACGAAGCCGTGAAGGCCATGGCCAGGGGCGAAGTGCTGGTGGTGGGCTACGGGCTCCTGCCCAACGTCGCGGCGGAGCTCGCCTCCATACAGTGGGCCATGGCGGTCTTCGACGAGGCCCAGGCCCTCAAGAACCCCCTCACCAAGCGCGCGGCCGCGGCCAGGGGCGTCAAGGCGGACTTCCGCCTCGCCCTCACGGGCACGCCCATCGAAAACCGCCTCGACGACCTCTGGAGCATCTTCGCCATCATCAATCCCGGCTTGCTTGGCAGCTTCGAGCGCTTCAAGCGGCGTTTCGGCCAGGCCTCTCCGGGCTCGCCCCAGGGCAAGGCCCTGCGCCAGCTGACCCGCCCCTTCCTGCTCCGCCGCCTCAAGAGCGCCGTGCTCGACGAGCTGCCCGAGCGAACGGAGCAGAACATTGTCATCGACCCCACGGACGACGAGAAGGCCTTCTACGAGATCATGCGCCGCAAGGCCGTGGAGAGCATCGAGCAGGCCGAACCCAGGCAGCGGCGCTTCCTCATCCTTGCCTGGCTCACCCGCATGCGCCTGGCCTGCTGCAGCCCCTCGCTCGCCAGCGAGGACATCAAGGCCGGCGCCAGGCGGGGCGGCCTCAAGTTCGGCAGCAAGATAGACCGCCTGCGGGAGACCCTGGAGGAACTCATTGCCGGCGGCCACAAGGCCCTTGTCTTCAGCCAGTTCACGAGCTTCCTCGCGCTTGTGCAGCAGGCCTTGAAAAAGGCCGGCATAGCCTTCCTCTACCTCGACGGCCAGACGCCGGAGAAGGAGCGCCGCCGGCTCGTGGACGACTTCCAGAACGGCGCCTGCTCCGTCTTCCTGCTCTCCCTCAAGGCTGGCGGCACGGGCATCAACCTCACGGCCGCCGACTACGTCGTGCACCTTGATCCCTGGTGGAATCCCGCGGCCGAGGACCAGGCTTCGGACCGCGCCCACCGCATCGGCCAGCTCCGGCCCGTCACCATCTACCGCTTCATCATGGGAGGCACCGTCGAGGAGAAGATTCTTGCCATGCACCGGGAGAAGCGGGACCTGGCAGCCGGCTTCCTCGAGGGCACCGAGCAGGCCGTCAAGCGCATCACCGACGAGGAGCTCCTCGAGCTTTTGCGCTGATCCGGCCATCTGCCGGCCATCTGTCGCCAATCCGCCTGCGCCGGCCTCCTCCCGGTTCAGGCCAAAGGCTGCAGTCGCCGAAAGGATGTTCTCCCTTGTCATGGCCTTGCCCAGCCGACCCATGCGCTGGCTGGACAGCAGTCCTGCCGGCGGGAGGAAGGGGGCGACGTCGTAGGCGGGCGAAAGCCTCCAGCCTCCGGGGCCAAGCAGAAAGCCGTGGTTGCGCACATGGTCGTCGCAGTTGCCGGCAAGCGCGTTGAAGCACATGCGCCGGAAGATCTCAATCCGGTCTTTTTCGGCGCAGGACGCATCGTAGAAGGGCATGCTCGTGGCCTGCGCCATGTCCTGGCAGCTGCCGTTGGGCGCATGTTCCGGCAGGCCTCACAGCGTCATCTCCGAGGCAAAGGGAATTCTCCACTCGGCGCCGTTGCAAAGCTTCCGGTCAACGCGCCGGACAAGCAGGATGTCCCGGGAGCCATGCAGAATGGATAGGCAGGAAGCTTTCGCGACGTCAATGCCGCAGTCGGCGGGGCAAGCGCCATGCAGGCGGCCTCCGCGCGGCAGGCATGCCAGGGGTCGCGAGGATGCTGGAACTTGGCGAGATGGGCAATGCCATTGAGCCGGCATGAAGCTTTTGGCCGTGCTCCTCCAAGCGAGGAGCCGCTGACGAAGAACTGGCGCCAGGCCTCGGGAAGATCCTCGTCGCTGGCAATGCGGTCAGCCGCGGCCGCGAGGTCTTCCAGCAGAAGCTCTTCTCCGCAAGTCTCCTTCCCCTTGTTTCAAGGGGGCGTCTCGCTGAACGGGGGAGTGCTGGGCGCGGAGCTGAAGCCGAGAGCGCCTGTGCGGTCAGGGCCGGCATGGAGGATGTAGTCTACTTCTTTCATGGAAATGCCAGCTTTCGTTGTGGCAATCTCCAAAAGATGATCGCCCTAAGAATCAGGACAAGAATCCCTGATTCCATTAAAATACTCTGAATTTCTTGGTGTGCTATAAACACTATCGTTGAGTGGCAGTTGTGCTGGGTTGATATAAAAGGAATACTTGTTGCTTAAGTATGAAGAAAATACTGAAATCTACACGTAGATTATTTTATATCTTTGTAATATTCAAGTGCTCTAGCTGGAACAAATGATCCATTTATATGTGTATGAACACACACACAATGTCTTTTGTTTTCATCGATAATTGTCTCTAGTAAATTCGGTTAATTCTTCATCTGGTGTCGTCGAACGCTAATGTCAAGAGCAAGCAGGCGACGTTCATCGAGAGGGGCATTTTTGTCGATGCCGCTCTCCATGCCAAAATGGCGGAGCACGCTGAAAGCATACCCAGCGACGTGCCAGGCGCACCGGTTCGAGGCTGCGCAGGGCGGCGCTCGACGCGCCGAGCTTGGCGGCCCTCTCTTCCAGCGTTTCTCCGTGGGCCTTCCTTGCCAGAGCGATTCTTGCCCCCAGCCGCTGGAACGAATCCGTCATGCGGTCGGACTGCCATTGCCGTCCATAGTTCACCCTTGCCACGCGCTTCCCCAGTGTATGAAAGATAGATCCCCGTCAAACGCAGAACAAGCTGCCGGCGGATGCAGAGCAAGTGCGTCGGCCCGTGCCGACGCGTCCAGACACGTGGTCCGTGGCCTTGTGGCAGGCGTCTGTTCCCGCCGGTGCCGAGAGGGGAACGGAGACGCGCTTCAGGTTCCAGCTGCCGTTGCTGACGGCGCCGGGTGCTTCAGCCTCCGCAGTTCCGGCGGACATTGCCGAAAAGCCGCAGGGCGGGGCGCGGCGTTCGCCCGCCTGCACGGGAGTCGGGCATGCCCGTCCGCCTGCCTGCCGCTGTTGCTCCCCGGCGGCGGGGAGGATAGTCTGCAGCTCTGCGGCGCCGGCAGTGCCGGCCTGCACGAAGGACTTCAGGGAGGAGATCTGATGTCAAACCGGGAATGGTGCATGAAGCGCGTCTTTCTTTGGCGGCACGTGGCAGGCTTTCTGGCCGCAGTCCTGCTCTGCCTGCTGTGCCAGGCGCAGGGCGCCAGTGCGCAGGAAGCCATCGAAAGCTTTGTCTCCGAGATTGCCGTGCAGGCCGACGCTTCCCTTCTGGTGACGGAAACCATGCAGGTGAGAGCCGAGGGCGAAGCTGTCAAGCACGGCATCTTCCGGGCCGTGCCTTCGCTGTCCTGGCATGGAAGGCGGCTTCGCCGCTTCGGCGTCGAGCTGGTGGAGGCCCGCATGGACGGCGAGCCTGCGCCCTGCCAGACGGACCGCAAGGATGTCATGATCACCTTTATTGTCGGCGATCCGGACAAAGAGCTTGCCAAGGGCGAGCACGAGGTCGTCCTTGTCTACCGTCTGACGGGGCATGTGCGCCGGAACGGGGACGGCTTCTCCCTTCGTCTCGATGCGACGGGAAATCAGTGGAGCCTCCCCATCGAGGAGGCGGCGGCCGTGCTGAGCCTCCCCGACGGAACTGAGCTGGAGGCGTCGTCCGGCTTCCTCGCCAAGGGCGGAAGCCGGGAGGCGTGCGGCCAGCCTGCTCCGCTGACCTTTGCTGCAGAGGGCCGGCTCGAATCTGGCGAGTCGCTTGTCGTGGAGGCTTCCTGGCGGGGCGGCGGGATGACGTTTCCTGCGCCTTCGCTGCGCGAGCGGCTGGCAGCCTTCGGTCCGCAGCTCCTTGCTGTCGCCGGTCTCGCCCCTCTCCTGTGCCTTGTCCTGCTCTGGATTTGCCATGCCAGGACCAGAAAGCCCCCCGTCGTTCCCCTCTTTGCGCCGCCAGAAGGCCTTTCGCCGGGGCTCGCGGCCCATGTTGCCGGCATGGAGGGCAGTGCAGGGCGCGCCGATCTGCTGTGGACGGCCGTGCGCGGCTTCGCGCGCCTGACGGGAGCGGCCTCGGATCTGCGCATCTTCCCCGCATGGCCGAAGCGCAGGCCGGGCGGGTGGCAGGACGAGGCCTGCTTCGCCATTGCCGACGGCCTCTTTGCCGACAGGACGCAGGGAGGCGCCCTGCGGCTTGATGCCGGCATGCCCGGCGACTGGCGCCCGGCAGGCCCTGGCGAGGGTGATCGCATCGCCCGCGTGCTGGCAGGCCTGCAGAGCGGCTGCAGGGCGCAGATGAAGGCCTTCTACGCGCCTGCCTGGCCTCTGGCACTGGCAGGCTTTGCCGTCAACGCGGCCCTGCTTTACGGGGCCATGTACGCTGGCGGCTGGCCTGGCATCTACTACGGGGAAAACCTCAACGACTTTTTCCTTTGGATTGTCCTCGTCTTCGGCCTTGCGGGCTTGTGGCCCCTGATGAAGCTGCGCGGCGGGCACGGCGTGCTCAAGACAGCGGCTGCCACGTTCTTCAGCCTGCTTGCCTTGCTGGCGCTTGGCTGGACGACGCAGTGGGAATGGCCGTGGTGGGCTGCTTCGGCAAGCTGCACCTTCGCCCCCCTGCTGTTCTGGCTGCGCTGCCCACGGTGGCCGCGGGCTCGGGGGCTGGCTGCAGAGGCGGCCGTCAAGGGCCTTGCCATGTATATCGGGGCCGCGGAAAAGGACAGGCTGGCTCTTGCCGGCGCTCCCGGCGACACGCCGGAGCAGTACGGGCAGATGCTGCCCTACGCCGCGGCGCTGGGCATGGCCGAAGCCTGGGCGAAGCGCTTTGCCCGCGTGCCTGGCTGCGCCGGCAGCCTGGCAGGCGACATGCCAGGCGAGAGCGTTTCCGGAACGGGCGGCGAGGTTCCGCCTGCCGGCGGCAGATACGAAGCAGCCCTGGAAGCGGCCGCTGCCATCGCAGCCACCTACGGCGCGTCGCAGCGCGACGGCGGCGACTTCGGCTTTGACGGCGGCTCCAGCTCCAGCGGCGGCGATGGCGGCGGCTCCAGCTCCGGCGGCGGAGGCGGATGGTAGCCTGTCGAAGGCTTGCGGCCTGGGGGGTGGAGGGTGCCAACGGCGTCAACTGCCGTCTTAGTGCAGCTGCATCTTCAAGGAGCGCCTCCGGCAGAGGCTGGGAAGCGGCTGCTTCAGCGTTTTCCCGCCCTGAGGCCGCCCCGGCAGTCTGGCCTGCAGGGGCCTGCATGGAAAAGGCCCCGCAGGCGGAACCTGCGGGGCCGAACCTTCTCCGCTTGCGCGGGGGAAGCGTAGATCATGCGGGGGAGCTGGACAGGGATGTTGCGGCAGGCGGAAGGACTTCCGGCGCTAGCCAATCTTGATCATGCCGCCCGCGATCTTGACGTTGCCCGAGGCGCTGACCTCGAAGGACGACTCGCTGAGCTTGAACTTGCCATTGATCATCGAGATGCTCTTGGCGTTGAGCTGCATGTTCTTGTCGGCATCGACGCAGAAGTTCTCTGAGGTGTTGAAGCTGAAGCCTGAGCTGTCCTTGATGTTGACCTCATGCCCGCCGGTCTTCAGGGTGACCTGCCTGTTTTGCCCGTCGAGTTCGAGCTTGGCGTCCTGGCTCGCCAGATCCGCCTTGGCGCTGGATAGATCGAGGCTGGACGAGGTCTGGCCCTCGGCCGTCTTCAGCAGGGCGTCGTTGTTCTTGAGCTCGAGGCTCGAGACGCTGGCGCCGGTTGAGTTTGACATCTTCGCCTCGAAAACGCCGGCTGCGTCCGTTGCCGTGCCGGCAAGCGAGATCCTGCAGCCGGCGCCCTGGCAGGAAAGCGCCGCCTGCTGCCTGCCATTGCCGTCCTTGCCGAGGTCGAGCGTCGTGTGCTCCAGCGGCGGCGTCGCGTACTTGGCCACCAGGATGCCCACCTTTTCCGAGGCCTTCGCCAGGGACTTCTGGATGGAGAGCAGCTCGGCGCCGAATTCTCCGGCATGGAGGAGGGCGTCCTCCGTGGCCGCGACAATGTCCCGGACGCAGCCGTCGAGCGCCTTGGCAATGGCGGCCTGATCGTATCTGGTAGTGAGCGAGATGGCGCTTCCGGCCTCGGCCGTGATGGTCTCGAGCGCCGTCAGCCGGCTCTTTTTGAGCGCCAGCGAGGCGAAGTTGTCTGCGCGCGCGGCGAGGCTGCTGTCGTCGCCGCTCAGGCCGAAGTCCTCCTGGAGATCCTTCTTGAGCTTGTCGCTCTGGGTGTAGCGCGAATGGACGGACTGCTCGGGCCCGGCGGCGAGGAAGAGGTTCCTGTCCGAGGAGACGCGGGTCTCCTCGTGTCCGGAGAGGACCGTGTTGCTGTCCTGGGCGTTGAGAAAGAGGCCGCCGATGCGGCTGGCCTTGGTGAACTTGCCGGCCTTGGTCCAGACGGCGATGTAGGCCGCGAGTTCGGGGATGAGGGTGGAGGCCAGGGACTGGGAGATGGACCGCCCCATCCTGTGCCACTTGGCGTGCTCCAGCATGCTGAAGTCGATGCCTGCGTCCTTGAGGATCTGGTCGACGGCGGCCCGGTTGTCCTCGTCCTCGAGCAGGGAGCCGCCCTTGGCGGCCACCGTCATGGACGCCTTGGCCATGGCCTCCTCCCTGACCTTCTCTGGGGGCCAGTCGGGGTGGACGACCTTCATCTGGACCTCGTACTGGTCCGCGAGATAGATGGTGAGCACCTTCTTTTCCTGCGTCTGAACCTCCTTCTCGGCACTGAGGTAGGCTGAGAAGGCCTTGAGGCCCTCGGCGCCGAGGCTCGCCAGGTAGGAGAGCGTGGCGAAGGTGAGGTAGGCCGCCATCTGGAGCTTGCCCATGGGCGTGGTCAGGGCCACCGAGGCCTTGCTCTGCCTGGCCGTGATGGAGGCGCCGTAGAAGGGGGCCGTCGCGCCCAAGGCCCCTGCCCCAAGCACGGCCTCGTAGGTGGCGGGGACGACCTTGAGGGCGTCTGTCAGGCCGGAGAAGGCCGAAGCCAGGGACTGGGAGAGGGTCCTGTCCTGTTCGTATTTGCTGTCGATGAGGGCCTCGTGCCAGAAGGCCTCGCTGGAGACCGACGTGAGCTGGCTCACGTCCTTCAGGAGCTCGAAGATGCCGGTCCAGACGTCGAAGCCCTTGTGGCTGGCCTCGAGCTTGCTGGAAAAGCCGCTGACGGCGTGCGAGGCCAGGCCGGCGAAAGTGGTGTCCGCGCTGCTGGAGAGCTTGCTGGCAAAGTCCGTAAAGGCCATTGTGGCGTCGAGCGAGCCCGAGCTCATGAACAGGCCGCTCCGGCCGCCCGTGCCGAGGTGCAGGCCCTGCTTGGTCCCCTTGTCGTTGAAGACGAGGCCGGAGCCGCCGGCCGTGCGTATGGCGGTGCTCTGCGCGGAGGCCGGGTTTTCCATGGCACCGGACACGGCGTTGGCGACGGCGCCGGCGATGACCGGCCGGTCGGGATTGCCGTCCATGAAGGCGACGAGCACCTCGACGCCGGGCGTCAGCGGAAAGGTCATGCCGTGCCCCAGGCCCACGTGGGGCTGCATGCGCCTGATCCAGCAGGAGGACTTGCCGTTGGCGCGGCTGGAGAGATCCTGAGGGAAGACGACCTTGTAGCAGCCCTTCTCGTTGAGTTCGGGCACGGCCGAGTCGGAGGATCCGTCGATGAAGGCCGTCAGCATGCCGGACGCCTTGGCCCGCACGGCCGTGCGCTCGGGCCGGAAGGGCATGTCGTCGGGGATGCAGGCAAAGCTGTTGCGGTACCAGACCTGGTCCTCTGGATGCTGGAGCGTCACGCCCACGGCATGGGAGAGCCATGCCTCCTGGCTTCCCTCGTGGCGCGCCTCAGTGACGAGGTAGCTGCGGTTGAAGTCCTCGTCGAAGTAGTTTTCCAGCTTGAAGACGAAGCCGGGCCTCACCGTCGGCACGGCGCTCTCGCCGCGGAAGACGCGGGATCGGCAGCGCAGGCCCTGGGCGCGGATCTCGGCGAGCCGCTGTCCCTCCTCCTGCGTCGTGAAGCCGTCTCCGTAGAAATAGACGTCGCCGAGTCCCCACTCCGAGACTTCGGCCACGGCGGCCACCGGATTCATGGGGTTCTCCCAGTCGTAGTCGCGAACGATCACGCGCTTCGGCAGGGGCGAGGCCTTCATGCCGAAGGAGGAGACCACCTCCTCCAGATGCAGGGCCTCGAGGCCGGAAGCCGGCGAGTACCTGAGCTCGGCGCCGCCCGGCAGGTCATGATGGGCCTCCTTGGCGTCCGCAAAGACGACGCGGGAGCCTGCGTCCGTCTCCTCGAAGAAATAGTATATGCCATCGCGCTCGAGCTTCCAGGCAAGGAAGTCGTAGAGGCTCTCGTTGTGCTGCATGGAGAATTCCTGCTTGCCGTACGAGCCGGAGAGCCTGAAGTCGCAGTCGATCTGCAGGCTGGAAGCCTTGTCGAGCACTTCTTTGGCCAGTTCCTCCACGGTGCAGTCGAGGAAGATGCGGCTCTCCACCTGCTGGGTGAGCTTCCAGAGGGCCGGCTGGAGGCGCAGGGTCCAGAACTGCCAGCCGCCGTAGCTGGAGGAGAGCTCAAGGCTCGTGGGATAGCCGGTGAAGCGGGCCATGCCGTCGCCGGAGCGCAGGATGCAGAGCGCGGCGGGGTTGGCGAGAATGGCGTCCACGTTGAGCTTCTTCCGGCGGGTGGCGAGGCTCACGTCGAAGGAGAAGAGCCGGCTGAAGCCCTCCGTGCCGCTGAAGCGGAGCACGTGCAGAGCTTCGGCGTCCTGGCCAAAGGCAGCGGACAGGAAGCGGAAGCGTTCGCGGATGGAGGAGGCGTCCTGGGACATGCTGGGATCCTTGCCAAAGTGGCGGTTCGGGGAATGGTGCGGTTCGGGCATGGAGACATGGCTGCAGAATGCCGCAGCCGCGCCGGTCGGGGCAAGGAAATAGATTCTGGAGGCGGTTCTGCCGCTGATCCGGCGTCCTTCAATGCGGTCTTGCTGGGCAGGGATTGGTTGAGGGGCGTTGCGACGATCCGCAAGGGCGCATCGGCGCTCTGCAGGGGCAGGGAGTCCATCCCTGCGGCGTGGCTCGGAGAGCTTGCCGGCAGGGACGAAGCCCTGCGCATCGGCCGCAAGGTCTCGGAGCAGACGAAGGACGGATGCGTCGCATACCCACATGTCACCCCACGCTCACGCAGGGCAGTCTCCTGCGGCTGCCGCTGGCGGGACGTTCCACATGCGCTTCGGACAGAGGCCGTCTGCCCTGCCGCCGTGCAGGAGTGCGGCTGGGAGCTGACGGCCGTGCCCAAGGCGGCGCTGAGGCGGCCGTCTGTCTGGGAGCCGTCCGGCTAACGAGGCCTGGACATCCCCGCCGGACCGGACGCATGTGCCCGCAGAGGCAGGCAGCCATGCCCTTCAGGGACGTCCGTGCTTCCTCCTCGGACGGGGCTGTGGTCCTGCAGGCTTCGGTTGCCCTTTCTGGCGGACTGGACGCGCTGGACGTGCCGGAAGAGCGCCTCGCCGGGGCCCTGCGCGGGGACGAACTGAACGCCGGCGAGTGGCCGCTGGAAGACTGGCTCGCCAGGCTCCCCGCCGAGGATTCCTTTAAGACGGAGGCAGACGCCTCTGAGGCCGTCCCCCCGCTCTGCGCCTGACCTGCACGCCCGCCGTCTTTCTTGTTCGCCGTCTGCCGGCGCCCCCGGCACATGCGCTTCATCCTCCAATCCGAACGAACGCCGGAGCTCTGCCTCCAGGCCGTCCGTGGCCGCAGACGCCTCCGCCGCCGGAGGGATGCATGCCTGGCCGGGGCCCAGCTTCCTCCTCCGGCTCGTCCTTCGCGTCCGATGCCGGCACCGGTCCAGGTTCTGGCCTGGAACCAGCCTGAGCATTCGCGCCCGCCGGTCCAGCCTGCCCCTGCACGGGAGCTTCCGCCTGTCTCGCGGGCGTCGCCTCCGGCCCTGCCTGCCCGTCCTGCAGGGACGCCGTCCCGCGTCGCATCCGTTCGCCGGCAAAGAATTCCGGCCAGCGGACGCCGGCGCGGCTTTCTTCCAGCGCGGTCCGGTAGGAGGCAGACAGGCCGCGGTCCAGGCAGAC
>JAEEGL012575435.1_pt1 | contig 13729 bp, 7 predicted proteins | sample 9134231 | NCBI WGS metagenome assembly JAEEGL01 (sample SAMN16246548, study PRJNA631951) | gut metagenome | biome: gut microbiome; feature: rumen; material: fiber-attached | host: Bos | place: Iran: Karaj | collected 2018-10 | reverse complement strand
GAATAGCGAAAAATTACTGACGGTGCTTATTGATGAATAATGATATCAGAAGACAAATAATTATTGACAACATTAACAATACAACTAATAAAAAAACGATTGAAGACGATAGTTTCGTATCAGCTAATACTCATAGTGATTCATGTATTTATAAGGTAACATTATTTGTTAAGTTTAATGGTAATGTTATTGAAGATGTGTATTTCGATGGAGAAGCTTGTGCAATAACTACATCAGCAACATCTATCATGATTCAAAAACTAATTGGCAAAACAATAGATGAAGCTCTTGCTTTAATGGATAATTATTATAATATGTTAGATGAAAAAGAGTATGATAAAGATATTTTAGAAGAATTAAATGCATATGATGAAATGTATAAGCAACCAAGTAGAAAAAGATGTGCAATGTTACCTTTTGAAACACTTAAGAAAGCAATAATAAAATATAAAGAAAATAAATAGTTTATTTTCTTTTTTTATGATATAATTTAGTCTTGAAAAGAGGGATATTATGCAATTACCTGATCTTAATAAAGCAAGAAAAAGAACAAAAGAAGAAGTTAAAATAGATCATTTTAAATTACCTGAAAAATATAAAGAAATTGGTAATAATAAAACATATTATGTTAAAACATATGGTTGCCAAATGAATGAACATGATAGTGAAAATATATGTGGACTACTTGATTCTTGTGGTTTTACTAAAAATGATGATATGGAAGAAGCTGATTTAATAATTCTTAATACTTGTTCTATAAGAGAGAATGCCCATAATAAAGCTTTTGGTATGTTAGGAAGATTAAAACATCTTAAAGATTCTAGACCAGATATTATAGTTGCCGTTTGTGGTTGTATGGCACAAGAAGAAGTTGTAGTAAAAGAAATACTTTCTAAATATCGTAATGTTAATTTTATTTTTGGAACCCATAATTTATATGATTTACCAAGATTAATTAAAGAATGTTATGATAATCCAAAAACGAATGTTTGTGTACTTTCTGAAGAAGGTAATATAGTAGAAGGATTACCTGTAAGACGTGTTAATAATTATAAGGCCTATGTAAATATTATTTATGGTTGTGATAAATTCTGTACTTACTGTATTGTCCCGTATACAAGAGGAAAACAAAGAAGTAGAAGAATGGAAGATATCTTATCCGAAGTAAAAAAATTAAAAGAAGATAATTATATGGAAGTAACTTTGTTGGGACAAAATGTTAATGCTTATGGTAAAGATTTAAATGAAGGTTATGATTTATCAGATCTTTTACTTGAAGTTAGTAAGATAGGAATACCTCGTGTAAGATTTATAACAAGTCATCCTTGGGATTTCACTGATAAAATGATTGAAGTAATTAAGAATAATAAAAATATTATGCCTTATATACATTTGCCACTTCAGTCTGGTAGTGATAAAATCTTAAAACTAATGGGCAGACGTTATACAAGAGAATCTTATAAAGAGTTATTTAATAAGCTTAAAGAAATCCCTGGTGTTAGTATAACAACAGATATTATTGTAGGTTTCCCAGGTGAAACAGAAGAAGACTTTAATGATACATTAGATATGGTTAATTACTGTAAATATGATGGGGCCTTCACCTTTATCTTCTCACCAAGAGTAGGTACTCCTGCAGAAAAACTAATGGAAAAAGATAATTTAACAATGGAAGAAAAAGAAGATAGGCTTCATAAATTAAATGAAATTATTAATAATTATTCACTAGCATCTAATAAAAAAATGGAAGGTAAAACATATAAAGTTTTAGTAGAAGGAGATAGTATTAAAGAAGATGAACTCTTTGGTTACACTGAAACTAGTAAGCTAGTAAATTTCAAAGGAAACAGAGATTTAATAGGCAAAATAGTTGATGTTAAAATAACTTCTGCAAAAAGTTTTAGTTTAGATGGTGAAGTAGTTGAATAATAAAGAAATACTAGATAAAGTAGATGAAATAATTAAAGAAATAGAAGATAGTGATAATTATCGAAAATATTTATTATTAAAAAAAGAAATTGGTAATAATAAAGATTTATTAATACTAATAAACAAAGTTAAGCAATTAAACAAAGATTATCTTCATAATTTAGTTGAAAAAGAGGAATTAGAAACTGTTGAAAAAGAACTTAATAATCATCCGTTATATCGTGAATATTTAAATACAATTAGCTTAATAAACAATGAATTATCAATCATTGAAACAACGATTAATAACTATTTTAAAAAGAAGTTAAATGATATAAAATAAATATCAAAAAAAGAGAGAAAAACAAAAGTCTCTCTTTTTTCTTTTTAAGTAATAAAAATATTAAGAAAAAACACGTAAAAAAGTATACTTTTTTTTTATGGTATGATATGATAATAATGTTAGATAGTAGGGTGATTTCATGAGTAAAAAATTCAAGAAAATATCATTTATATTAATAGATGTAATTGTACTAGTATTTTTTGGCTGGTATTTAACTTATAACTTAACTGCAAGAAATAATAAAGAAGAAATGTCACAAGGAGATTATCGATTACAATCTTTGTTTGCAAATAACTCATCATCAGGTAGTTGTTCAACCAGTATAACCGGAAGACGGCTTTCATCAATCGGTGTTTTTCATGCGGTAACTACAACTGGTAATCCTTCTACAAGAAGAGCTGGGGGAGAATGTTCATATAGCAATGGCGGAATTACTTGCTTAAATGTAGGGTACTGTACAGCTAGTTCAAAAGGTTATGAAGGACAAGCTTGTTCAAATGCTAGCGTTTGTTGTGTATCTGCTTGGGGCGGAGGCTCACGACGTTGTAATAGGAATTGTGAAATTAGGGGTCAAGGTGAACTTTGGGCCGATACTGGTGGCCATTGTTATTATTGGGGTGGTGTTGCAACAGATCCAGATAACGATGGAAAATGTTGTGGTAATCTTTATACGCGTTCTGGTCCATGTTGTGATGGACCTGGTGGTGACCCACCTGGTACAACATATACTTTAACAGTTCATCATTATAGAGATGGAACAGCAACAAACCCTCCAGGATGTGCTGATCCTGCTGTACAAACAAAAAATCAAGGAGAAACTTATACAACAAGTGCATGTTCACCAACTGGTGGATGGGTACTTAAATCAACACCAAGCAATGCAAATGGTTCAATGGATGGTAATATAGTAGTAACTTATTACTATGTTCCAACTTATACAGTAACAGTTCATCACTATATAGTTGGTACAACAACAAAAGTTCATGATGATGAAGTGTTTACTAAAAAATCAGGAGAAACTTATTCAGCATCAAAGAAAGCAACTACACAATTATATGATGCTTATAAAAATGTTTATGTATGGAATGCGTCAATGCCTAGTAATGCAACAGGTACTGTTGATAGAGATATTACAATAACTTATTATTATAGTGCTACATGTCCACCAAAGGGAACAGAAGCAGGCGTTTATTTTGAAGGTGTTGGCCATTATGGTTTTATAACAGCTGGTAATAACAACGCTAATAGAGGAACATCATTTGCTGCCCGCGATTATTCATTTATAACTTGTTCGCAAAATACATTCCCAAGTGGTACGAGTTGCTCAACGCTTAGTAGCACATTATCTAGATATGGAATCAGTGGTGTATCAAATCTTTCAGGAAGTTATTTGAACTTAACTGGAACTATAAAACATGCCCAAATAGAATATGGATATTATATAACAATACCATCATCTGGTAGCGTTACAACAAGAACGGTACTTATCAAACCAGATGGAACTGTAAGAATAATTAGTGATACACGTACAGGAACTTCAGGTGATATTATAGCGTCTGGTGGTACTGTTGACATTACAGATGATGTTCGTGCAGCAGGAGCTGGATGGTATTACGTATCATTTATAGACGCAACATTAAGACCACAAATGCACTGGGCTATAGTTGGTGTTGAAGAAAAGAGTTCTTATGCTGTAAGTTATACTAAATTATTAAGAGCTGGTTTAAGCTTAAGAAATGGTGATGAAGGAACTGTTTATTTCAATTCAGATTATCCTTTATCAGATAATTTCCAATTAGTTGGTATATCAAAAGGAGCAGGTTCTAGTGCTTGGCCGGTAGCAGGTCAAACAGAAGATAGAGCATGGGCAATATTAAGTGATGGCTCACAAATGCAACTTTACGAAAGAAATTATAATGGTCACACATATTTTGCTGGCAGATCAAATACCGACTTCTTAAATGGAACTTATAATGTATATAGAAAAAGTCATAATATCAAAGGTGGAGAACTTGATATCTTTGATGAAACGATGAGTAAAGCGTATTTTGGTGGTAAAGAACCGATTGGTTATCGATTTAAAAAAGATGGAACAAATGCTCTAGTAGTTTCCTCTGTTGGCTTAAGACAAGAACTTAAAACACCAAATATGTCTATTACAACACAAATAACACCTAGAACATTATTTGCACCAACTTCAGAGATGACAATAAAGACAACGGTTACAAATAATGTAGCTGCTGATGGGACTTGTTATCTTTCATACGATAATGTAATTAGTAGTAGTGTACATGAAGATTTAGGTACACCTAGAAATATAACTTTAACTTATAATGGGCAATCATATACGGCGACATATAACGCATCTACAAGAAAAGTAGTAAGTAATGAAATTGTTTACATGGAATGTGGTAAACCTGCGGTATTAACATATAATGCAACAGTTCAAAACTCTATTGCAGATCATGTATCTGATGGTAAATTTAAACTTAATACAACGGCAACAAATGATTATGCTGTAATGCGTTGTGAATATAAAACAACAATAACAGCTACAGATGCTGTTGAAACACCAGCATTATCTAAATTAACAGTTAATCATTTTGTTATAGAAACAAACGGAATGTTAAATGATACAATTTCTGTTTGCCCTACATATGAATATGAAGATGTTAATGCACCATTTATTAGTCAAGCTTATACAGCAAGTATATGTAGTAATATTCCTACAGGTTATTATTTTGATGGTGATTATACAATAACTAAAGGTTCAGGAACTTATAATTCTAATACAAGACAAGTTACTGGTACATATACAGTATTAAGACAAAATGGTGGTACGGTAGTTAACTTCTATTACAAGAGACAAGCGGCTACTGTAATCATTCACCATTGTAAAGAAGGAACGCCATGTAGTAATAGTTCAACAAATGGACAATTACATGCAGATGATGTTTATACTGATTATAATTATGGAGATACTTATCCATTACCAAAACATGAATTACCAAGTTATTATGAACCATCACAATTAAATGATAGTAGGTATGAATGGAATAGAGTACTTCCAAGTAATTATCAAGGAAGAATTGCTGTTTCTCCTCTTGAAATAACATATTATTATCGAGAGAAGAAAGGTAGTTATATCGTACATCATTACTTAAAAGGAACAGAGACAGCAAATGAACCAACAATTTTATGTGATGATGAAGTTCATAATGATTTAGCATATGGCTATTATTATGAAACAAATAATTGTGCAAGAATATTAGATTTATATGATGAAGCAGTATGTACAGGAGCAAGTAGTGTTGTTCCTGGTAATGCAACAGGTAACATTAATGGACCTCTTACAGAAATAACATATTGTTATAGTCATAAATTATCGAATATAACAACCCATCATTATATGATTAAACATGATGGTACAAAGACAACAACTCAAGTTCATCCAGATGATAACCAAATAGGTTTATTCTATGGAGATACTTATAATACAAGCACATATAATTCTGTTGAATTAAATGATGATGGCGTTGGTGGATATATCTTTAAGAACAGATATGAATATAGTAATGTTCATGATGGTGATGCAACAACAGATACTATCAGTAGAGATTCTTATACCGTTAATTACTATTATTCACCTAAACCAGCTGTTGTTACAGTATATCACTACAAAGAAGGAACAAATGAAGAAATTTGTCCTACAATAACAGATAGTGATGCTTATTATGATAAAACAATAAATTATGATAAATGTACAGAATTAAGTGACCCTAATTTCCAATATAAGACAGTAAGTACGAATGTAGAAGATGAATCAGTGGGAATTGATGGTTCAAATGTTACAGGTTATGTAAATCAAGATTCAATAACAATCATATATGAATATGAAGCTATACCAACTACATATACTGTTCATCATTATATTGAAGGATCTAATCCTCCACAAAGAGTATTTGATGATGAAGTATCTGAAGTTAGATATGGTCAAAGCTACACAACAAGTAGTAAAGCTTCATCACTCCTATATGAAGAATTTAGAAATAAATATCAATATAGTGGAAGAGTAGTTGGTGAACCACAAGGTCTTATTACTGAAGACAATATGGAAATAACTTATTACTATACACCAATTCCTGTTAAAGTAATTACACACCATGTTGATAAAAGAGATACAAGTAAAATAGTTCATGAAAATGATGTTCAAACATTATATTATGGAGCACATTATGAAACACATTCTTATGATCCAGAAGATTTAATTGCTCCTGATTATAAAGACATTTATGCTTTTACTGGAGTAACATATGGAGATCCAGTTTCTGGTGATATTGATAGTGTTAAACCTGAAAATCAATATGATATATATTATGAATATGATTTATCACAAGCTGCATATATTGTTCATCATTATGTATGTGGGGAGACTACGCAAGTTGCTCCAGATATTAGAAGGACAGAAAACTTTGGTGGAACATATCATACTAATAAAATAGAAAGTAGTGGACTTGTTGGTATTTATAAAAACAATTATGAATATAGTACTGTTACAACAACAGATACTCATGCAACAGTTGATTTAACTACTGGTGATACAAGTGGTACATTCGATCAAGAAAGAATTGAAATTACTTATTGTTATGTACCTAAGAAGGCAACAGTTACAACCCATTATTATATTGATGGAACAACAACACAAGTTGCTCCTGATGATATTCAATCTAATGTTGATTTTGGAACAAGATATGAAACAACATTACTTGAACCAAATGAATTAGAAGGTGAATATAAAGATAATTATATTTATTCTCATGTAGATCCAGATCATGACCCTGCAGTAGGTAATGTAGGAAAATCTGAAATTGAAGTAATATATTATTATGTTCGTAATCCAATTTTATTAACAACAAGACATTATATTAAAGGAACAAGCATTGATGTTAGTACATCTACTTGTCCAGAAACGGTTGAAGAATTAAATAGAAGAGATACATATAGTAAATCTAAATGTACTAATCTACCTAATGGTTACCAATATGATAATGTTAGATCAACTGATTCAGCTACAACATTAAATCAAACTGCCGGAACAGCAAATGGTACAATAACTCAAAGTACAACAATCACATTTGAATATAGCTTAGTTGGAATAGGACTAACTGTTCAATATTATGATTTAGATACTGGTGAAAGATTTACACAATATGATAAATTTGCAAATAAATCATATGGTGATCAAGTTGTTGAAAGACCAATAACTATTCCAGATTATGAATTTGTAAATGTTGAAGTTGATACTGGTGATAATACTAATACTGAGTATTCTATTACACCAAGTACAGGTGTTGTAAATGGAACAATTAGAAAGAATACAACAATTAAGTTCTATTATCGAAGAACATTTGATTTAATTGTTCATCATTATAAGAACAATTCTAATAATGTAAGTATTTGTGAAGATGAACACAATAGATTAGGTTACAATGCAACATACGAAAAGAATCCTTGTGCTGATAAATTAAGACTTGGTCAATATCGTTATATTGCAGTAGAATTTACGGATCCTAATACAACAATTAATGATGATACAGGTAAAGCAACAGGAACAATGAAGAATAGTGTAACAATTACATATTATTATGATATTCCTCAAAATGATCCAACAACACAAAAGACAGGAACAACAAGGGTTAATACAAGAGATGAAGTATTTGAATATACATTGAATTATGTTGGTAACATTGAAAACTATGTTGGTCATGTTAAATATAAATTAGTTGATAGATTACCTTATCCATTAAAGACAGATGATTCTAGAATAGAATTAGATGGTGGTACTTATGATGCATCTTCTAAGACTATTGTTTGGGAAATTGAAGAAGATATCAATACTGGAAGAAATGGACAAGAAAGAAAAACAATTACTAAGAACATTAAAGTAGTTTATCAAGATATCCCAGTAACTGTTGAAAGTGTAAAAAATGTCTTTGATACTTCAACAGAACTTGATGGTTCAATTAAGAAAACTACAAATGAATTAATAACTGAATTTAATAGATTTACTTTAACAGTAATTCATTTAATGGAAGATACTAATGAAGAAATAGCAGCGTGTCCTGCTGAAGTTAGAGAGAACTTAAATTATGGTTATCAATATAGTACATTACCATGTCAAACTATTGGACCAGAATATTTATTAAAATCTATTAAGACAAGAGATGATAATAACAACCCAATAGATACTGATGGCTCTGGAACATTAACAAAGGATATAACAATATATTATTATTACAATTATCGAAATTATAATTATGTTGTTAAACATTTAGATGTAGATACTAATGAAGAATTAATACCTACAAGAGCAGAAGGTAAAATATTTGGAGAAGCTTATAGTGATAGTAAGATTACTAAAGATCGCTATGAATTTGATCACTTATATGTAAGTGATGAAAATGCAACTACAACAACTGACTCTGTATCAGGTACAATTAGTAAGGATACAGAAGTAACGTTCTTCTATAAGAAATATGTGACAATTACTGTTAAACATATAGATGATGATACTGGTGAAGTATTAAGTGAAGAAACAAGAGATGTCCCTTATAGATCTAATTATGAAGAACATAAGAAAGATCTTGATAAATATGAATTCATTGATGTTACTTCAAGTGATCCAGAATCAATTATTAATGAAGATGTAGTTACAGGTATCTTTGAAGATGATGTTACAATTATCTATCGTTATAAGAAACAATTAGATTTAGTAGTTCATCATTATAAGAAAGGAACTACAGAATCAATTTGTGCTACCGAGAATGAAGTTCTTCCATATAATACATCTTATGAAAAGAATAAATGTAATGACGAATATTTAGATCAATATATTTATGCTTATGTTGAAGTAATTCCAGATAACGATGATAATACTGTTAATGATCCAGAAGGAAAAGTAACAGGAACTATTAAAGTTGATACTGTTGTTAATTTCTATTATGAATTAACAGAGATTACTCAAGATCTTAAGAAAGAAGCTCCAGAATTGCTTCATTCAAGAAGCAAAGCCTTCAATTATAAGATTACTGATAAAGTATCACTAAAAGATTATCGTGGTAATGCAACTATTACAATTACTGATAAGTTAGAATATTTAATTGATGAAGAAAGATCTAACTTAGCTGGTGGGGCTTACAACGAAGAGAATAATACAATTACATGGGTAATTTTATGGAATAATATAAATACTAATGATGCAACAAATAATACGGTTACAAAAGATGTATCAATTGAATATAGTATTTACTACAAGAATGTTCCTGAAACAGTTGAAGTAATTACTAATAGAGTTGTTTCAAGTGTTCAAACTATAAAAGTTGAAGATGTTCGAGAAACATATGTTGATACAACTATTGATCCTTATGAATTAATTGTTCATCATTATAAAGAAGGTACTACTCAAGAATTATGTCCTACAACAACAGAATTTATTGATGAAGGAACAAGTTATACTAAGACAAAGTGTGATTTAGATGAATATGACTTTATTGAAGTTAAGAAGAATGGTAATACTATTTCAAATAATACCGGAACGGTTACTGAAAATATTTCTTCTGATACAACACTTGATTTCTTCTATCGAAAGAAAGATAGTAAACTTGAAACAACATTAACAAAGACTGGTCCAGATGAATTAACTGATATCTATCAAGAAGTAGAGTATGAAATTCATTATGAAGGTCATGTGGTTGATTACCGTGGTAATGGTGAAATAACAATTACAGATACACTTCCATATCGAATTAATACTAATAAGTCTGATCTTGATGGTGGTGAATATGATGGAGCATATAAGATTGTATGGAAAGTTAATTGGAATGATATCGATACTTATAATGGTAAGAATGATACTATTAAAGTAGATAAGAAGATTAAAGTAGTATACTTAGATGTTAATATTGATCGTAAGATTATGTCTAATAGTGTAGAAGCTAAAACAGTTCTTACTGATAAGACAGATTTAGTAACAGCAACTAAAGAGACAGATATTAAACTAAAAGGCGATATTATTGTTCATCACTATCTATATGGAACAACAGATAGATTATTTGATGATGATGAAGCAAGTGGTTTAATCCATGAAAAATATCATAGTAAAGCTCATGAAAAAGAAGGTTATCGTGTAATGGAAAGACCTTCTAGAGAAGATGTAGAGTTTACGCTTGAAACACAAGAATTAATATATACTTATGAAAAACTTAAATTTAGTATTAAGACAGAAGTAATTGGTGGTCAAGGTGAAATCACTGGTGATGAGGAAGTAGAATATGGTGATGATTCAACACCAGATAATATTGTTATTACACCAGATGATGGCTATGAAATTGAAAGAGTTATTATTGATGGTGTAGAAATAGAATTAACTGAAAGAAATAAACTAATAATTGATAACTTTAAGAAAGTTAAGGCAAATCATTTAGTTCAAGTTGAATTCTCTGAAGCACCTATCGAAGTTCCAATAACTGGTAGAAAAACAAAATTAATTATTGTATCTATTATCTTAATTCTTGTTAATATAATATTTGCAATAAGAACAGATTTCTTTAAGAAATTATTTAAGAAAAGTCTATAATTTATAGACTTTTTTTATTATGATTTATATAATAAATATAGGTGATAATATGAAACTAACCAATGATTATAAAGATTTTGAAATAATAGATTCAAGTTGTGGTATGAAACTTGAAAGATGGGATAAGTATTGTTTATTAAGACCAGATCCTCAAATAGTGTGGGATAATGGAGACTTAGAAAAAACTTATAGAGATAAGATTCATAGTGTATATTATCGTAGTAATAAAGGTGGAGGTCATTGGGAAAATAAAAAGAATCTACCGGATAGTTGGCAAATTCATTATCATGATTTAACATTTAATATTAAATTAATGGGTTTTAAACATACAGGATTGTTTCCTGAGCAAGCCTATAATTGGAACTTTATGATGGATAAAATAAAAAATTGTCATCGTGAGGTTAAAGTATTAAACCTGTTTGCGTATACTGGAGGAGCAACTTGTGCATGTATCTCTGCAGGAGCTCATGTAACCCATGTTGATTCATCTCGTGGCATGGTAGATTGGGCAAAAGAAAATGTACGTAGTAATAATTTAGATGAAACTAAAGTTAGATATATTGTTGACGATGTTATTAAATTTGTTAGTCGAGAAATACGTCGTGGTAATAAATATGATGCTATTGTTATGGATCCACCTGCTTATGGTAGGGGCGCTAATGGCGAAGTTTGGGATATTGAAAAAGATTTATTTAAACTTTTAAATTTATGTAAAGAAATACTTTCTGATAATCCATTATTTGTGCTTGTAAACGCATATTCTGGCTTGTCACCATCACTTTTAGAGAATTTACTTAAATTGACAATTAATAAAGATGGTCTTGGAATAGTTAGTTGTGATGAAATAGGTTTACCAATAACAAACAATAATTTAATATTACCGTGTGGTATTTATGGAAGAGTTGAATATGTCTAAGTTAGAAATATTATATGAAGATAATCATATTATAGTTGTTTTTAAACCAATTAATATCCTAAGCCAAAGTGATATAACTGGTGATATTGACATGTTAACTATGATTAAAGAATATATTAAAGTGAAATATCATAAACCAGGTAATGTCTATTTAGGTCTTGTTCATCGACTTGACAGGGTAACAAGTGGTGTAATGGTTTTTGCTAAAACTAGTAAAGCAGCTAGTAGATTGTCAAATGAAATTAGAAATAATAACATAAAAAAAGACTATTTAGCCATAATTCATGGTAAAATAAATAATAGGGGAGTATATGAAGATTATCTTTTAAAGAAAGATGACTTTAGTACTGTTGTTAATGATAAAGGTAAATATGCTAAGTTAACTTATGAATTATTAGAATATGATAAAGAAAATGATTTATCACTTCTTAATGTTCATCTTGAAACGGGTAGACACCATCAAATAAGAGTGCAATTTTCTAGTCGTGGTTATCCTTTACTTGGTGATAAACGTTATGGAAAAGATAATGTTGATGAACTTGGTTTATGTTCATATCATTTATCATTCATACATCCTGTTACAAAAAAATTAATGAGTTTTGAAAGATTACCAAAAGGTAAAATATGGAATTTCAAATATGTGAAAGGAAAAGATTATGGGAAGGAAAAGTAAAAAGACAAAAATACAATTATTTCTTAATAAGTATTATATGCCAGTATTACTAGTATTTGTTCTAGGTATATTATTAACAGCTGCTATTATTGATAAGAATAAAAAGTATGAAGCCAATAATAGTGTTGATCCAATAATTATGGAACAAGGCTGGAGTATGAATGAAAAAACAGATAAGTCCATTAAAATATATGGTAGTGATATATTAAGTATTGAACCTAATACAGATGATGTATATCATGAATATTATTGTCAAAATGAAGAATGCTTATTCATTCATGGTAATGATAATTATGCCTTAATAGACGATGGTAAATATGTTATATATAGTCTAATAGGTGGTACAGTATTTGATATTCCTAAAGAATATGATTTAGATGAATCAGAGTTTTTAGTTCATAATAATATTCTATATGGTTTAATCTTTAATAATGAGGATAATGAAATATATTATTCATTAAATCATGAAAAATATTATTTTGTAGATAGTAACTATTTTATTGATCGAACATCAAATGCAAGTGTCGTTAATAATCAAATATTATTATATGATACAGATAAATATTATTTATATGATTTAGATGGTGATGATGTTTTATTTGAATCATTCCGTATAGAGATTAATTATATAGATAATGAAAATGATTATTATTTTACTACTTATAATGAGAATGACAAAGTAGTTCATATCTATACATCTAATATATTTGAAATAACAGCTAATGATGCTATATTATTCTCATTCTTTAATAAAAACTTTATTTATACATTAGATGGTAAAACGTTTATGGTTAGAAATAAAGAAGATGAATTAATAGTAAGTAGTAAGACATATGATGAAATATATGATTTTATGAATGGTTATGTTATTGCAAAAAGTAATGATAATCTATTAATAATTAGTCAATTAGATGAAATAATTAAAGAAATACCACTTGATGGATATAATTATGATAATTATCGTAGTTATTATGATATTGATAATAAGAATGGGTTCCATTTCTTCTTTGAAAATGATTTAGATACAAAAGAAGTATTCTTTAATCCTGAAACATTAGAATATTATATAATTAATAATTAATTACGTTAAAAAAAGGTTGCATTTTTCTAGAATTATGTTATAATTTTATGAGTAATCCGCTGTTTATTATAAAAACTTTTCATTGGGTTTATAAATATGATTATGATTTTAGAAAAGGAGAGATTATAATGAACGTAATTGATAAGATTGAAAAGACTCAATTAAATCCAAAT
>JAEEGL012016450.1_pt1 | contig 13729 bp, 10 predicted proteins | sample 9134231 | NCBI WGS metagenome assembly JAEEGL01 (sample SAMN16246548, study PRJNA631951) | gut metagenome | biome: gut microbiome; feature: rumen; material: fiber-attached | host: Bos | place: Iran: Karaj | collected 2018-10 | reverse complement strand
CGCTCTTGAGCTTCTGGGCAAAGCAAAAGATCTTGCAAATGATCTTGATGAGAAGAAAGTAACAGCAGTCCTTCTTGGTGACAAGGTAGGCAATCTTGTAGATACTCTTGCAGAGTATGGCGCAGATCGTGTAATCGTTGTTGACGATCCTGAACTTAAGGATTATCGTACAGAGCCTTACACACATGCACTTGCATCTGTTATCGATGAGTTCAAGCCGGAGATCCTTCTTGTTGGTGCTACAGCAATCGGCCGTGACCTTGGTCCTCGCGTATCTTCACGTGTTCACACAGGTCTTACAGCTGACTGTACACAGCTTGATATCGGTGATTTCCCGCTTAACGCAGTTGAGGGTCAGGAGCAGAAGCATAAGCAGCTCCTTATGACACGTCCTGCATTCGGTGGTAACACAATCGCTACTATCGCTTGCCCTGACTTCCGTCCTCAGATGGCAACAGTTCGTCCCGGCGTTATGCAGAAGATCGCTCCTGTAAAGGGCGCTAAGGCTGAGGTTGTTGAGTTCAACCCCGGATTCGAAGAGAACGCTTGCTATACAAAGATCCTTGAGATCGTTAAGGCAGTTTCAGAGGTTGAGGATATCCAGGAAGCTAAGATTCTTGTATCTGGTGGACGTGGTGTTGGAAGCCCTGAGAACTTCAAGCTTCTTGATGACCTTGCAAAGGTTCTTCACGGAACAGTATCATGCTCACGTGCAGTTGTAGATTCAGGCTGGAAGCCGAAGGATCTCCAGGTTGGTCAGACAGGTAAGACTGTTCGTCCTAAGGTTTACTTCGCAATCGGTATCAGCGGAGCTATCCAGCACGTAGCAGGTATGGAAGAGTCAGATCTCATCATCGCTATCAACAAGGATGAGAACGCTCCTATCTTCGACGTAGCAGATTACGGCGTAGTTGGCGACCTTAACAAGATCGTTCCTGCACTTACAAAGAAGCTCGAGGCAGCTCTCGCAGCAAAATAATTAGTAAGGGCAACCGCTAGAAATATTGGGTTGACTACTTCAAATCATTCGGGTGACGCTTTTTGACGCACCATCATCGATTTGATGTAGTCAACCTTTTTATTTTTAGCGGTTGCCCTGTTACATTCAGAAGAGGAAAATTGCATTTACATAAATCTGGATAATATAAAGCTTTTTACGAGAAGACAGAAATCTATGATAAAATATAGTCTATATAATTTGAGTGTATTTATAAGGAGATTTTGGAACTAATGAAAAGCATTTTGGATTATGAGACTGTTTCGCTCATCGATGAGGATGACGCGCTTGAAATAATAGACCAGACCAAGCTACCTGGAACTATAGATATTATAAGACTTCACACCGGTGAGGAGATTTGGAATGCGATTTATCTTCTCCAGGTAAGAGGCGCACCGGCTATTGGCGTGGCTGCAGGGTTCGGGCTTTATGTACTCATGAAGCATTCTAAGGCTGAAAGCTATGATGAGTTCATGAAGGAGCTTAAGGAAAAGAGTGATTACCTGAACTCTTCAAGACCTACAGCAGTTAACCTTTCATGGGCACTTAAACGTATGGAAGAGCATGTGAAGGACGTTGCTAGAAAAGAATTAGCCATGGAGCTTAGCGAAAGCGGAGAGGTAGCCACAGCAAATGCAGAGGCTTTTGACAGAGATCTTCTTATCACAGCTATGCGAAAGGAATCAGAAAAGATAAAGGCTGAGGATATCGATGTTTGCAGGCGAATCGGTGAGAACGGACTTACCCTTATAAATGATGGCTATGGGCTTCTTACTCACTGTAATGCGGGACAGCTTGCAACCTGTAAGTATGGAACAGCAACAGCTCCCATGTACTTAGCTCACGAGAAGGGCATGAATATCAGAGTTTATTGTGACGAGACAAGACCTCTTTTACAGGGAGCAAGACTCACAGCCTTTGAGCTTCACAGTGCAGGAATCGATACAACACTTCTTTGTGATAACATGTCTGCTTCACTTATGAAGACCGGGGCTATAGATGCAATATTCGTAGGCTGCGACAGAGTTGCGGCAAATGGTGATGCTGCAAATAAGATCGGTACCAGCGTTGTGGCAACTGTAGCTAAGCATTACGGAATTCCTTTCTATGTATGCGCACCTACATCCACTATCGATATGAACACCAAGACAGGTAATGATATCGATATCGAGCAGAGAAAAGCAGAAGAAGTGACCGAGATGTGGTACAGTGAGCGCATGGCTCCGGAGGGAGTTAAGGTTTATAATCCTGCCTTTGACGTAACGGATCATGAGCTTATAACAGGTATAGTTACAGAATATGGAGTTCTTCGTGCCCCGTATGATGAGAGCATAAAGAAAATATTTGACGAGAATAAGTAAAATGCGGTGCACACCCTTGTAAAGACAGAGATACAAGGGCGTGCATTTTTTTCATATTTAATCTAATCGAAATTTTCTTTATATACTTATAAAATATCCATAAATTCTCGCTATTTCGTTGAGGGCGATATTTCAAAGTGATAGAATAAATATGAGTTATTGTAGATATTAATGGGCTTTTGCGTGTTGCAATGCATTATCGCTGATAATGTGTGATGGAGATTCGTAAATGGCTTTTGTTGATGCAGATGAGGATAAAACTTTATATGCACCGGATCTGATTTCGAATGAGATGCTGCTTATAAAGAAGCATGGATTCGATATCAATCTGCTTGAAGGTAAGCGTTTTAATATCTATCAGCTTGCAGAGATTAGAAAAGGTCTTGAAACAGGGGCAGATGTATTGGAATATCTGGACCCTGAACTTCCATGGAATGAAATGGAGGAAATCCGCCTTGAACTGCAGTCCGGCATAGATATGTCTATGTATCGCGATGCCGGTTTTGACATCATGCAGCTTGCTGAGATTCGTGAGGGTCTTCAGAAGGGACTTGATGTAACTGAGTATGCAAGGACGGAATTTTTCGCAGATCAGATGCGTCAGATCAGGCTTGGATTAGAAGCCAATATTCCCATTATTTTTTATCAAAACGCCAGCTATAACTGGCTTCAGATGGCAGAAATCCGTAAGGGCCTTGAGAACGGCACGGACATATCTTCTTATGCAAGAGTTGATATGCCATATATGAAGATGCGTGTTATAAGAGAGAGCCTTGAGGATGGCCTTGAGCTGGATGAAGGCCTTGTAAGGCGCAAGGATGCAGCGACGCTGGAACAGATTCATATAGCCTTTAAAGATAAGATAGATATAGATGAATATATTAAAAAGAATTTTGATGCGGAGCAGCTTGAGCAGGTAAGAAAAGCCAAAATGGCAGGAATTGAGGATATCGACAGATATTTTCTTTTTGGTATGCGTGGCGAATGTATGCATGAGGTTTTGCTTGGACTTGAGCAGAACCTTGATGTAAGCGTATACGCCGATGAGCAGTATAGCTGGAAGCAGATGAAGGAGCTCAGGCTGGGCCTCGAGCATCAGGTGGATGTTTCCGTTTATGCAAAGCCTCTTTACCGTGCAGATCAGATGCGGGAAATAAGGCTTGGTCTTGAAGCCAATCTGGATGTCAGTAAGTATAGCAGCATGGTTCATCCGGCGCAGGAAATGCGAATCATGCGTGAGTGGCTGGAGGATGGCAAGGTTCTTCCAAGCAATCTCAGTAAGCTTTTCACAGGGCAGCTTCAGGAAGAGATGTCAAAACCTGCTGATGAAGAAGTAAAAGCATGGCAGTTTTTGCAGACAGAGGAAGGCCGCCTCATAGACATATCGGAAGATATGATGAAGGTATACTTTACTATACCTGTAGGAACAAAGGCAGCGAAATTCACAATTGAATATATTGCAAAGCTCCTGTATAGGGCCAGGGTTCGCCGGGGAATCAGCAAAAAGGTTCTCACGGAGATGATTGAAAATAAAAAGTTCGGTGTAAAAACTCTTGTAGCCACCGGAAGGGAGCCGGAAAACGGCAAGGATGGTTATTATGAATATCTCCTTCAGCTGGGGGAGAGCATACTTCCTGACATGGAAAGTTCAGATGGCGCCGATTTTTCCAAAGTAAAAATATTCGACGAGGTTAAGCTTGGAGACAAGCTGGCTATATACCATCCTGCAACGCCCGGGGTTGATGGGTTTGACGTTACGGGCAAGATATTGAAGGCAAAACCAGGCAGAGGAAAACCTATCCTAAAGGGACACGGCTTCATGCTTCTTGCAGATAAGCAGACCTATGTTTCATCTTATGCAGGAGTTGGAAGAATCCATAGCGGAGAAATATGGATAGATAAGGCTAAGGTCTATGAATCTCTTGTAAATGTAAGGGATAAGATAAACTATGATGGTACGATCTGGGTAAAAGGTGATATAGAAAACGCTTATGTACAGGCAAAGGGAGATATCGTAGTTGATGGAAGTGTGACCTGCGCCGATCTTACAGCAGGCGGAAGAATTGTAGTCCGCAAGAGCATAGTCGGGAATCTAAGTGAGAGAACAAGCATTAATGCAAACGGTATAGTGGCAGCTGCACATCTTGATAATGCAGATATTAAGTGCAAAGAGGATCTTATATCCAATGACTGCCGAAACTGCAATGTATCGGCAGGCGGCAAGGTACTGATGCTTGGTGACAGAGGACTTGTAAACGGTGGTAAGGTTACTTCTCTTAAGGGAATTGAGACTGCGGTTCTTGGTAGCAAAACTGTAAAGGAAACGGTTATAAGGACCGGTATCACTGAAGATCTTGATTATGAGTATAAAAATCTCATGAGGAACCTTTCCAGAACCTATCAGGAGATAAAGGTATACGAGAGTCAGAGAGCCAAGCTGGCATCTTTTAACGATACAACCAATAAACAGGCCCTTCAGGTAAAGATCAAGATAAATGCAGAATCGGCGATAAAAGAAGCGGAACTTGAGAGGCTGAATAAGCGTAAAAAAGAAATTGAAGATGAGATGGCGGCCGTTAAGGATTCCAAGGTACTTGTGGCAAGGCTTGTATTTGACGGCACAGTGATCATGATGGGCAGCAGGATGCTGAAGCTAAATGACACTTATGAATCGACAAAAGGATTTACCTTCAAAGCTACAGAAGGTGCAGTATTAATGCTTGATGGCGAGAAAGTTGTAGCAAGGAGTTAAAAGTGGCAGATAAGAGCATACTTATTGTAGATGATGCGGAAATAAACAGAGGGATTCTCAGCGAGATCTTCAAGGAAGAGTATGATGTTCTTGAAGCCGAAAACGGCAGAAAAGCGCTTGAGATAATAGCAACCAAGAAGGATAAGATATCTGCAATCCTTCTGGATATTGTAATGCCTGAAATGGACGGCTACAGGCTCCTTGAGAAGCTTTCCGAGCACAAGATTCCCGCAAGGATTCCGGTTTTGATGATAACGGCAGACGGCAGTACTGACGCTGAGAGAAAATGCTATGAAAAAGGTGCCGCTGATGTTATCCATAAACCTTTTGATCCGATGGTTGTAAAGCACAGAGTTTTGCGAGCTATTGAGCTTTATGAGAGCAGACGCGGGCTTGAGCAGAAGGTAAACGATCAGACAAGAGTTCTGAAAAAGCAGTTCATGGTTCTTAAGAAGCAGGAAGAAAGGCTTCGCGAGACCAATGCCAGAATTATCGATACTATCTGTACCATCGTAGAATTCCGTAATCTGGAATCCGGTTATCATCTAAAGAGGATTAAAGGCTTTGTGCAGATACTGGCGAATACGGCCATGAGGAATTATCCCGAGTTTGGGCTTACTCCTCACAGGATAGAAGTAATTACAACTGCCAGTGCAATGCATGATATTGGTAAGATCACAGTTCCTGATTCAATCCTTTTGAAGCCCGGAAGATTGACGGCTGATGAGTTTGATATCATGAAATCCCATACCACCAGAGGCTGTGAGATTGTTAAGATGCTGGCAGATCTTCAGGACAAGGAATACCTGGAAGTCAGCTACGATATCTGCAGGCATCATCATGAAAAATACGATGGCAAGGGATATCCTGACGGCCTTAAGGGAGAGGAAATCTCTATCGCAGCACAGCTCACATCCCTGGCGGACGTTTATGATGCGCTGGTAAGTGACCGAGTTTACAAGTCGGCATTTACCCCAAGCAAAGCATACGAAATGATAAAGAATGGCGAAAGTGGAATCTTTTCAACCAAGATGCTGGCCTGCTTTGATATTGCAAGACCAGAGATGGAAGCAATGGTTGCAAGAACCAAGGCTGAGGAAGAAGCCAATGCGGCAGCAGGCGGCGCAGGTATGATGAGCCAGTGATTACTGAAAATATGGACATGGATAATAATACATCAAAGAAAAATAAGTTATATAAAAGCTTTGGGTATGCGTTTGAAGGCATCGGAAATACCATTTTGCATGAGAGAAATATGCAGATTCACTGCACAGTCACTGTGCTTGTTGTGATATTTGGTTTTTTTCTTCATATTTCCCTTGTAGAATGGCTTTTCTGCATAGTGCTTTTTGGATTGGTATTGAGCCTTGAGCTTGTAAATACGGCCCTTGAAGCGGTGGTTGATCTTGTGACACAGGAGCGCAAGCCACTGGCCAAGAAAGCCAAGGATGCTGCGGCGGGAGCTGTTTTGATGAGTGCTATTATGGCCGCAATAATAGGCGGCATAATATTCTTTCCTAAATTGTGGGTGCTGATTTTTTAATTACCACTTTTTCGGGAAGCTAAATAAAGGAGGACAAGAACATGGACATTCTTACAGACGGACTTAAGAAAATTTTACTTGCCAGTGTTGGAGCTGTTGCTCTTTCAGCTGAAAAAGCAGGTGAGATTCTTGGCGAAATGGTTGAAAAAGGAGAGATTACCGTTGAGCAGGGTAAGGCTCTGAATAAGGAGCTTAAGCGCACGGTAAAGGAGACTACAGAGAAAAAGGAAGAGGATAAAAAAGACCTCTCCAAGGTTGTTGAGGGACTTTCAGCAGATGAGCTTGCAAAGCTAAAAGAGCTTATAGCAGCTGCTGAGAATAAAGAGTGAGCAGATGGCAGACTTAACGGATCTGGTAGGAAAAATGCGACAGATTGCCGATGCACAGGCAGATAAAGCAGAGGCATTAAAACACGCAGATTCCGAAGAAAATAGTAAAGAGAAAAATGCAGAAGACAGCGCGAGGTTCAAAGAAATCCGCGCTGTTCTTGCAAGGAATAAAATAACAAGGGGCATATCTCCGGAAAAATTAAGGATAATCCTTGAGGAGCTGGGGCCGACTTATATTAAGCTTGGGCAGATAATGTCGATGCATTCGGACATTTTGCCGAAGCGCTATTGTGATGAGCTGGCAAAGCTGAATTTTGATGTTCAGCCAATGCCCTTTAGCGAAGTGATCGAAGTTATCGAGGAGTCCTACGGATGCCCTTATACGGACATATATGAGTGGATTGAAGAGGAAACTCTAGGATCGGCTTCTATTGCTCAGGTTCACAGAGCAAAGCTGAAAAACAGCGACGAAAAGGAAGGCATAGATGATGTAATAATCAAAGTTCAAAGGCGCGGAGTCTATGAAATAATGTCCAGAGACATCAGTCTGCTGCATCGTCTTGTAAAACTTATGCCTCCTGTGGGAGACCTTAAGAACATCGTAGACCTGGATATGGTTCTTGATGAGATGTGGGCTGTTGCAAGAGAGGAGATGGATTTCTTCCAGGAAGCCTGCAATATGGCAGAATTTGCCCGTAACAATAAGGATATCCGCTATGTGGGCTGCCCCAAGATGTTTCCTGAGTACTCAACAGATAAAGTCCTTGTGATGGAATTTATTCATGGCTGCTCCATTGATGATGTGGAATATCTTACAGCCCATGGCTATGACCTTGATGAGATAGGCGAAAAGTTTGTTAACAACTTTATCAAACAGGTCATGAACGATGGATTTTTCCATGCAGATCCTCATCCCGGAAATGTGAAAATCCGCGACGGCAAGATCATCTGGATTGATATGGGAATGATGGGCAGACTATCTGAAAAAGACAGACGCATTATGGTAAGAGGTGTGCGCGGAATTGCTCTTCATGATATTCAGGCAGTAGTAAATGCAGTTCTGGATCTCGGTTCTGCCAGTGGGACTCCCGACAGAAACAGGCTTTATCAGGAAATAAAAGGCTTTATTGATCAGTATGGTTCTGTATCCTTTGGAAGCCTTGATTTGGCTGCAGCGCTCCAGTGCCTCATGGATATAATGAAGGAAAACGGCATAGCACTTCCTCACGGAATGACAATGTTGTGCAGAGGACTGGCTCACGTGCAGGGTGTTCTGGCCACAGTAAGTCCTGACATAAATATGATGCAGATTGCAATCTCCCGTATTACTGACGAGTTCATTGAAAATATAGATTTTAAGGAAGAGATGATGAAATATGGCCGCGCACTATACCGTGCTGCCGATAAGAGCATCGAGCTTCCATCCCTCACAGCCCAGGCTATGAAGGAATATCTGGCAGGTCAAAGTAAGGTGAATCTCACCCTGAATTCCTCCAGAGAGCTGGACGAGCTCATATATTCATCCATCAGAAACGTGGTAATAGGCCTTGGAGTAGCGGCACTTTTGATTTCCTCAAGCATAATGTGCCTGACACAGATGAAGCCCCAGATATTCGGAATTCCTCTCCTCGGAGCCCTAGGCTTCTCCTTCGCCATGGCTGTCAGCAGCTTCCTGGTAATAAGGAATATAGCCTTGAAAATAGCGGCAAGACGCCGCCACAGACATAAGAGAAAATAAAAACGCAAAGCGGAGATCGATTATTGTAAGGTCTTTCACACATGCTAATAAAAAAGCAGCCATCCTTACAGCGTGTGTGAAAGGTTGCTGTTCGTCCAGTGGACGAACGCTTAGCAACGACCGTAGCGAAGCGGAGATCGAACCCGTTCGAGTCCGATAGACTCGAACAAAAAAGAGATATGGCAATTTGCCATATCTCTTTTTTCATCGACGTGTGTGAAAGGATTCGAACCCTCGACCTTCTGGTCCGTAGCCAGACGCTCTATCCAGCTGAGCTACACACACATGTATGCACTTATTAGCTGTGCAACGAAAATAATTATAACATCAAAATAAGAATTGTCAACACAAAATTATTATATCACAAAAATTAATAAAAAACCCCCTATTAATGGGAGGAGACCGGCATGGGTGGGGACGCCATACCGGTCATTAAGAAAAGGAGATTGTCCTTCTTTTTTACATTATTTATATCGTCAGCACCCTGAAAAACTTTAGAGCAGATTTTCAAGATTTTAAAATTTTTTCAAATTGGACAAGAAAAGGATTTTTATTGTATCATATTACGGATTGTATATATTTCCATGTGTTTTTATGAAAGAGATTAATAATGCAGAGATTTGACCTTATTGCACCATGCCATTTCGGTTTGGAGGCAGTCTTAAAAAAAGAAATTATAAACCTTGGTTATGAAATAGTAGAGGTTTCAGACGGAAGAGTAACCTTCGCAGGTGATCCCGATGCTGTTGTAAGAGCCAACATCGGACTTAGAACCGCAGAGAGAGTTCTTATTAAGGTAGGTTCTTTCCGTGCTACTACTTTTGAAGAGCTTTTTCAGGGGACCAAGGCACTTCCCTGGGAAGAGTTTATTCCAAAGGATGGAAAATTCTGGGTAAAGAAGGCCAGCAGCGTAAAGAGTAAGCTTTTTAGCCCTTCCGACATTCAGTCAATTATGAAAAAAGCCATGGTTGACAGGCTTTCTGATATTTACCATATCAGGCGTTTTGAAGAAAGCGGCGAAAGCTTCCCTGTAAGAGTTTTCCTACTTAAGGATGAGGTTACGGTAGCACTTGATACCACAGGCGATTCTCTTCATAAGAGAGGATACCGTAAGCTTGAAGCCAAGGCGCCTATTGCTGAGAACCTTGCTGCGGCGCTTTTAATGCTGACTCCATGGAGAGCAGACAGGATTCTGCTTGATCCTTTTTGCGGAAGCGGAACATTTCCTATTGAGGCAGCCATGATTGCTGCAGGAATAGCACCTGGTATGCACAGACATTTCACAGCTGAAAATTGGACACATATAATAACACCTGATAACTGGCGCGATGTCCGCGAGGAGTGCGCTGAAGAGATCAATATGGATATTGAGACCGATATTCAGGGCTACGATATAGATCCGGATGTTATTGAAATAGCCAGAATAAATGCTCAAAAGGCAGGCGTAGACAAGCTTATCCATTTCCAGGCAAGGGATGTAGCAGATCTTAGCCATAGGAAAAAGTACGGCTTTATTATTACCAATCCGCCCTATGGTGAGAGAATCGGTGAAGAGGCTGAGCTTCCTGCGCTTTATAAGACCCTTGGAGAGCGCTATAAGGCCTTGGATTCATGGTCTATGTATCTTATTACAGCCTATGAGAAGGCAGAGCGCAATATCGGAAGAAAAGCAGATAAAAACCGTAAGATATATAACGGTATGATCAAGACATATTTTTATCAATACATGGGACCTAAGCCTCCCAGAAGAAACGAGAATAAGGGTGACAGAATTGATTGAGAACAGATTAAAAAAGACTGCTATTTATACGGCTATTTTTGCAGTCATATCATTTGGAATCATGTTTTACAGAGCGGCCACCAAGAGCATTCTTATTGCTGAAGCCACTCAGGAACAGGCGCAGTCAGCGGTAAGTACTGAATCCTTCAATCTGGATATCAGTGCTCCTGTGGGCGGAAAAGGAGAAGGAACACTTGTTATTCCTCTTGAAGCAGGCGTCAGCTCAGATCTTATAACATTTGAAGAAAAGCATTCAGAGCATAAGTTCCTTCTTTTTATAAACGGAAGGAATCCTGATTTTTATCATCAGAACAAGGTTTTCTCTGATCTTGCAATGATAACGGGTGCTACATGCAAGCCATTAAATGACAAGGGTAATGTTTGTCTGGAATTCAGTCTTGACGGACTTTATGAAAACGAAACAGAACTTGGTGATTCTGAGATAACAGTTTCTTTTAATGTGCCTGAGGGATTATATGAGAATGTTGTAGTAATCGATCCTGTGGATGATATTGGATTAAAGCTTGTGCCATATATTAAGAAGATTATGGACAGTGATGACACTATCAAGGTTTTCTACACAAGGCAGTCAAAAGAAGAGACATCTAATGAAAAAGTGGAGGCTCTTATAGCAGATTCAGAGGCAGATCTGTATGTTCAGATAGGTACGCAGGATACAGATGCAGCAGATGAGGGTATTCGTACTTTTTATAACGGCGTATTTTTTATAAGAGAGTTTGGAAATATCAAGTTCTCAGACATGCTTGAGAGGTGTACGGCGGAAGCTGCTTCAACCAATGCTCTTGGTCTTGAAGAAGTGTCCCGTGACAATGAAGTAATCATGAATTCTGTTATTCCATCGGCGTTTGTGTCTATAGGCAATATTAACAGCCCCGGAGACAGCAAGAGATTTGGACAGGATTTTTATATAGAGAATTGTGCTGCCGGAATTGTAAACGGCATAAAAGCATCTTTCCAGATAATCAATCCCGTGGCTGAAGAAGAGTCTACAGATGCTTTGCAGGGGATTATTAACGGTAATTAAGCCGCTGGCTTTGTATGGAGGAGATTATGAGAATAGTATTCGCTACAGGTAATAATGATAAAATGCGTGAGATTCGCCAAATCCTTGGCGGATTCACTGAGGATATCGTATCCATGAAGGATGCGGGGATCGATATTGATATCGTCGAGGATGGCACCACATTTGAAGAAAATGCCATGATAAAAGCAAGGGCTGTACATGAGTATTGTGAGGATGCAATTGTTCTTGCCGATGATTCAGGCTTAGAGATTGATTTTCTTAACAAAGAGCCGGGAATCTATTCTGCCCGCTATCTTGGAAGAGAGACACCTTATCCTGAGAAAAATGGCATCATTTTGGAAAAGCTTAAGGATGTTCCCGATGAAAAGCGCTCAGCAAGATTCGTGTGCGCTATAGCTGCATGCCTTCCCGGTGGTAAGGAGATTATTGTAAGAGGTACCATGGAGGGCAGAATCGGTTATGAGATAGCCGGAGAGAACGGATTTGGATATGATCCTATCTTTTTCCTGCCTGAATATGGCAAAACATCTGCTCAGCTCCTTCCTGAGGAGAAAAATGCGGTTAGCCACAGAGGCAAGGCTCTTAGAATGATGGAAGAAAAGCTGAAGGAAACTTTTAATGCATAAGATATTGGTAGTAAGCGATACACATCGCAAGGACGAGAATTTTTACAGAGTAATAGATATAGAAAAAGATGTTAATCTGATAATTCACTGTGGGGACACAGAAGGCTCTGAGACCCAGATGCAGCAGCTAAGCACGGCTCCTATGAGGATAGTAAAAGGGAATAATGACTTTTTCAGCAACCTTCCCGATGAGCAGGAGTTTGAAGTATGGCCCCATAGATTTTTTGTAACCCATGGGCACAGATATCTTGTGAATATGGGCAGTACAGATATCAGACGCGAGGCCTTGGTCCGCGGCGCTGATGTGGTGATCTACGGGCATACGCACAAGCCAGTAGCGGCTGAAACTGACGGGATTTATGTATTTAACCCGGGAAGTCTTTCTTATCCCAGGCAGGAGGGCAGGAAACCATCCTATCTGATTCTTACTATTGATGATGAGGGAGAGCTTACCTACGAGATAAAATATTTGGAGCTGTTCTGAAAAATCAACAGGATTTTATAGTCGGAAAGCCGCATGGTTACTGGATGTTCGAAGTATTTGAAAAAAATATAAATTTTTTTTGGAAATAGTGTTGACAATGTATGGAAATCCATTATATAATTCTTCTTGCGTTGCGGGTCCGGTAGTAAACAGAACGCTTCCAAGACGGGGTGTGGCTTAGCTTGGTAGAGCGCCTGGTTTGGGACCAGGAGGTCGCAGGTTCGAATCCTGTCACCCCGATTGAGTAACGCAGAATTAAATACATGCGGGTGTAGTTCAATGGTAGAACACCAGCCTTCCAAGCTGGATACGTGGGTTCGATTCCCATCACCCGCTTAACAAAAAGACCTAGGTTTTAGACCTAGGTCTTTTTGTTAAGCGGTGGAGACCTCGAACCCAGGGTTCGAGTCTCCGCTTCGCTCCGGTCGGCGCTAAGCAGAGGTCCACCGGACCTCTAGCGCCCCATCACCCGCTTTTACATTCTGCAGAGGAAGTGAAGGGGATTTATGTATATGGGCTAGATCACGAACCCAGGGCTCGAGTCTCCGCTTCGCGTCTACACTCCGTTCAGCAACCCATCACCCGCTTTACCACTGGCTTTTTAAAAGCTTAATAAAAGTTTTTTGAAAAATTTAAAATTTCTTATTGACAGTGTGTTGTCTCTCATATATAATCTGTAGATGTCGCTATGAGTTGCGATTATGTGTCCGTAGCTCAGCTGGATAGAGCAACGGCCTTCTAAGCCGTGGGTCGGGGGTTCGAATCCCTTCGGGCACATTTAAGACTAAGAGATCAATCTTAGTCTTATATATATGGTGGGTATGGCGCAGTTGGTTAGCGCGCCAGATTGTGGTTCTGGAGACCGTGGGTTCGAGTCCCACTATCCACCCTTTTTTATTTAGGGCGATAATTCGATATTTAAAAAAGATTTAATTCGGGTTATCATAAAGTAAGCACACCTGCTGTGTATAATGGGCTATCGCCAAGCGGTAAGGCACAGCACTTTGACTGCTGCATTCACCAGTACGAATCTGGTTAGCCCAGCTAGATATTATACTTCTTAGTAATTCAATG
>JAEEGL010799397.1_pt1 | contig 13729 bp, 11 predicted proteins | sample 9134231 | NCBI WGS metagenome assembly JAEEGL01 (sample SAMN16246548, study PRJNA631951) | gut metagenome | biome: gut microbiome; feature: rumen; material: fiber-attached | host: Bos | place: Iran: Karaj | collected 2018-10 | reverse complement strand
GCTGGGGCGGCCCGGGCCGTCCCCGGCGCAGCAGACAATCGTCACTTCGTCGTTGGGTATGCCGTTCGTCACCACACCCCAGCGGCGGGCCAGCTTCAGGGCTGTCTCGTCGGCTTCGGCGCCGGTGTTCATGGGCAGCACTTTGTCATAGCCGAAATACTCGGTAACATATTTCTCCCACTCGCCGAGGCAGTTGTTGTAGAAAGCACGGCTCGAGAGGGTCAGCTCATGGGCCTGGTCGCACATAGCCTTGACAATCTTCGGGTGGCAGTGTCCTTGGTTGACAGCGCTGTAGGCCGACAGGAAGTCGTAGTACTTCTTACCCTCGCAGTCCCATACGAAAGCACCTTCGCCTTTGGCGAGCACAACGGGCAGCGGATGATAGTTATGGGCGCCGTACTTGGCTTCCATCTCCATGAATTGTTCTGATTTTGTCATAGTTGTATAATTTTTAATGTTATTGTTGCCAATTTGAAACCGAGTGCAAATATACACATATTTTTTTATTACACACAAATAATCTTTCAACCGGATGTTGACACGACCTTTTCTTCCATCAAAACTATCGTATAGCATATAATATTTATCGCATACACGCGTTATCTATAGCGTGGAAAAGGACAACTGCATACTCGAGGTCAAAGACCTCTCCGTTGTTTTCGGTGACCGCACGGTGGTCGACAAGGTGAGCTACACACTTCATCGTGGCCGCACGCTGGGCATTGTGGGCGAGAGCGGCTCTGGCAAGAGCGTGAGCAGCATGGCGCTGATGGGCCTGCTGCCGAAGAAGGCAACCGTCAGCGGAACAGCAACGCTCGACGGCATAGAACTGCTGGGCCTCACCGAGGACGAGTTCCGCACCATCCGCGGCCGCCGCATAGGAATGATTTTCCAGGAGCCCATGACGAGCCTCAACCCTGTGCAACGCTGCGGCGCGCAGGTGGTCGAGATGCTGCGCCAGCACGAAGATGTGAGCGACAAAGAAGCTCGCGAGCGTATAATAGAACTGTTCCGCGAGGTACTCCTCCCCCGCCCCGAAAAGATTTTCGACAGCTACCCCCACGAGATCAGCGGTGGACAGAAGCAGCGCGTGATGATAGCCATGGCCCTCATCAACCACCCCGACATCATCATCGCCGACGAACCCACCACCGCCCTCGACGTGACGGTGCAGAAGACCATCCTCGAACTGCTCAAGCAGCTGCAGGAGAAATACGGCATAAGCATCATCTTCATCACCCACGACCTTGGCGTGATAGCGCAGATTGCCGACGACATACTGGTGATGTACCGCGGCAACGTGGTGGAACAAGGCACAGCCGACCAGATACTGCACCAGCCGCAGCAACCCTACACCAAGGGTCTGCTGGCCTGCCGCCCGCCACTCGACAGCCGTCCCAAGCGGTTGCCTACGGTGGAAGACTTTCTCCAGAATGAGGAATGTGGAATGAGGAATGAGGAATTGGCTGACGCACCAGTTGATCCATTATCCAATATTAAACCATCGACATTGATCTCCGTCAAGGACTTGACGGTGGAATATTCCCTGAAGAAGAACCTCTTCGGCAAGCCTGTGCAGACTCTGAAAGGCGTCGATGGCATCTCGTTCGACATCATGGAGGGCGAGACGCTGGGCCTCGTGGGCGAGAGCGGCTGCGGCAAGACCACCCTCGGCCGTGCCCTGCTGCGCCTGATCGACCACAGCTCCGGCAGCATCAGCTACCGCGGCCGTTCGCTCGACAAGCTGAGCGACCATAAGATGCGTGCCCTGCGTCCCAAGCTGCAGATTATCTTCCAAGACCCCTACTCCTCGCTCAACCCGCGCATAACTATCGGCGACGCCATCGCCGAGCCATTGGCAGTACACTCTAGTTTATCTAGATATTCTAGAAATTCTAGAGACTCTAGAAGAGATACCGTTATTGAACTCATGGAGCAGGTGGGCCTGCTGCCCGACTGGTACAGCCGCTACCCACACGAGCTCAGCGGCGGCCAGCGCCAGCGCGTATGCATAGCCCGCGCCTTGATACTGCAACCCGAGCTGGTGGTATGCGACGAGAGCGTCTCGGCCCTCGACGTAAGCGTGCAGGCACAGGTGCTCAACCTCCTCAACGACCTCAAGCGTCGCTACCACTACACCTATCTCTTCATCACCCACGACCTGTCGGTGGTCAAGTTCCTCTCCGACCGCATCATGGTGATGCAAAAGGGAAAGGTCGTCGAGAGCGGCACCCCCGACGACCTTTTCCGCAATCCGCAGACCGCTTACACGCGGACGCTGATTGATTCAATCCCCACTATCACTCGACAATAAGCTTGCCCACGGCATTGATGTTGTCGCCTGTCACGCGGACGAAATAGACGCCCGTGGCAAAGCCTTTCACGTCGACCGCGAGGCTCTCGGCCGCGCATTCGCGACGGTAGACCTGACGGCCGCTGCAGTCGACGATGGTCACCGTGGCACCGGCACGGATGCCCTCGATGGCGACGACCGTGGATGCCGGGTTGGGCAGCAGCGATATTGTAGTTGCCTCGACGGTGGTCACAGATCCGGGGCCGGGGCCGGGGCCGGGACCGGGTTCGGGAGTAGAGGTGGTGTCGCCACAGATGCTGTCGCTGACGAAGAAGTCGGCGCCGAGGGTGTCTATGGCGTTGCTTCTGTAGATTGTGTCGCCCATGGCGCCAAGTATCTCGAACGAGCAGACACCGTCGTCGTTGCCAGAGAGCCAGTCGAAGCTGACATGCATGTCGGCGCAGAAACGTATCGTGACGCTGTCGACGCTGCCGCGGCGCAGTGTGAAGTCGCACACCTGCTGGCCGTTGGCCGAGGCATGCAGATGGGCGCCGCGCCAACCGTCGCCGCTCGACGAGTGGCCCACGACGGTCACCCAACATTCGTCGCCGGCGCAGCCGGTGGCGAAGGTGGCGGTGGCGGCATCGCTGGTGTCACCGTCGTCGCAGAGCGAACGCACACTTATCTCATATTCCGTATAGGCGTCGAGGCCCGTGAGCGTGCAGCTCGGCACGTTGACGGTGGCAGCCTCGGCACCGTCGACGAAGACCACCCACGACGTGGCGCCGCCCACGGCGGTCCAGTGGAAGGTGATGCTCGACGAGTCGGACTCGTCGTAGGTCATACGCACCGGAGGACGGCAGCCCTCGACGGGCTCCACATGGAAGTCGAAGAAATAGATGTAGTGGAAGTTATTGTTCACTATGGGACTGAGGACGATACGGTCGCCGTCGCCCTCATAGGTGTCGAAATAGACGGTGTAGTTGTCGTGCGAGGTGTTGGGGTTGCCGGCAGGCACCTCGATGGTGTCCACCCATTCCATGTCGGAGCAGTTGCTCTGCGACGCCACACCCACGCGGACGAAGCCGGCGTCGGACGAGCCGATCCAGGTGCGCAGACGGGCACCCTGCAGAGGCTCGGCGATGGCGGGCAGCATAATCCACTCGCCCTCGCCTGCATTGCGCAGGTAGCCGCGGTGGCTTTCGGTCAGGCGGCCGCGGTAGATATACTGCGAGAAGCTCCAGCAGTCGGTGAAGCCGTTGGTGGAGGCTGCCACCATATTCTCCTGCGTGAAGTGGAACGGCACATGGATCATGGCGCAGCTGGTGGTGAAGGGTGCCGGCACACTGTAGCGCACCACGTTGACGTCACAGATGACGCCCACACGCACCTCGTAGTGGGTGCTGGGGGTGAGGCCCTGGAAGGTGTAGGACATATCGGCCACGGTGTCGGCCACAATCCAGGTGGTGCCGCCCTGCGGACGGTACTGGACCACATGGTACGAACCGTTGGCACCGTACCAGTTGATGGTGGCTGACGTGCTGTCCACCTCGCCCACCATCACCGCCGGCGGGTCGCACTGCAGCTCGTCGTTGCAGTTGCCCACGAAGCGCAGGTCGGGCTGCTTGTAGGTCCCCGTTATGCTGCTGGTGCCGAAGTTGTAGTACATCTTGCTTTCGCTGGCATGCCAGTACCACTGGGCGGCCGAGCTCAGCGAGAGGGTCGTGCCGCTGATGTCGCGCACGGTGAAGAGTATGTTGGAATGGCCGTCATAGACGAAGGGGGTGGTGAAGAGCAGGGTGTCCCACTCCTGCAGCGGCAGGGCGAAGCTGACGCTGTCGGCCACCAGGGTCAGACCGCTGGTGCCCTGGTTGGAGGTGAGCGAGTCGAGGGTGGTGTGGCCCATGTATATCCTGAGGGTGCGGCTGGTGGGCACGGCACTGGCATCCAGGAAACGGTGCAGGGCCACGCCGCGGATGGTGTCGATGCTGTAGGCCACGTCGCCGTTGTAGAGCACCTGGCAGTAGCTGTTGCCATAGGCGCTGGCCATGGGATAGTCGGCGCTGTGGTCGTAGTCGTGGCTGTAGAGCTCGCTCTCGCCGCAGTTGCGGAAGACGATGTTGGCACTGACGCCGTTGGCGGTGTCCTCGTCACAGAGGGTATAGAGTGTCACCTGGTACTGGTGCGTATTGTCGAGGTTGATGAAGATATGCGAGTTGGTGCCCATGCTGGTCTCCACCACATCTTCGATAGTACTGTCGGTCAGGTCGTGCAGCACGGTCAGCACGCCGGTAGGCTCGAAGCCGTGGTCGACATACGACCACTGGAACGAGGCGGCGTCGTAGCCGCTGTTCACCTGTGCCAAGCCTGTGATGGCGTAGCAGCGGAGCTCGGTGGTGAAGGTGGCCGTGCGGCTGTCGCTGACGCCGTTGGCGCAGTCGGTCTGCACCCACACATAGTAGGTCTTGTCGGCCTCGAGGTCGGTGAGGGTGATATCGGTCGTCGTGCAGACCTCCGAGGTGGCGTTGGTCTGGTCGTTGACGGTGTCGTAGCTGACGATGTAGCCCTGTGCGGCGGCGACGGCGGGCCAGCTGAGGGTAGCCGTTGTCGGCGTCACCTGGTCGACGCTGACCGTCGAGGGACGCTCGCAGCTGTTGAGGGTCACGATGGAGAGGTCGTCGAGGTAGGGATTGTCATTGCCGTAGCCGGTGCCGAATCCAGCGGTGAACACCAGATAGCCGGCCGTGGCAGGCACACCCGTCACGGTGTCGGTACGCACCTCGTAGGTGGTCCAGCTATAGCCGGGGGAGTACGACCCAACGAAATGATAGGTGCTAAGATTGGCCGGGTCGGTGGCAAGATAGAGGCTCAGCGTGTTCTTGTACACGGTGAAGCTGAGCTCCAGCTGGTTGAGCGGGGTGGCGATGAGCGGGGTGGCGATACGCATGGTGCCCGTCGTGCTGGCACTGTTGCCGTTGAAGTTGAGCACCTTGCCGTGGGGGCTGCCGAAACTGTAGATATTGGGATATACACCCGAGCCACTGGTGCACGAGTCCACGCGTGTCCATCCCGTCGGCTTGGAGTTGCCGCCGGTGGCATAGCTTTCGAAGTCTTCGCTCCACGGCAGCGAGATGCCCTGGGCGCCGGCGGCAAACCCTACGGCCATCGCCGCCAAAAGTAGTAATAGGTTCTTTTTCATTGTTTCTGTTTGGTATTTTTATTTTTTAGTTTATATCATGAACTAGACGAACTGCACATCCAAAATACCTATTGTCCGACACATTCCACTCCAATGTTGAACTTGCAAAATTAAGTTTAAATGCTTTTGTCGCTTGATTACTGGAAGACCAATACATACCAGCAGTTATATTTGTTACTTCACTACTACTTCTCCTACCTGTATATGGTAAAAAGATTGCACCAGAAGCCTCTATTTTTACCCACATATTTTCATCGTATATGTTTTTACTCATCCCCGTAGCCCCTGTTTCATTAATATTACTAATTGCAGTAACTCCATCAGGGTGTAAATACTCATCTGGAATAATAATTAAACCTCGCACACCAGAAACCGTAGCTTTGGCAAAACGTGCGTTTGAGATACCGTTAACCGTTGAAGCGCTCCTGCTGTCTAACAAATATTGATATTCATTTCCAGATCCACCAGACATAGTTCTCCATAAACCAGGCATATTACCTCCATTCATAATTGCATTATAAACTCCCCAATCGGAATTCGCATAATCACCTGTCAAATCAAAACTATACGTATAAGAATTTTTGGCAGGACCGTAAGTATACCCCCAAGAAGAAGAGCCACTGTTATACTCATAATCATAAGGCATATAATGTGAATTACCATTATTCCATCCACTTGTACCCCAACCAAAAAGGTCTATCCATTCTTCTTGAGTTTTTCGTGTGTCACCAAAAACATTGTTCCCTGGAGCATTTATAATTGACGTATACTGCTTAGTCGCAAACCTCCACTTACCAGTGCTTGCCTGATATTGCAAGTTTCCTTGCGAGATAATGACTTTCTTGTTGGCTGCCACGCTGAAGAGGCCGGGGGTGGCAAGGCGGGCATAGGCAAGATAGGAACGGCCAAGGGAGCCGCCGACACTCTGCGTCTTCTCGATGGCCTTCGCCACGGCAGACTGGTCGACCTTATGCACACAAATCTTGACCGAAAACTTGTTGCCAGCACCCACAGGCAGCACAGGCACCTGCACGACGGTGGAGTCGCCGGCAAAGACCTGCAGAGCGGCACCGCCGTCGAAGGTCATCTTCACACGACGCTCGGCGGCATCGCTGCTCGCCACAGGCGACACCTCAGGGTCGGAGCCATTGAGGGTGAGCGACACCGCGCCAGCAAGGCGGTAGCTGTCGCTCGTCACCACGATGCTGTCCACCGCGACGGTGAAGCCGTAGTAGTTGACCACCTGCACGCCGATGGCGGCGGTGAGGTGCTTGAAAGTCAGGGTGCTGCCGCTCTCCGAATAGGCCACCATGGGCGAATGCAGGTTCTGGCTGCCGTCGCCACAGACGGCATAGACATAGCTGTTCGGCAGGTTGAGCGTATAGGCTGCACCACTGTTGCTGCCATAGATGCCCGACGGATAGACGCCGTAGAAGGGGGCTGTGAATGTGGTCGCCGACGACACGGTGGCGCTGCCGACGCTGACGCTGACGGCGACCTCCTCGTCGTTGATGCGCACCGGGTCGCCGGTGGCTCAGGCCGAGTTGTAGCCGTCCACGGCCATCTTGCCGCCATGGTTCATGCCCTCGGCCACGAGGGTCAGCTGTCCGCTGACATTGTCGCGCTGACAACCGCTAAAAATCAATACCGACGCCAGAAGCGCCACAAGACTGAATATGTTGCGTTTCATCTTCAATGTCTTTAAAATCAATAATTCCAGAAATTGTCGCTGCCGAAATCCCAGTGGTTGCCGCTGGGACCGGACTGCTGATAGGCCTCCACATGGTTGCCTGTGGGGTTCTCGCCGGCATCGAGCTCGAGCAGTATCAGATCGTCGAAATTGACGAGCGACGCCGCATAGCCATGCTCGGCCTTGAAGCTGACAGCCGTCAGTTTCGGTGCCTCATAGGGCGTTCTCTTCATCATTTTTGTCATATCGCGATGTTAAATGGTTTCAGCAGAAGAAAGTGATTCTTAGCACCTTATAGAGCATTATCACAGCATCGTGTACACAAATGCAAATTACAAAGATACGACTTTTTATTTAAATAGCAGAAAAAAGCAAACCTCCGGTCCCTCGACGGGACCGGAGATGCCAAGAAAATGTGTATATTGGGGAGTGAATAGAAAGCTTAACGGCGTTTCTTGCTGGCCTCCTTGGCCTCGACGGTCATCGTGGCGTGGGGCACAATCATCAGGCGTTCCTTGGGGATGAGCTTGCCGGTGGCCTGGCAGATGCCATAGGTGCCGTTCTCGATGCGGATGAGGGCGGCGCGCAGGTCGCGGATGAACTTCTGCTGACGGGCGGCGAGTTTCTGGTTCTCCTCCTTGAGGAGCACGTTGCTGCCCTCCTCGAGGGTCTTGAAGGTGGGGGCGGTGTCGCTCACGTCGTTCTCGCTGCCGGCGACAGCCTGCTGCAGCAACTCGAGGTCCTTCTCGGCCTTGGCGATCTTGGAGAGTATCAGCTCCTTGAACTCCTGAAGCTCTTCGGGCGAATACTTGTTCTTCTCCACCGAAGGATCGACCTTCTTGGCGACCGGCTTCTTGGCGACGGTCTTCTTTGCGGCAACCGGGGCGGCTTTCTTCACGGCAGGGGCGGCCTTCTTGGCGGTGACTGTGGCGGTCTTCTTCACGGCCGGGGCAGCCTTCTTCGCAGCCGAGGCGGCCTTGGGGGCAGCAGCGGGAGCGGCTTTCTTGGGAGCGGTCTTCTTAGCAGCAGCCGGAGCGGTCTTTTTGGCAGCAGCCGGAGCGGCTTTCTTGGCGGCGGCTGTTGTGGCTTTCTTGGCAACGGTTGTTGCAGCCTTCTTCACTGTTTTCTTTTCCATGACGGTTCCTTTCTTTTAGGTGCAAAAGTATGTATATTTTCCCACTCGGCAGGCAAAAATGTTTCAACACTATTTGTTGATATCGCTGAGATACAACTCTATCAGTCCGTTAGGGGCGGTAATGAAGAGCGTTTTATTCTCGCGGTCGACGCGGTCGATGACCTTGTCGATGACAGGGACAAGCACCTCGACGCCGTTTTTCATGATTTGGAAGAGCGGCTGGGCGGGATACTCGACGACCTGCTCGAGGGTGCCTATGTCGCCATAGACGCTGTCGACGACGCGGAAGCCCACCACCTCGTGGAAATAGAACTGGTTGCCTTCAAGCTTGGGCAGCAGGTCGAGCGGCAGGTAGAGCTCGCGACCGGCGAGGGCGGCGGCCTCCTCGGGCGTGAGCTCCTCGAAGGTAACCACGGCACGGTTGCCGTTCAGCTGGTCGACATGGAAGAAATGAGGCACCAGCTGCCCCTTGATGTCGACGAACGCCGAATCGAGCCTGGCATAGTCCTCCGGCGAGTCGACGTCGAGGAACAACACCATCTGCCCTTTCACACCCCAGGGCTTGGTGACACGCCCCAGATAATAGCAATCTTTTGTCTCCATGATGCAATTATAACGACAACAGAAAGAATTTATTTTAACGACGACCTTTTCTTTTTTTTTTGACGTCAACGGATTTTTGATTTAAAGACAACTGTTTTTTATTCAAAGACAACTGTTTTTTTTATTCAAAGACAACATAGACAACAAAGACAACTTTATTTCTTTTTTGATTCAAAGACAACATAGACAACTAAGACAACTTTTTCTGATTTTACGACAACATTTTTTTATTCAAAGACAACTGTTTTTTTATTCAAAGACAACATAGACAACTAAGACAACCTTTCTGATTTTACAACAACAATTTTTTATTCAAAGACAACATAGACAACTAAGACAACTTTATTTCTTTTTTGATTTAAAGACAACATAGACAACTAAGATAACCTTTCCGGCGCAAAATACGTCGCACGAGCATACAAAAAAAGGAAGCGCATGTACGCTTCCCCTTGTTGTCTTTGTTGTCTCCGTTGTCTTCCTTTAAATGCACTCCTCTGTTGTCTGTGTTGTCTGTGTTGTCTTCCTTAAAAAAAGAAGCGCATGTGGCACTCCCCTGTTGTCTTTGTTGTCTATGTTGTCTTTTAAAACAAACAGGGAAGCGCAATCATGCGCTTCCCTGTTGTCGTTATTGCCTCCGTTGGCTTTCAACCAGCGGAACCAATTCGTCGTTTAGGCCTCGGCGGGAGCTTCGGCTTCGGCGGCAGGAGCCTCACCGGCTTCGGCGGCTTCGGCTTCAGCCTTGGCGGCGGCAGCGGCCTCGGCGGCAGCCTGACGCTTGGCGGCGACGGCGGCAGCCTTCTGCTCGTTGGCTTTCTTCTCAGCCTCAAGGCGGGCCTTGCGGGTGTTGCGGGCCTCGTTCTCGAGGTCGCTCTTCTTGTTATTTATCTTGGCCTCTTTGGCCTGGAGCCACTCGTTGAAACGCACATCGGCCTGTTCCTGGCTGATGGCACCCTTCTCGACGCCAATCTGGAGGTGGCGGCGGAGCAGGACACCCTTGTAGGAAAGGATGCGACGAACGGTATCAGAGGGTTGGGCACCATTCTTGACCCATTCGACAGCACGGTCGAAGTTGAGGTCGATGGTGGCGGGGTTGGTCAGCGGATTGTAGGTGCCAAGCTTCTCGATAAATCTTCCATCGCGAGGTGCACGACCATCCGCAACAACGATGTGGTAGAAGGGTTGATTCTTCTTTCCATGACGCTGCAGTCTAATTCTTGCTGGCATAATTGTTTGTTTTTTAAAGGTTTGTTAATAAATATTACTTTACCAATGAAGTGCAAAGATACAACTATTTCTGAATCTGGCAAAATATTTTTTTTCACTCGCCGCCTTCCTATGCGTTACAGATAACTGTAATATCGCGGCCGATGAACTCCAGTCCCATGCCGAATTTGCGCATCAGCATCTCGGAGACCTGTCCCTCGTGCTCCTCGTCGAGGCCGGGGGTGGCGAAGTCGGCACCGGTGGTCATCAGCTCGAGCAGGTCGAGCGACGGGTCGGGCACCACATCGATGCCCCAGTAGTAGCGCAGGGCGCTGACAATCTCGAAGAGATGCATCGGATGGCGCGTATCACCCTCGGGCATGGGGGTGTAGTACATCCAATGGCCCTCGGCATCGAACCGTATGTTGACGCCCGTGCTGCGCAGGAACGGCGCGATGGCGGCACGGTAGGCGGCGGTGTCGACTATGCGGAGCATGTAGGTGTTGTTGTCGGTCGAGGTGTCGAGCTTGATGCCGCCATGGGCTTGGAAGTCGCGCAGCAGCACGCCGTAGTCGGGCACGCACTTGCGGTCGTAGGTGACGCTGTAGGTGTAGACCTCGTCGTCGTTGAGGAAGCGGTAGATGGTGTCGCCGCAGGCTATGCGCAGCGGCGAGACGGTGCGTGCCAGCAGGTCGTGGGCTATGAACGAGCGCGACTTGGGCGGCATGACGAGGTTCTTCACCTTCTTACCTTTTACATAAGGAGTTGCGGCAGCGCTGCTGTCGGGCGTGAGGGTCACGGAGTAGCATTCCTGGGGGGTGGCGCCCTCGACGCGATAGGTGGGTTCGGTCTGCGGCCCGCAGGCGGCAAAACTGAAAGCCGCCGCCACGCCGAGAGCCATCAAAATGTTATGTTTCATCCTTTTAAGCATTATACATCTGTTCCAAAACGGCTGCAAATATACTACTTTTTCGCAAATATCGACCAGACCCGACCACAAACAAAATCCCAACCACCTCATTTTCTCAATAGTTTCCCAGTCGTTCTTCCGTCATCCACTAAAGAACGACCGAAGAACAGGGCATGCCGACAGCAACCATACAGGGGTACATATAATTTTGCCGTATGCAAAAAAAGTTGTACTTTTGCATTCGAATTATGAGTATCATCTTAGCTATAGAATCGAGCTGCGACGACACGTCGGCAGCCGTGCTCCAGGACAACCGCGTGCTGAGCAATGTCATTGCCAGCCAGAAGGTTCACGAACAATACGGCGGCGTGGTGCCCGAACTGGCATCGCGCGCGCACCAGCAGAATATCATCCCCGTGGTCGATGCCGCAATACGTCAAGCCGGCATCCAGAAAGAGGACATCGACGCCGTAGGCTTCACCCGCGGCCCTGGATTGCTGGGGTCGTTGCTGGTGGGCGTAAGCTTCGCCAAGAGCTTCGCCACCGCCCTCGGCAAGCCCCTCGTCGAGGTCAACCACCTGCAGGCGCATGTGCTGAGCCACTTCATCGACCGCGGCGAGCCCATGCCGCAGTTCCCCTTCATCTGCCTGCTGGTGAGCGGCGGCCACACACAGATACTGCTGCTGCGCAGCCACTTCGACATCGAATGCCTCGGCACCACCATCGACGATGCCGCCGGCGAGGCCATCGACAAGGCCGCCAAGATCATGGACCTCGGCTACCCCGGCGGCCCCGTCATCGACCGCCTCGCCAAGGAGGGCGACCCCGACGCATTCAAGTTCGCCACCCCGCATATCGAAGGCTACAACTACTCCTTCAGCGGCATCAAGACCTCGTTCCTCTACTTCCTGCGCGACCGCCTCAAGGAGGACCCCGACTTCATCGAGAAGCACAAGACCGACCTCTGCGCCTCCATCCAGAAGACCATCGTGGGCTTCCTGCTCAAGAAAGCCGAACGGGCCGCCCTGGACCGCCGCATCAGGCAGGTGGCCATCGCCGGCGGCGTGAGCGCCAACAGCTACCTGCGCTCCGAGCTGCAGCGCATCTGCGCCAAGCACCGTTGGCAAGCCTTCATCCCGCCCTTCGCCTTCTGCACCGACAACGCCGCCATGGTGGGCATCGCCGCATACTACAAATACCTCGCCGGGGAATTCGCCGACATAAGCCAGCCCCCGTACACGAGGTGAATGAAAGTTGAAATTTGAAATTTGAAAGTTGAAATTTTAAAATAAAATTAAAATAATCATACAAAAATACAATATAACCCCGTAGGGGCGACAGATAATAGCCGTGGGCGAAACCCACGGAAAAAAAACAAAACACAAAAATACAATATAACCCCGTAGGGGCGACAGAAATAAACCGTAGGTGAATAATGTTATATTCAAAGACAACAGAGACAACCAAAACAACAGGCAAGGCTCGATGCAGTGCTTTGCAAGGGTGGCACAGGTATGCCACACTGTTGTTTGTGTTGTCTGCGTTGTCTTTGAAACCCTCTGCCCAGGACATCCACTTCTCGATGCTCGACCTCGACCCGCTGCTGTTCAACCCCGCCTATAGCGGTTTCTTCGACGGCTCGGCACGCTTCGGCATCGTCTACCGCAACCAGTGGGCGACGGTGACCGCCCCCTTCCAGACCCTCAGCGCCACAGCCGAGATGAGCCTCATGCGCAATATGCGCAGCATGAGCGGCCTCAGCGCCGGACTCTGCCTCTCGGCCGACCGCGCCGGCACCCTCGGCTACGGCTCCACCGCCGCCTCGGCCATCGCGAGCTTCTTCAAAGGGCTCGGCAACGGCGACAACATCATCTCCCTCGCCGCCGAGGCCACCATCGGACAGGTGGGCTTCAGCGACGAGAACATCGACATGCCCGACGGCAGCGAGAGCTTCGCCCGCACCCGCGCCGTCTACCCTGCCTTCGGCGCCGGCGTGGCATGGTACTGCCAGTTAAGCTCCGAGGTATACACCAAGCTGGGCATCTCCGTGCGCAACATCAACGAACCCGACATCAGCTATACCGGCCTGAGCGATGACGCGCGGCTGAGCCGCCACTTCAACATCTACGGCCGCGCCGAGTGGCGCGTCACGCAGTTGTGGGGCGTGCTTCCCGTGGTGGGCTACCAACGGCAGGAAGGCTTCAACGAACTGGTCTACGGCTGCGACGCGCGCTGGTATGTGCGCGACACGCCGCGCGACTACCTCGCTTTCGGCGCCGGCATCATCGGCCGCCATGGCGACGCCGCCGCCATCAACCTCGCCGTGCTCTGGCACGAATGGACCTTCGCCTTCAGCTACGACGCCAACCTCTCGCAGCTCGCCGCCGCCAGCCACACCCTCGGCGCCTTCGAGATAGGCGTGGTATACATGGTGTCGAAGAAAGACAAACGCATACAGGCCCTGCCCTGCCCGATCTTTTAAAGTTGAAAGTTGAAAGTTGAAAGTTTAAAATAAATCACAAAATACAATAAAGCCCCGTAGGGGCGACAGATAATAGCCGTGGGCGAAACCCACGGGACGTGGGCGAAACCCACGGGACGTGGGCGAAACCCACGGGACGTGGGCGAAACCCACGGGACGTGGGCGAAACCCACGGGACGTGGGCGAAACCCACGGGACGTGGGCGAAACCCACG
>JAEEGL010056418.1_pt1 | contig 13729 bp, 8 predicted proteins | sample 9134231 | NCBI WGS metagenome assembly JAEEGL01 (sample SAMN16246548, study PRJNA631951) | gut metagenome | biome: gut microbiome; feature: rumen; material: fiber-attached | host: Bos | place: Iran: Karaj | collected 2018-10 | reverse complement strand
TTTAGTAGCGTCAATGATTATGCATGAGGAAATGCATGAGGAAATGCATGAAGAAATGTTTGAGGGAATGAATAAGGGAATGTTTGAGGAAATGGAGGAGCCATGTCAAAGAAAAATAAGCTTGAGAATGAAAATAAGCAAGAAAACAAGCAGGCAACCGGTTTTGAAGCTGTAGAAAATGTAGATATAAGCACAAATTCAGATGAAAACGATAGTTTAGAGTTATCAACTTCCGATAATATTGAAGATTCATCAAAAAGCAAGAAAAAAGATGAAGACAAGGATGAAGAAAATACTATGAGTACACAAAACGATAATAACAATACACCCACCACCCCCGTTTACGAGGAATACGAAACTCACGAGGTGGCCAAAAAGCCAAAAAAGAAATTCAAAAAGCGCTATATCTTCATAGGCATAGCAGTTCTTCTGGTGGCCCTCATCATAGTATCAAGGCTTAACGCTGCCAAGAACGCAGTAGTATACGTAGATACCAATGAAGCTTCCCTTGGAACCATTGAAAATGTTCTTTCTATCTCAGGAACTGTCCAAAGTGCCGAGACCAAGACATACTTCTCAGAGGTTACAGCTCCGGTTAGCGAGGTAAATGTCAAGGTTGGTGACAAGGTAAAAAAAGGTGACACACTTTGCACCTATGACGAGGAAGCCCTTAACCTTTCAAAGCAGACCTCAGAACTTGCAATCAAGCAGGCACAAGGCTCCTACAGTGCTCTTTATTCTGGAACAGCAGCCGCTGACAGAAAATATACTCAGGGCATGACTGCGCAGCAGATCAATGACAGACTTGATGCGGTAACAGCAGAGATTGACGCTATCAACAACAAGATCACGGAAAAGACAAATCGTGTAAACCAGACCCTTAAAGATATCCAGAATACCATGCAGGACGTAAACCAGAATGGTATTGCAGATTCAGCCGAGGCTTATTTTGACAGCGGAAGCAACAGCTATATATATAGAAATGAATCTGATAATAAGGAAAATGGTCAGTACAAAGAGCCGACAGAGTCAGACAGACAGATGAGCCTTGCTCTTCAGCAGACCTACAATGACGTTCAGTACAAGCTCAATAACGATCCTGAGATCCAGGCCTGGAAAAATCAGATTACAGCCCTTCAGGAGGAGCAGTCACACCTTCAGACAGGAAAGGCAGCTCAGGTAAACCCTGGAAATGCCACATCTGCCAAGGCTCAGAAGGAGTCAGCAGAGCTTACAAACAACGACACAATTTCCAAGATTGACGAAGCTCTTGCAGGAATCAAGTCAGACTACAACGGTGTTGTAACAGCTGTATCAATCGTAGAAGGTGCAACAGCTTCTACAGGAGCGCAGCTCTTTACCATAGCAAACCTTGATGACGTTGAGGTTTCAGTTCAGATTTCAAAGAGTGACCTTCCAAAGATTGCCATTGGTCAGAAGGTTGACGTAACAATTAATGGAAAAGCTTATAACGGAGAGGTTTCCAAGATCTCCGGAACCGCAACCAAAAACAACAACGGCGTAGCAGTAGTTGACACAATAATCAAGATTACAAATCCTGACGATGACATTATTCTTGGAGTTGAAGCAAACAACAAGATTCACGCTCAGAAGGCAGACAACGCCCTGGTACTTCCTTATGAGTATGTTCAGACAGATTCTGAGGGAGATTATGTACTTGTCTATGAAGATGGCAAGGTAGTTAGAAAGAACGTTACTATCGGCATCGCATCCAGCACAGAAGCTCAGATTACAGAGGGACTGAGCGCTGGTGAGAAGATCATCACAAGCGGCTACGACACCTTAACTGACGGCATGAGTGTTGCACTAAACCCATTAGCCGAGTGAGCAACTTATACGAAAAAAAGCGGCAGATGAAAATATAAAGATTTAGCAAATACAAAGAAGTGCACAAACAGAAGAACATAAATAGACGTACACAATTAGATGCACACAAATAAACGTGCATAAAAAAGAAATCAAAAACAACAATACAGCAACAAACTAGCACAATATGGGAAAATTCAGCGAATATTTAAAAAGTGCAATTAAACAGATAATCGGCAACGGCTATAGAACCCTGATGACCATGCTTGGTATCGTCATTGGCATCGCTGCGGTTATTGCCGTAGTGTCCCTTGGTAACGGCATGTCCAGCTTTGTAAAAAGCGAGATCAATGGCATTGCCGGCAACTATGGTCAGATATCTATTGATGGCAGCAAGACTTCAGAGAAGCTTACTCCTGATGATATGGCTTTGCTTGAGGAGACCTATCCTGACATAAAAGGAGTTTCTCCGAATCTGTCAGGTTTTGGCAAGGTAACCGGCAAAAAAGGCACCTTCCAGGCCAGCGTGACAGGCGGTTCAGAAAGCCTTCTATATTCCCTTGGAAATGGTATCTGCAAAGGAAACTATTTTACCAAGCAGCAGGTGGATAGCAGTCAGCGTGTATGCGTAATGCTGGTGGACGATGCCAAAAAGATTTTTGGGACAGAAGACGCAATAGGTCTTGAAGTCGAGCTTACACTTTATGGCAAGACTGCGACCTACACAGTTATTGGCCTTAGAGAGAGCATGAACAGGCTCTATTCGTTCCTGATGGAGGGGCAGGACTATTACGCATCGATCGAGGTTCCTTACACCTCAATGGGAGCGGACTTTGATTGGTACATTGACTCCTTCTATGAGCTGGTTCTTTTTGCAGATCAGGATATCCTGAAGACAAGAGTTGATGAGGCAAAAGAGCTTCTTACCAACGTTCATGGCCTTAGAGGGACCAAGGCTCTTACAGCCTACAGTATGGCTGATTTTTCAGATGAGCTTAACCAGATTCTTGGCTATGCCACCAAGTTCCTTTTACTTGTTTCTATTATTTCCCTGGTGGTAGGCGGAATCGGTGTTATGAACATCATGCTGGTATCCGTCACAGAAAGAACCAGAGAAATCGGCATACGAAAATCAATTGGCGCCAAGACAGGAGCCATTATGACCCAGTTCCTTGCGGAGGCGGCTATTCTTACCCTCCTTGGAGGAATAATCGGAATTATTGTCGGGATAATAGCAGCCCATATCATCTGCACCGCCATTGGTTTTGACGTTATCATTACGCCTACCTCAGTTGCAGGAGCGGCACTGTTTTCAATCCTTATCGGCCTTTTCTTCGGTCTTTACCCCGCCAGAAAAGCAGCCAAGATGAAGCCAATTGACGCCTTGAGACTATGATAATATAACAGAAAACCGTGCCATCGCAGTAAAATCAAGCTTTGAAGAAAATAGTTTGTCACTTAGATTTATGAATTACCCCGAAACTAGGAGAGCACATGTATCTTGAGTATGTAAAAAGCGCAGTAGCAAGCATAAGGAGCAATAAAGGAAGGTCTTTCCTTACCATGCTGGGAATCATCATCGGAATCGCAGCAGTACTTACTGTGCTTATTATTGGTGATGGCATGAAGGCCACCGTCAACTCAGAGATGGATTCCATGGGAGCTTCCACGGTTTCAGTTTCCCTCGATGAAACCAAGACGGAAAAGACTTTTACCAGAGAGGAACTTGCGCTTATAGAAAGTAACATCGATGGAATAATGGGCATAGCTCCCAGCATACAGTATGGTGGATATTTCGTTACCGAAAGAAAAACCTACGACGCTATAGTTTCAGGGACAACCCAGGTTTCTGAAAATACCGGCAATGTAAAAATCCTCCACGGCCGATATATTTCAAGACAGGATGTAGAGGATTCAAAAAAGGTTGTCGTAATAAGCCAGGCTGCAGCAAAACAGTTTTTTGGCTATGAAGAGGTTGTGGGAAATACCATAAATATGGATTCTTATGACAAGGTTGAAGAATTCCAGATAATAGGCGTAAGAGAAGACAGTACCATAGATCTTGCTTATTCAAGCTACCTTGAAGAACCAATGTTTATGGCTGATATGCCCTACACAACTATGGGTGAATTCTATCAGTTTGATGTGGATCACTATTTTAATGGCTTCAACATCTACATGGACAGCGAAAACAAGGACGCAGTTCTTGCAAAGACCCGTTCGGTAGTAGAAAACGTAATGGGACTTAGAGGAGAAAATGCGGTAAAGGTTTCCTCAGGCTATGGCTTTGATCAGACCACCGATACCATCATGACCATCATCACCTTAGTAGTTGCCATAATCGCGGCGATATCGCTTCTTGTAGGCGGCATCGGCGTTATGAATATCATGACCGTTTCTGTAACAGAAAGAACCAGAGAAATCGGTATCCGCAAGTCCTTGGGCGCAAGGACATCGTCAATCCTGACCCAGTTCCTTGCAGAGGCCTCGATTCTCACCTTTACAGGCGGTATCATAGGAATTATCCTTGGATTATCAATATCGTACCTTATCTGTCAGGTTGTAGGCTTTGCATTTAAGGTAAATCCGCTGCTTATGGCAGGAGTAGTTCTTATTTCCACGGGAATCGGCCTCTTTTTTGGAATATATCCTGCCAAAAGAGCCGCAGCACTTGATCCGATAGAAGCCCTAAGAACTGAGTGACAATGCCATTGAACGACTATATCTATATTCCAAGAGTTACCCGACAAAAGTCCGCCCACCGAGGCGGACTTTTGTCGGGCAACTCATCCCATTAATGTGGTGATTTGTGATATACTACTTTTATATATTGGTTTATTGGGGTGAGCCGTGAGGGAAATAGTTGATCAGTTACTAAAGGGAAAATATTATTACGCAGAGAGAAATCTTGACTTTTCCACTCCCCGGGTGGAGTTTTCTCTTTTTGCAGGGGAAGTTGTCGAGGGCACCTTTACTATTTTTGCCCCTGAGGACCGACCTGTAATAGGGGACATCTCGTCTACTGACATTAGAATGGAGGTTCTGACCAAGGAGTTTTCAGGCTCTCCTTTTGAAGTATCTTATAGATTTAGCGCAGTTGGACTCTCCAAGGGCGACGTGCTCCAGGGAGACTTTCGCATTATTTCCAATCAGGGAGAGTATTACCTCCCCTTCGTAGTCACAGTAAGGCTGGACCACATTTCTTCTAGCCTTGGTGACATCAAGAATCTTTTTCATTTTGCAAACCTGGCAAAAACAGACTGGAAAGAGGCGGTAGACCTCTTTTATTCTGATAGGTTTATTTCCATTTTTGAGGGAAATGACAGTGTTCATGAGAGCCTTTACAGAGGCCTTTCTGAGACAGTAGGCAGCCAGCAGAATGTAGAGGAATTCCTTATTGCAATCAACAAAAAGCAGCCTGTGTCCTTTTTTGTTGACCCCAAAGAAATTTTTATTGAATACACAAGCTCCACCAGAGAAAGCGTTATAGACATTACAAGAAGCGGCTGGGGATATTCCAAGCTCAAGGTCAAAGTGGATGGAAGCTTCATTCTTGTGGACAAAAATGAGATTGGCGAGGATGATTTTTCCGGTAGCAGCGCCCATATCAGATTCAAGATAAGACCTGATCAGCTCCACGCTGGCAGCAACTACGGCAAGATCACCCTTGAAAATGCCTTTTATAAATGCGAGGTTCCGGTAACAGTAACTTCAAGCTTTTCCGACAGACATCCCACCGTTGATTATCAGGAAAAAAAGAAGCTTATAGTTGAGCTTGTACGGGCCTACGAGAAGTTTAGCTGCAAAAATATAACTCCAAGAGCCTGGCTTTCAGAAACCGGCAAGATCATTACCAAGATGAACGCTCTTGATGAAAATGATCTTGAGTTCAGGCTTTACAATGCCCATTACTACATCACCGCCGGCAGAGTTAACGAGGGCAAGTGGATTTTAGACCAGGCAGCAAGAGAGGTTGAAGAAGCTCCTGGCGATACACTTTATAGTTATTATCTGTACCTTTCTACTCTTTGCAGCAGAGAGGACAGCTTTGTAAATGACATATCAGAGCGCCTTGAGGGAATATTCAGAAGAAACCCTGACAACTGGCGTATTGCATGGCTCCTTCAGTACATCTCTGAGGAGTACACATCAAGCAGCCCACGCAAATGGATGATGCTTGAGGAGCAGTTTACCTTTGGCTGCAGAAGCCCGATTCTTTACCTTGAAGCCATGAATCTACTCAATGAGTCTCCCTCAATACTCACGAGGCTTGAAAACTTTGAGGAGTACATTTTAGAGTACGGCGCCAAGAAAAAGATCATCAGCCTGAACCTCATAGATCAGATCGTATATCTTTGCGCAAGGGTTAGAAACTTCGACAACAGACTCTTTAGAATTCTGAAAGCCTGCTATGAGATAAAGGAAAGCGATGAGGTTTTGGAAGCAATCGTCTCTCTTCTTATAAAGGGCGGCAAGACCGATGCTTCATGCTTCGAATGGTATCAAAAGGGCGTTGAGAGAGAACTTAGGATCACAAGGCTCTACGAGTATTACATGATGTCTATCTACACTGATGACGAGGGACTTCTTCCCTGTGAGATCAGCAAGATGGTCCTTATGTATTTCTCCTACCAGAGCGACCTTGAATATGACAAAAACGCAATTCTATATAGATACATGCACGAGCACAAGGAGGACTACCCGGAGCTCTATGAATCCTACGCTCCGCAGATAGAGAAGTTCCTCATGGCCCAGCTCGACAAGGGCAGGACCAACAGAGACCTTGGCTATCTTTACAAGAACCTTCTTACCAAGCAGATGGTTGACGCGGCCAATGCGTCCAAGGTGCTGAATGTTCTTTTTACCTCAGAGATCAGAACCGAGGACAAGAGAATCTGCAGCGTTATCGTTGTTTACGACAAGTGCGAAAGAGAAATGCGCTATCCTATGACTGATGGAAGAGCCTTTGTCCCGCTGTATGGCACTGACTACGCAATTCTTTTGGCAGACCATGATGACAACAGGTTTGCAGCCAGCGTTCCCTACAGCAATGTAAAGATGATGATTCCAGGCAAGCTCGCAGGCTACGCTATTCCTTATATCCAAAAGGGTAAGGAGAACCTTGACCTGTTCCTGTGCGACCTTGGTAAAAACGCTTACTCCATCAACATGGACAACGTCAGCAGGTACAGAGATCTTGCAGCATCTGAACTTGTCAGAAAAAAGTGCAGAAACGAAATCAGGAATAACCTCATCAGGTTCTATTATGATAACGACTTTACAAGGCAGCTCACGGAGTACCTGGTAGATATTGATCCTTCAAGCCTTTCTGGCAAGGAGCGAAATGAGATATTAGAGCTGGTGGTTTTATCCGGCCTCTACGATCAGGCTCTTAGCTGGGTAAAGACCTATGGAACCTACGGAATAGACCCCAAGATCATCCTAAGACTCTGCGGAAGGCTCATTGACAGGGATATGTACGCACCTCAGCAGCCAGAGATAGAGATTGCTTTTTATGCCTTTAGTAACGGCAAGTATGACGAGCAGCTTTTGTGCTATCTCGTTAAGTATTTTGAGGGCACTCTTAAGGAGATGCGAAATGTCTGGAAGGCAGCAGAATCATTTGGACTTGATACCTACGCTCTCACAGAGAGAATGCTGATTCAGATGCTCTACAGCGGCTCCTACATTGGAGAAAAGGTTGAAATTTTCAAAAACTACGTTAAAAACGGCGCCAATACTGAGATTGAAACAGCTTTCCTCACCCAGAGCTGCTTTGATAACTTTGTACTTGGCAAGATTACTGATAAGTACATTTTTGAATGTGTAGAAAAGCTTACCTTAGAGAATGTGCCACTTCAGGAGGTCTGCAGACTGGCGTACCTCAGGCACTACGCATCTGACAAGGGGGCTGATGAGCAGGTAAATCCTGAGATTGCAACACTGTTCCTTAAGGACCTTTTAGGAAAAGGCATATATTTCCCGTTTTACATGGAATACGACGAGTATCTGCCTGATATAATCCAGTTCATAGACAAGACCATGCTTGAATACAGGACAAAGCCCGGCACCCACTGCGCTATTCACTATCGCCTGGTGGGCGGATCTGAGAACGAGTACAAGTGCAAGGATATGCTTGAAATGTACGAAGGTATCTTTGTAAGCAGCTTTATTCTTTTCTTTGGTGAGCAGCTTCAGTACTACATCACCGAGGAGGGCAAGGATCATTCAGAAGTGGCCACAGAAAGCGGCACCATCGTTCGAAGCGACATCGTCAAAAAGGACGCAGGAGGTATGTACAACCTCATCAACGACATGATGATCGGCGAGACGCTTCAGGACTACGATACTGTTGACAAGCTGATGGCTGAGTATTATCGCAAAAAGAACATTTGTAACACACTGTTTTTTGCTCTAGACGAAAAAGAAAATAAGGACAATGAATAATGCTTTTTGGAAATTCTGATGAAAAGCGCTTTGTGCTGGGATATGACCTGGGCGACAAGGTGTCGCAGATAAGCTATCTGGCTTCTGATGCAGACATGCCCGAGACTCTGTCAGTCCTTGCAGGAGCAGAACTTTATAATATTCCCACCGTCCTTTGCAAAAGAAGGGATGTCAACCAGTGGTACTACGGCAAGGAGGCTGTGCGCCATATCGAGGAGGGCGATGTTTCTCCGGTTAGGGACATTGTGTCTGCCGCCAGGGATGGCAAGCCTGTGAAGGTGGGGGACAGCGAGTACGACCCGATAGCGCTTCTTACTCTTTTTATTAAAAGAAGCTTATCGCTCCTTTCCATGGAGTTTTCTCTGGACAGAGTTGAAGCCATCATGTTTACCACAAGGTCTTTGGACCACAGGATGGTTCAGGTGCTTAATGCAGTTACGGCAGCTCTGGAGCTTAAGACTTCAAATATCTACTACCAGAGCCACGAAGAGAGCTTTTACAACTATATGCTTTATCAGCCGGAGGAGCTGATGCATCACTCAATCATCGCCTGCGACTACGATATGGAAAAGCTTAATGTCTACGATATGAAGCTAAACCACAATACAACGCCGGTGGTTGCAACTATTGAGGTTTCATCCTATGACGACCTGCGCCTTCAACCTGAAGGCTTTCCAAGGGACGCAGCGCTTTTTCACAGAACCTGCGAAAGACTTGACGATGAGTTCCTTAAGGTAATGCAGAGGGTCTGCGGCGAAAAGATTGTTTCTACAGTATTTTTGCTTGGTGACGGTTTTAAGGAAAAATGGCCAAAGAGATCTCTGGAGTTTCTTTGCAGAACAAGAAGAGTTTTCCAGGGCAACAACCTCTTTAGCAAAGGCGCCAGCATAGCTGCAAGAGAACGTATTCGTCCAACAGAGGGCGCTTCAAGATTTGTTTTCCTAGGAGAGGACAAGCTTAAGTCAAATATTGGAATGAATCTTTTTAAGTGTGGAACGGAAGTTTACTATGCGCTGCTTGATGCCGGTGTTAACTGGTACGAAGCTGAGCAGTCCCTTGATATCTACGTTGATCCAAGCGGAACCTTAGATATTCAGGTCACACCTCTTACCGGCAAGATGCCAAAAATGGTTCAGATTTTTCTTGACGGCCTTGAAAAAAGACCGAGGGGTTGTACGAGACTCAGACTTATGTTTTACATGAATTCAGTAAATGAAGTAAATGTTCGAATTACTGATCTTGGCTTTGGAGAGCTGTTCCCGGCAACCGGCAAGGTTTGGGAGCAGGTGATTGATCTTTGATAGAATACTTTGTTTTAGGAGCTGGTTATGGGCAAACCGATTTTATGCATAGGAACCTATGCGGAAAATCCATATCATTTTGATAAAGTAGGCCGAAACGTCTACTGCATAGAGGAGCTTTGCTATGTGATTGTCCAGAATGCTTTTTTGCTCGACGAGGAGAGCTTCGACAAGGAGCTTTTTGACTGGATAGCAAGGGAGTGTTCGCTGGACAGGCTTGCTGACGAGCTTAGGAAGATGACGGCAAAAAAGTGTTCCATTGCATCCCTTGCAGGAACAATCCTTGATTACGTGGGCTACAACACCAAAAAGGAAGTGGACAAAACCGAGGAAATCCTCAGGGAAAACGCCGGCATGGATCTTTACAAGAAAAAGCTTTCAAGAGCTGATTTCCTTATGAAGAATGGCCGCTATAGCATGGCCTTTAAGGAATACGAATTCCTTTTAAAGAACTCCCCGGAGATGGATAGAAGGCTGCGGGCCAGAATTGAGCATGCAGAAGGCGTTATGTACGCAAGGCTTTTCTTGTTTGATAGGGCAGAAAAGATGTTTCTTAAGGCCTTTGAAGATGCCAGAAATCCTGAGTCCTATATCCAGTATCTGGCGGCAGTTCGCATGAGGCTTTCTGATAAAGAGTATGTAGCTTTTATCGCAGAGAACGAGGACGCCTACGAGGCATCTCTTGAACTTGAAAAGCGAATGGATGAGGCAAACGATGCTTACGCTTCAAGCGCTGACAAACACGAGCTTGGAACCATTTCTGTCTACAAGGCAGAGGGCAAGCGTCATGAGTATTATCAGCAGATAGGTGAAAAAACAGAATTAATAAAAGAGCAGTATAGAGATATTGTCAGGGATAAAGTTGGGAGAAAATAATGGGATTCTTAGAAACTATTTTTGGCAAAACTCGTGATGATGAGTGGACGAAGCAAAACGAGCTCGAGAACTGGAACGACATAGTCTACACAAGAAAAGAGCTTGATATGGACGATCCGGTTCAGAGGCGTGAGTATATCGGAAGCTGCCTTCAGCAGATGGAGGAGGCAGCCAGGGAGCTTGATGCCCTTGAGCTTGAGTACAACGATGTCACCAGCCACCTTCGTGACATGGAGGAAATTGACGCCCTTCCCCCTGAGCAAAGGCGGGAGATCAACGAGTGCGCCCAGAGAATCCTTGATTCCCAGGATCAGCAGGAAAAGTTTGCAAGGCGTAAGAGCAAGATGACTGACGATGAGTTTGAACGAATGGAAAGACTCCAGTCCGAGGCAAAGGCCGGCGCCAAGAAGCTTGCTGATGCTGAGAGCTACCAGAAAAAGATAAAAAACGATCTAAAGCGCCTTGATGGTGAGCACGAAGCTTATCTTTTCCGCGAGGAGGAGCTTGAAAAAACCATCGACAATTCCAAGAAGCTCATAATTACAGTTGCCATAGCCCTTGGCTTTATTGTGTTATTTCTTTTGATACTTCAGCTGGTACTTGAGCTAAACGTCATCTACGGCTACATGATTGCAGTTATCCTTGCTGCAGTTTCAGTGACTCTTTTGTATGTTCAAAGTACCAACGCCCTTGTGGAACTTAAGAGTGTCCGCAAGTCCATAGAGCGTCTTGTTATGCTCCACAACACAGTCAAGATCCGCTACGTGAATAACACCAATCTTATCGACTATCTGTGCCTTAAGTACAGAGTAGGCACCTCCAAGGAACTTGTTTCCTTATACGACCGTTACATCCAGGAAAAGACTGAGCGCGCCCAGTTCGAGGACGCCCAGAAGAACCTTGATGCCAATCAAAAGGATCTTATCTTCATGCTTCGCCACTACCGCATAAAGGACGCCGAAATCTGGCTTCACCAGCCTGAGGCCCTCCTTAATCACAACGAAGAGGTAGAAATTCGTCACAGCCTAAACGTCCAGCGCCAGTCCCTTCGTAAGCGTATGGAGTACAACCGCGACATCGTAGCCGGCAACGCCAAACTCGAAATCGAAGACATGGCCAAGCAGTACCCAGAGTACACTCAGGAAATCCTTGACATGGTTTCCCGCTACGAAGAAGCATATCCGGGCATCTGATTTTCCTAAAAATAAAATTGTGATTTTTTACATTGTCATCCACGTCTTATAATGGTATGATTTCCTTGTTTGTGTTTGACTTGAATTTTCACTAAAGATTCGATGAGGAGATTTGATGGGAAACGAAGGAAGACTAGAAAACTATAAGCATCTCGGAGAAGAGTGCGGAGTTTTCGGCATGTATGATTTTGATGGTGGTAACGTGGCAGAGTCTATTTATTATGGACTTGTGTCGCTTCAGCACAGAGGGCAGGAGAGCTGCGGTATTGCTGTCAGCCAGACCAATGGCCCTAAGGGCAAGATTTCCAGCTACAAGGATATGGGACTTGTCAACGAGGCTTTTACGCCTGATATTTTGGATACCCTCAAGGGTGATATTGGCGTAGGCCATGTGCGCTATTCTACGGCTGGTAGCAGCACAAGAGAAAATGCTCAGCCGCTTGTTCTTAATTATGTAAAGGGTACCCTGGCTCTTGCCCATAACGGTAACCTTGTCAATGCACCGGAGCTTCGTCACGAGCTTGCTTATACAGGTGCGATTTTCCAGACTACAATTGATTCAGAGGTAATTGCATATCATATCGCAAGAGAGAGACTTGTCAGCAATTCAGTTGAAGAAGCTGTTGGTAGAGCCATGAACAAGATTAAAGGCGCATACAGCCTTGTTATCATGTCTCCAAGAAAGCTCATCGGAGCCAGAGATCCATACGGTTTCAAGCCTCTTTGCATCGGCAGAAGAGAAAACTGCTACATTCTTGCATCTGAAACCTGTGCCCTTGATACAATTGGAGCCACATTTATAAGAGATGTAGAGCCTGGCGAAATAGTTACAATTTCTCCTGAGTATGGCATCCAGTCTGACAAGACCATGTGCCTTCCAAAGGATAAGCACGCCAGATGTATTTTTGAATATATTTATTTCTCAAGACCAGACAGTAGCATAGACGGCATCAGTGTTTATGATGCAAGAATTGCTGCAGGAAGATTCCTTGCAATGGATTCACCGGTAGACGCAGATATGGTAGTGGGCGTTCCTGAATCCGGCAATGTTGCGGCTCTTGGCTATGCCCTTGAGTCAGGAATCCCTTATGGTCAGGCTTTTGTAAAGAATTCATATATCGGAAGAACCTTCATTAAGCCCAAGCAAAAGAACAGAGAGTCCTCCGTTCAGGTTAAGCTCAACGCTTTAAAGAGCGCAGTTAAGGGCAAAAAGATCATCATGATCGATGACTCAATCGTACGAGGAACCACCTCAGACCGTATTGTTCGTATGCTTCGTGATGCCGGAGCAAAAGAAGTTCACATGAGAGTTAGCTCACCGCCATTTTTGTGGCCTTGCTACTTCGGAACTGACGTACCTGCAAGAGATCAGCTTATTGCCTACAACAGAAACGTAGATGATATCTGCAAGATAATAGGTGCTGATTCCCTGGCCTACCTCAACATTGAAAGACTTGAGGAAATGGTCGGCGGCAACCTTGGAATCTGCAAGGGATGCTTTACAGGTAAGTATCCTGTCGATCCGCCAACTGGGGATATACGTGGTGAGTTTGAGCGATAAGCAGATGAGAGTTCATACAAAAATTTTGCTTGCAAGGATTTTTGTATGAATTCGAAGATGCAACGGACATGAGGAAAGAAGAAACACGAATGTAATGAGTGTTTCGATTTCCGAATGGACGTAGCATGGCGAGAACGAAGCGCAGCCATGCGTAAATATCGCGAAGTAATAGTAATAGAGAAAAAGAGGAGAAACATTATGAGCACAGATCGTTACACTAGCCCATTATCAGAGCGTTATGCCAGCAAGGAAATGCAGTACATCTTTTCCCAGGACATGAAGTTCAGAACCTGGAGAAGACTTTGGATTGCCCTTGCCGAAATAGAGAAAGACCTTGGCCTTAACATCACTCAGGAGCAGATTGATGAGCTCAAGGCTCACAAGGACGACATCAACTACGACGTTGCAAGAGCAAGAGAAAAGGAAGTACGCCACGACGTAATGAGCCACGTTTATGCTTACGGTCAGCAGTGCCCTAAGGCAAAGGGTATCATCCACCTCGGCGCAACCAGCTGCTACGTTGG
>JAEEGL015764343.1_pt1 | contig 13730 bp, 6 predicted proteins | sample 9134231 | NCBI WGS metagenome assembly JAEEGL01 (sample SAMN16246548, study PRJNA631951) | gut metagenome | biome: gut microbiome; feature: rumen; material: fiber-attached | host: Bos | place: Iran: Karaj | collected 2018-10 | reverse complement strand
CTTATTCGATGTACGCCTATTGCCTGATGAGCAACCACATACATCTGCTGATTCGGGAAAGAAACGAAGGCATTGCCGAAACGATGAAACTCTGGGTATAGGCTATGCTGCCTATTTCAACAAGAAATACCAAAGAAGCGACCATCTGTTCCAAGACAGATTCAGGAGTGAGCCGGTGGAGTCAATGGAATATTTCATCATACTGCTCCGTTATATACATCAGAACCGTCCCCGTGAGCTGCGTTCCTGCCGATAGCCGGCGACCACGGCGTGCCGGAAAGACTTGAAGAAGCCGTTGTCAACTATTCAGGAGGCAGCAAGGAACTGATGATGGGTCTTACGACGGAAGAGACAGCCGCCTTTCTCCATAAGTTGTCGATACCCAAGCCTATTTATCGGGTCGGCGTGAAGCTCACTGGTAAGAAAGTGTTCGAGAAACCTACGGAGCACCTGCTTCATGCGATGAACGAAACCGGCTCGAAGGTCTATCTCTACAGTTTTGCATGGCAATCGCCCAATCAGCATCTCGGCGCTCCACACTGCATCGACCTGCCGTTCATGTTCGGCAACCTTGACGACTGGACCGACGCTCCGATGCTGGAAGGTGCCGATGCGGCCAAGCTGCGTCAGCTGACCGAACGGCTGCAGGGTGCGGTGCTGCGATTCGTGAAGAATGGTAATCCTTCAAGCGAAGAAGATACGTGGCCCGAATACTGCGGTGATAAGGAGATGACAGTCATTGCGTGAAGTCATGAACCGGAAGGTCTTGGAATTTAATTGCAAATAGCAAAGGAGTACCTCACGGTTACCTCGCGGTTACCTCGCGATTAGCTCGCGGTTAAATAATCGGAGGTAAATCGGAGGTAATCGGAGGTAAATACGCTTTAGGAGCTTACGGTATAAGAAGTCCCTTCTTGACAGATCCGGCGTAGGAGAAGACAGTACCGTCGTAGGTCGGCGTGGTGGTTGTGCCGTCGACGGTGTACTTCATTGCGCCGAACTGAATCAGGTAACCGCTACCGCTCTTGGTCACCTTCAGCTTGGCATTATTCCCGTTCAGGGTGCTGCTGGCGTAGTACTGTTTGTCCACGCTGCTGCCAATCTTGGTGAGCGACACGTCGAAGTCGGTGAACTCACCCGTGGCCAGTTCCGTCTGACTGCCATCGGTCACCTTATAGACGATACTGACTACCTCAAAGGGGTCGGCACCTGCGAAGACATCGCTGTTGGCTATTTGCACCGTGTAGAACGTGTCATTTCCGTTGAGGACGTCAGCTGCCCAACAGGCATTATAGACAGAAAAAGTTGTGCCGTCTACCTTCACCGAGGCCAAGCCACCTCTTTCCGACGGATCCCTAAGTCGCGAGTAGTACTCGACGTTGCGCTCAAGCACGGTGCCGTCAAAATCTACATCGGCATCGAAAGCACAAGTCCATACGTCGGTATTCCAGTTGGTGTCGGCCTCGCGAAGCATGAATTCTACCCAGGCCCCCTGCTTCAGTCCGCTAAACGTGAAGAAATCCTTATAATAGCAGAGATAGCCTGCTGAGATGGGTTCGCCGCCTATGGTACAGAGATACTTACAGTAATCCTCATTGTAGGCTTTGGAAATTTGGACATCCTCATCATCGAATTCGCTGTAGAAGACCAAATCGTCAGGGAACTTGTAAGTACATGGATAGAAGGTGTACGTCCATTGATACGTGTCCTGGCCTGCATACAACATCCTGTAGCTCTCGATGAGAGTACCTGGGTTGTAGATGACCAAAACCGAGTCCAGTTGCCAAATCATCTCTGTTGGAATCATGGCCTTTTCTTTTGCCGTAGGACCGCCTTGTTCCGGTTCCGGCTCAACAGGATTGTCCATAGAGCAGGCAGCAAGAAGGCCTGCAAAGACTACGAGTGATAAGAACTTTAATGTTTTCATTTTGTTTAAATAGTTTTAATTGTTAATAAATAGGATTATTTGGTTACAACTTTGTTGCCATTGACAATGACGATGCCCTTATAACTCTTGCTGACGCGCTGACCGTTCAGGTTATACCACTGGGCATCTCGCATGGTTTCCTTATCATTCTGACGCACATCGCCGATATCCGTAGGATCGCCGACGAAATAGGTGAACGCTGCTATGCTACTGTCTTCCATACCCTTGGCCACAGCCATTGCCTTGATGGTCGTCGTCTGGTTGATGACGATGGGTGTACCGTCGTAGACCAGAAGGGCAGACGTATTTTCACAAGGGCAGGAGCCATCGAGCGTGTAGTAGATGGTGGCACCCTCCGTCGTACAGGACAGGGTGATTTCCGTACCCTCGTCGACATAGACACCCGAAGCGATGTTGGACGTCGGCACGGCTACTGTCTTGAAGAGCTGCTCGCCGACTTCGACCACCATGCTGCCTTGCAGGTCGCTGTCGTCCACCGTGAACGTCAGGGTGGCTGACCCAGGCAGGTTGCCGAAGATGGCTATTTGGGCACTGCCATTCTCGTCGAGCTTGATGTCACCAGTCTCAACACCCACAATCATCGGAGCAAGCGTCTTGACATGGAACACCCTACCCTCTGCACCTGCCGCGGGCAGTACGGTAACGGTCACCAACCCCGGTTCACCATAGCCCACATAGACCACGCTGTCGCAGCGTATCTCCTTCAATTCTATCTCGCCACCACGGCCTTCACCCACCGAGAACGTCTGCTGGTAGTCATCCTGCATACGGATGCCGGCATAGCTCATCACGCGGTTGGATACCGTGAGCAGCAGGTCTTCTTTGCCGAAGGGTTCTGCGGCCTCGAAGCGTACCTTCGTGGCCACACCGTCCTCCTCGTCTGTCAAACGGATGGTTCCTGCCTTGGCCTCAGTACCGGTAGCATCGGTCACACGGATATTCTCCGCTGTCAGCATGACACCCATCATATACTTGTCGAACTCCACCACGACGGCATCTTGATAGGCATGGGCGTTCTTCACCGCAGGCTGCACGTTCTGACGCATGGCGATGTTGATGTCGAGCTGTGGCGGGGGCACTGGCAGCCATTCCGAACGTGTGGTCTCGTACCCCTGCTTCTCGAATGTCACCTGCCACAGGCCGTCGGGCACGTCCCAGCGGTAGTTGCCTCCCTCGTCAGTGAAGAGCGGATTCTCCTGACCGTACGTCTCTGCATCCCACTTCACGACGTTCTCTTTCTGGTCGCCATACATATCCTCTACGGTCTCTTTATAGAAGATGGTGGCCGTCACGCCCTCCAAGCGGTTCGATGGCACAGCCTCGTAGACATAGCCCGAGGGGTCTTTCAGCACCACCTTGTCGTGCCCTGGGAAAGGACAGCCGCCAGGGTAACGACCCGTCTTGACGTACTTTTCGAACTGGTCGGACAGGCACTTGCGCATGACTTTCACATACTGGTCTCTCGCCCATTTCTTCCGTTGCTCAAAGTATTTGTCATACTGGTGGTCCACCACCAAGTTGGTACCGACGATAGCAGGAATGGAGACAAACAGCGACGGCGGACAGAAGATGGCTCCCGCTATGGCAGCCGCGCCTGCAATCGTATTGGCAATGAAGCTTCTGGCATGATATACCTTAACCTCTCTCTTGACGGAGTCGGCATAATCTATGGCCAACCATTCGATGTTACCTATGAGCAGTGAGTCCTTACAAGCCTCCTTACCCTTGAATATCTCGTCTATTTGCTTGTGTCTGTCCCATGCCTCCCAGGCATTGAGCACCAGGTCGAGCAGCGGCCCTCCCTTGGTATACTTCGCCAGTTTCGTCAGTCGCTTGGCACCCTTCAGGAACTTGGCGGCCTTCGACGACATTTTGCTGAATTGCTCCATGTACTTGTTATACCTGGTAGCATCCTTGCATGCCTCAGCCAGTTTCTTTTGCATCTTGGCCTGCTTGGTCAGGTCTTTGGCACGCTTCTGCAAGTCTTCAGCGGCCTTGATCATCAGGTCGTGATCCATCAAGATTGACTCCCAGTCGTAGAGAATCTGCCCCGACTGGTTGTTGTCATCCTTACCACGTCTCAAAGTCCCTGCCGGTGTATTGTTGGCCTTATGACTCACTTCGAACCAGATGTTCTTGGCAAAGTCGACATAGCACAGGCGGTCGCGGCTTTGGTAGATATAGGCCGTAGTGCCGTCCTGGTCGTTGATGGGCGTACTGCCTTCCGGCACGTCGGCCATGGTCAGTCCGTCGCATGAGCGGTAGACGTAGGTGAAGTCACCTATCGAATAATTATAGTATCGGTCGTAGTCGGCTGACACGTCCATACCCTCGAATATGTCGGGCATCTCGGTGGCCAGCACCTCGTCCATCATGGCGTTAATCTCGGCATCGGTCTTCTGGGCCAGCATTGCCTCGAAGTCGCGCACCTCCTGCAGGTCGGCAGGCAACAGCACCTCGTCGCAAAGCTGGTCGAAAAGCTGCAAGTCCTCCTTGGTACCCTGATTCCGTCTGGCGAAGTCATCTACCCGACGGGAGTAGTCACTGAGGTCGTCATAGTCACTGGTGTCGGCAAACACCGAGCGCACCGGACTCAGGTCCGACTTCAAGTCGTTGTTCAACATATAGTCCAAGCATACGTTCACCACCGCCGAGCCCTTGAATTCACCCGCAGCCACCCACAGGTTCTTGCCGGCATCGTAGGCAGCCTCCAGGGGGCACCACTTGCCGTTCTGCAGCTTTGCCCAGAGCAGCATGTCCGTCACGACGTCCGGGTCATTGTTGGCGAGGTCGATGGTAAATGTGTACTTGTTCTTCCAGGGGTTCCACGAGTAGGCATCAGTCTTGTTCGTCGGGTTCTGGTAGTCGAACGCTATCGCACAGTTGTTGTGGTACATCATCACCTTCTTCACCGCTATGCCGTCCTTGTCGTAGGTACACCTGACGGGGCCGTACGTCATCTCCACCCCTTCGTGTGTAGTCACGACGGCTTTCAGGTAGTGAGCCGACAGGTTATAGGGTTCGTTCAGCGCACACATCGTCATCCACGAGCCGTTGCCCCCTGCCGTTGTCTCGCCCACCAGCACCTCGCCGTCGTAGACCTTCACCTTTGCCGAGCCGACGGCCAGTCCGCTGACGGGCACCGTGGTTTTGTCGGTCGTGGCGGGTACGACCATTGTCAGCTTCTCGGCACTGAACGCTGCCGACCCAATGGGCTGCGTCACGGTCTCATCGTTGAGTGCGAACTGCACGTAGGCATTCGTCGCATACCTGCCGGCCTGTGTCGGGACGATGCAGAAGCGCACACGCTCTTTGTAATTGTCAACAGGGATGGTCAGCCTCCTTCCGTTCAGTGTGTAGGCAGCCATGCTGTTGCCCACCATGACAGAGTTCTCAACAAACTGGCAGTTCGCGGGGACATCTGCCATCAGCTGCACCTGACTCACGCCCTCGGCATACTCAGCCTTGAAGTCTACACGAGCCGTCAGGGTGACGTAGTTGCCTGCTATGATTTCGCTTTTGTTCACCGTCAGCGATGTGCCGTCGCCCGTGTAGTAGAGCTTGCTTTCGTCCAGTCGGGGCACTTCGTCAATGCGCACTTGTCTGATGACACCCCTCGTCACCGTCACCTGGTTCAGCACGTAGTCAGTGCCTTCAGTCAGTCTGGTATCGGCCAGACCGTCCAGATGGCCAATGGTATTGAACAGGTCGCTCTTTCCCATCGACAGCAGGGTATAGCTGCCGTCGGCCAGTCCTTCGAAGGTCAGTTTGGCATCCGCATAGTCCTTGGCCTCCACCAACTGTCCGTCATCGTCGTAGAGTGTACCAGTGATGGCAGCGTTAGCCGTCTTGATGACCGTGGTCTGAATCTTGCCCATCTCCGTGATGCCAAACGTCACCTTGCCCCGCTGGTTAGAGATAGCGGCAGTGGCCTCCACTGGCATAAAAGCATTCGTGCGACTGGCAGCCGTGAGGCGAAGCACATCACCGTCAGCAACGTCTTCCATCAGCACCATCTGCGGATACTGTACTTGGAACTGACTGATGGGGCGGCCTTGCGTCTCGTTATAGACACTATAGTCTATATTCTGGATGTCGTTATACCAACTTTCTTCCTCTGCACTACGTTCGCCTTCCTCCGAACAGGGGGTGTAGGTGAAGTTCATGGTAATGACGGCACCGGTGAAAGATGAGAGATGAGAGATCAGAGGTGAGAGATCAGAGACAATCCCACTGACTGTCTCGCTGAGGTAGCCCGTGGCGGCAAAAGTGAGGGTCGTAGGCACGTCAGCCATGCCAATGGCGTATGTGCCGTCAGCAACAGTGGTGCCCGTCTGCGTCTTGGTGTAGGCACCGAAGGTCTGCGTCGCCGTGATGGTGGCACCGTCAATGGGCATGCCTGTCGATGCATCTGTCACCGTTCCCGTCAGCGTCACTATAGGAACAACTGATAATTGACAATTGATAATGGATAAATCCGGTTTGGCCTCAACCGTGGTAGCGGCAGGCGTGCGGTAAACCATGGCCAAGTCTTGCGGCAGGACAATACGATAGGTCAGCAGTGTGCCTTCGGGCAAACCGTTCACTATAGGCTTCTGTGAGAGGTAATTGCCCTGATGGTCAGTCCAGCTAACCTGTACCTGTTCGGTTACATCTGTACCGTCAGGTGTCATCACTTTCAACCTGACGCTCTGCGGTTTCAACAACTCAGCGAATGTCACGGTCACGTTCTCATTGTTGACCATCACTTTATCAATGCGTCCGAACACGTCACCCCGCTCATTGCGCAGCGTCACGTTCCACGTCGTGTTGTAGATAATGTTGTTGAAGACGTACTGCTGGCGGTCGGTCATCACATAATGCATCCTCTGCCCGTTCTTGGTATTCTCTAATTCCAGCCACATGCCCGTATAGTCTTTCACGTCCGTACCTTGCGGCAGGCTAACGGTCAGACTACGGATGTCGCTCTGGATGGGCAATATCGTGAAATCCTTCCACCCTTCGGCCTCCATATACTGCTGGATAGCAGCAGCAGGGACATAGACCATCATGTCCTCCTTGTTCTTGTAGAACGCATTGCTGTTGAGTTCCGGCGGCGTCAGGGCATAGACCGTCATCGTCTTCAGGTTGTCGCACCAACCGAAGGCAAAGCGACTGATCTTTTCGATGGTGGCGGGCAGATAGACTGTCTCAAGCTTGGTTTCGCGCAGGCTGTATTCAATGATTTCATTGATACCCGTACAACGGCTCAGATCGAGCACTCTACACTCTGTATACTTCCTGATAGCACCGATATCGCCGTTGTTCATAATACCAGACACGACGATGGAGAGGACATCCTTTGGATCAGCGTCGCCAATAGCGGTTTTGATGGCTCCATCCAGGCTTCCGGGTTTGAAGTCGTCGACCACCACCTCGCCCTTGTCACTATACCAGTAGTTGGCACCGGGATTGCCTGGCGGCGTAGGGTCAAAGTCATCTGACTGCGCCAGCACAGATAAAGGTAAAAAAGTAAAGAGGTAAAAAGGTAAGATTACCCATACCCACTTTATTGTAATATTCACAATTTGTTTCATAACTTTTCTTTTTTTACTTTATTACCTTTTTACCTTTATATATATAGACCCCCTTGTTAGCGGCAGTAGTCACCTTACGACCTTGCAGATCGTAGATTTCCGACTCCAGACTTCTTTCTACTGTCTCTTGAGAGATGCCAGTTGAACTTTTGCTGATATGAAGCACAAAGCGTGCGGCAGTGGCACCACCATTGCTATAGAAACCATAACCGTCGGTTTCAGTTAAGTCAGCAGTACAATTCGTTTCCTTATCTTCCAAGGTCACCTCATAACCTTCGACGGCTTTAGCGAGGCGAATGGTATAGTAGCCTGAGTTTTCTGTAATGGCATTCAGACTGACGGTGCCGTTACCCAAAGGACGCTCGTTGATGGCATAGCTGATGCCGTCAGCCGAGGTGTAGATCTGTGGCACTGCTTTATCATCGGCAAAGAACTTAGAAGCATCTTTATCCAACTCATATTGGGCCGAAGCTTTGTCGTTGATGACGACACGAGTGCGGTCAGTAGTGGTGCCGTCAGAGAGAATGAGGTTGAATATGGCTCTGTCTGTAGAAGTGGACCTTCTTCTTGACTGGGCAGCATCGCGTAAGGCACGGGTGGTCTGACGACCTTCCTTGCTGAACACGATGGCCTGCTTGTCGTCAGGACACTGCACGAAGAAGCCTTCGCCCGGACAGAACACATAGTCGTCGTCACCAGGACGCAGGGCCACATACTTCCTGCTATTGATGTCCCATACAGTGAGAGGGGCACGGAAGTCCATATACTCCGTATCGAAGTAGCAGGGGAAGGGGTTCCCGATGAAGTTCCAGTTGCGGTTGTGCATGAACTCGCTGTCATAGAGGGTCAGTGGCACGTCGATGCCCGTGGTCTGGAACATACGATTCTTGTTGGCATTGTCAAGGCTCTTGAATCGCAGGCCGACATCATAGCTGGTACGGCCGTTCAGCTTGCGCTGTGCCTGCACGATGAAGCCCTGTCCGGCCTTGATCACTTCGTCGCCTGTCATCTTCACCCAGGTCTCGGTCATCTCGCTGTCTGCACGTTTAGCACTGTCGTAGGTGTAGATGACCCAGTCGGTCTCGCCTTCGGCAGCAGGTTCCACCTCCGACACCTTGAAGTCGAAGGGCAGCGCAGCGAAGACCCAATACCTGCTATATACCCACAGGTCAACGATAGTGGTGTCGGCCTCCATCGTGGTGTTGTTCATCAGCGAGCAGTGGTTCAAGTCTCTGGTTGAATTGCGGGATTGCATATAGTAATCTATAAGCATGGAGAAGCGGTTCATCTTCAGGCTACCCTCACCGTCGACGTGCAGGATGCCGTACTTCGGGTCGTTGTCGTGGAGCAGCGTGACGTTGGGCTTGCCATCTGGCAGATTTTCAGGCAGCATCAGATGCAGCTCGTCGCGCACACCGATGTTCTGGGGCATCACGTCCAAGGTCTCTATGCTGGGGAAATCTTTCCAGTTTGCAGCCTCTTTGTAGTTATTCTGCGACAAGGCGGGCACGTAAAGGGTGCGGCCATCCATACCGACGCCTTGGCCACCGGGTATCTGACCTGTCGTATAAGGCGGCTCAAGGGCCAGACACGTCACCGAGGTCAGGCTGCTACAGCCCGAGAAGCCATAGCTCTCTACCCTGCTGGTGGTGGAGGGGAGGGTGACAGACTTCAGGTTCCAACAGCGGTTAAAGCCTGTTATCTCTTCCACGCCCTCGCCGATGGTCACCGCCTCCAAGTTTTCACAGCGGCTGAAGTCAGATGATGTCAGTTTGACGGAACCCGGGATGTGCACCTCCTTGAGGGCATTGCAACTGTAGAACGATTGGCTCAGCGTGGTGATACCGTCAGTAAGGGTCAGCGAAGTGAGTTTATTACAACTATGGAACGACTGCGACATCTTTCTGATGGTCGAGGGTAGCGTTAGCGACTCGATGCCGCAGTAGTTGAAGGCACAGAAGCCAATGTTGGTAACACCTTCGGGGATGGTGACACTTTTCAGGTTGGCACATCCGCTGAACGTGTACTCTTCAATCTCCGTAACGCTTTCGGGGATGGCGACGCTCTCCAAGCCGGAATAGTAGAAGGCATTGCTGCCGATGCTTGTCAGCGTCGAGGGGAACTTGACCGACTTGATAGCCTCGCAATTCTCGAACGCGTATGGACTGATGCGGGTGACGCCCTCAGGAATCACCAGGTCAGTAATCTCAGTGTCCTTGTCGCTGTAGATATGCTTGGCATAGTAGAGGGGATTTGAACTGTGGGCATCGAACTGAATGCTGCACCACCAGACCAGGTCGTCGATGATGAATTTTCCGTTTGCAAAGCCTGTGTAGTAGAAGGCCATGTTTTTGACGTATTTCAGTGACTTCGGCAGTTTGACACTGCTCAGGTTTGCACAGCACTGAACGGACTGGAAGCCCAGCGTGGTGACACCCTCGGGAATCTCCAGTGCAGTCATGGGTGTCTGCCATTGCAGGGCATAGCTGCCCAGTTCCGTCACCGTGCCCTCATAGACCACGACACCCTCGCCCGTCGAGGCATCCCATTCGTGGGACTTCACTCCCGTGGCACCTACGAAGTACTGGTATTCATCAAACCTCGGCAGTTTCTCTGTTGACGTGTACTTGAACGTACTCGTCTGTGCTGTTGCGCCCAGACTCATCATAGCCATCATGACTACTATCATCATGATCTTTTTCATACCTTATTTAATTATATGTTTGCACGGTGGAGGGAGAGGTCAATAGCGAGCTGTGCAGTGATGGCATCGAGGGCAGCAAGGTTCTCGTCGAAGGTCTTGCCCTGATCGAAGAGTAAAGCATCGATAGCCTGTTTGGCTTGGTCTATAAGCAGGGCACAGTGCTTGTCGTCGATTTCCGGCATAGCCATATCGTCGCACTCGATCTTCTTCACCTCTTTATATTCGATGAAAGCTGTTTCCTGCTTATTCAGACGATCTTCGGCATCCTCGCTGAGGGTAGTGAAAGGCAGTGCGCGGGTCCATTCACTCACCTCTTCTTCACTAAATACGGCCTGCATCCTCACAACATAGTTCGTGCCAGGCTTCAGGTCTTCGATGATAAAGGAACGGGTGGTCAGGTTGCCGTATGCCACCCATCGCATCTCCTGCTCATCCTCCGCCGTCACTTGGCGGTATTGGAGATTCCAGGCAATAGCTCCTTCAGGTAGTGAACAGATGACCAAGGCACTATTCATACCCAGGTCTGTCACGTATGTACTGTAGGGCATACCGAGTGTGTTCACCGACACAGCGTTTGGATTCTCGACCTGCTGACTGGCGGGATAGATCATGTCTGCGTATGTGGCCCAGCCGGCGGCGGCCTTATAGGCATCCACATTCGCATCAGGTACATGGATAGCATACAGCTTGCCGCACTCGAAGAAGACGGCCCTGTCGGAAACTGGCGGGGTTGTAGCGAGGCAGGTCACCTCTTGCAGTTCCTCACTGTAGGCAAAGGCTGCTGCACCCACATGCTTCAGAGTACTGGGCAGTATGATGTTCTCTATTTGTGTCTCGGCGAAGGCATAAGAGCCGATAGTCAAAAGGCCATTGGGCAGCAGGTTCGCGTCGATATCGCCCACCCAGTCCGTGGGAATGATTTTGTTCAGAGTCGCCCCATGAAAGGCATTGTCGCCTATCGACGTGACGGTCTCTGCGATTTCTGCACTCTCTAAGTAAGGCATGAACGCAAAACCATCTTGTGAGATATGGGTGATACCATCCTCAACGACAAGGTGGATGATGCTCTTGGAATAGCTCCACCAGGGAGCCTCCGACGGGTCATCGTAGTCAGCCATACTACCATTGCCGGAGATGGTCAACAGACCTGTTTTGAGGTTCAGCTCCCAAGAGATCATGTTGTCTCCATCCAATCCGCAGATACCACCAACGATATCTGAATCTGGTTCAGGGATAACAGGATTGTCAGAATTGTCAAAACTACATGCTACGAAAAGGCAAGTAAGAACTGCCATAGATAAATACTTTATAGTTTTCATTGTTTTAATTGTTTTGGTTTATACATTTCTTTACCATGAGCCACTCCAAACGCTATCATCATCAGTAATCACCAGCTCCTTGTCGTCGCCGAGGTCAAGACCTTCGGTCTCGACACTTACCACAGAGTCTAACAACACCCGTGCATTGCTCTCTATACGGAACACCTGCATCTCCGGCTTTATATATTCTTTCTTCATAGTCCTGTTCTCCTTATTTATTTCACAATTACCTTCTTGCCATTCAAGATATACATGCCCTTGGCGGTCGGCTTGCCGCTGAGCTTCCGTCCGTTCAGGTCGCGCCAGTTATCGTTATCGTTGACGTTATCCATTGAAACGATCCCCGTCATGCCGGCATCAAAGTCGAGGTTGAACTCGTGGGCATCGATGCCATCGTCCTTCAGCTGGAAATAGGCGCGGAAGCCCTTGATGTAGCTGTCGGCGTTGTCAGGCGTATTCACTACCGTGGGATGGAAGAGCTTGTTGCCGCCACCTAACGACAGCACGCTTCTTGCATTGCCCTCATTGTCTACGGAACCGGTGACGAGCGTCTTACCCATCGTCGGTACGAAATCCACAGACGCTGTCTGGGTGGCTGTCAAAGTGCTGTTGACGGTAACGCCGTTGAATGTCGGGTCTGCCAGGTCGGCGTTCACTTTCACGAGATAGGGCTTGCCAGCCTCGATGGTAGTAGCATCGGCGAAGTTCAGCGTCAGCACGCCATTGATAAAGGTCGAAGAGGTCAGCTTCTTGGCCTTTATGCCCTTGGCAGTGAGTGTGGCAGCAGGAATGTCGAACGGAGCGGCGAAGGTGTTATACGAGCCGGCTTTCAGCGTACGCTTCAAGGTAATGTCGCAAGCCATACCGTTCTTCAGAGCCAGGATGCCGCTGTTGTCCGTCTCTTCCGAGAGGGCGAGGGCGGTCATCTCCACAAAGGTGGCGTTGGCCGACGGGAACTTTGTTGTCCATACATCAGCACCACATACATGCATCTTCGTGGCCTTCTCAGCAGCAAAGTTGTTCTCGCTCTCCGACCACGCCAGAGTGTTGGGGTTTGCCAAGCACCAGACATCCGTCACGCCCGTGCAACCGTAGAATGCCTTGTATTCCCAAGTGGTAAGAGTAGAAGGAATGGTGACAGAGGTGATATTGGGCAAGCCGTAGAAAGAGCAGGATTTAATCGTCGTGACACCCTCAGGAATGACGAGGTCGGTAATCTCTGTATGGCTGGCGACGGTTCCCAAGTAGAGTTTGCCAGCCATCTTTGTCGGACCGTAATGATCCGCGTCATAGTGGCGGGCATTGCACCACGAAGCGACATCGGCAATGATGACCTTCTCCAACTTGTTGCAATCTCTAAACCAGCCAACATAGGTGACACTTTTAGGGATGTTGATTTGCTTCAAGCTCGAGCAGCCCCAGAAAGAGCTAATCCTGGTGACACCTTCCGGGAGGGTCACGGTCTCAAGGCTCGAACAGTTTTTAAAATAAATCTCCTTGGTGGTCGAGGGGAAGTTGATGGTCTTCAGATTCGTGCAACCCGAGAATTCTATCTTCTCCGTTCCCTCATTGAGGACTACCGTCGTCAGGCCAGTGCAACTGCTGAAGTCTGAAGTTCCGATTTCCTTGACAGACCCAGGGATGTTCACCGTGGTGAGTTTTGGACAGTTGTAGAACGACTGGCCAAGGGTGGTGATGCCGGGGGTGAGCGTCAGCGTGGCGAGGTCTTGGCAGCCGTAGAACGACTGGCTCATGCTGGTGATGGTAGAGGGCAGTGTCAGTGATGTCAGTCCGCTGTTGCTGAACGCACAGAAGCCAATCTTCGTCACGCCCTCCGGGATGGTGACGGTGGTCAGCTTCTCACACCTGGAAAAGGCGTACTCTTCAATCGCTGTCACACTTGCTGGGATGACGATACTCGTCAGCGTATTCGTCTGATACATGCATTGCTTGTCCAATGCCGTCACCGTGCCTGCATAGACCACAGTGCCTTCGCCCGTCCCTGTGTCGAACGTATGGCTCTGCAAGGCCGTAGCTCCCGTGAAGTATTGAATCTCCTCGAAACGGGCAATCTTCTCCGTCGCAGTGTACTTAATCGTAGTCGTCTGTGCATAACTGACAGCACACACCACAGCGAGTAGCAGCGTCATGGCTGCCCGCGCCAGATTGTTCTTCTTTCTTTT
>JAEEGL013235037.1_pt1 | contig 13730 bp, 9 predicted proteins | sample 9134231 | NCBI WGS metagenome assembly JAEEGL01 (sample SAMN16246548, study PRJNA631951) | gut metagenome | biome: gut microbiome; feature: rumen; material: fiber-attached | host: Bos | place: Iran: Karaj | collected 2018-10 | reverse complement strand
TCGCCGGACGGCTGATTTCTTTGTGTGTCGGTTTATTTCGCGTAGTCGATGGCTCTGCTCTCCCGGATCATGTGGACCTTGATCTGGCCGGGGTATTCGAGCTCGTTCTCGATCTTCTTCACGATATCGCGGGCGATGATCACCATCTGGTCGTCGTTCACCGCTTCGGGCTTCACCATGATGCGGATCTCGCGGCCGGCCTGGATCGCGTAGGACTTTTCAACGCCCTCGAATTCGTTCGCGATCTCTTCGAGCTTGGTGAGACGCTTGATGTAGTTTTCGAGGTTCTCGCGTCTCGCGCCCGGTCTCGCGGCGGAAATGGCGTCGGCGGCCTGGATGATGAGGGCGGTGACGGTCTGGGCTTCCACGTCTCCGTGGTGGGCTTCGATGGCGTGAATGACTTCCTTCGATTCGCGGTACTTGCGGGCCGCTTCGACGCCCAGCTGGACGTGGGATCCTTCGACTTCCTGGGTCAGGGCCTTGCCGATGTCGTGGAGCAGTCCGGCTCTCTTGGCGAGGGTGCTGTCGACTCCCAGCTCGTCCGCGATGACGCCGGCTATGAGCGCGACTTCAACGGAGTGGCCGAGGACGTTCTGTCCGTAGCTGGTGCGGTATTTCAGGCGGCCGAGCAGCTTGACGAGCTCGGGGTTGATCCCGTGGATGCCGGTGTCGAAGGTCGCGCGCTCGCCTGCCTGCTTGATGGAGGCGTCCACTTCGCGCTTTGCCTTTTCCACCATTTCCTCGATCCGGGTCGGATGGATGCGGCCGTCGGAAATGAGCTTTTCGAGGGCGAGACGGGCGATCTCCCGGCGGACGGGATCGAAGGAGGAGACCGTGATGGCCTCCGGGGTGTCGTCGATGATGAGGTCGACGCCCGTGAGGGTTTCGATGGTGCGGATGTTGCGGCCCTCGCGCCCGATGATGCGTCCCTTCATTTCCTCGCTCGGGAGGCTCACGCTGGTGACGGTGATCTCGGAGACGTGGTCCGCGGCGCAGCGCTGGACGGCCTGGGCGATGATCTCGCGGGCCTTTTCGTCGGCCTGATCCTTGAATTCCGCTTCGAGCTCGACGATCTTCTGGGCCTGCTCGTGGCGGATCTCGCCTTCCAGCTGGGCGATCAGCTTCGCCGTGGCCTCCTCCGCGGTCATGCCGGCGATCTTCTGGAGCGTTTCGTACTGCTCCGCCCGGATCTTTTCGATGGCCTCGTTCTTCTCGGTAGCCTCCTTCAGCTTCTTCGTGAGGGTGTCGTCCTTCTTTTCGAGCGCTTCGGTCTTGCGGTCGAGGGATTCCTCCTTGGTCTGCACCCTGCGTTCCTGACGGGTGAGCTCGCTGCGGCGTTCCTTCAGTTCCAGTTCAAATTCGTTCTTGGTCTGTAAGATTTCTTCCTTGGCTTCGAGCAGGGCTTCCTTCTTCTTCGTGTCGGCGGTCTTGATGCCGTCCTCGAGAATCTTCCGAGCCTGTTCTTCAGCGGATCCGATTTCGGCCTCCGCGACTTTTTTCCGGTAAATGATCCCTCCGATGAATCCCACGGCCAGGCCGGCGATCACTCCGAGGATGGTGATGACTACTGGCGGCATTCCGCTCCTCCTTTGGTTGGTATCAGGGTTCTGCATGATTTCTGCGATTTTTCGGGCAGACCGGGATGAATTCCGTCCCTGCCCCCTCCTTGGCGTCTTTTTCTGCGTCCCGCGCAGTTGATGGCATATCGTTTTCGCGGATCCGATCCGCCGTGCGAATTTCACGTTGAGGGAAAAACGTACTACTCTTTATTATACCGCAACCCCCGGACAAAGTCAAGAGATTTTTTCGTTATTATTCCTCGTTCCGCGCTTGCTTTTTGGCCCGATTTATGGCATAATGGACGTGACAGAAACCAGTTTTCCGCACGTGAAAGGAGCGCACCATGCCTGTTTCCTATCTTGAGAAAACGAAGATCTTCAAGCTGGACGCCGGGGATTCCACATACGTCCTCCGCGTCGCCGACGAGGGCTATCTGCTCGGCCTGTACTGGGGGGCGAAGATCCCGGACGCCGACTTCGAGGGCTACGATCTGCGGGATTACGCCTCCTCCTTCTCCCCGCGCAACGAGATCGTCGGAGAGGGCAGATTTTCGCCGGACGTCGCCCCCATCGAATACTCCGGCTTCGGCACCGGGGACTTCCGCAAAACGCCCGCGGCCCTGAGAAACGCCGACGGGAACGACGCGACGGACTTCCGCTACGCCGGCCACCGGATCCATGCGGGCAAGCGCGCCCCCGCCGGAATGCCCGGACTTCGGGCCGACACCCCCTCGGACTGCGAGACCCTCGAGATCGACATGACCGACAGGACCACCGGCGCCGCCCTCACCCTGTTCTACACCGTTTTCAAAGACGAGCCGGTCATTTCCCGCTTCGCCGTTCTGAAAAACGCCTCGGACCGCCCCCTCGAGATCGAAAAGCTCGCCTCCGCTTCCGTCCAGCTCAACGCGATGGACTTTGATTTCATCCATCTCTACGGACGCTGGGGGGCCGAGCGGAATTACGTGCGCGCTCCTCTGACCCACGGACACCAGTCGATCAGCTCGACCCGGGGCTCCTCCTCCCATTACCACAACCCCTTCGCCGCCCTCGCGAAACACGGCGCGGACGAGGAATCCGGGGAGGTCTACGGGTTCAGCCTCATCTATTCCGGCAGCTTCGACATCACCGCGGACGTGGACTACTACGAGACCACCCGCGTCAACATGGGCATCAACCCCGACGGCTTCCTCTGGCACCTCGAGCCCGGCGAGGTCTTCGAGACCCCCGAGGCTGTGCTGGTCTACTCCGCGGAAGGACTCGGCGGCATGTCCCGCGCCTTCCACCGCCTGTGGCTGAACCGCCTGATCCGCGGGAAATACCGGACGGAGAAACGCCCCCTGCTCATCAATTCCTGGGAGGCCGCCTTCTTCGATTTCGACGCCGACAAACTCGTCTCCTTCGCGGAGCGGGCAAAGGAGATCGGCATCGATATGCTCGTCATGGACGACGGATGGTTCGGCCGCCGCAACGACGACAGAAGCTCCCTCGGCGACTGGTGGGTCAACGAGGACAAGCTGGAAGGGGGGCTTGGCTCCCTCATCGAGCGGGTCAACGCCCTCGGCCTCAAATTCGGCATCTGGTACGAGCCCGAAATGATCTCCCCGGACTCCGACCTCTTCCGCGCCCATCCCGACTGGTGCCTCCACGTCCCGAACCGCCCGAATTCCATTGCCCGCCATCAGTACGTCATCGACATGTCGCGCAAAGACGTGCGGGACAATCTCTGGGAGCAGATCAACGCCGTCCTCTCGAAATATAAGATCGACTATGTCAAGTGGGACTTCAACCGCAACCTCACCGAAGCCGGATCCGCCCTGCTTTCCGCGCCCCGGGGGGAGGAGATCTTCCACCGCTTCGTCCTCGGCACCTACGAGCTTATGGGACGCCTCGTCGATACCTACCCGGATCTTCTGCTCGAAAACTGCTCGGGCGGCGGCGGACGCTTCGATCCCGGGATGCTCTATTTCAGCCCGCAGATCTGGTGCTCCGACAACACCGACCCGGTGGAACGGCTGGCGATCCAGTTCGGCACCTCCCTCTGCTATCCCGCCTCGTCGATGGGCGCCCACGTGTCCATGAGCCGCCGCGCCGGATTCGAGACCAAGGGCAACGTCGCCATGTGGGGCACCTTCGGCTACGAGCTCGACCCCAACCGCCTCGGCGAAAAGGACCTCGAGATCGTCAAGAAGCAGACCGCGGACTACCACAGGTACTACGAGCTGATCCATTACGGCGATCTCTACCGGATCACGGATCCCTGGGACAACGCCTACCGTTGCGCGTGGATGTTCGTCTCCCCCGACAAGGCGGAGGCCCTGTACACCCAGGTCAACATGCGGTATTACCACTGCCCCTTCCTCCTTGTCCGGTTCCGGGGCCTCGATCCCGCGAAGAACTATACCCTCGAGGGAACGGGAAAGACCTACTCCGGCGCCTTCCTCATGAACGCCGGTCTGAACCTCTCGGAATGCCCCCGCGGCGACGGCTCCAGCTTCACCCTGCATTTTGTCAGGGAATGAGGGGGACCTCACCGCATATCCCCGCGAACGGAAAAGAACGGAAACACGATCAAAACAGAGAATTGTCTGGAAGGAAACACGATCATGCTGATTGACCACAGAAACGTCACGATTACAGGCGGATACTGGAAAAAGAAAATGGACCTCAACCGCAAGGTCACGATGAACGCCGTCTACGACCGCTTCCACGAATCCGGACGGATCGACGCCTTCCGGTGCGACTGGAAAGAGGGAATGCCCAACCGGCCCCATATCTTCTGGGACTCCGACGTCGCCAAGTGGATGGAAGGAGCGGCCTATATCCTCGAGACCGACAAGAACCCCCTGCTCGAGGAGAAGGTCGAACAGCTTATCGACTGGATCGAGGCAGGCCAGCACGAGGACGGATATTTCAATATCTACTACACCGTCGTGGAGCCGGACAAGCGCTGGACCGACCGCAACTGCCACGAGCTCTACTGCGCCGGTCATCTGATGGAGGCCGCCTGCGCCTATTACAACGCCACGGGCCGGGACCGCTTCCTCCGGTGCATGGAGAAGTACGCCGACTACATCGCGAAGGTCTTCATGGAGGAGCACTCCGCCGCCTTCAAGACCCCCGGCCATGAGGAGATCGAGCTTGCCCTCTACAAGATGTACAAGACCACGGGCAGGCAGAAGTATTTCGACCTCATGCGCTATTTCCTCGAAACCCGCGGCCAGCCGGACAACGGCGAGGCGCAGATCTTCAACGCCGCCCGGTACGCCCAGTCCCACGCCCCGATCCGCGCCCAGCACGAGGCGTTCGGCCATTCCGTCCGGGCGATGTACCTCTACTCCGGCATGGCGGATCTCGCGAACGAAACCGGGGACGCGGAACTCCTCGACGCCTGCCGGGACCTCTTCCGCGACACCGTCAACCGCAAGATGTACGTCACGGGCGGCATCGGGTCCACGAGCATCGGTGAAGCCTTCACCGTCCCCTACGATCTTCCGAACTCCAAGGCCTACACCGAGACCTGCGCCTCCGTCGGACTCATGTTCTTCGCCAACCGCATGTTCCGGGCGGATCCCGTGAAATCCTCGGCCTACGCGGACGTCGTGGAGCTCGAGATGTACAACGGCGCGCTCTCCGGACTCTCCCTCGACGGCGAGAAGTTCTTCTACGAGAATCCCCTCGAGATCTGTCTCCGGGAGCGGAACCGCATCACCGCCACCAACGACCGGGAGCACTTCCCCATCACCGAGCGGGTGCGGATCTTCGGATGCTCCTGCTGCCCGCCCAACCTCAACCGGCTCCTGCCCGCCCTCGGGGACTACTTCTACGGCTACGACGAGGAGAAGGGCGAGGTCTATATCAACCAGTTCGGCGACAGCGAATTCGCCTGCGGAGACGCGAAGGTCACCGTGCGGACGGACTACCCCATGTCCGGCTCTGTCTCGGTCACGTCGAACGTCCCCGTGCAGATCCGCGTCCCCGGATGGTGCTACGGGAGCTTCCGGGCCGACGCCTCCCACGTCACGGCAAACGGTTACGCCCGCTTCGAGGCCGGGAGCTTCACCATCACCTTCGAGATGAAGCCCATGCTCGTGGCGGCCAACGTCAACGTCACGAACGACCTCGGAAAAGCCGCCCTCAGACGCGGTCCCGTGATCTACTGCGCCGAGGGCGTGGACAACGGCGGCGACGTGCATTCCCTCTTCTTCGATCGGACAACGGTGCGCAGCGCGGCGGTCGAATACTCCGACTTCTTCGCGGCGCCGGTCATCACCCTGCCGGGATTCCGCATCAAAAACACCGGCGACAGTCTGTACGCTCCTCTGGACGAGACCTACGAATTCGTGAAGATCCGCATGATCCCGTATGCCGCCTTCGCAAACCGCGGCGAGACGGACATGCTGGTCTGGATCAATGTCCGATAACGGGTCCGCAAAGGACGGCGGGAGATCCCCGCAGAAAGGATGAATCCGATGGCAGCGTTATTTGAACGGTACGCCGCGCTGAAAAAGCAGGTCGGCGGCAACCGCGAGCAGTTCGGCTACGAGGAGACCTTCGGGATGCCCCGGGAGGAACAGTGGCACGTCACGCCCCCCGCCCGGTATCTTGTCCGCATCCTCTCGGAGATCGAGTTTTCGATCCGTCTCTCGAAGTCCCTCGGGGGAAAGTACGACGGGGAGATCGACGGCGCCCTTTCCCTCCTCGAAAAAGCGATGGAGGAGGAAGGCGCGGTCACGAAATCCGCGGCGGCGGAGGCGGAAGGGATGCTCATGCCCCTTGCCGCAGACGCGAAATCCTATAAGCTGATCCTCGCGGGTCACGCGCATATCGACATGAACTGGATGTGGTCCTGGCCGGAGACCGTCGCCTCCACCATCGCCACCTTCACCACCATGCTTGGCCTCATGGACGAGTACCCCGAGTTCTGTTTCAGCCAGTCCCAGACTTCGGTCTACCAGATCGTCGACGAGTACGCCCCCCATCTGCACGACCGGATCCGGCAGAGGATCGGAGAGGGCCGCTGGGAGATCACCTCCTCCGCCTGGGTGGAGACCGACAAGAACATGCCGAACACCGAGTCCCTCCTGCGCCATATCGCCTGTTCCCGTAAATATTTGGCGGAGAAATGGGACATCGACCCGGATTCCCTCGAGATCGACTTCTCCCCCGACACCTTCGGCCATTCCGCGAACCTCCCCGAGATCGACGGATTCGGCGGCGTGAAGTACTACTACCACTGCCGCGGCCTGAACGGGAACGACGCGCTCTACCGCTGGCGGGCTCCCTCCGGGAAAGAGATGATCGTCTACCGCGAACAGTACTGGTACAATTCCGGCATCACCCCGAAACCGGCCATGGGCCTGATCGACGTCTCCGCCCGTTCGGGAGGGCTGAAAACCGGCCTCGTCGTCTACGGCGTCGGGGACCACGGCGGCGGACCGACCCGGCGCGATATCGAACGGGGGATCGAAATGATGGGCTGGCCCGTCTTCCCGACCGTGAAATTCGGCACCTTCGGGGAGTTCTTCCACGAGGCCGAGAGCGTCCGGGACAAACTGCCCCTCGTCGACCATGAGCTGAACTTCATCTTCAAGGGCTGCTACACCACCCAGAGCCGGATCAAGCTCGGGAACCGCCGGTGCGAAAACGCCCTCTCCGAAGCCGAAACCGCCGGCGCGCTGGCAAAGATCGGAGCGGGAGCCGAACCCCGTCCCGACGCCCTCGAAAAAGCGTGGCAGAAGGTCCTGTTCACCCATTTCCACGACATTCTGACCGGATCCTGCGTACAGGATTCACGCGAACACGCGATGGGGCTCTATCAGGACGCGCTGGCCGTCGCCAATTCCGAAACCTCCCTCTTCCTCGGCAAGCTCTCCGCGGCCGTCGACACCTCGGGGATCAAGGTCCTCCCGGATCCCGCCTCCCAGAGCGAAGGAGCGGGCGCGGGCTACAACATCCAGTATTTCAGCGGCCGGGCAGTGGAAGAGCGGGGCGGCGGTCTCACCCGGATCTGGAACGTCTTCAACACGACCAACGCCGACCGGGACGAGCCCGTGGAGATCACCGTCTGGGACTGGACGGGCGACATGCGGCACATCAAAGTCACCGACGCCGCCGGGAACCCCCTCGAGACCCAGAAGCTCGACGGCTCCCTCCAGCAGTACTGGGACCACAAGTATTTCCGCTTCCTCGTGCAGCTGAAAGTCCCCGCGCTTTCCTACGCCACCGTGGTGCTGACCGAAGACGCGGCGGGGGATTATCCGGTCTACTTCCAGCCCACCTTCCGCACCTCCGCCGACGAGCGGAACACCGTGCTCGACAACGGACTTGTCCGCGCGGAATTCGACCGCTCCACCGGCGAGCTGATTTCCTTCACCGATCTGGAGACCGGGGTCGAACTGCTGGCGGAGGGCAGGCGCGCGGGGCTCGAGATCGTCGACACCGACCGCCACAACTCCAACGCGTGGAACATCGGGACCTATCTCGAGAAATTCCCGCTCTCCGGCGTCATCTCGGTCCGGGGGACTGCCGGGGGACCCCTGCGCCGCGGATTCGCCGTCGAAGCGAAAATGCGCGCTTCCACCTTCCGCGTCGAATATTCCCTCGACAAAGGGGCGAAGACTCTGAGAGTCGGGATCCGTGCGGACTGGTCCGAAACCGGCGGCGACCGGGTCCCGGTGCTGGCCTACGAATTCCCGACCTCCGCTGAGACGGACCGCTTCGCCTACAACGTCCCGGGCGGCGTCCAGATCCGGAGCGCGGCGGACGGCGACAGGCCCGGGCTGAGCTACGCGGCGGCGGAAGCGGAGATCGCGGGCGGCAGGATCGGCATCGTCACGGATTCGAAGTACGGCTTCCGCGGTACGGTCGAAAACGGACGGGCGTCTTTGATTTCCACCCTCATCAACTCCGCGACGAGCCCGGATCCCTACCCGGAGCGCGGCATCCATGAGATCACCCTGCATATCGGGATCCTGCCCGCCTGCCCGGTGAAGCGGGAATACGCGGCCGCGGCGATGAACCGTCCCATGACCGCCGTCTCGACCGGATCCCACAAGGGAACGCTCCCGCCGGACGGGACTCTCGTGAAAGCCTCCTCTTCGACGGGCGTGCTCTCCGCGCTCTGTGCCGAGGGGAACACCCTCACAGCCCGGTTCTATTCGGTCTCGGGCGAGGAGGGGACCATGACCCTCGACGCGGGACTTCCCGTAAAGCGCGCCGCGAGGACGGATCTGACGGGACGCGAAACCGGAGACTGCGCGGCGGACGGTACGGCTGTGACGGCTCCTCTCGCCCCCTACGCCGTCGGGCAGATCACCGTGGAGTTCTGAAGCGCCGCAAAAAGGATGGGGATTTTTGTGGATTTTTCACGGATTTCTGTTGACAAAACCGCCCCCTTTCCTATATAATAAGAAAAAATGCGGAGGAGGACTCCGCCCACATTCACAAAAAAGGCAGGTATCACTATGGTTTACATCGGCGTTGACCTCGGCGGGACCAATATCGCCATCGGTATTGTAAACGAGCAGTTCGAGATCATCAAGAAGGGGTCTACTCCCACTCTGCCCGAGCGGGGCGGGGACGCCATCATCGAGGATATGGCGGCGCTGTCGAAGAAGCTCCTCGCGGAATGCGGGCTCACGCTGGACGACGTGGCCTACGCCGGCGTCGCGACTCCCGGTACCGCCAACAGCGAGACCGGCGTCGTGGAGTACTCCAACAATATCCCCTTCCTCCATTTCCCCATGGCGGAAAAGCTGTCGAAGCTCCTGGACGGCAAGCCGGTGCACATCGAGAACGACGCCAACGCGGCTGCCAAAGCGGAAGCTGTCGCGGGTGTCGCGAAGGGCGTGCCCTATTCCGTCATGATCACCCTCGGCACGGGGCTGGGCGGCGGCATCATCATCGACAACAAGGTCTATTCCGGCTTCAATTTCGCGGGCGCGGAGCTCGGGCACACCGTCATCGAAAAGGGCGGGCGTCCCTGCACCTGCGGCAGAAAGGGATGCTGGGAGGCCTATTCCTCGGCGACGGGCCTTGTCAACATCACGAAGGACCGCATCCTCGACGCGAGAGCCGCGGGACGCAAGACCGTGATGGAGGACATGATCGGCGGCGACCTCTCGAAGGTCAGCGCGCGGACGGCCTTCAACGCCATGAAGCAGGGAGACGAGGTCGGAGCGGAAGTGGTGGACGAGTACATCACCTATCTGGCGGTGGGTGTGGCGAACATCATCAACATCTTCCAGCCGAACGTCCTCTCCATCGGCGGAGGGATCTGCAACGAGGGCGAAAACCTCACCAAACCCCTGCTCGAAAAGGTCTGGAAGGAGACCTACTCCCGCGAGGGCACGCCGAAGACCGACATCAGAATCGCCAAACTCGGCAACGACGCGGGCATCATCGGCGCGGCCGTGCTGGCGCAGTAATACAAATTCCAGTCTAAATCATGGATTTAGACTGTCCTGAAAGTCAATCTGACTTTCAGGATCACACAAAACCATTTTGCAATGGTTTCGTGTGGAATTAGTATAAGGACTTCCCCCGGACCGCGATCCCGGAAAAACAAAAAACCCGGACTTTCACGGTCCGGGATTTTTCAATCTCAGAGGATTCATTCCTCGTCTTCTTCGGGCTCTTCCTCGAATTCGTCCTTGCCGACGCCGCAGAGGGGGCATTCGAAATCGTCGGGGATATCTTCCCAGCGGGTGCCGGGATCGATGCCGTTGTCGGGATCCCCTTCCTTTTCATCGTAGACATAGCCGCAGATCGGGCAAACGTACTTCATCGCGCGGTTCCTTCTTTCTTTCCGTATTTCGGTGCTTCATTGTAACATAACCGAAGGGGCATTGCAATCGCCAAAACAACGAATTATTGAGATTCCCTTTGTCGGAACTGTACAAAATACACGACGCGATCCGACAATCAGAGGAGGCCCGAGAACTTGCCCTGCCACGAATCCCGTGCGAAGAGCTCCTTGTCGATCTCGTTCGCGACTTCGGTCTTCCGGGCGGCCCAGACGGGAGCGGCGAGATCCTCACCGGGGGCGTCCGCGCTCACCCTGCCCATCACCGCGTCGGGAGGCAGGACTTCCAGCTGGTCGCAGACGATCTTCACATAGTCTTCTCTGTCCATCGGGACGTAGGCCCCGGACTTCCAGAGATCCTCGATCCCGGTGCCGCGCAGGACTTCGAGAAGGTGGATCTTCACCATGTCCGGGCGGAGGGCTGCCGTGTCCCGGGCGGTTTTCAGCATCGCGGCGGCGTCCTCTCCGGGCAGGCCGTCGATGATGTGGATCCCGAGCATGAACCGCTTCATGGGCAGTCCGTTCGCCTCTCCCTTCGCGCTCTCGCAGCGGAATTCCGCGTTGACGGAATCGGCGGCCTTTTTCAGCCGTTTGTAGCCCGCGACGAATTCGGAAAAGCTGTGGCAGCGGTTGACGCGGTCGGCCGTGTCGTCGCTGGAGGTCTGGAGCCCGAGCTCGACGATCAGGGGGATCTTCCGGGCCAGCCGCGCGAGGGAACCGGTCATTTCCTCGCTCACGCAGTCCGGGCGGGTGGCGACCGCGATCATCACGGCGTCCTTCCATCCGGCGGCCTTGTTGAAGGCGCAGCTCAGAGCGGCCGGATCCCCGTGGGTGTTGGTGTGGGCCTGAAAATACGGGATGAACCCGATGGGATCCCATTTCGCCCGGGCCGCCGCCTTGCCGTTCTCATACTGCTCCTCGAGGGTCAGACCCTTCGCGGACGCGCTGCCGTTCTTGCAGAAGAGACAGCCGCCGATCCCGCGGGTCCCGTCGATGTTGGGACAGGTGCAGCCCTGATCCAGCGCGGCGCGGGCGATTTTTCCGCCGAACCGTGCTTTCAGGTACCAGTCGCAGGTCATGTATCGTTTGTTGGAATCCGAATAGGGATAAGGGTTTCGCTCCGGCTGTGTCACGTCTGCCTCCGTCGTCCATGTGTCCGCTTCGATGCGGGATTTGCAGGGATTTCCCCGAAGGTCTATATTCTAGCATTCAATATGGGATAAAATGAGAATAAAATGCAAACAATTTTGAAACACGGCGTTCCCCCTTGCTTTTTTGAGCCCGATCCGCTATAATAACAAATTAAGAGATCAAAAAATGAATTTTCGAGGCCGGAATTCTTCATTTTTTTCGTAAAACCCGCGTTCATGCGCCTGTTTTTGAAAGATTTCGGGTTTGAAAATTCATCCTGGGATCCGCGGCCGATCCGCTGTCGCCTTCCCGAAAGGAGCCGCGTATGCTGACGATAGGCGCGATCGTCTGGGGCGTCACCGATCTGGACCGGTCGATCCGCTTCTGGACCGCCGCCCTCGATTACGAGGTCAGATGGAAGGACTCCGATTTCGCCGCCCTCGGACCGAAGGACGGGAAGGAGGGCGTTCAGCTCTCTTTGAGCATCGTGACCTCGCCCCATGCCCGCCGCCATCACATGGACCTCTTCTGCGAGGACCGGGAGGGGGAGGCCGAGCGTCTCATCTCTCTCGGAGCGCGCCGCAAGGAATGGCGGTATCCCCCGGACGCCGACTACATCGTGCTCCTCGACCCCGACGGAAATCCCTTCTGCGTCTGCTCCTGATTTCACAAATCTGATTTTCCACACCCCCGGAGGTGAACCGATATGCCAGTCGAAAAGAAACCGACCGCCCCATCGAAGCCGTTCAGCGAAATGAATCCCGACGAGCTCCTCGCCGTCTGCGCCGCGGAACAGGAAAAGCTCGACCGCTGGTCCGACGAGAACCTCACTCTGGACCTCACCCGCGGCAAGCCGAATCAGGCTCAGCTCGACCTGTCCTCCGGCATGCTCTCCATCGTCTCCGACCGGGGCGACTGCTTCAGCGAAAGCGGCGTGGACTGCCGGAACTACGGGATCCTCGACGGCCTGCCGGAGACCAAGCGCCTCTTCGCGGATCTGCTGGGCTTGCCCGCCTCCCGGATTTTGGTGCTCGGCAACTCCTCCCTGAACGTCATCTACGACACCCTTGTCCGCGCGATGCTCTTCGGCGTGGCGGGCGGTCACGAGCCCTGGTGCCGTCAGGGTCGCATCAAGTTTATCTGTCCATCCCCCGGATACGACCGGCATTTCACCATGTGCCGCACCCTCGGCATCGAAATGGTCCCCGTCCGCATGAATCAGGACGGCCCGGACATGGACGCCGTGTACGACCTCGCCTGCTCCGACCCCTCCGTCAAGGGGATCTGGTGCGTGCCGAAGTTCTCCAATCCCGAGGGCATCACCTATTCCGACGCCGTCGTGGAAGCCTTCGCCGCCATGCACCCCGCCGCTCCGGACTTCCGCATCTTCTGGGACAACGCCTATTCCGTCCACGAACTCTACGACGAGGAAGTGAAGCTCGCCAACATCTTCGACTACGCGAAGGAATACGGCACCGAGGACAATATCTTCTATTTCGCCTCCACCTCGAAGATCACCTTCCCGGGTTCCGGCCTCGCCGTGATGGCCGCCTCCGAGCACAACCTCGAACAGATCCGCCCGATCATCGCCACCCAGACCATCGGCTACGACAAGATCAACCAGATGCGCCACGTCAAGTTCTTCGGATCCGCCGCCGGCATCCGGGAACACATGCGCAAGCAGGCCGCGATCATCCGCCCGAAGTTCGAGATGGTGGAGGAGATCTTCCATCAGTATCTCGACGGCGCCGGGATCGCCCACTGGACGGAACCCCGGGGCGGGTACTTCATCAGCCTCTACGTGCAGGAGGGATGCGCGAGACGGGTGTATCAGCTTGCCCGCTCGGTGGGCGTGACCCTGACGACCGCGGGTTCCACCTATCCCTACGGCCGCGACGCGAAGGACAGCAATCTCCGCATCGCCCCGACCTATCCCGAGCCGGACGAACTGAAGCTCGCGATCAAGATCCTCTGCTCCTGCATCAAGCTGGCCTGCGCCGAGAGACTTCTGAAGGTCTGACGGACATTTTCCGCGCCCCTCCTTCTTTTCGGGGAAGAGAGGGGCCGTTTTTTCATCCCCGCCACTTGACAGGACGCCGGAATCCCTGTATAATCATGCAAAAAGAACGAATCTGCCGAAGGAGCCCGCCGCCATGCGCATCGCCGTCAAAATCGGGACCTCCACGCTGACCCACGCCACGGGACGGCTCAACATCCGCCGGGTGGAGAGCCTC
>JAEEGL013139810.1_pt1 | contig 13730 bp, 14 predicted proteins | sample 9134231 | NCBI WGS metagenome assembly JAEEGL01 (sample SAMN16246548, study PRJNA631951) | gut metagenome | biome: gut microbiome; feature: rumen; material: fiber-attached | host: Bos | place: Iran: Karaj | collected 2018-10 | reverse complement strand
CGAGGTCGACGTTGTTGCCTTCCTGGAGGGCCTCGCTGGCGCACTGGGTCAGGTCGACGATGATGCCGTAGATGGCGCCCTTGGAGAAGGGTGAGCCGTGTTCCACGATGTGGTCGGCCAGCTCCTCGAGCATGATGGTCTTCTGGTGCTGCATCGAGGCGTAGGCCTTAGGCTCTTCCTCGGCGTTCATGGGGTTGGGTCGCAGGGCGACGCTGTACTTGATGGATTCTCGCATAATAGTAATAGATTTAAGGTTAAACAAAAGGTAAACTATCGTCTCCGATCAGGTCTTCACGAGCCTCCGCATTGCGCACTACATCGGCCTTTTGTTCTTCTCTTTGACGATGCAAAGGTAGTGAAAATCTTTGGATTATGCAAATAATTCAGAAAGTTTTTATACGAAAAAACACGGGAAGCGCGTTGCCTCCCGTGTGGTGTGATGATAGTCTGTGATGCGATTTATCTTGCCACCTTCACGCTCCTGTCTCCCACCTTCACGATGACCACCTTGTCGTTGAGTGTGGTCTGCACCTTCGTGATTCCCTCCGTGACCTTGGTAGAGCCTAGCAGGCGACCGCTGAGGTCATAGATGCTGATGGGAGTGCCTGGGTCGGCATTCTTAACCACAATCTCATCATTGATGAGTACTACACGCATATCAGATTCGTCAGTAAAAGCTTTCACATTGGTAGCAATCTGTTCGTAGGTCACGATGAGTTCCGTGCTTGCACTCATAGCAGGCGTGGTGAACTCACCGTCTTTCGTCAACCAGCTTGTCACATCAGCCCCTTTGAATGAGACGGAATGGATCCGCCAACCATCAGAGGGCTCAAAACGGAATGTATAGCTTTTTCCAGCCTCGCATTTCAACTGGCTTTTTCCTTGTTCGGCATCCATGATGGTCATCCATAATGGTTCCCCATCTTCCATCTCAACAATGTTGATGAAACAATTGCTCCATCCTCTTTCTGAATAATACTGTCGTGTGCTAGCAGGGATATACAATGTTCCTCTAGTCTTAAAAAAATCAGGGAAAACATTTGCGTTTACAATAGGAGGTCTAACCATATTTGACGTTACGGAGGTTAAGCCGCTGCAGCCAGTGAACGCATAGTCCTCAACAATCCTTACACTATTGGGAATGGTGATGGAGGCAAGGCGGCTACAGTAAGAGAACGCAAAACTCCCAATGAGTGCCACGCTATTAGGGATGGTGATGGAGGTGAGGCCGAAGCAGCCTGAGAACGCATAACCTCCGATATTTGTCACGCTGTTGGGGATAATTAAATTCTTTATTTCTTCTCCATTCAAATATAAGTGATGAGCATAATAGAGAGGATTTGATTCGATGCCTCTAAAACTTATGCTACACCATGCGACTAAGTCCGAGATATGAACAGAGGTCAGGGCACTGCAGCGAGAGAACGCATAATCAAGAATACTTATCACGCTATTGGGAATGGTGACGGAGGTCAGGCCACTGCAGCCGTAGAACGCATAACCTCCGATACTCGTCACGCTGTTAGGGATGGTGATGGAGGTTAAGCCGCTGCAGCCATCGAACGCACTTCTTTCGATGGCCGTCACGCTATTGGGGATGGTGATGGAGGACAGGCCGGAACAGCCATAGAACGCTCTTTTTCCAATGCAAGTCACGCTATTGGGGATGGTGATGGAAGTCAGACTAGAGCAGCCAGAGAACGCACTATTTGCTATTCCTATTGTTCCATCACTTATGATAAGATTAGTATTTGCAGGCATCGTCCCTTTATAACGATATGCAACAAAACCAGCATAGACAAGGCCGTCAGGTTGATTGTTATACCAACCAGTATCATTGAACGCATAATCTCCAATGGTCGTCACGCTGTTGGGAATAGTAATGGAGGTCAAGCCGGAACAGTAACGGAACGCATAATCTCCAATGGTCGTCACGCTGTTAGGGATGGTGATGGAGGTAATCTCACTACACTCATAAAAAGCATACCCTCCAATGCTCTTAACACCTTCCTCTATGATAATAGTTTGAATGGCTGAATGATATGATTCGTACCAAGGAGCAGGATTATTAGATTCATAATAAGATAAATAATCCCACATCATTCCAGTACCAGAAATAGTAAGTGTTCCAGTGGCTTCTTCGTATGTCCAAGTTAGGTTTGAACCACACGTGCCGCTCTCATCTGCCCATGCCACCATTGGCAGCAAGGCCAATAGGAATAATACGATTTGCTTTTTCATGATTCTGCCATTTATATTTTTGTTATTTCGTTGCAAAGATACGGATTATATTCAAAGTGGTGCGCTTTGAGGCGGAAAAAGTAGTGAAATACAGGAATTATAGGGCAGTCAATATGACAGGGCTGACATATTCATGTCAGGACAGGGGATTTGGCACGGTTCTTGCTGTCGTAAAATTGAATATATTTAAAAATTTTTTACCTTATGTAATTCTAATATGGCGAAATTCGCACAATACTATTTAGAGTATCTCAAAGACAACCTATTCTCTGAAAAAGAATGGGATGAGAGACAAAAGCATTTTGGTGCTTATTTTGAGTCAAACGATAGCATTGACTTTTCTATAGGCGAAGGTGAGGAACGAAAGACATACAAACATGAAGTGTACCACCTGTCCGCGAACAAAGACATCATCGTGATGCGTATAGCCAATGTTAAAAAGAAAGAGGTTATACAAGACTTTAAATTAGTTCCGGTCAGGCACGAACCGCCTTGCTTTGTCATTATCGATAACAGGGACAGGTGTAGGCGATTTGCCATTCAAAAGAATAAAGACTCATTCAATACGACTGATTCCTTGAAGAAAATCGTTCAGGAAGTGCTTAACAGGAGGATGCAAGCAGACCACTGTATGGGAATAAAGCTACATCCTCAATTTTACCCACGTGACTTTTACAAAGCATGGCGACTTCGTCAGTATAACACTTCTTGCATTCGGTTTAATATCAGCGAGGGAAAAATGCCCGAACAATTTGAAGGTGAAGACTTGGATGACCAATCAATCATGGATTTTGCCATCAGATTGAACGAGGAAGAAAGCAGAAAGAAATATCGTTCAGTTCTGGAATTGAATCCACCCTCAGACATGCCATTCCTTGCCGTTGACGAATCAAGCATTTTCATACGTAATCTGGTCAAGTTCCATGCCAACACGGGTGCCAGTATCGAGATAGTTACTATCGATGGTTCGCGTTTCACCTGTTATATTGACGATGACGAAGAGAGTGATAGTATTGTAACCAACGAAATAGACAACGAGCATCTAGATGTCCTGTTTTTGGATAAGGATGAAAAAGAGGATGAAGAGGTCAGAAAAAGAATAACCGCTGCTGAAAAGCGATTGGTTGAATTTGTCAATAAGATGAAGGTAGAAGCAGACGAAGCAGACGGAAAGGAGAACGTGGCATGATCGTATCATTTGAAAATCCCGAGGAACAGAGGAAAACGCGCATAAAGCTCTACAAGGATGACGTGTTCTTGATTGCCCAAGAAGCGATTAATAAGCTGAAAACATCTATCCCTCTAGTAGATCTTTTCGCATCTGCAGACCAGTTTACGAACTTCCTATTGGAGAATGATTTGTCAGAGCGAGATGCCATACAATACGAAATTGACGATTTGAGAGAAGAACTATCTGATGAGCAGACATTCTACGTTCTTCTTGCTCTGTCTTTCGTCAAATTGTGTGCGCTTCATAAGGTAAAACCAAACGCCGAGAATATTGCTCGTACTTTGGTGGGATTCTGCCAGGAGTATGACGGATTTTCCGATTTACTTATGCAACTTTCCAAGAAAGAAAAGGCACGGTGGTTTGACAACAAACGTTCCAACCTGCTGACTTACGAACTGAGATGCGTCGAAAAAGAAACCTCTATAACAGATGGCTTGATGATAGTCTCTTCCATCGTTGACGCAGCTATCGGCCTATCTGTCGAAGGCATGCAACATGTGGAAAATGTGTTGTCCGAGGTAAATGATAAATATGGGCATACCTTTCAAAAGGAATTGGACTGCTTGCGTGAAGCGAGGAAAAAGAAGTCCGTTTCCAAAATCGAAATTGGAAAAGTGAACGATATTCATGATAATCCTAATGTAAACATTGGAACTAAGTAATATGGCCGACCTGAAAATAGACTTCAGTAATTGCGATGTTAGCATCGAAAAAATGTTTGATATTCACGATAATCAGAATGTCAATGTTTATAATAGTATTCCCAAAAGTAAGTCCAGATCCCAACGGAATAGTATAACTGAAAGGAAATCCAGCGCCAAGCCCCTGACGCTGAAATACTACAGGCATGGGGATAATGGTGTTCTGATGAAACAGCGCAAGAGGGTGGATATAGTCTTCCGCTTGTGGAACAAATGGGGCTGGATTGACGACACGACCTCCCCTGACGATTTCGATGACTTCTTCGAGGGCGAGCCCCGCCATTGCAACATCACGTGGAAGGCCAACGCCACCATCCTGACCATCCTCCTGCAGGAGCTGCTGCAGCAGTCCTACGTCGAGAAACAGCGCGGCTGTTCGGCGAAGTCGTTGGTAGTGAAGCAATTCAGAAAGACGGCTAATTCCGACCGCACCCGCCTTGACGAGGACGCCGAGGAGAAGACACGCCTCACACTCCTCGTGCTCGACATCCGTAATCCGCTGCCAGAACGTCGCGGAAGCCGCGGCGAGGAGGACGTGGACGAGTCTGAGGCTGCGCTAAAGGAGGTCTACACCGATCAGTTGCGGGCGACGAAGGGGTTGTAAATTTACATTTGAGAGTACTGTTTAGTGTAACCTTTATACATTTTTCCTAACTTTCCGCTGCAAAACAGCAATTCAATCGCAAACAAAGAACGTTTTACCGATTTTCTACAACTTTCAACCCCAGCAATTCTCTATTTATTCAATTGAGTGAAAACTTATTCAATTCTCATATCATGCATCAACTCCTTTACTTCCTTATTTACATGGTCTAAGTAGCCATATTAAATTAATCATCTAAATCGCAAAATAAGTTAAAGAACTGTTCAAGAGCCATTTCGTAATCAGAAGGTAGAGACCATGCTGGTGTGTTATTAAAACGATAATCATTAAACAGCCAACCAAAAAAATTATTTACGTCGTCATCATATGCTAATGATTTTACATAATCTCTTATTGACGGATAAGTATAATACCAGCCGTTACTCCTCCATTGTTCCTCTAATTGAGACTTTTTCATCCCAAAGTCAGGAATGAGACGAAATAATTCATTGGTTTCTGCATTATCTTCGTTATCGTCTTTCATCACATACACCCAAACTTGTTTTTCATCTTTGGCTGGATAGTAAATTTCAGATAAGTCTACATATAAATCAGCATCATCAAGTACAAAATCATTTGGGTCAGGTCTAAATGGCCTATGATTGTTACTAATTCTACACATAGTATTCCAACATTCATCATGCGGCATTATGAAATATTCTTTTTTACCTTTGGGATTTGTTGCTTCCCATAAATTTCCAAGTATTCCATCAACATGAAAAGCTAAACCTGCAGGATGAACATCTGTATAGTAAGAAGCAAGTTTTCTATTTTTGCTACACATATTCTTAAAACTATTAAAAAGCCCCATAATGATTGTATTATTAATGTTCTTATATATATCGTTGTTTAATCACTATTCCGTCGCTCTTACCATAGTGTAGGCATACTTGTGAATAAGCCTAGGAGCAGGAAGAAGCAAGCAAGAAGGAACCTAGAAGCTGGCTGGAGTATGCCTACTGCCGGCCTGCACTCTGTTAGATGAGAATCGATTGACATGAACAGCTTTATCAACTTGCTGTATTTATTGTATAACGCTTTTGGTGTAAATGGCCTTATAGTTACATTTGTTATCTCTTATTCTATTGTTTATCAAAAACTAAATTGGATTCAAGACTGTCCCTTGATCCCTATTAAACACCAATACTGGTTTGAATATTTCTAAACATGCCAAAAATAGAACTTTCTCTATATCTCCATTTTGTTCCAATGGGAACATGGAGAATACATGATTCAAAAATATCTTTTGTAAACACATACATACCTAATGTCTCTTTATACAATTTCTCATAATTATCATCTTCAGAATAATGCCAACAGATGATTTTATCTGGGTGTCGATTATTCAACTCAATTTTTTGCAAAGAGGTACAATGGCTTAACATAAACTGACCTATTTCAGTTACAGATTTCGGAATACTAATGGATTTAAGGGATGTACAAAAAGAGAATGAGATTCTCGAAATTTTCTCTACAGAATTAGGAATTATAATAGACTGGAGAGAGGAGCAACCAAAGAAAGCACTTCTACCTAATTCTTTTACAGTGTTCGGGATGTTTATGTATTCAAGATACTTACAACAATCAAAAGCCCAATCTCCAATTTGCATAACTGATTTTGGGATAGAATATCCCCCTTTTTTTCCTCTAGGATATCGAATAAGTTTAATTCCAGACTTGTCAAATAAAACTCCATCAATTGACGAGTATTCTTTGTTGTCTTTTGAAACATTGATGACACTAAGAGATTCACATTGAGAAAGAGAACATCTGATTTCTGTTACGGTACTCGGGATATCAATACTTTTCAATAAAGAACATCCATTAAATGCTTCTCTTTCGATGACGATTACACCTTCAGGAATAATGATTTCACCTGAATAATTTTTATCACATCCAATAACGGTTGTCCCATTTTCTATAACAAGAACATTATCCATATTATTTTGTTTAACATAAAGAACAATTAATTGAGCTCGTTAATAGTGGCGTAGTCACGGATATTGCCCTTGAGGTCAGGATTGGCCTCGCGCCATTGCTTGGCCGTCATGCCGAACATGGCCACATTGAGCACATCGGCTTCCTCCGCATACTTCATCGCTTCTTGCTCGCGAGTTACTTCTGAAGTACCAAGAAACTCAATGGTGTAGCGGGTACGTATCCAGTTCTTGATGACGTCGGCGGCACGGCTCTCGTCTTGCTTTCCATTGGCCATATCCGTTACGGAGATATAATCCTTATCATTGTGTGATAGGACTGTAATCTCTGTATTCTGCACTATTATCTTTGCCATATACTTGGATTTTGCAATTCATTTCGCAAAAATACTCAAAAATCCGTTATTATCGTTCTCTGACAGCAAAAATCTTCTAAGAAGATGGGGATTTAACCGTTTTTACGTAAAAAGAGGGAGAAAAGAATCTTGGGGACTGGACAAATGATACGTTGAATTAAATAACCTGCCTCTGATATACACGAGAATGTCTCCGCAGCACACGACACTCGCCTCCATGTAAGCGATTCCCCACGAAATCGCTTACGTGTGGCTTCCGGCTGCAAAGCGTAGATTCCTTGTGTCGTTAAGGTATTTGCAGATTTCCTCAGCCATTGCGTTGAGAGTCACACATTCAGAACGACTGATGTGACGTTTCCCCTCATCGTAAGGCCAAGGGCTGAGTATGAGCAAACGACCGGCAGCACACGCTTCGAATAGGGTGTCTGCGGGTTTGTAGTAATCACGGAAGCCATTGTCCGAGAGGAGGATGAGAGGATGTTGTTCCTGCATCAGGAACTGCATCACCTGCTTCTCCTGTGGGGAGATGAAAGGCGACACCATCACCACCCCCTTGCGAGCCATCAGCACCCGACTGTTCATGTAGTTGCGCAGCGGCATGGTGTTGCCGTTATCTGCAGCCTTTACCATCGTGCTTCGCACATGAACCGTGGCGAACTCTTTCTCCATCAGAATGGCCACATTCACCACGCCGTCATATTTCCGCCCCGCAATTACGATATCCCTCTGCACGCGGAAATAGCCGGGCTTCAGGCGCTTGGTTGCCAACCGTTCAGGGTTCATCCTTACATACCGAATCATCGTCTGCAACTGTCCACGACGTGACAGAGGGCGAATGAATGGGCGCTCGGTAAAAACAGGAAAGGAATAGACCCCTCCGTTCGTTATCGCCGAATTTAATTCGGCAGTAACAGCCAAAGTATAAGCCCTGCCATGTTTCTTTACCCCCTGCCAATATCCGCGAATGACGCTGCGGATGCTAGTTTCCATAACCTGCGTCACATGGATAACAGCATGCTGGTGGTCGGGCATAAGACAGAATTGGAGAATGCGGATAGCCGGATAGTGCCTGCACATCACATATAGCTCATCAACAACAGCATTGCCCAGGAGCGTCCGCTCTATCCGCGCGTTTGATGGGTTATCATCCGGCATCACCTATTTTCCGAGCAACGGCTCACGCGAAGGTACCGTCAGCGTGATATGATACACCCCGACACCCCTCCATGCCGTGCCCGGCTCCTGCCATTGCCATTTTCCAAGCTCTGCCATATCTTTTGTTGCAGGATTTAGCTAGATGATACGGCAAAGGTACGATTCTTTTTTCAATTATCGTTCAACGGGAGTGGAAAAACTCATTTTTTATAACAATGTTTTGCAAAGCATGTAAGCGATTACGCCGTGATGTAAGCGATTTTGTAAGCGGCGGCAAATTATTTTCAACTTTTTTTGAGTCGGAACACTCTTGAAACACAGGGAGTTCCGACTTTCTTTTTGTCTTTTTCTAAGACATGTAAGCAATTCTTGCGAAAGTGCTTACGCCTGCGGGGGTGGTTTCCCCATTGCTGAGGGCGAAACAAACCGCCCGCAGCAAATATGAAAAAGAAAACTTTCTCTCGCGTAGGGTCTGAAGTACAGTACGGCCCACGCCTCGCAGGAGCAGTCCTGCACGACTATCTCGAGAACAGCGACGATGCTTTGGCAGTTGCATTTCGTAATCAATCAACCGCCGACGAAGAGAACGAGGCCGACCGCCTCTTCCGCGACTTCTTCCCCGACACGCATTTGTGCGTTGACCTCAAGCTCATCACGCGCAAGCCCGGGCGTATGCGTGTGGGCGCGTACATTAATTGTATGCTCAAGCGCGACGGCGAATACCACTTCGAAGCTGTGGAGACGGCCTCGGAGAAGAAGCAGGCTGCTGAGCGGCGCAACCCTATTGTGTACCGGGGCACGTGTATCAATTTGCATCGCAAGGCCGACGGCACAATCTACCCCACGTTCAACCGCCCGCAGTTCACCAGCGACTTCACCTTCGCGGACTTCTGCCGCGAGGCTGCTGAGGAACTGCTCGTGGTAGCTGGCCTCGTAGGTAAGTAACCGAACCTTCAGTCTCAAATCTCAGTCTCAGTTAGAAAAAAAGGTCATTTCCAACTCACAGACCTTATCTTATATATATATTATAACTAATTAATAATCAATAATATATAATATAATATAATGTATAAGGAGGAGTGTGCATGTGCCTTTTAAAACAACTGAGACTCTGAGACTGAGACTGAAAAAAAGTTAAATAACCAATTTGGATAATATTTAATTCTTTAAGAAGCAATGAGTTACAATGTATTTAGCAGCACCGCTCCGGCGATGCCCAAGCCTGGAAAAGGCACAGAAATATGCAAATTACTACTCTCGCAGGCGTCAAAAGACATGCAAGAACCGCTCATTCCGATGGCTATTCCTGCTCTTGCGGCCCACTTGACAGGCGTGGAGTTTATGTACTCGGACAACAATTTCTACGAACTTTGCGGCCAAATGGGGCATCTGATAGGCCCTTCGGGCGTCGGAAAGGCTCAGTTGACACATCTTATTGAGGCTATCATGCACCCGTTTCGCGACCATGATGAGACTGAATACAAGAAACTGGTGGACTGGCAGCGTCAAGTGAAGACGCGTGGTGCCAACAGGGAGAAGCCCGAGCGCCCCGATGTCTGCTTCTGGTTCCCGCCTGCCAATCTGACCAATCCGGCCTTCATTCAGAACGCGATGGCGCTGGAGAAGCAGGGTGGTCGCACGCAGTTCCTGAACCTGCCCGAGGTGGAGATGGCCGACCGCATATGTGGCAGCCACCGCCAGGTGAGCCAAACCATACGCAATATCTACGACCGCCAGCGTGCAGGCGCCTTGCGTGCCACAGCCGACGGTGTGACGGGCAACCCTATTCTCCGCGTCAACATCACGTTCAGCTCTACCCCCGATGCAGCACGCGCGTTCTACAAAAAGGACATGACCAACGGTTTCTTCAGCCGCATTCCCTTTGCCTACAAAGCCCGCGGCGAACGCAAGGGACGTATTCCTCGCCAGGGCGCGTACGATGAGGCCTTCCTGCAGAAACTCGAAGAGTACCTGCTGCGCTTGGATGCTTGTAAGGGACGTTTCGTGGTGAAACCCTTGAACAAGATTGCCGACCAACTGGCCGAGGAAATGGCGCGTCTGGCCGACCTTGCCGACGACGACTTGCTTTTCGAGCTCTCGCATCGTAGCATCTTCTCAGCATGGAAAAAGGCAGCCGTGCTGTGGATCTTGAACGACCAAACGTGGTCGCGTTCCATCGGCGATTTCATGGTGTGGTTCTGCTACTACGATTTGTGGTCGAAGGTACGTGTGTTCGGCGATATGTTCAAAAGTGGCGACACCGTTTCAGACGATGCGCAGAAGAGCGGTCCCACGAACATGCTCGACGACCTAAGCAACCCTTTCAACGAACTACAGTTAGAGGCATTGCGCTTGCAGCTCGGCAAGAGCAAGACGGGCACTCGCCACCAGCTCAACGTATGGAAATTCCGCGGCTTCATTACCTACAACGAGCAGACGGGGCTGTACACCAAGACGGAGAAGTACCTGAAATAAAGACCCCTCTAAATCTCCCCGTCAGGGGAGACTTTCCTAGCTAATTGTAAACAAAAATGAACCAACAATCCCACAAAATGCTTAGTCATTCCCCGGCCGGCTTGCCCTCATGGCGCTAGCCCTCTCCCCTCCCTGACGGGAGGGGCAGGGGGGTGGGTCTGTTGGGGGGTGGGTCTTTTTTATTCTTATGGAAAAGTATGAACTTCAACGGCTTCGCGACCTCCCGATTGAGGGGGTCGCGGAGCGACTCGGACTCGAGGTGGTGAGGCACAAATGCTTGTGCCCGTTCCACGACGATCATCATGCCTCTCTGTCGTTCAGCGTGCGCAGGAACAGTTATAGATGCTTCGCCTGCGGAGCACACGGGGGCACTATAGACTTGGCGATGGGGCTCCTGAATAAGCCTTTTCTCGAGGCGTGCCAATGGCTGGGCCTCTCCCCCGACCCCTCCCCTGTTAGGGAGGGGAGAGACTGGCGCGGTGCAACCTCTTGCGACACAGGGGAAAGGGCGTTCGACGCCAGTAGGTTTGAGCGATTCTTTGAGCGGCCGTGGTTGAACGAGGCAGCACGGCGGTTTCTCTTCGAGGAGCGGCGGCTTGACCCGAGAGTGGTGCGCTGGTGCCGTTTGACTTCATGGCGCGACAAGCAGGGCATCAACTGGCTGCAAATCCCTTACTACGACCGCGAGGGCAAGTTGGTGGGCGTGCAGAACCGCAACCTGAAAAGCTCCTCTCCCCGCTCCCCTCGTGGAGGGGAGGGCCTGGCAAGCGAAGGGACAAGGGAACAAGAGGGACAAGAACAGCCTCGCTTCCGCTTCCCCAGCGGCTCGGAGTGCGGCATCTACAACCTGCCCGTTCTGAACCTGCTCCGCCCGGGCGAGGAACTGTGGATAACCGAGGGCTGCTCGGACTGCTGGGCCATGCTCTCGGCAGGCCACAAAGCCATCGCCATACCCTCCGCCACGCTCCTCAAGCCCAAGGACGTGGAACTCCTAAAGGGTCTGAACTCCTCCCCTGACGGGGAGGTCGGGAGGGGGCTTTCCCCTGACGGGGAGGTCGGAAGGGGGCTTTCCTTCCACATGTACCCCGACCGCGACGAGCCCGGCGAACGTCTGTTTCTGCAGCTGCAGCAGGTCCTTCCCTCTCTCGTGCATCATCAGCTTCCAATGGGCTGCAAGGATTTCAGCGACTATTACCTGACAACAAAAAACAATCAGGCAGCCGATGGATAGCCCCATCCCTACCCCATTCGCGGCTTTTCTCACAGGCTTTGGCATCAATTCGCGCGGGCCTTCGCGAACATTCGCGCGGGCCTTCGCGATTATTCATGCAGGCGAAGTCGGCTATACGAAGGAAGGGGCTTCATTCTCGATTTCTGAAGCTCCTTCATCGCCTTATTCTTCTGTTCGCTCGCAGATCATCCTCGCCATATCATTCAGCGCCAGGCATTGATGGCGGACGATGGTGAGGCGCTCGTTGTGGTGCTGCCAAGGAGCGAGGATGAGGAGTTGGCCGCGAGCACAGGCTTCCATGCGTTGGCCGCCAGGTTTGGCGAGGTCGGTGAAGCCGTTTTCCTGCAGGATGATGAGGGGGAGTCCTTCGGCGAAGGCGGCGCGCATGACGGCTTTCTCTCCGGGCGAGATGCTGGGCGATACCAACACGGCACCACTGCGGGCTTGGGCGAGGAACCACGCCGTACGCTCGGCTATCTCCTCGGGGGTGAGGCGGTGCGAGCATTGCACCTGTAGGCGCACGGGGCGCTCAAGGAGGAAGCGGTTGCCTATGGCCGAGAAGGTTTGCTGGCCTATGGTGAGGCCGCGCTGCACGCGGAAAAGGTCGGGCTGCTCGCGCTTCATCAGCAGGCGGCGGGGATTGTCGCGGAGGTAGTCCAGCCACCGCTGCAGTTGTCCTTCGCGCAGGAGGAGCTTGTCGTTGAAGCCGCGGGCGAAGAGCAGCCCGTGGCTGCGGTCCTCGCGGGGGTGAGGGTGAGGAGGGGGTTGGGTTTGTTGCGGGGGTTGGGTTTGTTGCGGGGGTTGGGTTTGTTGCGACTGAGTCGCAACAGACGGGACGGAGGGGACGGAGGGGGCAGACGGGGCTGAGGGAACGGAGGGAACGGAGGGGGCTGACGGGAGTGCCAGGACGGAGGGGAAGAGGGCGCGGTAATGGCGGTTGCAGCCTGTCTTGAAGCCTCGGATGATGCGGCTGAGGTCGCAGTCCATCTTCTCGCGCACGAAGAGGATGCCGTGCAGATGGTCGGGCATCATTTGCAGGGCGATGATCTCCACCTGGGGGTGATAGCGGGGAATGCCCCACCATTCCGCTTCTACGCGCTGCCCGAGGGCTGAGAGCACCATCCGCGGCGCATCCTCGCTGCCGGGCTCGGCATTGCTGCGCCCCACCACCTCGCCGAAGAGGGGACGACGGCCCTCGGTGGTCATCGTCAACATGTACATCATCCGCTCTGTGTAGTCGTGTCCCACACAGCGCCGAAGCATCGATGGTTTTTTCTCGCCGGCGAATGCTTTCTGGCTATCATAGACTTCCTTTTTCATCCGCGATGGGTTTTCTGGCGGCAAAGATAGTGAAAGATATGTTATGACGGAGTTTATTTTGAAATTATTTCCAAAACGGCTACAACGAAAACGAGCGGGAAGGGGTTCCTTCTCGCTCGTTGTGGAGGGTTTTAGCCATTTGAGAGCAAGCTCTCTTGGCGCTCGCTAACCGCCAAAGTTGTCGAAGCGGATCATGTCGTCTTCGACGCCGAGGCTGTGGAGCAGGTCGAGGACGGTCTTGGCCATCATGGGAGGTCCGCAGAGGTAGTACTCGCAGTCCTCGGGTGCCTCGTGTGCCTTGAGGTAGGTGTCGCCCATGACGGGTGCGACGAAGCCCGGTGTGTACTTGATGCCTGCTGCGTCGGCCTTGGGATCGGGACGGTCGAGTGCGAGGTGGAAGTGGAAGTTGGGATAGTCCTTCTCGAGCTGGAGGAAGTCGT
>JAEEGL011478741.1_pt1 | contig 13730 bp, 5 predicted proteins | sample 9134231 | NCBI WGS metagenome assembly JAEEGL01 (sample SAMN16246548, study PRJNA631951) | gut metagenome | biome: gut microbiome; feature: rumen; material: fiber-attached | host: Bos | place: Iran: Karaj | collected 2018-10 | reverse complement strand
CAGCTTCAGGTTCTTCATCTGAGAGAACTTCCAGCCATCCTCCAGAACGGTGACAGCCAGCTGCGGGTGCATCAGCATGTAACCCTCGACAATCTTGTCGGCCAGGTCAGAGCTGGCGTAAGCCAGTACCTCCTCGGCACCGCGAAGGTCGTCGTTCAGTGAGTTGTAAGCGGCCTTGAACCACTTGTAGGCAGCCAGAGAGTCACTGGGAGCAGCGCCGGTCTTGATCAGGTTGCCGATAGCCTCGCTGATAGTACCCTTAGTGATACCCTGTGCGATCTTGGTGAAGATACCGTCGTACAGCGACAGACCCACCTTCACCTGGTTCTCGGCGGTCTCGGGCAGGTTGGCGTTAGCCTCCTTGCCGAACAAGAAGTTGGCACGGACGTCCTGAGCGTGGCGCAGGGCGATTCTCTCCAGCAGGAACTGAGTCTTCTCAGCGTTGTTGGTGCCGTCTGGGTTCACGTGGAAGGGCTCCTTCTCACGATACTTCTGGACGTTGTCCTGGGGGTGAGTAACTGCGAGAATAACCTTTGCAGGGTTCTCGACTACCATACCGAGCTGTACCTTCTTGACAGCGCCCTGCTTATACTGACGTGCAAGCAGACCCTTGTCGTTAAAGAGGAACAGCTTGTCGATGTTCTCGACGTCGGTCGTGACAGTGATCTGGAGGTCTTCCAGCATCTTGTCGTTCAACATGGAAGCGCGAGCTACCAGGTCGACGTGCAACTGTTCGGTAACAGTCTGCACTTGTGAGACGTTAATTGCGTAAGCCATAATCCTTTTGTTTAAGTGTTGGTGAAACTATTCTTTTTGTTTTTGTGTTGTTATTGCAAATTTACTGTATTGCTATGCGTAAGTCAAGGGCAAATTGATTAACGGCGCTTGTTGCGTGCCTTTGCCTCTTCGTCGCGCTTGCGCAGGGCATCGCGAATCTCCTTTGGAGACATGTTGGCATTCACGGTGCTACGCACGGTGCCTGTAGCCTCGGGAGCGTCGCCTGTGCCGTTATCGGCAGGGATGCCACTGTCGGCGTTTGCCATAGGAGCGGGATTACCGGCCATCTCCTTGATCTCAGCCTTCAGGTCACTAACCTGCTTGGTCAGCTTATTGACGTCCTCCTGCAAGCCGGCGATGGTAGCGTCACGCTCGGCAATCGTGCCGTTGGCGGCCTCGATGTCCTTACGCGCCTGGTCGATGTCAGCCTGCAACTGCTCAGCAGTATTCTTCTGACCGTCCAGCGACTCCTTCAAGTCGGCAATCTCCTTGTCCTTGTCGGCAATCATCTGCTCTGCGTTATGCAGGGTCTCCTGAATCTTGTTGAGCTCTTCAGTAGCGTTCTCGATAGCTTCTTGAGAGGCAGGCTCCTGTGCAGGCTCTGCGGCGGGTTCTGCAGCAGGCTCCTGAGCACCTTCACCTGTTGGCTCGGTGGCTGGTTCCTGTGCTGGCTCGGCAGCGGGTTCTGCGGCGGGCTCTTGTGCGCCCTCGCCTGATGGTTCAGCAGCCGGTTCCTGTGCAGGCTCTGCGGCTGGCTCTTGTGCTCCTTCACCGGCGGCAGGCTCCTGTGCTGGTTCCTGTGCGGGTTCGGCAGCGGGTTCTGTTGCAGGTTCCTGTGCAGGCTCCTGCGCGGCTGCGGCGGCTGCTTCAGCCTCCTGGGCCTTCTTCTCTTGTTCTGTCATATCCTCTTTGCTTTGGGGTTTTGCAACTTCTTCCGTGTGAGGGCCAAATAATCCCTCCACCTCCTTGGTGACGTGTCCGTCTTCCGCCATCACGAGACCACCCTTGCTGGCTTCAGCAGCCATAGCGGCCTTCTGCTGCTCGCTCAGCTTAGCCAGTTCCTCGGGTTCCTCGCCGGCAGGCTTCTCTTCCGGCTCGTTCTTCGGCTCTGCAGTAACCAGTCGTGCTGCTGTCAGTGTCTGATTGGCCAACTCAAACACACACTCGATGGCGCGGTTCATATCGCCGATCTCATCGACCAGTGCAGGAATGACCTCCTGTGCCTCGAACACCTTACCAGTCAGCATGTCGTCGGTAACGAGCGGACGGTTCGTGCGTACCTCGCTATGGAAGTCCTCGGTATCCTTGTCGAGTTCAGCCTGCAGCTTCTCATATTCGCCTTTGGCAGCCTCGCGGTACCAGTCGTTCTTCTCGGGACAGTCCTTGCCTACCAGCTCCACATAGCGGTAGCCGTCGTCGCTGACAGTATCATGGGCGACAGCCCAGAAAGCAGCCATCGTACCGATGCAGCCGAACTCATCCTTGGGGTTCATCACTACCACGCGGTCGCAGCGGCAGGCGAGGTTCACACCGCTGGAGCAGCACATGCCGTCAACGAAAGCCACGGTGGGCTTGCCGTGCTCACGGCAGTCGTTAATCATCATCTCGTAGTCGTTACGGCATGAAGCCTGACCGCCAGGCGTATTGATGATGAAGAGATGACCTACCACCTGTGGTATGGTGTTGGCATACATCACCTGGTCGCGGAAGTCCTTCGTACCATACGAACAGCCGTCGCCGTCACGGGTCACAGGACCGTCAACAACAACGACGTTGATGATCTCATCGTCCTCCTGCAGTTCCTCGTCGTTCCAATACAGGTGGCGCTCGATGCGGTGGATGTTACCCACATACAGCTTATCCTCGAAGTTGGCACCAACGGTCTTGCCGTCCTTCTGATAGCCTTTCTTCGAGAGGAAGTAGCCATGCTGCTTCTCAATGTCGTTCGGTAGATGCAACTCAATGGCGTTCTTCAGCGCGTCGGCATACGTCTGTGCCAGGTCGGGACGGAAGTCCCATACCTTGTTGTGCATAATGTTCAGTAATCCGATGTTCATATTCTTATCGTTTTAATTCAACTTTTTCTGCAATTTACAATGTATCGTTCTCAAAGTCAAGGGCATTCTGTAGCAGAATCAAATTCTTCACTTTTCACCCTTCACCTATCACTTGATTTCAGGCGTTCTGTGAGTGGCCGGAAAGCCTGTAAACAGCTTGCGTTTGTTCTGTTCGCAGACGGTCTTTCGCTGGCGCTCTGCAGCAGCTTCGGCGTTGGCTGCATCCTTAGCCTCCTGTTCCTCGCGTGCGCGCACCGCGTTATATATAGGTGTGTCTGCGGCTGCGTCGCCCAGCGCATCCAGGTTGTCCTCGATATACTGGCACGCCATAGCCATCGCCTGCTGAGCATCGGTCATTGAGTCGCGCCGTGACAGCTTGTCGTCCTTCGGTCCCAGTGTGGTACGGCGGCTCTCCACGTAGAAAGCCAATGCAGTACGCAGATAGTCCAGCAGTTCGTTCAGTGTGTCCGACGGTTCTTTCGCCGGATTATCGTTGCTGTAGTCGATGACCGCCTTCAGCAGCTTACCGCCAACCCTCGGCTTCAGGTACGTGTTCTGGCAGAAGCGGATATCCCTTACCAGCTGAACATAAGCCATGCGCTCACCCTTGATGTCGAGGTATTCATTGAGCACACGAGCTGTCTGGAACAACAGATCCTTGTGCAAATAGAAGGCGTCGGCCTCCTGCCACTTCTCGGTAAACACCTTTTCGCCCTTGGCGTCGGCCTCCAGAAACAGCAGCAGCGAGTCGATGGCGCGGCCTGCACTCATAAAGGCATCCTTCACCACATGCTCAATCTTCTTCTGGTCAGCTGGCTCGTAGCCGTCGGCACTCACCTGGTTCATGCCACCGCCCTCGTTGAACGAGACAGTCAGCATCCCGGCCTTGTGCGACAGCATCTTGTAGAACTCAATCTGCTGACAGATACGCAGCAGCCTGACCGTTGCCTGATCCATCTTCGGCACATCCTTCTCTTCCTTCGAACGGGCTGTGGTCGTCGGCTGCACCAGTCCGGCCTGCACACGGTCCATGCGGTCGGTCACGTCGGCATGAGGCAGCTTCGGGTTCTTCTTTGCCTTACCCGTCGGCTTGATGGTTGTCGAAGTGATATCCCCATACTCCTGATGCAGACGCTCATATTCGTCACAGAGGTGCTGGTATAGCGTGGTGCCAAGCAACGGCTCCAGCGTCACCCGCTCCTCCTCTTCCAGATAACCGTAGAGTTGGTCGGGTCTGCTCCACCGTGCCGTAGGCATCAGACTGATAATTTCGTTTTCGCTTCTAATGAACATAATCTATGTCGTTTTACCGTAATATCGTGATTTCATGCCCTTTTGTCAAGGGCATTCTGAATACATCCGTCCGTCCTCATAGCAGAACACCGGCTTGCCGCTCAGTTCTGCGATGCGCATAGCCTGTTCCCTACTGCTCTCCACGAACAACTCAGCCCACTGCGACTTCCTGTACAGATGCGCCTTATACCTTCCAGGGAACGACCGTGCGGCACGTTCCTCCCTCGTTTCAGCATCGAACATTATCAGGTCTCTGTATTCCACGCCATGCCTTGCCAGCCACTCTTCCGTCACCTGGCGGTATTTCTCCAGCCTGTAGGTCACGATAGCACCGATGGGTGTTGTCGGGATAATCATCGGCACGGCATCCCTTAGATACGCTTCGTAGGCAGCCTCGTCGCGGTCGCTGGGCGGTTCCTTGCACATCAACCCGTCGATGTCCCACATGCTGACCTGCGTCCGCTTTGGGTAGTGGTGCAACACATTCCATTCATACAGATACATCGTCTCGCCCTCCCGGTGTACATCTTCCAGCCAGAGGTCCACCTTCTCCTTGGCTCTCGGCCCTTCGGCATACACACAGGCATAGACGATGCTGTATGCCAGTCTCATCACGCTCGTTCTCCGGCGCGCCTCGTTCATCGCCCTACCCTTCTTCACCGTGTCGTCTATCACCAGCACACGGCCTTTCATGCCGGTTCTCATCAGCTCGCTTCTGCCACCGCAATCCATCGTCCTGCCCGACAGAAAGTCATCCAGCGTGGCACACGGCTTGTTCAGCAGTTCGGCCAACATCAGCGCCGCAATCATCCCCGATCGTGGTATGCCAACTATCAGCTCCACGTCCTGCGGAATCTTCCATAGGTTCCGCCGTAGCGTGTCCGACAAATCCTGATAACTCTTGTATATCATAACTTGAAACCTGAAACTTGAAACCTTGCACCTACGCCCACAGGGCTCTATTCTCTTCCAGCCACTCTTTCGGGTCTTTGTCTCTCCAGCTGCCGTGTCCGAAATGCAGTACATACGGGTCGATGCCTGTCACCTGATGCGGCAGACCGTGACGCCTCACGTCCTCCAGGAACCAGCACCCCGTGTCATACGCCTTGTCGGGAGCCTTGTCTGTCAGCGCCCACATCTTCGGGAAGTTGAAATAGCTCACGCCCGACTCCTTCATCATCGGCACATTGACGAAGCAGAGGAACGGCAGCACGCGCTCTACGGTAATCTTGAACGCGCTACGGTGGGGTTTTATCTCGCCGACAAAAGCCTTCGTCTTATCCCAGAAACTGCTGATGTCCTGTTTGATGAGCACGTCGGAGTCCATGAGTATAAACGGATTGCGTCGCTTGCTGACGAGCCACTGCACCGTCCAGCAGTGCTTAGCACTGGCCCATCCGTTACCAACGTCAACCTTGTCGGGGAATCCCTTCAGCCACTCGTCGAAGTTGATGATCTGCCCCTTGGTGTTGTCGATAATCTCCACACCGTCCATCGGCATCATCGGTCGCTTGTCGCTATTTTCGAACACGATAATACCTACACCTGGCGTATGTTTCTGCAGCGAACGGATGCAGCAGCGTGTCATCTCAGGCGTGTTGTAGTGAACGATGCACACTGTGATGCGCTGTGCCTTGTTATGCTCGAAGGCTTCCACATACGCCAGCTTCTCGGGTGTTGCCTCGTTGTACTTGAAGAAGCGCCCGTTATACTTCTTGCGGAACGCCTCCATGTCGGGCTTGTTGCCCGTGCCCTTCGTCCACTTGTTCGTCATCCATTCCTCAATGGTCTTCGTGGCATAGTGGTGCAGGGTGGCCACGCTGAAGTCGTAAGGCTGGAACGGACGGGCTATGCACGGCTGCCAGTTGGCGGTAAAGCAGTGCTTCGCCGTGTCAGGCACATGCGGGTTGGCCTTGAAGGTCATCTCCTGCAAGCCGCCTTTGACGATGCTCTTTACGTGGAAGTTGTTGGGGAACTCATACTGTACGGGCTTGTCAAGCGGCAATGGCACCTTGAAGCGCTCCTTCACGCCACGTCCGTCGTCATACACCATACTGCCGTCGCCATAGCACTTCCAGTTCACCAGCACCGTGTCGGCATCAGTACCCGTAAAGAAAGCCAGCCACTCCTTCACCGTTATGCTTTTCACCGTCAGGAATTCGTCGAAGTCGAAGAACGCTATCCAGTCGTAGGCAGAATGGAAGTCACGGTATATCTCGTTGTATGCCACGACCTGCACGCCCTGGCGGTTCCTGTAGTCGTGGATGCTTACCAGTCCTGCGTCGATGTGGTCCTGCAGCACATCCTCAAAGTGCTCTTCCCCGTCGTGGTTGTTGTCGCAGATGTAGATGTGGTCGAATCCCAGTTCAAGGTAATGCTCCACCCATTCTCGGGCATATCTGTTCTCGCGCCGCCCGATGGCTACCAATGCTATCTTCATATCAATATTTTGTTATTCCGTTATTTCGAGTTTCCTCGCTATCTCCCTGCGAGCCACCATAGCCCTCGTTCTCCAGTCGTAGGTTTTCTCGTTGTCGTTCAGACATACGATGCCCGCCCTTGGGTCGCCGATGACGGCTGTCATCTGCTTCGTCGTCGTATCCTGATCCACATAGTGCCTCAGTGGACGGTGTTCCACGAACTGCCCGCTGAACTGCTGGTACAACTGGTAGATGTAGTGGTTATAGCTTCGGTCGGTACGTGCCAGCGGACTCAGGTATTTCGTAATTTCCTCGCCATGCCTGCTCCACACCTCTTCGCACGACGACTTCCTGATGGCAGCGAAGATATGCCCTGTGTCGGTGTATGTCCCCGTAAAGTGCAGTCCGAACGGTTTGCCTATCATGTTCTGCTGATACATGCACTTACGCTGGAATACATTCGGACTTATCGGGTAGTCCCTGTCCGTAATTCTCTGGCACGGCTTACCTTCCCTGAAAAAGTCCTCCGGTTCCAATGGCGACAGCGGAAACATATCGTCATTGCCATAGATGAAGTATTCCGACAGTCCCGGGATATCCTTCAGGAACATCTCGATACACGGACTGGCAAAGCACGGCAAATATTTCTCGGGCATGAAATCTTTGTGAAAAACAATCCGTAATTCCGTTGCTCCGTTATTCCGTGATTCCGACCGCATCCACTCCTGCACCTGGCTCTCCTGCGCCAGCAGGATATGGATGCAGCGTAGCCACGGCATAAACTTCATGCAGCACTTTATCAGCAGCTCCTCAGTACCCCACGAACGAAAGCGTTCGCTCAGTGTCGCGTCGCCACTATGGTAGCGTTGGTATTCCCGACGCCACTCAGGGTCTTGCGGGAATACCATTGGGATTACCAAATCAATATTTCTCTCCATGTCTCGTCACGTTTTTCTTTCCTGTGTCATAACTATCAACCAAGCCGCCCTTGCCGTACACGTCGAAGCGGGCATGTATGCCCTCTGTCAGCGCGCGCTCCAGCAGCTCGTTATTGCGGTCAAGCGACTGCTGGTAGGCAGCCATCATCTCCGCGTTCATGCTGGTGTTTACACCCTCTGTCTCGTCTGTCACCTCCTCGTAGTCTACGAACTCATCCACGTTACCCTCTGCGAAGGCACGGACACCACGACGACGTGTTGACGAACTGCGAACACGCCCACCGCCGCTTAGCGTCTGTATGGTGCGCCATATATCGTTATCGTTCATCGTAATCTGGCGCGTCGTGCCAGCGTCGATAATCATCTCACGTCCTGCCTCGCCTGCCAGATGGAACTCAGGGCCGTTCGTCAGGTGTGTCTTCGGATTGCTACCCGTGTACTTGGCACGGTATGTCTTGCCGTCCGCTGCATCCACGTTATATGAGCGCCCCGGTGTCAGCGAAGATGGATCTGTAAACTCATTGACGTTACCTTCTGCATACGTCAGCATACCTGTTGCCAATCGGCCTGCACCGACTGAGGCACCAGTGGCTTGTGCAATCTGCTGCTTAGACTTAGAAATCTTTGATACAGCCAATCCCATCAATCCGCCAATCAATGCTGTGAATACACCAACGGCTACAGGTCCACCGATAGGACCGAGCGATGCCAATGTTCTTGAAATCCACGATGGAGCATTGGCAGCCGTTTCACCAGTTGATGCCGCGAGTTGTGCGGTCAGCATAGACATCAAAGCAGAACCAGCAGCCTGCACAATCATCATCTGAACTTTCTGCGATGTATCGAGGTTTTCGTTACTCATCGTCTGGTAGGCGATACCGTACATGTTGGCAGCAGCGGTCATGGCAGCAAACGACTGTTTGTTGGTCTTTACCATCTGCTGATCAGTCTGTTGTTCGCTCTTTTGTACCAGCTTCTGATTGTCTAACTTGGCTTGTGTCGTAGCTTGGCTTGCGGCAATCTCTTGTTCGCTCAGCGCTTTCAGCTTCTCACCTGTTGCCTCTATCTGCTCGTCAGTGATAGCCAGTGGCGAAGGAACATAGCCTGGTATCTCGGCCAGAGCTTCTGCCTTCTCCATCTCAGCTGCGATACCTTGATCCTTGTAGGTCTGCCATAGCGTACCCATATTCTCTTGGTGCTTTTCCAGCTCTTCGTCGGTCATCTGCCAAGGAGCTTTCCATGCGGGCGATTCGCTCTCAGGTTGCTCTTTTGGTGCTGTTGGCTGAATAGGCGATATCACCTGTCCGCTCTCATCAACGGCATAGCCCTCCGCATTACGCTGGAATCCATCACCTGTACCACCGGCAGTCTTACCCATCGAAGCATAGATAGCCTGCGTGTTTGCAATCACAGCCTGTGTATTCGCATCAAGGCTCTGATTCTGCAGCATGGCGTTCAGTTGGTCTGTGATAGTCTCAGACACTTTCTGGTTGAAATCATCAAACACTTTCTTCCACGCTTCTGCTACAGCATTCTCCTGCTCTATCTCGTGCTGGCGCTCCAGAGCCTGACGCTCGTCGAGGTATTCATAGTGGGCCTGTGCGTCGCTGGTGCCGGCATTGTCAATGACGACGTAGGTTCCTGCACCGGGGCCACCCTTGCCTGTCAGGTTCATCTTTGCCATCTCATTGTAGTATTCGGCATTACCGGCGTTCGATGCCTCGAAGATGCTCTGCAGGCTCGATGACAACAGACTACCCCACTCCTTCAACTCCGTATAGAGGCGGTTCTGGGATTCTTCAACCTTTGCAGTCAGTTCCTCTTCCAGTTTCAGCAACTCAGTCTGCTCCTTGGTGGTAGCCAGGTTGAGTGCCATCTGCACGTGCTGTGCATCCTGGCTCTTGCGCTTGGCTTCCTCCAGCCTACCCTGCTCCTTCAGTTCCTCCGACTGCTGTCTCAGTATCTCTACCTGTGCCAGTCCGCGCTTGCGCATCAGGTCGTAGTATGCCTTCTGCATAGCCATCTGTACCTGCATCTGCTTGATGGCGAGTTTGTCGGCCACACGCTCTGATGCCTGTCCTGCACCGATGAGCGAGTTGGCACGGCTTACCCTACCCTGCTCGATGCCCAGCGTCGAGATAGTCTGGTCGAAAGCCTGCTTCATGGTAGTCTGTCCGTCGGGCATGAGGATATTGTTCCACATGATCTCGGCTTCCTTCTTCAACTGCGAGGCTTCCTTTTTGATGGCATCCTGAATGGTGTCGAAGGTAGAGCGCAACTGCGCCATCAGACCCTCCTGCATCTGCGGGTTCTGCTTCATCTCCTCCACCCATGCCGTCAGTCCGGCTTTGGCGGCACGCTGCATCACCTCCTCGGCAGTTGTCGAGTAGGCATTTTCAGCTTCGCCCAACAGGAATGTCATTTCCTTATAAGCCTCTTCGGCCTGCTTCTCGTTGAACTTCGTCATATCAGCGTTCTTCGCCATCAGTTCGTCGCGCTCCTTGTTCATGTGCGACGTCAGGATACCCATTGTCGTAAGGTTCGTCTCCAGGTCCTTCGTAATGCCGTTGAACGGACGCTCCTTGTCGAGAATATCCTGAATGGCCTTCATGTGCTGGCCGATGGCATTGCGCTGACGCAGGAAATCCTGTTCGATATCCTTGTCAAGATTGCCATAGATACGGTCCATAGCGGCCTTGCTCTTCTTGCCCACGTCCTCGATGAATCTTACCGTCTGGGCAATATCCTTCTGGATGAAGGTCGTCGTCTCACCCGTGCGCTCCGATATGATATTGAAGATGGCCTGTTGTTCAGCCTGCGTCACCTGTGCGCCCTTCTTGGCATACAGCTGCTGCAACTCGGCACGGCGCTGACGCCACTCAGCCTCGTTGGCGATGGTGCGGTTGCGTGCTTCTGCCTCGCTGATTTCCTCGTCGTTCTGGGCTTCCTGTATCTTGGCCTTGCGCTCGGTATAGTAAGCATCCAGTTCGTCAAGGTAATACTTCATCTCATCCCTTACCACACGGCTTGCTCTACGCTGCGCCTTGGGGTCGAGCCAGTCGCCGGTGTTCGTCAGGTGCTTCGCATGAAGTGCATCCTGAATCTTCAGGAGCTCCGAGTTGTACCACTCTATAGCGTCATTGGTGGTCTTGATATTCTTGCGCACGGCGTCGCTGATGAATCTTGCATCCTCCGAGAGCACGGCCTGCACATCGGCACCGTTAGCCAGTGCTTTTACGCGCTCCAGCATCTCCTTGCGACGTGCCACGAGGTCGTCACCGTTCCAATCAGAGTATGGAGAGGTCACTTTGTTGTAGTCACCATAGGGGTTGGCCTTGCTGCCACCGGGGCTGTAGTCGGCCTTTTGGATAATCTTACGATATTCCTTCAGTTGCTCGTCACTCAAAAGCCATGACTCTGCCACCTTACGCTGTGCCTCGTCCAGCTGCTCTCCACTGGATTGCAATGCACTACGCAGTGCATCTTGGTCGGTAACGAACTGACGCACCTGTTCTACATTCTTCTTGTCGATGTTAGGTTTCCACCCTGCTGGTGCCATCTGCTGATTTGATGTCGTCTCACGAGTCTGCTGCCACGGAGCACTCCATCCTCCTTGCTGCTGACCGCCAAACAGGTTAGGTAAGTTGACACCGCTGCCGTTGCCTTGGGACTGTAGCATAAGCGGCGGGTTCTGCTGCTGTTGCTGTCTGACGTTCCTCACGGCATTGCCAACCGTGCTGGCAACCTTGCTGACAAGCGTATTGATATTGTTGGCGAGGTCATACTTGATGGCTCCCTGGATATTGCGCAAGTCAGAGCGCAAGTTGGCTGTCTGACTCATTATGTCGACGTGCTGGTCCTTGGCTGTGTTCATGTAAGAGATGAGCGCAGAACGGACACCGCTAACGCTGTTCTTCGACAACTCCCCGTCGGCAACCAGTCGCTCCAGAAAACCGTTGAGCTTGTTGCTGAACTCCGGTGCAAGATTGAGACCACCGCCCCAGCGCTTCTCTATCTTCTCGATATTCTGATCGACAAGGCTCTTCAAGCTGTCTGCTATTCTCTCAACGTCAGCACCACCCTTCGCGCCACTGCGAACACGGTTCACAATCTTGCCGTAGTCTGCACTCATGTCTTCGTCGTATTCCTCTTGGATTTTCTTCTCCTTTTCAGCAATACGGCGCTCGTAGGCTTCCTCCTTGATGCGCTTGGCAATAAGGGCATGGGCATCAGCCAACTGAATGGCAGAAGATGTCTCGCTGAGCATATAGCCCAGATACCTGCCATACTTGTCATTGATTTGCTTGATAAGGTCAAGGCGCTCCTTCTGTGCCAGGTTCGACTTGTTCAATGGGTCGAACAGACTGTCAAGCGCCTTTTTTTCGTCAGCCATCTTCTGATTGAATCGTCCTACCTCTGCAGCAGCTTCCTTGGCGGCTTTATGCCACTCCCATATCTTCATGGCCAGCATGGCGATGGCAGCGATGATGGCTCCGATGATGTTCTGCTTCATAGCCAGATCCATCTTCTTCCACTCCATTCTTGCCAGTCGGGTACGTGCTGTCATCAATCCCAGTTTCTCGCCCAGTGTACCGAGCATGGCTCCGATACTTGCCATGCCTGCCATCAGAGCTGTTGTCAGCGTTCTGAAACCACCGCCAATACCCATAAAGGCTGCACCTATCTGCAACTTCATGGCAGCGGCGTATGCCAGCATCAGTTTGAAGCCAACGGCCAGCGGGCCGTCAGAGGCAAACCAGTCGGCCAACTGTCGCAGACCGTCGATGATACTGCCGAGGAAACGCTGCGCTGAGTCACTGACAAACCACTCTTCAATGCTGTTTTTCAGTCGCTCCCACTTGGCAGCGGTTGTCTCGTTCATATTGTTATACTCGTTCAACAGAGCCGTATTCTGGCGATAGGCATTATTGGCAATGCCTAACTGCTTCTCCAGCTCGTCAACGTTCTGCGAGAGCAGACCGAATACGATACCGGCACGGGCACCCTGCTGGTTCAGTTCCTTCATCACCTCCTGCATGGTGGCGTTCTTACCCAGCATATCTTCCACATGGTCGGCCATAGCGTTCATGCCCTTCTCCGTCGAGGTATCAAACTGCTTCACGCTCTCGCGCATCTTCTGGAAGATAAGCACCATAGCGTCCATAGCGCGCCCGCTGTTGAACATGTCTTTCAGAGACTTCTCAGTCACACCTATAGCATTGGCTACAGCAAACGAGTTATTGCGGATGGCAGGAATCATACGTGACAGTGCCGTTGCCGACATCTCTACGCGACCACCCAACGCATCAACTGTAGAACCCAAGGCGGCTACCTGGTCAATGGTAATGCCTGCCTGTGAACCAACGGCACCAACACGCTTCACGAAGTCGGTGATGGCTGGTGCGGTAGATGCACTGTTGGCACGCAGGGCGATGATGGTAGAACCAACCTTTTCAAGGGTTTCTTTCACATCGTCACCGTTGCGCTTCAGGTCGCCAGTTGCCTTTGCAATCTTCATCAGTTCAGTAGCCGACTCCTCTCCCATTTCAGGCAGAGCAACCATCAACTGATTAGCAGCCTCGGTAAATCCCTGTATGTCCTGCTGTGCTTTCAAACCCAACTGACCGCCTCGTGCAGATATGCTGAGCAACTGTTCTATTGGTGTACGGGTGTCAAGTTTTGTCAGGTTGTCGCTCAACCGTCCTACTTCATCAGCCGTAAACCCTGTAGTCTTGCGTACCTCACCCATCTTGTCAGAGAGCGTCAGCAAGTCGCCCATCGTTGCCGTAATCTTCTGCATGGCGACGGCAGCACCGACGTACAGGCTTATATATGTCTTCAGTCGGCTCCATGCCTTGTCAAAGGCAGAGACGGTTCCTTTGGCGGAGTTGCCGAGGTTCTTCATCTCCAGGTCGGCGGCCTTGATCTTCTTAGCCAACTCGTCAAACTGCTTCTGACCTTCCTTGGTGGTGCGGTCCATGCTCTGCAGCTTCTGGCGGCCTTGCTCTACGGCCTGCTTCAGTTCGTTGAACGAGCGCCCCTTTGGACGGTCGAGTACTTCCTGTACCTCCTTGCTGATGGTGTTGACGCGCTTCAACTCAATGTTGATGCCGTCAATATCTCGCTGCAATTTCTGCCACGACCTACCACCTTTCTCCACGCGCTGCTGCAGTTCTTCGAGTACCTTCTTAGCCTGCGTCAGCTGCTCGGTACTACCCTTGAAAGAGCCACCGCGCACCTGTCTT
>JAEEGL015721663.1_pt1 | contig 13731 bp, 16 predicted proteins | sample 9134231 | NCBI WGS metagenome assembly JAEEGL01 (sample SAMN16246548, study PRJNA631951) | gut metagenome | biome: gut microbiome; feature: rumen; material: fiber-attached | host: Bos | place: Iran: Karaj | collected 2018-10 | reverse complement strand
TCTGTTACGGTTTCGATTCCGCTTTTTCCTTCCTCCCTGACGGCGCACCGGCGCCGTGGCAGCATCCGCCGAGTCTTTCGACAACTGCCAGTCCTCGTCACCCCCGTGGGGCCCGGCGCTAACAGTTTCTCCGCCCCTCCCCAGCGGAGCCATCGCTGTTTTACTATCGTAAGCGACCGCCTGTCGCTCAGTCCCTCCGGAACAGGTCCCGCGTATAGACCTTGTCCTCCACATCGGCTAGCACGTCGTTGAAACGGTTGGCAAGGATGACGTCGGAGCCCTTCTTGAACTTCTCAATGTCGTTCACCACGAGGGAGCCGAAGAAGGTCTGCCCGTCCTCCAGGGTGGGTTCGTAAATGATGACCGTGGCGCCCTTGGCCTTGACCCGCTTCATGACGCCCTGGATGGAGGACTGGCGGAAGTTGTCGCTGTTGGACTTCATGGTCAGGCGGTAGATCCCAACGGTGATGGGTCGCTCCTTCTCCGCATTCCAGATGCTGTTTGCAGTGTAGTACCCGGCCTTTTCCAGCACCCGGTCCGCTATGAAGTCCTTCCGGGTACGGTTAGATTCCACGATGGCCTGGATGAGGTTCTGGGGCACCTGGTCGTAGTTGGCCAGGAGCTGCTTGGTATCCTTGGGCAGGCAGTACCCTCCGTAGCCGAAGGAGGGGTTGTTGTATCTCCTGTCTTGATCTTTTCTCCATAATCGTCCCGCCTCCTAGTATTTCGTATTATATCGCCTTTATTGTATTGTGTCAATACAATTTGTATTGCATCAATACATTTTCTATTTGCTCTTAGTATGAATCCTTCTTTATGCTCTCCTGAGCTCTCATCATCATCCTTGCCAAGCCCATCAGCTGTGATCTATTTTCCGGTGTCAGAGGTGCCACGTTTTTTACCATGGATGGCGTTCGGAAAAGCCGGAAACAGCCACATTTCCAGCAAACCATTCACTTTCTGCAAAAATTCCGCACAATTACGGTCGTTTTTGCTATAAAACCGGGCACCCCCATCGGCTGCATATGCATGGGCTTTGAAGATTGACGGACGGGATAACTACTATATGTAGTATCTTCGTCTTTTAATATCGCCCATTTACTACTGTATATTGTTTTTCGATTGGGTTATACTCCTTACCTCTCCGCTTCTGAAACCCCAGCTTAACGGATGGAATAATTACCTTCAGACACACAAAAGCAGCCCACCAAGTGAGCTTCCGCGTTACGATCTTCCTCATAAGTTGGAAACAAACCCAGTGGGCTGCTTATATTTCCTCTATTCTATCTTCCAGTAGCTCACATGAGAGAAAGACACAGAGCCCCTGTTAAAGACCCGGTTTATGGGTCTGAATCCTACAATCCGGGAAAGCTCGCCGCTTCGCAGGCAACGGTTCAGATAAGAATACATGGAAAGGCGGTAATTGTCGAACAGGTACTTGGTCATGGTGATCAGCTCCGGGACCAGTACTTTCTTCTTGCCCTCCATATTCGTGGTACCTTCCGGCACCACATCACTCGTGCAGTCCTCCTGAATCGGAGCCTCCGGATCCTTCAGCTGCACGGGATACCGGGAGACCTTCGGAAAGCTGGCGAAGGCCATCAACAAGATGGCGCTCACGCAGAATCGGGTGCAGGCGAAGGAAGTGAACATGGACAACGAAAAGTACGCCCTCCGCATCTGGCTCATCCGGCTGGGGATGAACGGCGACGACTGCAAGGCGGACCGCAAGCGCCTCATGGCGAACCTCACGGGTCACACGGCATTTCGCACCGAGGAGGAGAAGGAGCGGGCGAAGGCCAAAGCCCTGCGGAAGCGGGATGCCCTTCGTGCCATCAAAGCGGAGGCAGTCCAGGCGAATACGGAAACGGCGGGAGCGTAATCTCCCGCCACCAGCTGGGGGCCGGAAAAAAAATAAAGGTCCCTCTTCCAGTTTAGCTGTATGTTACCGTCATTTTCAAGGAATAGCAAGCGGCTATCATGGCTGTCAAGTACATCCCCTCGTTCCGGAGCGGTGCAGATATCGCGGGTAATCACGCCGATTTCCTTGAACACAGCGAAGATAGAACTGTCACCGTGGACTCCAATACTCTTAGGCCCAGATACCATGATGCCTTGCTCCTCCATCTCTCGTACTTTGTGAAAAGCATAGAGGATGGTGGAGCGAGTGATGGACTTGGCGCGGCTGGATACGAACATCTCTGCTCCGTGGATTTTGTAGGAAAAATGGGTGCCTAGACGTCTGCCGCGGCCAGAGGTGGTGAATGATTCATCCTGATGGGCGCATATCTTTTCCCACAGTTCGATCTCTGCCGGATCAGTGAGCTCCGGTGCTTTTTGTCCTCCTGGCATAGTCCTAATGATCCTCACTTTTTATCTGAACTTCCTTTATCACCAGGGGGCAATCTTCTTCATCGCAGCTCTCCCGACATTTCCCATCTTGAAAAACCACTGTGCGCAGTAATATCGGACAGATATGTACTGCTTTCATAGTCTCTTTTCCAAATCCTTTTTGATCCGTTCCTCAACGATAGAAGCTTCCAGTTTGTTCTTCGCAGTCACAGAAATATACGCTTTGAGCTTCGGTTCTGTGCCGCTTGGTCTGATCACTACAGAACCGTTTTCGTCTTCACCTTCAAAGAAATACTTCAGTACGTCAGACTTTGGCAAGCCATTTAAGCCGACACTATAATCTTCCGTCATCACAACTTTCTTTCCGCCGATATCAGATATTCCTTCATGAAAAGAGGCCATAATCTCAGTCATTTTCTCCATTCCGGAACTGCCCGGAAAATCGTAAGAATGGAGCGTATTCAAGCAAAAACCATAAGATTCAAATAACTCTTCCAATTTCTGAAGCAAGCTGACGCCTCTGGTTTTGTAGTACGCAAACATCTCACAAATCATGAACGCAGCGTTGATGGCATCCTTGTCGCGGACATAGGAGCCTGTCAGATAGCCATAGGATTCCTCGAAACCGCAGATGTAGTTCCGTTCATCCGTCATTCGTCCGATTACCTCGCCAATGAACTTAAAGCCGGTCAGAACGTTTATCGTTTTCACACCATAATGGTCGGCAATTTTCTCCGCCAAATCCATCGTTACAATCGTCTTTACGAACGTAGGATCGTCTGGCATTTTCCCATGCTTTGTTCGCTGGGAACAAATGAAATCAAGAAGCAGTATCCCTACCTCGTTACCAGATAAAAGCTGATAATCACCGGCAGCCGTTTTCACAGCAATTCCACAGCGGTCAGCGTCCGGATCAGTAGCGAGAAGCAAATCGGCGCCAGTGCGCTCACAATACTGAAGTCCCAGTTCCATCGCTTCCCTGATTTCGGGATTGGGATATGGACAGGTCGGGAAATGTCCGTCTGGATTTCTCTGCTCTTCCACCACGGTTATGCATGTAAACCCGCTCTCCTCCAGCACCCGTGTGACCGGGACAAGTCCCGTACCATTTAGAGGGCTGTAGACGATGGCGACATCGCGGTTTACTTCATCGCCATAGAGAACGGACTGTCCCTTTTCTTCTTCGATGAAAGCCGTCAGAACGGATTCGTCTATGTTCTTCACCCTGCCATTCGCTGCCGCGTCATCAAAACCCATGCTCTTCACATCGGCAAAGACGTCCAGTTTCTCGATCTGTTCCAGAATCGCCGCTGCCGCTTCTGTGGTAATCTGACATCCATCGCTTCCGTATACCTTATAGCCGTTATAATTGCTCGGATTGTGGCTTGCGGTGATCATTACGCCTGCGGACGCACGAAGATAACGGGTCGCAAAGGAAACCGTTGGTACGGGTAAAAGCTGGGGCCAGAAATGAACCGTTATCCCATTGGCGGCAAAGACCTCTGCCGCAGTCCGGGCAAAAACATCGCTTTTGATGCGACTGTCATACCCAATAACAACAGATGCTCCGGAGCCGAGATAATTTGCCAAGCCCTGGCTCGCCTTGGCGACCACATACACGTTCATGCGGTTCGTCCCAGCACCAATGGTTCCTCGCAGGCCACCTGTGCCAAATGCCAAATCACGATAAAAGGCATCCTCTATGGCGGCATCGTCCATGCTTTCCAGCTCGCTCTTTATATCAGCATCGGCAGCGCAGGAGCGCCACCGTTCATACTCAGCTTTATAGTTCATAGATTTAATAACCTCGCTACTTTTAAGATCAGGTGCGCCGTACTGTTGGCTTTTATGATCCCGCCCATGACCATCTCAACGGCGGCTTCAAGGCTGACTTTCATGACGTCCAGATGCTCGTTAGGGTCGAGTTGCTGTGACGCTGTGGGGACAGAGTTCTTTGCGAAGAACAGATGCATTGTGTTAGTCAGCTTTGAGGTAGATTCCAGCGTTGGCCCGAGATAAATCCAATCTTCACTGGTATACCCGGTTTCCTCCAGCAACTCCCGCTTTGCTACAGTCAGAGGATCAGTTTCGTCGGGTTCAAACATCCCAGCCGGGCATTCGACGACTTCGGCTCCGCAGGCATAGCGGTATTCTGTTTTCAGAAGGATACTCCCATCTGGTGTCACTGCGGCTATCATCGCAGCGTCCGGAATGCTCACAGTATAGAAATCATCAATTACCGCGCCATCCTGAAGCTGAACACAATCTTTTTTGACCGTGACGTGGTAATCACAGAGGAGGGTTTCGGATTTGATCGTTTTCCAGCTCATCTAATCCTCCTAACAGCTCACATCCAACATCTGCGCCTTTCCATGAAGCTGAAGCGGCATGGAGTCCGCTGGGACGAAGATGCAGTCACCTTTAAAGAAGTTCTGCATGAATCCCTGTGCGGTAATACTGCCACAACCATCCACGATCAGCAGAGCATGGAAAGAGTTGGAGCTGGTCTGAAACGGAACCAGGGATCGCGTAGTTTCTGTGTTCAACAGCATACGTTCCACCTGGAAATACTTACAGCGGGTAAGCAGCTCCCTGGCACAGCCTCGTCCATACTTCAACACCCGCATCGGTTGACGGGGAATCGCTGAAGAGCGCAGGTTGATTACATCCAGAGCCTTTTCGATATGTAGTTCTCTCTTCCGTCCGTTTTTATCAACCCTGTCATAATCGTAGAGCCGATAGGTCAGGTTGGAGGACTGCTGTATCTCTGCCAGGAGAATCCCGGCGCCAATGGCGTGAACCGTTCCAGGCTCCACGAAAAACAGGTCATTTGATTGAACTGGGACATGGTTGAGCAGTGCGCCGATGGTTCCGTTTGCAATCGCCTCCCTGATCTGGTCGGGAGAAACATCCCGATTGAAACCATAGATCAATTCAGCGCCTGGGCGGGCAGATAGAACATACCACATCTCGGTCTTGCCCCATTGTCCCTCCGCTCTCGCATACTCATCATCGGGATGAACCTGAACGGACAGCCCCTTCTTCGCATCTATCAGCTTTATCAGGATTGGCAGCTCCGGTTTCCCGTCTGTGATTGCCAGCGGATGCGTGCCAAGCATCTCCGGATGCTGCTCCAGCAGTTCCCTTAATCCTTCTCCAGTTGAAACAGTAGCGGGGCCGTCCGAATGCGTCGAACAAACCCAAGCCTCCGCCAACGGATATACAGGGATGTTGAAATTAAAGTCATCATTCAGCCGGCTCCCGCCCCAGAGGTAATCCTTTGAAGCGGGAGACAGCATGAATGGTGCTCGATTACTCCAGTTCATATTTCTTCTTATCAGCGACGCTGATACCTCTGCCAAGCTGTACTTCGATCAGCTGAAGCTCAGTGTCGGCGATTACGGTATGCTTGCAGCCAGCCGCCATCGTAATTACATCACCGGCTTTCACAAGTTGTTCCATACCATCGACAATGGTTCGGCCTTCGCCGCGGATCACATTCCAAATCTCGTCCCGCTTCTCATGGCTGTGGTAGTTCATCTTATGGCCTGGGTTCAGGGTGACCTTCACGGTCATAGAATCTTCTTCCACATCCAGGACCCGATAGGAGCCCCATGACTTTTCGGCGAACATGACCTGCTGGTCGATAGCATCCACAAAGGGCTTGATATAAGAGCTCTGTTCCTTATCAGAAACCAGGATGCCTTCCGGCGAAGCGGACACCACGCAGTCTTTCAGTCCCATTACGAGAATCGGAACGCCCAGCTCGTTGATGGCGTGGACATTGACACAGGCGTCGTTCATCCTCACATCACCGACAGCATTCTCTTCCATCGCTTCTGTGAGTGTGTTCCAGGTACCGAGGTCCTTCCAGGTACCGCTGTAGCGGAGAACCTCGATGGATGTTTCCTGCTCGACCACAGCGTAGTCAAAGCTAATCTTTTTCAGCTCACTGTATCCGCTGAACAAGGTTTCATAGTCAGCCGTTCCCAACAGTTCACGTGACTTCTCCAGAACATACTCCAGCTTATACGCGAACACACCACCGTTCCAGAGAGCGCCGTCCTTCATGTACTCGGCGGCCTTCTCCGCATTCGGCTTCTCAGTGAAGCCCCATGACCACTTTCCGTCCCTCTGCATCGGCTTGATATAGCCATACTTCTCAGACGGATAGGTGGGCTGGATACCCATCAGAACGAGGCTGCTGTCGCCAGTCTGCGCAGCATGGCACATGGCTTCCAGTGTCTTGAAATACCCCTCTTCCACATACGGATCGACCGGGCAGACCACAACGGCTTCATCGGCAGGAACGCCTTTCACGTCATGGAGGTAGGCGGTCGCCAGGGCAATCGCGGCGAAGGTGTCGCGTCGGCAGGGCTCCACAGAGATACCTACATCCAGCCCCAGCTGATTGTGGATAGCAGAGACCTGGGATTTTGATGTAGCGATGGTCACAGTAGCCTCAGGATCGACGGTCTTGATCTGCCGGTAAATCCGCTGCACCATCGATTCATACTCGCCGGAATACTCGGTTCCCATCGGCACCTGATGCTCCGGTTTCTTGAATATCTTAATGAACTGTTTGCTGCGGATGTCGTTAGAGAGGGGCCACAGACGCTTTCCCGATCCGCCAGACAGTAGAATAATGTTCATACCAAAACCTCGTTTTACCTTTCCGCTCGCATCGGATTCTCCAGGAAATCCTTATAGCTCAGGCGGATACCATCTTCCAACTCGGTCTTATAGGTCCAGCCAAGAGCGGTCGCCTTGGAAACGTCCAGGAGCTTCCTTGGCGTGCCATTCGGCTTGCTGGTATCCCACTCAATGCGGCCAGTGTACCCGATCACCTTCGCAACCAACTCAGTCAGCTCTTTGATAGTCAGTTCCTTGCCGGTTCCGGCATTCACGGTCTCATTGCCACTATAATTGTTCATCAGGAACACACAGAGGTTGGCGAGGTCGTCCACATATAGGAACTCACGGAGCGGACTGCCGTCGCCCCAGCAGGTAACGCTTTCCTTGCCCTCTGCCTTCGCCTCATGGAAACGACGGATCAGGGCAGGAAGGACGTGAGAATGTGTCGGATGATAGTTATCGTTGGGGCCATAGAGGTTCGTCGGCATGACGCTGATGTAGTCCGTGCCATACTGCCGGTTCAGAAACTCGCAGTATTTCAGGCCGCTGATCTTCGCCAGTGCATACGCCTCGTTTGTTTTCTCCAGCTCGCCGGTCAGCAGGCAGCTTTCCGTCATCGGCTGGGGAGCCATGCGCGGGTAAATGCAGGAGGAACCCAGAAACTCCAACTTCTTGCAGCCGTTCTTCCATGCGCTGTGGATGACGTTCATCTCCAGCATCATGTTATCGTACATGAAATCAGCCAAAGCGGACTCATTCGCCACAATGCCGCCGACTTTCGCTGCAGCCAGAAACACATATTCAGGCTTCTCCGCGGCGAAGAAATCCTCCACGGCATCCTGACGCATCAGATCCAACTCTTTGTGCGTGCGGGTGATGATGTTGTGGTAGCCCTGGCGTTCCAGCTCACGGCAGATTGCAGAGCCGACCATGCCGCGATGACCGGCAACATAAATCTTCGCATTCTTTTCCATCATTTTATTTCACCACGCCTTTCTCCAGATACTCAGCCAGATTGGTCTTGATATGCTCTTCGGCGCGCTCCACGGCGACCTTTTCCATATCATGCTCGACCATGAGCTTCACCAGTTCCTCAAAGCTGGTCTTGGTGGGATTCCATCCAAGTTCCTTCTTGGCCTTAGTCGGGTCGCCCCAGAGATTGACCACATCGGTAGGACGGTAGAAGTCCGGGGAGACTTCGACGAGCACCTTGCCTGTCGCCTTATCAATACCTTTCTCGTCCATGCCTTCGCCAGTCCACTCAAGCTCAATCCCGGCATGATGGAAAGCGAGGGTGGCAAACTCACGGACGGAGTGTTGCACACCGGTGGCGATAACAAAGTCTTCCGGCTTATCATTCTGGAGGATCAGCCACATGCACTCAACATAGTCCTTGGCGTAGCCCCAGTCACGGAGGGAGGACAGATTGCCGAGATACAGTTTGTCCTGCTTGCCCTGAGCGATGCGGGCAGCGGCAAGGGTGATCTTGCGCGTTACGAAGGTTTCACCACGCCTCTCCGACTCATGGTTGAACAGTATGCCGGAGCAGCAGAACATATTGTAAGCCTCGCGGTATTCTTTTGTGATCCAGAAGCCGTATTGTTTGGCAACGGCATAAGGAGAATAGGGATGGAAGGGCGTTTTTTCGTTCTGGGGGACTTCCTCCACCTTGCCATAAAGCTCGGATGTCGAAGCCTGATAGATCCGGCATGTGTTTGCCAGACCACATACACGCACGGCTTCCAGAACCCTCAGTACGCCAGTAGCGTCTACATCGGCAGTAAACTCCGGAACATCAAAAGAGACCTGGACGTGAGACTGGGCCGCAAGGTTAAATATTTCGTCAGGTCGCACCAGACTAATGACCTTCACAAGGCTCATAGAATCCGCCAGATCACCGTAGTGCAGATGGAATTGCGGATGACCTTCCAGATGCGCGATGCGCTCACGGAAATCCACACTGCTCCTGCGGATAATGCCATGAACATCGTAGCCTTTTTCAATCAAAAACTCGGACAAATAGCTTCCATCCTGACCGGTTACGCCAGTAATCAACGCTTTTTTCATTTGCTTACCTCCAAAGGGCATCCAGCCCAAAATCGCCTGCTTTTCGCAGTTTCGCATATATTGTAGCGAGTTTAATTGCTCATTTGAATTCAGAATATTGGCATCTACTTACAATATATTGGCTTTTTGTATCGGCGCAAAAAAAGAGGAGGCCGAAGCCTCCTCCAGAAAGTGTCGCGCTCAATTCAGCGAGATGCGAATATGGGCTTTTAAAGAACAACGCCCTTCACAAGAATCAGATTGCCATACTGCCGTTCTTCGCCTGTCTGGATCACGGCGTATGCTTTTTTCGCGCGCTCATAGAAAGCGAAGCGTTCAAGCTCTTTCAAGTGACCAGCCGCGCTCTGGTAATCATCCCAGATAACCGGTCTTCGCATTCCCTTTGTCACATCCGACTCTGTGAGCGCCATAACAATCGCGGGATCATCAGTATATGTATCCAGCGGGAAAATAGAGAGAATCGCTTGCGTCGCTCTCACACCATCAACACCGGGCAGCCGGATCAACCGCTGCGCGCAGGTTTCAGCAGGAAAGTTCGCGTCGGCAATGACCAGTTCATCACCGTGGCCCATATCACACAGGATTTTCAGCAAGTCTCCGGTCAGGAGCTTATCCACATTTTTCAGCATCTTACCACTCCATTCACACAAGGGCTGCGTCCCATACGCCAATAGCGGTATCGGAGAATACGGATTTCAGCCGCACCTGTAATTGCTCTTTGCTTACGCCTTTTTTCAACACTACCTGCAGGAATCCTCCACCGCCAGCGCCGCAGATCATCTTTCCAGCCAGCAGATCATCGCAGCTGTCGAATATCTGATCGATGAGGGTATTGGTGCTGCCTGCGTCGATGAGCTGTGAGAGTTTCCAGTGTTCCGAGAGCAGTTCGGCAAACGCATCAACATTTCCCCGTTCCAACTCAAATCGCATCAGAGCTGCCGTGCGTTGGATCTCGTCGAGAGCGTAGATTGTATCCGGCTCATTGCCGATATAGCGTCCGACAACATCACGCAGAAGATTACGAGCCAATCTCCGCTGTCCTGTGTAAATCAGTGTGAAGCGGTCATTTAATTCGTTTTTGGTAAAATGATATAGTCCCATGCTGGAAAAGTCCGGTTTGTCAGAGACCTTCGATAATCATCCCATGCGTCCTTGTAGCTCTGACTCAGGTAAATGCTCGTATTCATGTCAATAGCGGCAGCGCGCCGTCTCTCCTCTATATTCAGTTGATTGGATACTTCCCGGACTCCACGCCGGGATTACACGTCCTTTTCTATTGATTTCACATTTCTTTGTGCGGGCTGGGTTTTATGTTCGGATGATTTCTTACCACTGTTTCCGGTATACTGAAGGCGGCACACCCTCGACACTCTTAAATGTCTGAGAAAAGTAATGTGGTGCGCCGAGACCGACCTCCAGGCCAATCTCCTCTACTGATTTTTCCGAAAATCTCAATAATTGCTTTGCTTTGGTGATGCGAAGATTCAAGAGATAGGTACTTATGGATACACCATATTGCTCCTTGAATACTTTGGTCAGGTAATACTTATTGATATAGAAGTGCGACGCCAAGCCATCCAGCGTGATTTTCTCTTCGTACTTTTGATCCAAATATGCCTTTACATCGGCCACGCTCGCTTTTTTCTTTGCTGTGGTCGCGTCCTCCGGATGCCAGGATTCGCTCATCACCAACACTAACAGCTCGGACAACGAAGCGTTTATCTTCATATCCCGCATATAGTCGGCGGACTTCGCAACCTTCATCAGTTCCGACCACACCTCTTCCAATTTCTCAGCCGCTTCCGGCTTAAACACCGGCCGCCCTCCGCGCTCTTTGTATTTGTTGTAAATAGCGGGAATGGTGGGGCCGAAAAAGTGAATCCAGCGAAGCGTCCATAAGTTATCCGCACTCGTTGTGTGGCTGTAAGGACTGTTGCAATCGATAAACACACAATCCCCGGCTTCCAATTTGTACTCCTTTTCTCCATAGTTCAAAGACCCAGATCCGGAAACGATGGTAAAAAAGAGATAAGAGGATAACCCCGAACGCGATGATACATGTGGCCGGAGCGCGGTGAGTTCACCGATCTCCTGAAGATGAAGGAGACTGGTACGTGCGAAAGCAGACGGTGTATAGAGGATACGGTTGGAGGTAACGATGGATTGAGTATTGTTTGTAAAAAACTGATCCATTAATGTCACATCCTCCGCTTCATGCCATATTTTATTATATCACACATTTATTACGCCTGCTTGAATGATTCCTGAACAATCATATTAGGATAATGTGCCTATCCATTCAGCTCCACCGATGCAATTCTCGGCTCAAAGCAGCATGTCGGCCTCACGCAGACGATCCTTACTCCGCTCGCCCGCTGCGGTCCGACTTTCATGAATGTGGCGATAACGGAGGTGGAACCTCCCAAACCCAGCGGTCCGATGTTCGCCTCGTTGACTCGCCTTGTGATTTCCTGCTCCATCTCGCTCTGGACATCATACCGACCATCCACCTGCGCCTGGAGCATCATGCTGGCCGCCTCAAAGTGCGATCTGCCGACGCCAACAGCCAATGTGCATGGAGAACACCCCAGCTGAGCCACGGCTTCCGTCGCCCATTTCACGATCTCATCCAGAACAACCTGGGTATCATGCTTATGGAAAACACGATAGGTCTTCGCCCTGATCGCCGGGCCGCCGCCAAACATCAGGATATGCAGACGGATCACGTTGTCAGAGGTGGGACGGATAAGAATCGGAGCCGGTTCCACGCCGGCAGAATCAGGATTCAATCCGCCAGACTGGTCAATTCTGTGGCTGTCGTCGCCCATGATGCCCATAGGCCGACCTGGAAGCTTGCGGAGTCCCTGCTTCACGCCTTCTTTGATCTCTTCAAGCATCTTACCAGTCACGGCGCAATCAGGCCCGACTTCCAGAACCAGATGCGGAATCCCTGTGTCATCACAGAGTGGGCTGTGATTTTCTTCCGCTGCCTCAGCATTGGCAAGCACCTGCTCCAGTACCCACTTTGCCTTTTCGTTCTGCTCCGCGGCAATGGCCTTTTGATACGCTTTCTTCTTGTCAGGGCGGAAGGTAGAGCCAGCTTCAACAAGAGTGTCTCTTACAAGTTCTACAACGCTCATGCCTTTTCCTCCCGTGTGTAAATACTTTTCCCATGTGCCGCGCCAATGATGGCAGGGTATTTATCCACCTTGATAAGATGCAACGCCTCCATTCCAAGCTCCGGAAAGGCGACCACGCGCTGCTCTGTTGTTTTTGCGCCGAGCAATGCCGTCACGGGAGGAATAACCGCATACACAGCGTTGTACTTATCGAGAGCCGCTATGGTTTCCTTATGCAGTTCGCCTTTACCAAGGTGGAGCTTGATCCCCGCTTTACTCAACGGCTCGATACTGCTCTCGATCTCCAGCTTATTGGAGCTGGTCGGCCCCACACCGGCAGGACTTACCGCCGTGTGGAAAATCACCTGTCCGTGCAAATCAACGCCCAGATCTCCGACCGTTCCATCTGCGATCATCTTCAGAACCTTGGGAAGAACGGCATCTCGTCCACAGAGGATATAGCCGCTGATCTCAACGGTATCTCCGACCTGCAGCCTTGCCGCCGCTTCCTCGCTTATAGGTGTGGTTAACTGAATCATGTATATATTCCTTTCCAATGCTCCCTGCTCCCGCTTCCCTGCTCACCCTTATCCCTTTGTGCCCGCCAATTACTGTCGAAGCAACAAAGGGATAAAGATGAGACAGGTGGTACGCAAGACAGGAGTTTTTAATCGTTCACAGCGAACAGCTTCACATGGCCGGACTCATCACGGATAACGCCATACGCTCTCGCCCGATTGTAAACTTTCTTCGCCCAATTGGTGTGCGGCTTGATCTCATTCATCTTATTGCCGCCAGAACCCTTAACCACGCCGCCGCCCGTACCGAGAATCTGGCAGGCATCATCGTATTCTTCCTTGGTGACAGCCATCATCGCATTCACAAACTTGACGTGCGTAGGATGGATAACAGTGCGGCCGACGAAGCCGTTCGCTTTGTCCAGGATGACCTCACGCAGCAGGCCGTCGATCTCGTTGTTCACGATAGGCTCATGACGGGAAAGATAGTCCTGGATACCATAGTGCGGCAGTTCCTCAAACATGAGTTCCTTGGGAGCGCGGAAATACTCCCAGACCGGACCGGAAACCACATAGTCATTATCGCGGCCGAACATGTTCAGAATATCATTCAGGCACTCGCGGACCGTCATAATGTCATATACGGAATAACCCACGCCACGGCGCACACCAAATACAGAGGAGAAGTCCGTCGCGCCGACGCGAACCTGCAGCACCAGATCCTTGTATTTGTCCAGGATGCGCTTGATGCCGGTCAGCTCGTACATACGGCTTTCCTTGTAAGCGACTTCCTTATCCTCGATGATCGGCATGCCGTAGATGATCTCGCCAAACTTCTCATTCAGATCCCGAAGATAGGCATAATACTCATAGCCGTTCTCCGCGTTGAACTTCGGGAAGTTGATACCGCAGAGGCTCCTCACCTGATGCTTGGTCAGACCGGCTCCGAAGTGCTTGAACTGGTCGAGATCACGAATACGCACAAAGATCAGCGGAACCTTATCCTCGTCCAGTGTGCCATCCTCCACCGCGCTGGTCAC
>JAEEGL015479098.1_pt1 | contig 13731 bp, 11 predicted proteins | sample 9134231 | NCBI WGS metagenome assembly JAEEGL01 (sample SAMN16246548, study PRJNA631951) | gut metagenome | biome: gut microbiome; feature: rumen; material: fiber-attached | host: Bos | place: Iran: Karaj | collected 2018-10 | reverse complement strand
TCATCGCCAAGCGCCTGCGGGACCAGCTGGAGGGGGAGATCTGGAAGGAGGAGCAGCGCTTCTCCAATCCTCACCAGCACTATCTGGACATGAGCCCAGCCTATTACGAGATGAAGATGGAGCTGCTCTCCAAGTCCCACTGAGGTTATGACCATGGAAAACTATGTGTTTGACGCGGCGAAGGAGCGGGACCGGCTGGTGGAGGCCCTGCGGGCGCTGGCCCTGCAGCAGGGCTTTTCCCGGGTGGTGCTCGGCGTCTCCGGCGGGAAGGATTCCAGCGTTTCAGCCGCCCTCTGCGCCCGGGCCCTGGGAAAAGAAAACGTGTACGGCATCCTGCTCCCGGACGGGGAGCAGAAGGACATCGCCGACAGCGAAAGAGTCTGCGCCGCCCTCGGCATCCGGCGCCGGACGCTGAACATCGGCGAAATGCACCGGGCCCTTCTCGCCCAGGTGGAGCCGGAGCGGGAGCCGGAAACGGGGGAGTTTGCCATCCCCTTTGACCGGGAGAGCGACATCAACGTGGGGCCGAGACTGCGCATGACCATGCTGCGCTACGCGGCCCAGGCTCTGGGCGCAAGGCTTGTGGGCACCGGGAATCTCTCGGAGTCCACCGTGGGCTACTGCACCAAGGACGGGGACACCTCCTGCGACTTTTCACTGCTGGGCTCCCTCACCAGCGTAGAGGTGGTGGAAGTGGGCCTCAGCATGGAGGAGCTGCCCCGGGACCTGGTAGTCAAGACCCCCAGCGACGGGCTCTCCGGCCTGAGCGACGAGGAAAAGCTGGGCCTGCGCTATCGGGATATCCACAACTATCTGCGCCTCGGCACCAGCGGCGATCCGGAGACGGACGAGAAGATCCGAAATAAGGAGGCCGCCAACCTCCACAAGCGCCGCATGCCGGTGATCCTGTAATGGAAAAGGAAGAGACTTCCCCGGAAGTCTCTTCCTTTATTTCAGCTCGTTTTCCTTTCGGTCGGGATTTACAAGCAAGGGGAAACATGCTATCATCGGATCGGATAACAGTAAGACTAAGGAGGCGTGTCCCATGCAGAACGACCCCGGCCTGTGGGTGATCCGGCCCTTCAACACGGTGTTTCTTGTGACCCTCGGCGCCTTCCTGGCGCTTCTCATCCTGGCAAGCCTGCTGCTGCGCAAAAAGAGCGAAAAGACCCGGCAGGGGGTGCTGGTCGCCGCCTGCCTGGTGACCTTCGTGGGCTTTTTCTTCTATAAGTATTATCTCTCCCTGGATGCGCCCTATAATCTGCTCATTGCGGAGCGGGGCGGCTTCAACTGGTGGGGCGAGCTGCCGCTGCATCTGTGCAACATCAACCTGATCCTGATCCCGATCGCGGTCATCACGATGAAAAAGCCGCTGTTGAGCTTCTGCTTCTTCATTGCGCCGATCGGCGCGCTGATGGCGCTTCTGATGCCCGCAAACGGCTTCTCCGGCTATTCGATCCTGCTTCCGCGCATGATCGGCTTCTACGGCATCCACTTCATCATCATCGTAATGGCGCTGTCGATCGTGACGTTCGGGCTGTACCGTCCGAAGTTCCGCGATCTGCCGCTGACCCTTCTGACGCTTCTGCTCGTGGCGCTCGTCGTGTTCGGCATCAACATGCTTTTGCGCACGACCGGTCTGCATCCGAAGGCGAACTACTTCTTCTCGGTGGAGACGGAGGGCAACTTCCTTCTGGAGATTTTCCACAAGTGGATCCCCGTCCCCTTCCTCTATCTGCTGCCGTCGATCATCATCCTTGCGCCGTACATGCTGCTGATCACGTTCGGCTTCTTCCTTGCGGACAGGATCAAGCGCAGAAAAAAAGCGTAATTTTCGGTCTTGCTTTTGGGAAGCAAACCATATATAATAGTTGGGATTCTTGATTTGGAGGCACACATGAACAACGAACTCATCGGAACCTGCATCGTTGCGCAGTCCGGCGGTCCGACCGCCGTCATCAACGCCAGCATCTACGGCGTGATCCGCACTGCGCTGGACGATCCGCATATTACAAAGGTCTACGGCGCCGCGCACGGCATTCGCGGCATCATTGAGGAAAACCTCTACGACATGGGCAAGGAAGCCGCATACGAGCTCTCCCTGCTTCTCAACACCCCCTCCTCCGCGCTCGGTTCCTCCAGATACCGTCTGAAGGACATCGAGGAGGACGATTCGGACTACAAGCGCATTCTTGAGATCTTCCAGAAGTACGACGTCCGCTATTTCTTCTACAACGGCGGCAACGACTCGATGGACACCTGCAACAAGATCAGCAAGTACATGCAGCACGTCGGCTACGACTGCCGTATCATGGGCGTTCCGAAGACGATCGACAACGATCTGTACGGCACCGACCACAGCCCGGGCTTTCCGTCCGCGGCGCGCTATATCATCAGCACCTGCATGGAGCTGTATCTTGACGCGCGCGTCTACGACACGCCGATGATCTGCATCGTCGAGATCATGGGCCGTCACGCGGGCTGGCTCACCGCGAGCGCGGCGGCGGCGACGTACACCGGCTTCGGTCCGGACCTCATCTATCTGCCGGAGACGGATTTCGACATCGACAACTTCATCGCGGACGTCAAGGAAGTCTTTGACGACAACAACGGCAAGGTCTTTGTCGCGGTCTCCGAGGGCATCCATGACAAGACCGGCAAGCTGATCTCCGAATACGGCAACGAGACCGAGATGATCGACTCGTTCGGGCACAAACAGCTCGGCGGTCTCGCCGCAACGCTCGTCAGCATTCTCAAGGACCATTTCCCGCACACCAAGATCCGCGGCATCGAATTCTCCCTGCTGCAGCGCTGCGCGTCGCACGCGGCCTCTCAGACCGATATCGAGGAATCCTACGAGGCGGGACGCATCGCGGTCGAATACGCGGTGCACGGCATCACGGATAAGATGGTCGGCTTCCGCCGCAAGACGGACGAGGACGGCAACTACAAGTGCGAGATCAAGCTGATCGACCTCGAAGCCTGCGCGAACACCGAAAAGAAGGTCCCGCGCGAGTGGATCAATTCGGCGGGCAACGGCCTCAGAAAGCCGTACATCGACTATCTGCTGCCGCTGATTCAGGGCGATCCGAAGATCCCGCTGCAGAACGGGCTTCCGCGCTTTGCGAATCTCAAGAAGATCAAGGCAAAGCCCCCGCGCAACAAGTAAACAACCGCACGAGAAGGGACGAACGGCGTCCCTTCTTTTTTTGCAATGATGATTGTCCGTACGGAAAATCTTCCTGCACGACAGCGTCCGGCGTCTATTCATTTGCCGCAAGGCACAATTCACGGAGCGAAGCGAAAATGCATCGGAGCTGTTTTGAAACGAGTTTTCGAACAGTCCCTCTGTCTTTACATTTTCATCGGATTGTGTTATTCTGTGGGAAGAATAACGAGGTGTCTATGCGGGAGTTTTGTTCGTTCTTCGGAATTGAAAAAGGCATGACGGCGCTGATCGGCGGCGGCGGAAAGACGTCGACGATGTACGCGCTTGCGGAGTATCTGCGCACGCAGGGCTCCGTGATCGTCTGTACCTCCACGCATATCCTGAAACCGCCGCAGTATCGCTACCGTCCGCATATCGATAAGCCGCTTGCCTTCGGCGAGGTCGTTTCGACCGGAACGGCGCAGGGTGAAAAGCTGTCGGCGCCGGAACAGTCCTTTGCAGAGCTCATGGCGCTTGCGGATTATACTCTGGTCGAGGCGGACGGTTCGCGGCAGCTCCCGCTGAAAGCGCATGCCGCGCACGAGCCCGTGATCCCGGAGGAAGCGAACACGGTGCTGGTACTGATCGGCGTCGACGGACTCGGAAAGCCGATTCGCGAGGCTGCGCACCGTCCGGAGCGGTTCGCTTCGATTTGCCGCACCGATCCGGACGCCGTCGTTACGGCGCAGATGATCCGCGACGTTGTTTCGACCTATCCGCGCTGCGACGGCGTCGTCATCAACAAGGCGGACGGTCCGGAACGGATCGCGGAGGCGGAAGCGCTCGCGGCGCTGTTTTCCGTTCCCGTCGCGATCACCGCATGGCAGACGGAACGACCCATTAAAGCATTACGGAGGAAGCTATGAAGATCCTGATCAAAGGCGCAGGCGACATTGCAAGCGGCGTCGCCGTGCGGCTCTCGCACTGCGGATTCGAGATCGTGATGACCGATCTCGAACGTCCGACTTCGATCCGGCGCACGGTCTGCTTCTCGGAAGCGATCCTGCGCGGAACCTTTACGGTCGAGGATGTGACCGCTGCGGTTGCAGAGGACGTCGGCGCGGTTCCGGCGATCCTCGGACGCGGTCAGATTGCCGTGCTTGCCGATCCCGACGCGCGCTGTCTTTCCGCGCTGAAGCCCGACGCGGTCGTCGATGCGATCCTTGCAAAGCAGAATCTCGGCACGGCGATCACCGACGCGCCGATCGTCGTGGCGCTCGGCCCCGGCTTTACCGCCGGCGTCGACTGTCATGCCGTGATCGAGACGATGCGCGGACACGACCTCGGACGCGTGATCCTCAGCGGGTCCGCGCAGCCGAACACCGGCATTCCCGGCAGCATCGGCGGCTTTACGACCGAGCGCGTGCTGCGTGCGCCGAGGGACGGCGTCTTTACCGAGGTGCTGCACATCGGCGATCTCGTCAAACAGGACGAATGCGTTGCGACCGTCGACGGCGAACCGATCCGTTCTGCGATCGCCGGCGTGATCCGCGGGCTGCTGCCGACCGGCACGCCGGTGCATCGGGGTATGAAAAGCGGAGACGTCGACCCGCGCGGCGTGCTCACCAACTGCGAGACCGTCTCCGACAAGGCGCGCGCCGTCGGCGGCGGCGTTCTCGAAGCGATCCTATTTCTTGACAGGAGGAACCGCCATGTTTCGTAAGGTGACCGAAGCGATCCGGAACGGTCGCTCTCCCCTGCTCTTTACGGCGATCGAAGGCGAACGCATCGGACAGACCGCTGTTTTGGACGGCTCTGAGGTCTTCGGAGACCGTGCGCTGATACCGGAGCTTCCCGCAGACTGCGCGCTTCCCGCCGTGATCGGAAACGTGCTTGCCGAGCGCATCACAACGCCGCCGCATCTGATCCTCTGCGGCGGCGGGCATGTGTCCGTTTCGGTCTCGAAGATCGCCAAGACGGTCGGCTTCCGCGTGACCGTGATCGACGAACGCGCGGACTTTGCAAACGCCGAACGCTTCCCCGACGCCGACACGATCGTGAATCTGCCGTTTGCCGAAGCGCTGGAGGCGATCCGCGAGCCGAACGCTTACTATGTGATCGTCACGCGCGGGCATCAGTTTGACCGTCTGTGCCTTGAAACGATCCTCAAAAAGCCCTATACCTATCTCGGCATGATCGGCAGCCGGTCCAAGATCGCGATCGTTTACAACGCGCTGATGCGGCAGGGCTGTTCGAAGGAACAGCTGGATACCGTACACGCGCCCATCGGGCTTCCGATCGGCGCGAACACGCCGGAGGAGATCGCGGTCTGCATCGTCGGCGAGATGATCCTCGTGAAGAACGGCAAGGTGCGCGGCAGCGAATGGGACAAGGCGCTGTGCGAAGCGATCGATACGATCCGCGAGCCGTATGCGATGGTGACGCTGATCGAAAAGAAGGGCAGCGCGCCACGCTCCGCAGGAGCGCGTATGATCGTCAAACGCGACGGGACAATCATTTCCTCCATCGGCGGCGGTTTCGGCGAATTTGAGGCCTCCGGCTACGCGAGAGCGATGCTTGCGGACGGTCCGAAGGCAAAGCGCTATACGTGCCTGATGAACAACCGCGAGGCGGCGGACAAGGGCATGATCTGCGGCGGCTCGATCGATATTCTGATTCAGGTAACCGAGGTGTGAAGATGGGCGAAGATATCAAACTGACAAAGCTTGCAAGCTGCGCGGGCTGCGGCGCCAAGGTCGGCGCGGGCACGCTCGCCAAGATCCTTGCCGATCTGCCGACCCTGCAGGACGAAAACCTGCTCGTCGGCTTTGACAAGAGCGACGACGCGGCGGTCTACAGGCTCAGCGATTCGCAGGCGCTGGTGCAGACGCTCGACTTCTTCCCTCCCATTGTGGACGATCCGTATACCTTCGGCCAGATCGCCGCGACGAATGCGCTGTCCGATATCTATGCGATGGGCGGCGAGCCGAAGCTCGCGCTGAACATCATGTGCATTCCGAAGACGATGCCGAAGGAAGCGGTGCACGAGATCCTGCGCGGCGGATATGAGACCTGCGCGAAAGCGGGCGCGATCATCTGCGGAGGGCACAGTATCTTTGACGACGAGCCGAAATACGGTTTGTCCGTGACCGGCTTCGTGCATCCGGACCGTATGTGGAAGAACCACGGCGCGAAGCCCGGCGACGTGCTGTTTCTGACAAAACCGATCGGGATCGGCGTTTTGACGGCGGCGCAGAAGGGCGAGCTTTTGGACGCGGAAACGGAACGGATGATGATCCGTCTGATGACGACGCTGAACAAAAGCGCGCGCGACGTGCTCGTGCGCTTCGACGTGCATGCCTGCACGGACGTCACGGGGTTCTCGTTCCTCGGGCATCTTTACGAGATGTGCAGCGGGTCCGACGTCTCCGCAGAGATCGACGTCCGCGCGATCGATTTTATCCCGCAGGCGGTCGAGTTTGCGCGCGTGGGCGTTCTGCCGGAGGGAATGTACCGCAACCGTACCTTTGCGGAACATGCGGTGGACTGCGGCGGGACCGAGCTTGCGCTCTGCGATCTGCTGTTCGACCCGCAGACCTCGGGCGGGCTTTTGTGCGCGGTCGATCCGAAGGACGCCGACGCCGTCCTGGATGCGCTGAACGGTGCGGTGCCGAGCGCGCAGCGCGTCGGCAGGATCGTCGAAAAGTCAGAAAAGGCGATCTTCCTCCGCTGAAAAGCATACGGTTTCGGCGATCCCCCCATATTGAACAGCATAAGAAAGGAGCGGCTTTTCGCCGCTCCTTTGCTTATGTTTGGTCTCAGTAGGATTCGATCCAGAACATGGAATCGTCGCAGAGCACACGGAACTGCGGCGTGCCCTGATCGTACGTCAGTACGACTGCCGCAACGACGTTATCGCCGACCGCTACGCCTTCGAGCGCGCAGGTTGCAATGATATCGATGCAGGCGGTGCCGTTCGTGACAGAGAGCGTTCTCGTGCCGTCACCGATCTCGGTGATACCGATGATCTGGAGTTCGGACAGGAGGTAGACGCCGCCGACGAAGCGGGACGGATTGTCCATGATCGCGGTGAGATCGAAGTAGGTCTCGGGGATGTACCAGAGGTAATCGCCCGGATCCCAGCTGTCTTCCGCAATGTATTCGTTCTTGTACAGAATGTCGGTAAGCTCCGCATTCGCGAGTCTCGGGCAGCCATAGTAGTTGTCCAGTTCGCCGAAGAAGACCCAAACGTCGCCGACGGAGATATTATCGAGCATTGCCTTGTCCGCCATGTCGATCGCGAGGCCGTAGCCCGGATCGTCAAGCGTCGGATCGAGAGACTGTACATACACGACGTCGTTGTAGATCTCGGTAACGATACCTTCGACGGGCAGTTTCTCGCCGAGCATATCCTTATCGTTGAAGATCAGGTCAGCCGCATACTGCACGGTGCCGTACGCATACGTGTTCTCGAAGACTTCGCCGGTCTTGATGTTCAGGCTGTAATCCGGCCAGTTGGTCGCATAGTCCATCATATCGAGCGTGATGAAGATGACGTCCTCGGGGATCTCGGACAGATCGATCACGAACTCTGCCGTGTCCTTACCGACTGCGTAGTCGATGCCGTACTGATACATCTGATTGTCCGTATAGTACGCTTCGACGAACGCAACGCCGGAACCGTTGTCAGCGAGGTTGACCGTCGCGGTCTTCGCTTCTTCATCGATCGTAACGCCGGTGACGACCGGAGCTTCCGTATCGACGATCATGTAGAACGAATGTTCGGTGTTGAGCTCTGCGCCCGGATAATCGATCATGCTCTCGAAGGTGACTTCGCAGATCGTGCCGTTCGGGACGTAGTAGCCGTAGCCTTCGGATTCTTCGTTCATGTTAACGCCGTCCCAGTAGAAGTTACCGCGTGCCTGCCAGTAACCTTCGGTGGTGTTGAAGTACTGCTTGCCGAGATACTCGGTGTCATCGACAAAGTAGACCTCGCCGGTCATCGCATCGGAGACCGTCATGATCAGATGACGCGCGTTGCGGAGCTGGGTCGGTTGAATGAACATCCAGTCGACAAGGTAGTAGGCATTGGAGGTCGCGTTGGAGATCGCGTTGTGGAGCGGGCTCGAATTCGCATATACATCATACCATGCCTCCTGATTCTGCTCGGTGCCGGTGTCGGTCAGCGTGGTCAGCGGGTTCGCGCCGAAATAGGTGTACAGGCTCTGGGTCGCCGCACCGCCGCCGTACATATAGGAGACGTCGATGTTCGTCTCGAGCGCGGTGAACAGATTGTGCGGCATATAGGATGCTACATATTCCGGATACATGATCTGTTCATAACCCCAGTACATCTGGTAGTTCGGATCATTCATCCACAAGGTGTCGAGCACCGGGCCCTGTGTCCAGTCGCCGTAGAAGCCCATGAACGTCAGGTGGATTTCCGGCGCCTTTGCCATTGCCTCACCGACGATGGTGGGCAGCGTTTCGAGACCGACGATCGCGCGGAGGATGAACGATGCATCCGCTGCGGTCACGGAGCCGTCCTGATTGACGTCTGCCATGGCAGCTGCTTCTTCGGTGAGCGTCGTGATGCCGACGACTGCACGGAGAATCTCAGCCGCGTCCGCAGCCGTGACCTTGCCGTCCAGGTTCGCATCGCCGAGGGTGCCTTCGTTGGTCGGAACGATCGCGCCTTCGCCGGATACGCTGTCAAACGCGATATAGCCTTCGAAGAAGTTGCCGTTCGCAAAGTTCTCATCAAACATCGCCTTGGTATCGTCGTCAAGCGTGATGGTCAGCTTGCCGTCATACTTGCCGTTTGCCGGAATCGTGATCGCCATATCGCCGTCAACGGTCATGCCGGCTCCGTCGAACAGATAATCGGAGGTCAGCGTGTTATACTGCTTGTAGACATAGTCGTAGAGACCGAGGACAAAGAGCTCATACTCCTGTTCGGTATCCGTCATGTTGTACGCCGTGTAGCGCAGCGTGAAGACGCCGGTCTTGTCGGGATCGTCATAGAGATTGACGATCGGCTCAGTGATGTAGACAGGCGTGGAGATCGCCGCTACGACGTCGATGATACCGGAGCCGGTCTTTCTCGGGCTGTAGAGGTAGCCGTCGTCGCCGGTCGGGATCCAGGAAGTGGATTCCGCAAGGTCCTCAGCGAGTTCTGCGCGCTGTGCCTTGGAGAGTCCGGGCTGCGTATCCTTCAGATACTGCAGGAGCAGCGTGAAGGTGCCGCATGCGTTCGGGGACGCCATCGAGGTGCCGCTGTAGACTTCGTATGCATCGGGTGCGCCTGCAACCGAGGAGTAGATCATGCCGCCGGGCGCCGTGATCGTGGGCTTGAGCTCCAGATTCGGGGTGCAGCCCCAGCTGGAGAAGGTGCTCATCAGCCATGCGTTCGGATTCTCTACGTAGGTCAGACCTTCCGGAACCGTCAGGGTGTTGTCGGCTTCGAGACCTTCGAGGATCATCAGACCGTCCGCCTGCTGAATGCTGATTGCCGGTACATAGTACGGATCGATCAGCATGCCGATGCTGCCGCTCTGGTTGTTGTACAGGATCATGCCGATCGCGCCTGCTTCTGCTACGTTCTGATTCTTCTCAGAGAACGACAAGTCGCCGCGGACGACCAGTGCGACTTTGCCCGCGACATCCTCGGGGATCTCATCGGGATTGCCCTTGCCGCAGTCGACGAGCTCGATCGTCTTGCCGCCGAATGCGTCTACCCAGCCGTGTACGCCGTCGGAGCAGTTGTCGACATAGGTCAGATAGTTGCCGTTGTATTCGAGGACCACTGTCGGATATTCGAAGTTTTCCATGGAAGCAACGGAAACGTTGCCCTCATAGGTGGACGGGCTTGCGATCTCTGCATAGTCTGCATAGTCGGCAAGGACCCATTCATACTGGGAAGTCGAGAAGTTCGCCGCGTTGTGCGCCATCGAATACTCGTTGCCCGCGGAGATGCACACGATGATGCCCGCCTGATCGAGCTTCTTATAAACGTTGCCGAAAACGCCGTCCAGTTCGGGATCGTAGGTGAAGCCGCCGGGTGCGCCGATCGACATGTTGATCGCGTCAACGCCGAGCAGGAAGCAGTCTTCCAGAGCCGCCATGTAGATACCGGAGTTCGTGCCCTGCGCTTCATCTGCGAAGATCTTCATGAAGACGAGCTGCGCCGCCGGAGCTGCGCCGGAGAACTTGACCGCGCCGTCCGGATCGAGGACGAAGCCCGCGATCGTACCGGAGACGTGAGAGCCGTGGCCGTTGTAGTCCGTTACATCGTCGTCGAAATCATAGTAGTCGTACGAGAACGGGACCTTGTTGGAGATGTATTTGCCGGGAACGAGCGTCTCAACGGAGGAAACATATTCCTCGGTGAACGCCGGGTTCTCGATCATGCCGTAATCCTGGAATACTTCGTGCTCAAGGTTGAGACCCGTATCCAGAACCGCAACGACCATCCCGTCGCCCTTGTACTCAACGTTCTGCATCGCAGTCGCACCGGTGATCAGGTTTGCATTGATCTGATCCGGCGTCTCAACGACAGGCGCGTCGTACGAGTTTGCCACATAGACCTTCTTGACGCCGCTCATCTTTTCCATTGCGGAAAGGTTCTTGTAAGCGGTTTCAATGGACATGCCGTTGATCAAAGCGGTGTAGTCATACAGTCGCTTCGCTTCAAACGACAGCGACTTGAAGAAGGTGTCGTGTTCGCCGGTCATACGGTTCTGCACGGATTCCGCCTTCTTGGCGCGGATCTCTTCCGCCGTGTAAGTCTCGCTCAAAGCGGGCTCTTCGAACACGACGATCGCGGTCACTTTCGATTCCGGATCGATGATGTTTGCCGTCTTGATGCGGTCCTTAACCGACTTGAGATCAACGCCGGTCCTTGATACGTCACTGTTGTCGTTGACGGTTCTCAAGCGCTCGGTCTTTTCCGGAAGCTTTGCCTCTTCGGCAAAGGATACGGGCAGAACGCTCAGCACCATGACAAGAGCGAGTACAGCCGCAAGAATGGTTCTTGCTCTTTTCATCCATGTATCCTCCTTATCAAATATTAGTACACGAATGTACAATACATGCATTTATATTATATTATCACCTGTCCATATTGTCAAGAAAGAAACGGAAGATTTTCTCAACCTTTTGATGGTCGAAAACCCCTCTGATTACGGCAAAAATCAGGCATATCGACGAAATGGCGCGATAATATATTTTGTATCCGCTCACGAATGACAGCACAAGCAGTAGCGTTCCGAGCCACAGATACCGGTTGACCGGAAGGCTTCTGATCAGCCATGTCCGGTCGGTTTTGCGCGCCTGCCGTTTCTCCGTCCGCCGCGCCTCGATCTCCTCCCCGGAGCAGGGCGGCGCGACGGTCCGAAGGAGCTCGTCCCGCCCGATCAGACGGATCTCCGGCGCGCATCGGCGCAGGAGCGTTTCCGCTTCGCTTGTGTTTCCGGGACAGATCAGGATGCGCGGACGCCTGCGCACGGCGTCGAGGATCTCCATTTTCCCGGGACGCTCCGTTCTCAGCCATGCGATGCGCGTTTCGCCGAGCGCCGCGGCAATCTCGGCGTCAGGCATCAGGAGGATCTTTTCGAGACGGAGCTCGTTCTCCGTTCGGATTCGCTCCTCCCGTTCGGCGCGGACCGCCTTTCTGCGTTCGAGTATCAGAAGCAGCGGGATGCAGGCGCCGAGTATCAGCAAAAACAGCCCCGTCCGGTTCCGCGGTTTCGAAACGAGCAGCGCCGCCGAAGCCGCGAGCAGCGCGCCGAACACCGCAAGATCGAGGATCCTTGCGGTCGTTTTCAGCAGCTTTCGGACGGAAAACCTTGCGTTTCTCACGGATTTCATAAATTGAGTGTTGCCAAATGCATACGGATTATTCTATAATCAATGATATGAAGAAAGAGAGAATTGCCGTATTCGGCGGATCGTTTCATCCGGTCCACAGCGGGCATATCGCCCTTGCAAAACATGCGCTTGAAGCGCTCTCGCTCGATCGCGTGCTCTTTGTCGTCGACCGCATTCCTCCGCACAAGACGCTTGCGGAGGGCGCGTCGGACGCGCAGCGCGTCGACATGCTGCGCCTTGCCGTTTCAGACGAGCCGCGCTTCTCCGTCGAGACGCTCGAACTGGAGCGTGAAGGAACGAGCTACACCGTTGATACGCTGACGGAGCTGCACCGGCGCGAGCCCGATGCGGAGTTCTTCTTTTTGATGGGCAGCGACATGCTGCTGTCCTTCTCCACCTGGCGCATGCCGGAGCAGATCGCAAAGCTGGCGACGCTCGTCTGCACCGTGCGCGAGGGACAAAGCGGCGGCGAGGAGCAGGCGGCGATCGATCTCAAGGCGCGGTTCGACGCGAACGTGATCCTTCTCTCGCAGGTCTCTCCCCTGTCCTCCACCGAGATCCGCACTCGCATCCGCGACGCAAGACCGATCACGGGACTGGTGCATCCGCTTGAGGAGCATTATATCTATCTGAACGGCTGTTACGAGCCGAACGAGCTTATCCCGATGTACGAACGGCTGCGCAGCGAGCTCACCCCGCACCGGATGGAGCACACCGCCTTTGTGGTGCAGGAGGCGATCGCGCTTGCGGAACGGTTCGGCGTCGACGCGAAGAAGGCGCGGCTTGCCGCGCTGCTGCACGACTGCGCAAAGAGCTTTCCCGAAGAACGGCTGCTGCCCTATGCGGACACCGAGCCGCCGATCCTGCCGATCCTGCACGCGCCCGCAGGCGCGGACTATGCCGAGAAGGTCTACGGCGTCGACGATCCGGAGGTGCTTTCCGCGATCCGGCTGCACACGACCGGCGACGCGAACATGAGCGATCTCGACAAGGTCGTCTACCTTGCCGATATGATCGAGCCGAGCCGCGATTACGAGGGCGTCGACGAGATCCGCAACGCGGACGGTCTGAATGTGATGATGCGTCTTGCGTTATCGCGATCGATTTGGTATATTAAAAAAAGAAACTTTGACGTGCATCCGGCAACGCTGCGCGCATTGGAATACATGGGAGGAACCGATGGAACGATACGGTGAAAAGGAAGCGCTTGCGATCTGCGAGCTGCTGTATGAAAAGAAGGCGATCGACATCCTTGCGCTGCACATCGGCGACAAGACGATCATTGCGGACTGGTTTGTGGTCGCAAGCGGCGGCTCGGTCACGCAGGTGCGCGCGCTCTGCGACGCGCTGGAGGAGAAGTCCGCAGAAATGGGGCTGACGATTCGCCGCAAGGAAGGCTATGACGAGGCGCGCTGGGTCGTGCTCGACTTCGGGTTCGCGCTCGTGCACATCTTCCACCCGGAGGAACGCGCCTATTACAACATCGAACGGCTTTGGGAAGGCGACGACAACATGATTCGCTATCCCTTATCCTAATATCTGTACGGAGGTATCCTTATGAATCTTGCAAAGTATATCGACCACACGCTCTTGAAGCCGGAATCCACCCGCGCCGACATCCTGCGCATCTGCGAGGAAGCGAAGCACTATGACACGGCAAGCGTCTGCGTCAATCCGTTCTGGATCGGGTTCGTCGCGGAACAGCTCAAGGGCAC
>JAEEGL015376649.1_pt1 | contig 13731 bp, 24 predicted proteins | sample 9134231 | NCBI WGS metagenome assembly JAEEGL01 (sample SAMN16246548, study PRJNA631951) | gut metagenome | biome: gut microbiome; feature: rumen; material: fiber-attached | host: Bos | place: Iran: Karaj | collected 2018-10 | reverse complement strand
TCCGGGTCCTCATGGAGCTCTCTCCCCACACCGTGCCCGACGTACTCCCTTACCACGGAAAACCCGTTCTCTTCGACATGGCTCTGCACTGCATGGCCGATGTCTCCCAGCCGGTTCCCGGCTACCGCCTGTGCAACAGCCCTCTCCAGGGATTCCTTGGTCACCCGCAGAAGCTTCTTCGCTTCCTCGGAGACCTCTCCCACCGGAAAGGTTGCCGCGTTGTCACCGGTGTAGCCGTCGATAAAGGCGCCGACGTCGACGCTTACGATGTCTCCCTCCCGAATGATCCTGTGTCTGGAGGGGATCCCGTGGATGAGCTCCTCGTTCACTGAGACGCACGCGCTCCCGGGAAATCCTCCGTAATTCAGGAAGGTGGGTCTCGCACCCTGCGAGACGATGAACTTGCGCACCTGCTCGTCGACGTAAGCGGTGGAGACGCCGGCTTTGATGGCAGATTGCGCTACCTGGAGCGCCTGAGCGGAGATCCTGCATGCCTTGCGCATGCGCTCAAGTTCTTTTGCAGTCTTAAGCTGGATCATTCAGACGCTCCGAGTACACTCATGACGGAGGCGAAGGTCTCCCCCACCCCCTGCTCCCCGTCCACCAGGGACAGCTTCCCCTCCTCGGCGTAGAAAGCCTTCAGAGGTTCGGTCTGCTCGTGGTAGGAGGCGAGCCTTGCCTTGACCGTCTCTTCCCTGTCGTCGCTGCGGGTGACCAGGGCGCCGCCGCATCTGTCGCAGATGCCGTCGACCGCTGGTCTCCTGGTGCGCAGGTGGTAGGAGCTGCCGCAGACGCTGCAGATCACCCTGCCGGTGAGACGTTCGATGATGTTCTGGTCGCTGACCTCCAGGGAGACGGCGTGGGTGATCGCCACGCCCATCTCTTCGAGGGCTTCAGCCTGGCGGATGGTCCTGGGCACTCCGTCCAGGATGTATCCGCCGCCGCAGTCCTCGTCGGACAGCCGTTCCTTCACGATGCCGATGATGACCTCGTCCGGGACCAGCTGGCCGGCGTCCATGTAGGAGGCGGCCTCCAGGCCGAGGGGAGTTCCCTCCCTCACGGCCTGCTTGAGGATGTTGCCTGTACTGATGACCGGGATGTTCAGCCGGTCGCTGAGCAGTTCGGCCTGGGTCCCCTTGCCGGAACCCGGGGCGCCTAACAGTATCAGCCCGATCATGTCCTTACTCCAGGAATCCCTTGTGATGGCGCATGGTGAGGTAGCTCTCCAGCGTCTGGAAGATCTCCAGAGCCACGCCGACCAGGATCAGGACCGAGGTCCCGCCCATGGGCATGTTGATCCCGGTGATCTTGCCGACCACGAAGGGCAGCAGCGCGATGATGACCAGGAACAGGGCTCCGATGATGGTGATCTTGTTGATGACCTTGGCCAGGAACTGGCTGGTGGGCTGTCCGGGGCGGATGCCCGGGATGGCGCCGGCGTTCTTGCGCAGGTCATTGGCGATCTGCACCGGGTTGTACTGGATGGCCACGTAGAAGTAGTTGAAGGCGATGATCAGCATCGCGAACAGGATCGCGTAGCCCCAGCCGTTGGTGGAGAACCATCCGAGGAAGGTGCCCCAGTTGCCGCCGATGTTGAACAGATCCTTGATCGTTCCGGGGATCGAGAGCAGCGAGGAGGCGAAGATGACGGGCATGACTCCCGAGAGGTTGACCTTGATCGGGATGTAGCTCGACTGGCCGCCGTACTGCTTTCTTCCCACCACCCGCTTGGCGTACTGGACCATGACCCTTCTCTCCGCGGAGTCGGTCACCACGATCAGCAGGAACATGCCGAAGAAGATGAGGACGACCAGCGGGATGAGGAAGTAGTAGATGGGGTACGTCTTCGCGAGCTGGAAGTAGTAGATGAGGCTCTCCACGGTGGTGGCCAGGTTGGCCACGATGCCGGTGAAGATGAGGATGGAGATGCCGTTGCCGATTCCCTTGTCGTCGATCTGCTCACCCATCCACAGCAGGAGCATGGCGCCCGCGCAGAAGGTGAAGACGATGACGATGGCCGCGAACCATCCGGCGAAGCCGGTGGTGTAGTTCTTGACCAGGGCGTCGCTGTTGCGGACAAGGAAGTAGTACATCACGGCCAGCAGTGCGGAAAGACCGACTGCCACGTAGCGCGTGATCCTCGTCAGCTTCCTGCGGCCTTCCTCCCCTTCCCTGGAAAGAGCTTCCAGCCGGGGGAAGACCACCTGCAGCAGCTGCACGATGATGGAGGAGTTGATGTAGGGGCTGACGCCGAGCGCGAACAGGGTCGCGTTGGTGAAGGAGCCGCCGGACATCATGTCGAAGAATCCGAAGATCGTGCCGCTGTTCTGGGTCAGTTCTTCCTGAAGCTTCTTGGCGTCCACGAAAGGCACCGGGATGGCGCTTCCGAGGCGGAACAGGACCAGGATGAACAGGGTGAAGAGGATGCGCTTACGAAGGTCCTCGATTTTCCAAGCGTTTTTAAAGGTCTGGAACATCGTTACGCCTCCTTGACAGTGCCTCCGGCACCTTCGATCTTTTCCTTGGCGGTCGCGGAGAACTTATCGGCCTCCACGTGAAGCTTCTTGGTCAGTTCGCCGGCGCCGAGGATCTTGATGGCGTTGGCCTTCCCGACCAGCCCCGCTTCCCTCAGGGCGGCGTGGTCGACGGTGGCGCCGTCCTCGAACCTTTCCAGGTCGGAGACGTTCACGACGTCATACTCCACGCGGAAGATGTTGTTGAATCCCCTCTTGGGGATGCGGCGGACGAGAGGAAGCTGTCCGCCCTCGAAGTAGGCGCCCTTGTGGCCGCTGCGGGCCAGCTGGCCCTTGTTGCCGTAGCCGGCGGTCTTTCCGTTGCCGGAACCGATTCCGCGGCCCTTGCGCTTCTTCGCCTTCGCGGAGCCCTCAGCGGGCTTCAGTTCATGAAGCATCATTGCGTTCGGTCCTCCTTACTTTACTTCTACCATGAAGCCGATCTTGGCGAGCTTGCCGCGGGTGGCTTCATTGTCGGGCTGGACCGTTACGTCGCCGATCTTCCTGAGACCGAGGGACTCGATCGTAGCCACGTGGGACGGGATGCGTCCGGAGAGGCTGCGGACCAGCTTGATGGTCAGGGTCTTGGGTTCGGAGGCTTTCTTGGCTCTGGGCATTGTTCAGTCCTCCTTACAGAATCTCTTTCACGGTCTTGCCCCGCTTCTCAGCCATCTGCTGAGCGGTCCTCATGTTCCTGAGGCCCATGACGGTGGCGGGCACGACGTTGAAGGGGTTGTTGGAGCGCAGGGACTTGGTCCTCACGTCGGTGATGCCTGCGGCTTCCATGACTGCGCGGGCCGCGCCGCCGGCGATGACGCCGGTACCGGGGGCCGCGGGCTTGATGAGAACGCGGGTCGCGCCGAACTCGCCGATCGTCTCATGAGGGACGGTGGTGCCGTTCAGGCTGATGCGGCACAGGTTCTTCTTCGCGTCTTCGGTGCCCTTGCGGATCGCTTCGGGGACCTCGGCAGCCTTGCCGGTGCCGTAGCCGATGATGCCGTTGCCGTCGCCCACTACCACGAGCGCGGTGAACTTCATGATGCGGCCGCCCTTGACGGTCTTGCTGACGCGGTTGATGGATACGACCTTTTCCTGAAGATCCAGAGTTGAAGCGTCAATTCTTTCCAATTCCTTGCCCTCCCGTTAAAAGTCGAGTCCCGCTTCGCGGGCGCCTTCGGCCAGCGCCTTCACGCGGCCGTGGTACACGTAGCCTCCGCGGTCGAAGACGACGGTCTTGATGCCCAGCGCGAGGGCTCTCTCGGCCACCAGCCTGCCGACCTTTTCGGCTGCTTCTTTATTCCCGCCGTACCCTTCGATGCTCTTGTCGAGGGTGGAGGCGGAGCACAGAGTCCTGCCGGCCGCGTCATCTATCACCTGAGCGTAGATGTGCTTGTTGGAGCGGAACACGTCCAGTCTCGGGCAATCAGCGGAACCGCTGATCTTCGCGCGCACTCTCTTATGCCGCAGAAGACGCTGCTTGTTGCTGTCCTTCTTCGAAGTCATAATGCGTTTCCTCTCCTTCCTTAAGCCTTACCGGTCTTGCCTTCCTTGCGGATGATGTATTCGCCGACATAGTGCACGCCCTTGCCCTTGTAGGGTTCCGGGGGACGGATGCCGCGGATCTCAGCCGCAAACTGGCCGACTTCCTGTTTGTTGATGCCGTTCACCACGATCTTCTGGGGGTTGGGTACCTCGGTGGTGATGGTGTCGGTGTCCAGGACCTTGACGGGGTTGCTGTATCCCAGGTTGAGGATCAGCTCGTTCCCGTTCTTCTGGGCGCGGTAACCGACGCCCGCGATCTCCAGTTCCTTCTTGAAGCCTTCTGTTACACCGACGATCATGTTGTTGATAAGGGTCCGCGTCAGTCCGTGAAGCGAACGGTATTCCCTATCATCAGAGGGACGGGTCACGGTCAGCTGTCCGTTCTCCAGTTCATAGGAGAGCTTGCTGGTCAGCTTCTGGGTCAGGGTGCCCTTGGGGCCCTTGACTGTGACGGTGGTTCCCTCAAGCTTGAACTCAACATTAGCGGGGATAACGATCGGTTTTCTACCAATTCTCGACATATGTTACTCCCTTTCGTTTACCAGACAAACGCCAGGACTTCGCCGCCCAGGCCTTCGGCCTTGGCCTGCTTGCCGGTCATGACGCCCTTGGAGGTGGAAACGATGACCGTTCCCAGGCCGTTCAGGACGCGGGGCATGTCCTCGCAGGTGGAATAGCGGCGCAGACCGGGTTTGGAGACGCGCTCCAGACCTCCGATGACCGGCGTCTTGTCTTCATTGTACTTCAGCGTCATGTGGATGACGCCCTGCTTGTTGTCCTCAGTCACCTGCATGCTCTTGAGGTAGCCTTCCTCGACCAGGATCTGCGCGATGGCCTTCTTCATGTTGGAGGCCGGGCAGTCGACGGTCGCGTGACGGGCCTTGCTCGCGTTGCGAATACGGGTCAGCAGGTCGGCGATGGGATCCGTGATGTGCATTGTTCTTCCTCCTTACCAGCTGGCTTTCTTCACGCCGGGGATCTGTCCGGCATAGGCGAGATTCCTGAAGCAGATACGGCAGATGCCGTACTTGCGCAGATACGCGTGGGGACGGCCGCAGATCTTGCAGCGGTTGTACTCGCGGGTGGAGTACTTCTGGGGCCTCTTCTGCTTGTTCTTGAGTGCTGTCTTAGCCATTTTTACTCCTCCTTAACCCGCGAACGGGGCGCCGAGCAGGGTCAGCAGGGCCTTCCCTTCCTCGTCGGTCTTGGCGGTAGTGACGAAGCAGACGTCCATTCCGCGGACTGCGTCGATCTTGTCGTACTCGATCTCGGGGAACAGGAGCTGTTCCTTGAGGCCGAGAGAGTAGTTGCCGCGGCCGTCGAAGCTGTCGCCGGAGATGCCGCGGAAGTCGCGGACACGGGGCAGAGCCACGCTGAAGAGCCTGTCGGCGAACTCCCACATGCGGTCTCCGCGGAGGGTGACCTTCACTCCGACGGGCATGCCCTCACGGAGCTTGAAGTTGGCTACCGACTTCCTGGAGAGGCAGACGACCGGCTTCTGACCGGTGATCTTGCTCAGGTCGCTGATGACCGCGTCCAGGATCTTGGGGTTGTCCCTGGCTTCGCCGCAACCGCAGTTGATGACGATCTTGTCGAGCTTCGGGATCTGCATCGGGCTCTTGTAGGAAAACTTCTTCATAAGAGCGGGCGCTGCGTCTTTCAGATAAAGATCCTTAAGTCTGGGCATTTCTCTTACTCCTTCCTATCAAAAGCTCTTCTTGCACTTGCTGCACACGCGGACCTTCTTGCCGTCTTCCACGGCGAATCCGACGCGCACGGGCTTGTTGCAGTTGGGACAAACGGGCATGACCTTGCTGGCGTAGAGAGCGCCTTCGGCCTTCACGATGCCGCCCTGCTCGCCCTGCCTGCGGGGCTTGACGTGCTTGGTGACGAAGTTCTGGCCTTCGATGATGACCTTCCCCTCTTCGGGAGAGTAGGCCAGCACCTTGCCGGTGTTGCCCTTGTCGCGGCCGCTGATGATCATTACGGTGTCGCCAGTCTTAAATCTATTCATTTCCTGGCCTCCTTAAAGAACTTCAGGGGCGAGAGACGCGATCTTCAGGTATCCCTTATCACGCAGTTCTCTTGCGACCGGTCCGAAAATGCGGGTGCCGACGGGGTCGTTGTCGGGCTTGATGATGACCGCTGCATTTTCATCGAATCTGATATAGCTGCCGTCTTCACGGCGGGTCTCTTTGGCTGTGCGTACTACGACGGCCTTGACGACGTCACCCTTCTTCACGGTGCCGCCGGGGGTGGCTTTCTTCACGGAAGCCACGATCACATCGCCAATCCTGGCGTACCTCTTGCGGGTGCCTCCCAACACGCGAATGCACATGATCTCTTTCGCACCAGTGTTATCGGCAACCTTGAGGCGGGTTTGCATCTGTACCACAGAAGCTTCCTCCTTAAAGATGAATGATTATTTGGCCTTTTCGACGATTTCGACAAGACGCCATCTCTTCGTCTTGGAGAGCGGGCGCGTCTCCATGATCATAACACGGTCGCCGATGTTGCATTCGTTGTTCTCATCGTGAGCTTTGAACTTCACGGTGCGGCGTATGATCTTCTTGTAAAGGGGGTGTCTGTAGCTGTCTTCGATGGCGACCACGATGGTCTTGTCCATCTTGTTGCTCACGACGCGGCCAATGCGGGTCTTGCGCAGATTACGTTCTTCCATTTACGGCCTCCCTCTTTATGCAAGCTCCCTCGCCCTGACCTCGGTGAGGACGCGGGCGATGTCGCGCTTGACTTCTTTGATCCTGATGGGGTTGTCCAGCTGGTTGATCGCGTGCTGGAAGCGGAGGTTGAACAGCTCTTCCTTCAGCTCGTCCAGCTTCTCGGACAGTTCCTTGTCGGAGAGAGCCCTGACTTCATTCGGCTTCATTCTGTTTTACCTCCCTCTTGATGAACTTGCACTTGATCGGCAGCTTGTTGCTGGCAAGGCGGATCGCCTCACGGGCGACTTCCTCGCTCACGCCGGACATCTCGAAGAGGATCCGGCCGGGCTTGACCACCGCCACCCAGTACTCGGGGGAACCCTTGCCGGAGCCCATTCGGGTCTCGGCCGGCTTCTTGGTAACGGGCTTGTCGGGGAAGATCTTGATGAAGACCTTGCCGCCGCGGCGGGTGTAACGGGTCATGGCGATTCGGGCGGCCTCGATCTGGTTGGACTTGATCCAGCCGGGCTCAAGGGCTACGAGACCGTAATCGCCGTAGGCGAGCTCGGTACCGCGGTGAGCTGCGCCCTTCATGCGTCCGCGGTGGACGCGGCGGAATTTCACGCGCTTAGGCATCAACATCAGCGGTTACCTCCTTCAGATCTCTTTACCTTGCTGAGGACCTCGCCCTTGTAGATCCAGACCTTGACGCCGATGCGGCCGTAGGCCGTCTTGGCTTCGGTGAAGCCGTAGTCGATGTCGGCGCGGAGGGTGTGGAGGGGGATGGTCCCTTCCTTGTAGGACTCGGAACGGGCGATGTCGGCACCGTTCAGGCGTCCGCCGATGGTGACCTTGATGCCCTTGGCGCCCAGGCGCATGGCGCGCTGGATGGCCTGCTTCATGGCGCGGCGGAAGGAGTTCCTGTGCTCGATCTGGGCTGCTACGTTCTCGGCGACCAGCTGCGCGTCGGCATCCGAGTTGCGGATGGGCTCGATGGCGACCTTGACGGTCTTGCCGGTCATCTTGGAGAGTTCGTTCTCCAGCTTGCCGATGTCCTCGCCGCCCTTGCCGATGACCATGCCAGGCTTCGCCACGTGGAGGATGACCTTCACCTTGCCGGCGGCGTCACGCTCGATGCCGGTCCTGGAAAGTCCGGCGGCGAACAGCTTGTTCTTGAGGTGCTTGCGGATGTTGTAGTCTTCGACGATCAGGTCGCCGATCTCGTTCTTCCTGGCGTACCAGTTGGAATCCCATTTCTTGATGACACCGACGCGAAGTCCGTGCGGATTAACTTTATGTCCCATAGTTGTCTCCTTTACGCCTCGCGTTCCCTGAGAACGACGGTGATGTGGGAAGTCTTCTTGTTGATCCGGTATGCTCTTCCCTGAGCCCTGGGACGGATCCTCTTGAGGGTGGGTCCCTGGCAGGCGAAGCATTCGGCCACGTAGAGGCTGTCCTTATCCATGCCGAAGTTGTTCTCTGCGTTGGCGGCAGCGCTGTTGACGAGCTTCAGAACGGGCTCGCAGGCCGCCTTGCTGGTGTACTTGAGGATCGCCTGCGCCTTCTTCAGGTCCTTTCCGCGAATAAGATCGAGGACGATCTGGACCTTGCGGGGCGCTATGCGGCAGTTTCTCAGATATGCCTTAGCTTCCATTTCTATTCTCCTCTACTTATTTCTTCTTGGAACCCTTGGCTCCCGCGTGTCCGCGGAAGGTGCGGGTGGGGGCGAACTCGCCGAACTTGTGTCCGACCATGTCTTCCGTCACGTAGACCGGAACGTGCTTGCGGCCGTCGTGCACCGCGATGGTGTGTCCTACGAAGGCGGGGAAGATGACGGATGCGCGGCTCCAGGTCTTGAGGATGCGCTTCTCTCCGGTCTGGTTCATCTCCTGAACCCTCTTCAGAAGAGCGGGCTGGATGTACGGGCCCTTTTTGACGCTTCTGCTCACTTTTCTTCCTCCTTACTTCGAATTGGCGCGCTTCAGGATCATCTTGTTGGTGCGATGATTCTTGGCTCTGGTCTTGTGTCCCAGGGTGGGCTTTCCCCAGGGAGAGAGGGGGCCGGGGTGTCCGATGGGGGACTTGCCCTCTCCGCCGCCGTGCGGGTGGTCGACGGGGTTCATGACGACGCCGCGGACCTCCGGACGCTGGCCCATGTGGCGGGCGCGTCCCGCCTTGCCGATCTTCACGTTGGCGCTGTCCTCGTTGCTGACCTGGCCGATGGTGGCCATGCAGTTGAGGGGCACGTAGCGCAGCTCGCCGCTGGGAAGACGGATGAGGGCCTTGCCGCCCTCCTTGGCCATCAGCTGGGCCATGTTGCCAGCGCTGCGCACCAGCTGTCCGCCCTTGCCGGGGTAGAGCTCGATGTTGTGGATGACGGTACCGACGGGGATGCTGCTGAAGGGCAGCGCGTTGCCGGGCAGGACGTCCGCCTTGGCGCCGGACATGACCTTGTCTCCGACCTTCAGCCCGACGGGGGCGATGATGTAGCGCTTCTCGCCGTCCTCATACTGGAGCAGGGCGATGAAGGCGGTGCGGTTGGGGTCGTACTCGATGGTGAGCACGGTGGCCGGCATGTCGAGCTTGTTTCTCTTGAAGTCGATCACGCGGTATTTGCGGCGGTTGCCGCCGCCGTGCTGGCGGACGGTGATGCGGCCCGTGTTGTTGCGGCCTGCGTGCTTCTTCAGAGGCTGGAGCAGGCTCTTCTCCGGCTCGACCTTGGACAGTCCGGAGTAATCCGTGACGGTCATGCCGCGGCGGCCGGGGGTCGTGGGCTTGTAACTCTTGATTGCCATTTGTTATCTCAATCTCCTTTTGTTAGCGGGAACAGGCGTTTCGTTCCCATACTGTGCCTTCGCTGCGGAAGGCCCGTTTTCGTCCCGAGAGATCAGGTCATGCTCTCGAAGAACTCGATGCCCTTGCTGTCTTCAGTCAGGGTAACGATAGCCTTTTTCCAGGCGGCGGTGTAGCCGGTGTGCAGGCCCTGGCGGCGCATTCTGCCGCGCACGGCGATGGTGTTGACCTTCGCCACCTTGACGCCGAAGATCTCCTCGATCGCCCTGGCGATCTCGATCTTCTCCGCGTCCTTCGCCACCTTGAAGGTGAACTTCTTCATCGCGGTGGCTTCCATGCTCTTCTCGGTGATGACCGGAGCAAGGATGATGTCCCTAGCGTTCTTCATTATGCGTAGACCTCCTCGATGCGCTTGACGGCGTCGGCGGTGCAGACGAACTTGCCGGCGTTCAGGATGTCGTGAACGTTGATCGTGTTGACCAGGGCGGTCTTCACGCCGGGGATGTTGCCCGCGCTCTTGATGAGGAACTCGTTCTTCTCGGGAAGGACGATGAGGGCCTTGCGGTCCGCGCCGAGGGCGTCCAGCATCCCGACGACGGTCTTGGTCTTGTACTCGTTCATGGTGATCTCGTCCACCACCACCAGTTCGCCGGCGGCGAGCTTGGAAGAGAGGGCGGATTTCATGGCGAGGGCGCGTACCTTCTTGTTCACGGAGAACCGGTAGCTGCGGGGGGTGGGGCCGTGGCTCACGCCGCCGCCGACCCACTGGACGGCGCGGGTGCTGCCCTGACGGGCCCTGCCGGTGCCCTTCTGCCTCCAGGGCTTCTTTCCGCCGCCGGAGACTTCCGCTCTGCACTTGGTGGACTGGGTGCCCTGGCGCTGGTTGGCCAGATACGCCTTGACCATGGTGTGCATGGCGTACATGTTGGGCTCGATGCCGAACACGGCGTCGGAAAGTTCGATCTCGGAGACCGCCTTGCCGGTCATGTCGTATACGTTAACTTTTGCCATAATCGAACTCCTCCTTCTTACGCTTTCTTGAAGTTGTCGGTGATGACGACCAGTCCGCCCTTGGGGCCGGGGATGGCGCCCTTGATGGCGATGAGGTTGTTCTCGGCATCCACCTTGACAACAGTGAGGTTCTGCACCGTCACCTTCTCGGCACCGTAGTGGCCGGGGAGCTTCTTGCCCTTGGGCGAGTGGCGGCTCTGGGTGTTGGCACCCATGGATCCGGCGTGCCTGTGAACGGGGCCGGTACCGTGGGATTCCTTGAGGCGGTGAGCGCCCCAGCGCTTGATGACGCCGGCGTATCCGTGGCCCTTGCTGGTGCCGCTCACGTCGACCATGTCGCCCACCTCGAAGGTGTCGGCCTTGATGACGTCGCCGACGGAGTAGCCGCTGATGTCATCCAGCCGGAACTCCTTCAGGAACCTCTTGACGCCGGTGTCGGCCTTCTCGAAGTGTCCCTTCAGGGGCTTGTTGACGTTCTTGGCGTTGATGTCGCCGAAACCGAGCTGCAGCGCGCAGTAGCCGTCGGTCTCGACCGTCTTCTTCTGCACGACCACGCAGGGGCCGGCTTCACAGACGGTGACGGGGATGACCTTGCCGTTCTCGTCGAAGATCTGGGTCATTCCCACTTTGGTTGCAAGAATACCTTTCTGCACAGTTGATTTCCTCCATTTAGGTTATTGGTTGGCCTGCCGGCCAACTTGACCCGTTGCGTCCGATCAGAGCTTGATCTCTACGTTGACGCCGGCGGGGAGCTGAAGACTCGTGAGGGCTTCGACCGTCTTGTTGGACGGCTTGAGCACGTCGATGAGTCTCTTGTGGGTCCGTACTTCGAACTGTTCCCGGCTGTCCTTGTACTTGTGGACGGCGCGCAGGATGGTCACGATCTCCTTCTCGGTGGGGAGCGGGACGGGACCGGACACGCGGGCGCCGGTGCGCTTCGCGGTGTCGACGATCATCGCCGCGGTCTTGTCGACCTGCTCGTGGTCGTAACCCTTGACACGGATCCTGATTACGGTTTTGACTGCCATTTTAGCCTCCTGTAGATTTATGTGGCGGCAATTTTCAACACTGTGCCGTGCGTATCGCGCTTTGTCATGCTAATCGCCGGCAATACCTTCATTCTGAAAGTGTTCCCGGCTGCAATCCCCTCTATCGAGGGGCATGCTGTTTCGAATGACATTGGATGGCGGTGCCATCATATCAGCAGCATACGGTGTTGGTTTTCGCCCGGTTCTTGACTCGGACATACTCGGCGGAAATTCCCCGCCCAACGGCGGCAACCTCCCGCTTCAACGCATATCTTCGCAGTCACTCCGCTATTATATAGAATAGAAGATGTGAATGCAAGCACTTTTTTCGGTTTTTCCTACAATCTTCGAGATTTATTTTCTCCGTTTTGCACACGGCCCGTTTTGGCTCAGAAAGGCCTTTTCCGGGCCTTTTCTCCCCTTCCCCGCCGTCCGGCCCGGATCACCGGGGACCGTTCAGCGAGACGCGGCAGGGCCTGTCGTACCGATGGCCGGTGTACACCTCCGCGCTGAGGTCGGTCAGGTCGTACACCGCCGACCAGCGGGTGTTGCTCCTGCCGGTGTCGCAGCCGCTGGGCTGGGAGACCAGCTTGAGGACCTCCAGCACCTCTTCCTTCTCCAGCCGTCCCCCGCGGTAGTTCAGCACCGCGTCGATGACCTCATATCTCTCCCTCCCCACCTGCAGTTCCCCGTCCGGGTCGGTCAGGTAGAAGTTGGTCACCCGGTCGGCGTCCAGCACCTTCAGCTCGTTCCCGGCATACTCCAGCACCGCGGACTTCCCGCTGCGGTCGGCGACGAAGAAATGGTAATCGAATCCTTCCCTCGCGGAGACCATGTCCCGGGAGGCGAAGAGCTCCGCCGCCTCCTCCACGTTCCGCGCCCTGTCCAGCACCTGCCGCATCATCAGCGTCGTCACGGTCTTCTTCCGGCCCGTGTCCTGGCGGGCGCCGGGGGCCATCAGCTGCAGCACGGCGATCATCAGCCCTTCGGCGTTCATCCCCTCCACCGGGAGATACGGCGCGGCGACGCACAGGCTGTTGTCGTGCTTTCCGTCATTCAGGTCCCCCTTCCGGTAGCCCAGCCACCCCATGTCCGCCAGGGAGAAGGAAGGCAGGGCGCCTTTCTGGGACGCCGAGCGCACCAGCAGCCCGGTCATCTCCTGCTTGATGTCGTAGTTCCTCCCCACCAGCACGTGGCCCCGGGAGTCGCGGCAGCTGAAGCAGCTGCAGCCGGTCCCCATCAGCAGCGAGGCGGGCACCGGCTCGGTGTCCATCAGCCTGGTGATCGCGCCCAGCAGCGTCAGCGGATCCGGGACGTCTAGTTCCAGCATCCGCTCCAGCCGGTAGTCGCAGGTGTAGTCCAGGGAATAGAGCGTCCCGTCCCCGAACACGTCGCTCAGGGATCCCAGCATCCTCCTCTGGTCCTCATGCCTGATCAGCTTCGCAGGATTCATGCTTCACCTCAGAACGGTCCGAACTTGATGGCGACGCACAGCAGCAGCGTCGCGACGACGAAGACCAGGATCCTCAGGATGAGCCTCCAGGTCCATTTATACCACTGGGAGAAGGACAGGTTGATGATGCCGGTGATGATCAGCATCATGGTGGAGGTGGGATAGAAGGCGTTGGCGAACCCGTCGCCGTAGGCGTAGGCCTGCACCACGCTCTGGGAGGTGATCCCGGCCAGGTTGCCCAGCGGCACCAGCAGCGGCAGGATCAGGAAGGCCTTGGAACTGGCCCCGCTGACCACGAACTCCATGAGCATGGTGATGGCCAGGATGACGAAGATGGCCGCGTAGGGGCTCATGCCGTCGATCATCCCGTAGCAGTAATAGAGCAGCGTGTCCATGATCTTCCCGTCCACGATGATCTGCCGCACGCCCATGATGAGCAGCAGCACCAGCACCGCCGGCGCGGTGATGCGCATGCCCTGGAACAGGCCGCGCACCATCTCCCGGAAACTCACCCTTCCCGACAGCAGCGCGCCCCCGAAGGTGCCGAAGAGCAGGAAGAGCAGCATCACCGGCATCGCCAGAGAGGAGAGGCCGCTCACGAACAGGGAGGCGATGGTGTACAGGAACACAAGGGCGATGGAGCCGACGAAGCAGTACGCTCCCCTCTTCACTTTGGCGTCCACCAGGACCTCCTCGTCCAGTTCCGCCGGGAAGAGGTGGCGGATGGCGCC
>JAEEGL014446511.1_pt1 | contig 13731 bp, 11 predicted proteins | sample 9134231 | NCBI WGS metagenome assembly JAEEGL01 (sample SAMN16246548, study PRJNA631951) | gut metagenome | biome: gut microbiome; feature: rumen; material: fiber-attached | host: Bos | place: Iran: Karaj | collected 2018-10 | reverse complement strand
CCATCAAATGAATTGAATGTTTTTAGCTTCTTTTCAGATACACGTTTAAGAAAATCAAAATAAATATCTTTATATCCAATTACACTTCCGGTATTTCTAAAGACAACAATATCCGCATAATCCTCATAACTCTCCGCACATTTTGGATGACACAATACAACATCATATTTATTCTTAAGCTTGTCAGTTATATAAATATCCTCTTCGGAATAATTCCTTCCTTTTGCTTCGTAAGACAAATCTGTCAAATATAAAATCTTTTTCAAAATAATATATCCTTTCGTTCTTTCACTCAAAAAAAATTATCTCATTAATCGATTCTACTGAAATACAATTTCCCTCTATAAATGCCGATTTATCGATTTCTAATTTTTCTAACATTCCGATTCATCAAGTGTCTTCCAAGATTTCTGTACGCAAATGCTTTAATTGCCGACATTTCTTGATGATGTTCTTTTAATAGCTCATCTGGGGAATCATATACTCCGAAGTCTTGGTTTATGCCCTCACTCTGAATGTATGTATTATTCCTATCAAAATCAATTACAGGATTTCTAAAATCTGTGTTTCTCGCAAATACTGTTCCATTATGTCCTCCGCTTTAAAATAATAGTATATGTAAATACTCCAGATAACAAGCAAAAAAGGTGTAGCCAATATGACTACACCCATGATAAATCTTTATTAAATTTCAAATGCCATTTCAAATCCTGAACGAACAGCCTGCCATAATGTGCCACCAACATTTGAACAATCACCAATTACGTATGTATTTGGAACAATATTCTTTAGTTCATCTACAACGGCTGTATTCTTGCGTTGTCCAAAGGAAAGAACTACATTGTCACAAGGGATAACTGTTTCTCCATCCTTGTTAGAAATCTTAATGCCATCGGCTGTTACATCTTCCACTTTGCTCTCACAAATGAATTTTACACCCTTTGCATTGAGCTTCTGAAGAAGTGATGTGCTATTCATAATAGAAGCACCATTGCCAAGCATTGACTCAGGAATCATATCCACAACTGTAACTTCTTTACCAGCAAGGGAGTATGCATAGGCAGCCTCAAGACCTGTGAATCCACCACCTGCAATAACAACATTCTGACCTAATGAATCATTTGTAGCATCTCCAACCCACTGAACCTTTTTTGTTCCTGTTGCAGTGAAGCTTGGAATGATAGGATTGCTTCCTACTGCTATAATTAAAACATCAGGATTTTCTTTCTTTACTAGCTCAGCTGTAGCTTCAGTATTCATTCTGATTTCAACATTCTTGTCATCCTCAACGGTTCTGATAGACCAGGCAAGATAATTCTTCAAATCTTCCTTGAACTCTTCTCTGGCAGCTCTGATAAAGTTGCCTCCAAGCTCTTCTGTCTTCTCTACAAGAACTACAGAGTGACCCCTCATACCAGCTGTTCTTGCAGCTTCAAGTCCAGCAGGACCACCGCCTATAATAAGGACTTTCTTAGTATCAACCTTCTTATCGATTCTACCAAAATACTCTTCTCTACCGATAAGCGGATTTACTGTACATCTCAAATCATGGAGCTTACCATGTGTCTGATTGATGCAGTTGTTACATCTAATGCATGGACGAATTTCATCCTCATTACCACATCTAAACTTATTTACACAAGCTGGATCAGCAATAAGTGGGCGTACTAATGCAACCATATCTGCGGCACCGCTTTCAATAATCTCCTCTGCAACAAACATATTGTTACCACCAACAACACTTACAGGCTTTGTAAGAGCAGCTTTAAACTTTGCAGCATTCTCGACATTTATCTTCTTAGAGTCATAAACTGTTGGGAATACGTATGGTAAATCATCATTATTCTCAAGAACACCTCTTGAAATATTGAAGATATCTACGTATTCTTCGATAGCCTGTGCAAATTTAATCTGGTCCTCAACAGTAAGACCTCCTTCTTGCATTTCCTCTCCGGAAATACGATATTCGATGGCAAGCTTATCTCCTACCTTTTCACGAATACCCTGAAGAATTTCCCTAATAAGTCTTGTGCGGTTCTCAAAGCTTCCACCGTACTCATCAGTTCTCTTATTAGTTGATTCTCTATAGAATGCTGCTGGTACTACACCGTGTCCACCGTGAATCATAACGTAATCAGAGCCTATTGAAAGAGCATTTACAGCACCATCAATAATACCCTTCTGATAGTTATGGATATCCTCGATAGTATAAGTATTTACAAGCACCTCTGCCGGAATGAACATTTCCTTAGCGCCTATAAGCTCCCATCCGATTTTTACATCATACTGATGAGCAAGCTCTACCATATTTTTATAACTGCTAAGTAAAAATGGATGATGCATATATGGCACTGGAGCTGGACCATAATCCAGGTTACAATTGGCTGAGCCAATAGTAACCATTCCAACGCCACCCTGTACTAGATTTCTAAAATGCATCATCTGCTTGTTGTCACAAGCTCCATCCATTCTAAAAAGCGCATTACCATAAGGTGCACACTCAATTCTATTTTTTACTGTCATGCGTCCAATCTGCATTGGACTAAAAATAACTGAATCGTTTCTCATGTGTTCCTCCTTTTTAGATGATAGAAGCTGCTTCGTGAGCTGTATGTACTGCATTAAACAATGTACCTACTCTTGTATTGCAATCTCCAATGAATACAACATCAGCATCTAAACTATTAAATGCGTTTACCTTGTCCTGATTTGGTCTAACACCAAGTGAAAGAATGATATTGTCGCAATCAATATCAAGCTTAGTTCCATCAAGCTTCTCGAATGAAACCTCATCTCCTTGGCTAGCAAGCTTAACTTCACCAATCTTTGTAATATTCTTCTCATTTAACTGATTCATAAGTGCAATCTGGTTAAACTTAGCACCACCACGACCAAAATCGTCGGCTGGAATCATATCAATAAGTGTTACATTCTTGCCTTCATTAGCAAGTGCAAGCGCTGACTCACAACCTGTAAGACCTGCACCAACAATGACAACATTCTGTCCAACCTCTACACGATGACACTCAACATCACCAACCCATACAACCTTTGAATTAGACTTTACAAATCCAGGAATGATTGGCTCAGAACCGATAGCTACAATCACAACATCATATCCCTTGCCAGCCAACATTTCTGGAGTAACCTCTGTATTCATATGGATGTTGACATTCTTCTGCTCCTTAATAGAACGAATTGTCCATTCAAGATAATTCTTAATATCAGCCTTAAACTCAGGATCTGCAGCCATGTTTAAAACACCGCCAAGAATATCGCTCTTCTCATAAAGATCAACAGAATGTCCTCTTTCAGCTGCTGTTCTTGCGGCTTCGATTCCACCTGGGCCACCACCAATTACAGCAACCTTCTTAGGTGTTGTTGTACCGATATTCATATAAAGTGTTTCCATACCCATTTCAGCATTTACTGAACAACGTACTGGGGCAAGAAGATAGTGTGTTCTCTGGATACACTGATTACATCTAATACATGGACGTGTCTTGTCTGCACAACCATTCTTTGCATTTTTTACAAGATTAGGATCAGCCATAAGTCCTCTAGCCATAGAAACCATATCAGCATCACCGTTCTTGATGTACTCCTCTGCTTGGTCAAGTGTTACTGAACCTACTACAGTAACTGGGATATTGAGAGCCTTCTTGAACTTAGCAGCATCTTCAATATTGATTCCATGTGGAATATAAAGAGGCTGGTTGATATATGGAGCTAAATGCTGCACTGAATGAAGACCTCTTGATACGTGAAGAAGGTCAATCTTATCCTCAATCATTTTTGCAAACTCAATAACCTCGTCAACTGATGGAGAACCAGGAACCATGTCGTTAGCATTAATTCTGTACTCGATAGCTAGCTTATTTCCAACCTTTTCTCTGATTGCTGTAAGAAGCTCTACTGTAAAACGAGATGCATTTTCAATGGTATCTGCGCTGTATTCGTCAGTTCTCTCATTAATTACTTTGTTTAAGAAACATCCTGGAAGCTGTCCGTGAGCACCATGAATTACAAGACTATCAACGCCACATCTCATTGCTCTTTCAGCAGCAAGTGCAAAATCCTCAATATAGTCCTTAATCTGTTCCTTAGTCATATATGAAGGATCAAGCTCTACAACGACTTTATCTTTGCCAGTTTCTCTGTCTTCAAAGCTTCCTCCATCAATATTAATAGCAAAAAGCTCCATACCAATTTTACACTGGTACATATGACATAAATCAGAAAGCATTGTCATCTCATTTACAACACTCTCATCACTCATACGAAGAAGATGTGTAACGTATGGTGGAAGATTTCTGTTTACACAACCACAACCGATATTGATACAAGCAACACCGCCTTTTACAATATCCCTAACCCATTCCATGAGTTCTCTGTTTACATGACCATCAGCAGTTGCAAAAGAAGGCCAAACCGGTGTAAACGAAACTCTGTTTTTAAGGTACATTGGTCCAATCTGTATTGGACTCATAACGTGTTCATAGCTCATTAGACTACCTCTCTTTGTTAATAAATTATCAATGTTTTATATATAAATTATATGCTCCTCTACACTTAAATAATACTGACCAAAAAAGAAAAGAACTCTATAACTATTAGTTATAGAGTTGCAAAATATTCCTTTATGTATTTTAAAAATTTTTCCACATTAGATTTCTGTGGCTCATTTCTATAAGCCACTACATAGTTTGGCGAATGATTTGTTTTTTCAATTGGTATAGCAACGAGTCCCTCTTCTCTGATACTGCTCTCACCACATAAAGCTACACCCTCGCCTAAGCAGACAGAAAGAATTAGTTCATCGAATGAGTTAACTTCCACATTGACTTTAGGGAGATATCCATCTTTCTTACAAGATTCCATAAAATCATTATAGTAATCTGAGCTAAATTTTTTTGATAAAATGACTAATCCCTCGTCTTTAATCTGCTCAACTGTTACGCATTTTTCTTTTGCCAACGGATGCTTTTCAGTGCATACAAAGCAAATATCATACCCATGCAAAATCTCATATTTAACATTTCTATATCTCTTAAATATTGATTCAAGCCCAAAGCTTATATCTATCTGTTCCTCTACAAGAGCTTTAGCACAACCCTCAAAATCGTATCTATTTAACTCGATTTCGTGACCTGATGTTCCATCCTGATATTTACGAATTGCCTCTATCAACTCTCTGTTCTCAAAAAGACCTGTAAAGCCCGCTTTTACAGCACTTGGGACAAATTTATTCAGTCCATTAAACAATTCATCTTCCTTTTTCTTAATGCCACAAAGCTCATCATAAAAATACTTTCCGGCATCTGTTAAAACTGGTCTGTACCCATTTCTGTCAAAGAGCTCTGTACCTATTTCTTTCTCCAACTGGGCAATTTGCTTAGAAAGATTAGCCTGGGAAACAAACTGCTTTTTGGCAGCCGCCGAAAAAGACCCCTCTTCAACAACAGATATGAAATAATATATTTTCTTATCTAATATAGACATACACTGCCTTCTTTCATAAAAAATATCCTCTTTTTAAGATAACAAAAATCCTAGGACCTTTGCAATTTTTCACACAAAAATCCTAGGATTCAATAGAACTCTATTATATTAGTTAGCCATTAACTCGTAAATCTTAGCGCAATCATACTTAGCTGAAAACAATTCTCCATCGTCCTCCTCCTTTTGCTTTTGGTGACATTATACTTCAGCATTCAATTGTGCACAACTAGATTTGCTGCTACTTTTTAATAGCCTATTCCCACTCTAATATATCTATAATTCCATCAATTATTTCATTTGCACTTACTTCAAGTATTATTTCTCCTTTTTCTGCACTTGCACCACTCGGATCTCCTCCTATTCCAATAGACTTTTTCTCAGCAGTTACAAAATCCTCTCCCATCCATGGAAGCGCAATGCTTCCAAAGAAATTTAATTTACCATTTTTCATATTGTAATAACCAGCCTCAGCGACCGACAAATCCACAAGCTCTTCATTTATAGCCATGACCATGGATGTTTCCATTTCTCCCCCATGAAAATCTGCTTCGTTCCCCTCAGAGATAGTAGCCTTCACCTTAGGATGACTAAATGCCCCCGATGAAAGCAAATATACATGTATCCCTAAGTCATGACGCAACTGCCTACTAAGTATTTCAACAGTGGCCCTGTTTCCACCATGACATATCATGAAAGCTATATGTTTGAATCCATGGGCAGACATAGATTCAACTATGTCATAAAGCAGGTGATAATATGTGTCCGGCTTAAAGGAAATAGAACCACAAAAATTAAGATGCTCTACGCTGAATCCCACTGGTATCACTGGGAATGTCAAAACATTCTTTGAATGATTTTCCAGCATTTGTAGTCCAGATTTCACCCTATTAATCATTTCTGTAGCAATCATACTATCTGTTCCCAGCGGAGCCTGATTTCCATGCTGTTCTATTGCCCCTAGCGGAATAACAACCAAAGTATTCTCTCTATCAAGATGCTCCATTTGCATTCTAGACAGATTCCAATATTCCTCAACCATTTATGCCTCCACCTTTGCTGTAGCTGTATCCGTTCTAAGGTTTCTAGCGCCTGGCATAAGTGCAACAACCCTGTCATATACCGTATATCCAATAAAACTGTTAATAGATAATTTCAAAACATTAAATGGTATAGTTGCGTATATGATAAAGCTTTGTAAATTTGTAATTTTTGCATTTACTCCACCAACCATTCTAACAACCTCATCTAAAGAGACACCCATGGCAGTTGCGTAAAGAGGTAATGACACAAATGCATTTAAAAAGCAGGCTGCCGCTGTTCTTATCACTACACTTATAGCAAGTGCTACAGCAGCTGCTCTTTTGGTCTGTCCCATTCTTTTGTATACAATCCAAGTTGGAATAATGAATAGAATAATTGCCATAAGATTTACAACCTCACCAACATACATTGAGTTTGTACCTGATAGAATAAGCTTGATTATGAGCTTGATTATTTCTATCAACGCTCCCTCAACTGGTCCCAGCAAAAATAATCCTACTATTGCTGGTACATCACTGAAGTCGAATTTGTAGAATGGTGGCATCATTGGAACTGAAATTTCCAAAGACATGAGAACACCAGCTAACGCAGCAAGCATCCCCACAAGTACGATTTGATTTGTTGTGAATTTCTTTTTGAACATTATTTGTTCCTCCCTGTTCTAAAATATTTTTTGGAACCGAAGGATTCTTTGGGAAAATCGAATAGCAAAATGAAAAAGGCAAAGTCCACGTGGGGCTTTGCCTAAAAATACCATTTCACTTCTACTACCATCCAGACTTTACTGTCGGTTTTGGAATTTCACCAAATCAGTCGCTTACGCGAGTCGCGGACTATCACCGCCGGTCGGGAATTTCACCCTGCCCCGAAGAATTATTCGATTGTTATAGCTAGACTAACAAAACACCATATGCATGTCAACATATTATTTTAGAGCTGACGCTCCTCAATCCCATGCAAGACTCTATTTAAAATGTCTTCCACATCGGCTCCAATAATATCGAGACCGGTAGCTTTTATCAAAGAGATATCCTGTATACCGTAATAGCCTTGGGCTAGACCTTTTACATAACCAAATCCAAAGTCATCTGGTGCATAATCTCCACCAGATGTGGTTACATAATAGATTTTGTTAGCCTTGCAAAGTCCTTGTGGTATGCCTTCCGGAGTGTACTTAAACGTAATTCCTACCACATTAATTTGCTCAAAATACTGCTTTAATGCTGCCGGGAAGGATAAATCCCAATATGGTGCAGCAATTACAATTGTTTCCGCCTTTGCAAACTGATTAGCAAGCTCAAACAAAGGATTATCAAAATCCCCTGCAGCTATCAACTCATCACGTTTCCTTAAAAAATCCTCATTGGCAACAGGAAAAACTATTTCATCTAGCTTTACCTCATCATATCGCTGATTAATCTCAGCCAATATCTTATCTGCCAATCTTTTTGTTCTAGATTCTTTCCTTACACAAGCATTAATAAATAATACAGACATATTCTATCCTTTACTCACAACAACTTGATTCTTACCATTACGTTTGCCCCAATACAATTTGGCATCAGCATCTTCCATCATATCCTTTATGGTCATACCATTGACGTACTCACAAACACCCATGGTAACTGTAACAGAAACCTGAGCTTCGTTTTTATAATTAACAGAATCTCTGGCTATATCTTTTCTAATACGTTCTGCTGCTGCCTCTGCCTGTTCAATATTTGCCTTTAGCAGAATACAAATCTCTTCACCACCCCATCGAAAAACGTAATCGGTTTTCTTTACACCTGTCAAAATAGTGTGGGCTACGTATTTTAGAACTTCATCACCAAAATCATGACCATACGTATCATTAACATTTTTAAAATCGTCAATGTCCGCCATAATTATGCAGAATGGATATCCTTTCTGTGCCTGCCTACTAGCTTCACGCAAGTAACCATCCATACTTTTTCTATTAAGGAGATGCGTCAAAGTATCATAGTTCGCATATTTCTCCAACTCTTCAATAAGATATTTGCTTCCTAAATGAGTCAAACAAAGTAGCAATCCAGCGGAAAAAATCAAATAACTAATTCGAATTAAGAAAAATGGCACTTGGTCTGGCCCTGGTGGAACACGCATAATCTCTGGGGAAATAAACCATGAAAGGAATGTGGATGCCAATACACCTAAAGTCACCCACATTGTAAGAAACATATCAAAAAAGAAAACGGTAAAGAATATAAAAAATGGTGCAAATGCCCACCATTCTCCATAAGGTATAAGATATATTGTGAAGTTAAACTGAATAAGAATGCTTATTCCAACTGCGATTTTATGGCTTTTGAGTTTCGTTTGCTTAACAAGGCTATCACCTCTAAGACCGGTGTGATAGAAATGCAATGCCAATATGAAATATAAGATATTAGTCAGATCAAAAATACCAAGACCTACCCAGGATACATCCTTATAGTACCCTAGTAGCTTTGTTATGGTATATGCTACAGCAGAGGTTGCCGCAACTGTAGTAGGCGCAAGCACTACAAATCTATAAACTCGCGCCAAAAAAACGTCCAAGGCTGATAAGCCAACCATTGGCTCGTATTCATCACCTGTATACTGATTAGTTTGCTTATCTAACATAACAATACCTTGTTTTGTCAACCGTCACTATATATTAAGATATCATCAATTTGTAACCATTTTATGTTGAAACTATGACATCTTATTAACCTATCAATATAATCCAATTTGATTTTACGCGACTTATGGTATAATTGTGAAACGATAAGGAGACAGATATGAGACTTTTATTTATAAGACATGGAGACCCAGACTACGTAAATGACACACTTACTGAAAAGGGTCATAAAGAAGCTAGTTTACTGGCAGACTATATCAAGAGATATCACATTGATGAAGCATACATTTCGCCACTTGGCAGAGCACAAGACACAGCCGCTTACTGTCTTGATGCCCTCGGCATCACTGGCACCACATTAGACTGGCTTAGAGAGTTCCCTGGCAAAATCGATGCCAATATATCCAAAGCCGCCAGGGAAGCATACAAAACAGAATTAGTAATTGATAAAGCCACTGGTAAATACAACCCTCGTATTATGTGGGATATGCTGCCATCCTATTATGGTAATCATCCAGAATTATTTGATACAAATACTTGGAAACAATCTCCTCTATTTGAGGGAAGCGATGTTTTACCAATATATGATAATGTTATAGCCAATTTTGATGAACTACTTTCACGGCATGGCTACAAAAGAAATGGCTTGACCTATTCAGTTGAACAAGGAAATGAAAAAACAATTGCATTCTTCTGCCATTACGGCATTACAAGTGTGCTTCTTTCTAGACTATGGAATGTATCCCCATTTGTTCCACTCCAATTCACAGCACTAGCTCCAACCTCTATTACAGAGGCTGTAACAGAGGAGCGCCAAAAGGGCATCGCTATATTTAGAACACTTAGAGTCGGAGATATTAGCCACTTGTCTATCGGAAATGAAGCTCCTTCATTTTCTGCGAGATTTTGTGAAACATTCGAAAATTCAGACCAACGTCATTAAAAAAATGGAGACCGCTTTAAGGTCTCCATTTTTACACCCTTCTAAAATACTTCCTCAGCTATTTCCTTTACTAATGCAAGCTTTGCCCACTGCTCTTCTTCTGTTAGCTTATTTCCTATTTCACAAGATGCAAAACCGCACTGAGGGCTTAAACATAATCTTTCAAGTGGAATATATTTTGCCGCTTCATAAATACGTTTCTTTATTACTTCCTTATCCTCTAGCTTTGGAGTCTTTGTAGTTATCAATCCCAATACAACGGTTTTATCCTCTGACACCTTAGCAAGTGGCGCGAACCCACCTGATCTAGCATCATCATATTCTAAGAATAACGCATTTACGTTTTCCTGGGCAAATACATAGTCCGCAACAGAATCATACGCTCCACTATTGAAGAATGTAGAGTGATAATTTCCCCTGCAGATATGAGATGTAATAATCATATCTTCTGGTTTATTTTCTAACGCAAGATTATTCACATCTAATAGCTGTTGTTTTACATCCTCTAAATCCACTCCAAGAGACTTGTATCTTTGTTTTGCTGCATCACCAACTATCGCACCCCATGTACAATCATCTAACTGTAAGTTTGTACATCCTGCTTCATAGAATTGCTTAATGATGTCCTGATAAGCAACTCCAATGTCATGAATTAATTCTTCATTTGTTGGATAGAACTTTCGTGTTACCTCATAATTTCCAGGCACAATCATCTGCTGGTATGTCTGTGCAGGTGCTGGAATAGTATATTTAGCAATAGTATTTTCGTCCTCAAACTGCTTTAAAAACTTAAAGTATTCTACAAATGGATGCGCCTTAGCTTTAATCTTACCCACTAAGAAAGTATCATCCAAAAGGGCTAATTCCGCATCAAACTTTACACCACTTCCATTGTTTTCATGAGCTACTCCCTCAAGTCCCCACATAAAATCCAGATGCCAAAAGCTTCTTCTAAACTCACCATCTGTGATAATGTGGAACCCTAGCTCCTTCTGTTTTGCTACAACCTTTGTAATTTCTTCCTCTACAACCTTGTTGTACTCTTCTTCTGAAAGCTTGCCTGCCTGATATGAAGCCTTAGACCCCTTTAATGTCTGTGGTCTTAAAAAACTTCCTACAAAATCATATTTCCCTGGAATATTAACTACACTCATTCTCTCTCTCCTTCTCTTTTACTAATATGAGAAGAATTATATGCCTACCTAATCAATAGGCAAAATACAAAAAAACATCATTGCTCCATAGATAATATCTATGGCAATAGCTATAATATAAAATAATATTTATAGTGAGGTGTGTGAATATGACATTAAAACAATTAAAATACGCCGTTACGGTTGCGAAGACAGGAAATATCACCGAGGCTGCTAAACAATTGTTTATAGCACAACCAAGTTTAACCTCTGCCATAAAGGATTTGGAAAATGAATACAACATTACTATTTTCTATCGCTCTAATAAAGGTATCGAAATTACACCAGAGGGTGATGAATTTCTAGGATACGCAAGACAGCTTCTTGAACAAGCTAACCTTATTGAGGAGAGATATGCTGGTGCCGACCATGGAAAACAGCGCTTTTGCGTGTCAGCGCAACATTATTCCTTCGTTGTTGAAGCTTTTGTAGAGTTGATAAAAACCTATAGCGGTGATAAATACGAATTCCATATGAGAGAAACACAAACCTATGATATTATCGACGATGTTGCCCATCGCCGTAGCGAGCTTGGGGTATTATACCTCAATACATTTAATGAGACTGTTATTCGCAAGACTCTCAGAGATCATGGACTAATATTTAATCCACTCTTCAAGGTCAAGCCGCATGTTTTCATTGGAAAAAACAGTCCTTTGGCAAAGAAAAAAACTATCGTTTTAGATGATCTTACAGCATACCCAAGACTAGCCTATGAGCAAGGTAGCCACAATTCCTTTTATTTTTCAGAGGAGATACTCAGCACTATCGATTCAGATAAGGAAATCATTGTAAGAGACCGTGCCACTCTTTTCAATTTGCTAGTTGGACTAAATGGCTACACGATTTGTAGCGGTGTTATCAGTGAAGAGCTTAATGGTCCACACATAATTTCCAAACCTCTTGATGTGAACGACTATATGGAAATTGGTTATATTTTACCTTCGGGTATACCTCAATCCGCCCTTACCCAGCAATACATAGATATTCTTAAGAGTTTTTGTAAATGACAAATAAGGCAGGGCACTTCAAATGCCCTGCCTTAACGTATTATCCTTATTAAGCAATTCTAAATGATGCAACGTAATCTACGCCTTTTTCCAGCTCAATTCCTGGATTATTTAATTCTAATGTTACATTCTTGCCCTCGCACTTAAGCTGAGACTCAAAATGATACATACCAATTCCAAGGTCAATCTTCTGTAAATCATATGTACCATTATCATAGCCCCTGTCATGCTTGATAAAGAAATGAGCAACATCGTCAATCACTACAACTCTCCATGGCTGCTTATTTACAGCTGATGGAGCTATTCTCACTGCCTCTAACGCCCTCTTAAGTCCTAGTGCCTCGGCTCTATCCTCAGACATACCATTCTCGAAAGAGCCTTCAAAGAATAACTTGTCAAAATCAAATCTCTTGTCAGCCTTAACACCCTTTCTCATAAGACCTTCTTTAAGTGACATACTCTGAGCAGTAACGCCAATTGGGCTAACACAAGGCATTACCTCATTTTCCTGAAGGTTTGATGCTGACTCAAATTTTTCTCTTGGCATTGTTCCGCCAATCCAAACTGTTCCAAGTCCCATTTCATGAGCCTTCATAAGTAAGCTTTCAAAACTATATCCATATGCCGCATCAGCATTTTCTCCTGGAGTCATCATTGCAGTAACATACAATTTTTCACCAGATAATACAGGACTTGAAAGATTATTCTTCTCTGCGTCTAAGAATAAAAATCGTGTCTTTATCCCAAATGGATTTTCAATTTCCTCTCCATATTTCTTTAACTCTTCAACAACGCTAGCATCGACCTGATTACCATCAAAAGTACGAACGCTTCTTCTAGTCTTTGCTAAATCTAAAAAGTCTCCCATTTTTTAACCTCTCTAAAAAATACTGTTACTAGTTTCATTATGATGCATTATATCAATTGTGCACAATTTAATCAAGCTTTACTACGCACATCCACAGTTTCCAATTTTTATACATTTTTCTTAATAGGGCTTGCAAAATTTTGAAAACCATATATAATATATTCCGTTGCTGTTTCTCAGTAGCACATAAGCGCGACTAGCTCAGCTGGCAGAGCACCTGACTCTTAATCAGGGTGTCCAGGGTTCGAACCCCTGGTCGCGCATTTTCTTAGCATCGATATGAGTCGATGCTATTTTTTTTGCTTTTCTTTACTATTCTTGCTTTTCTCAACTAAAGTTCGACTACATTCTATAAAATGTGTTAAAAAAATCTCTAAAATTCATAATTTTCATATAGAATAACGCATAGAGATATTATATAATTATCAAAATGTGTTTTTTGTGTGAATCACATAACAAATGGGTGTAAATGATTAAGAGGGAATTATGAATAATATTGGTTGCTTCAAAAGTCCAAAAGTACTTGAAATAATAGAAAAAATTGAATCAAT
>JAEEGL013868577.1_pt1 | contig 13731 bp, 11 predicted proteins | sample 9134231 | NCBI WGS metagenome assembly JAEEGL01 (sample SAMN16246548, study PRJNA631951) | gut metagenome | biome: gut microbiome; feature: rumen; material: fiber-attached | host: Bos | place: Iran: Karaj | collected 2018-10 | reverse complement strand
TGATGCCATTGTGAACTACCACAAACTTGCCGTGCATCGAGACCTGCGGATGCGCGTTGATGTCGTTTGGCGCGCCGTGCGTGGCCCAACGGGTATGTCCTATGCCGATAGTGCCGGATTTGGGCTTGTCGCCGATAAAATCCACCAAATCAGACACCTTGCCCTTCACCTTGTAAATATAAGGAGTGCCGCCGTCCACAATGGCAACTCCCGCAGAATCATATCCACGGTATTCGAGCCGACGGAGGCCGTTAATGATAATCGGGTAAGCATCCCTGAATCCTACATATCCTACAATGCCACACATAGTTGCAATTTATTTTAAAATTATCTACATATCATAATTGGCATACTCCACGACGAGTTTCATCGGGGTCTGCTTATTGACCGGCGAGCAAATCACGCTGCGGTTGAAGTCGGTGGTGCGAGAATTTGGATAGAGATAGATGTCGTAATCCTGAGCCACACCGTTTTTCTTTCGTTCGAGGAGGTCGTTGACGCGCCCGGTCATATTGAGGCGGTAACAGTTGTTGGTAGCGTCTCGCGAGAGAATGTTGATAGACTTGGAACCACTCATATTGAGCGTAAACTCGTCAAAATACAACGAACTGTCGCGGTTATTCTTGTCGAGACCCACGCAGACCACATAGTCGATGGCGGGGAAGTCTTTCTGCTGACTGTACGCACTGTCTGCCAACGGTGCCACGAGGTGCGCACCACGGAGCGAAAAATATGTGCCGCACTTAATCTTGTCGATGCCGGTGATGTCTATGCGGATGCGCGTGCCGTTCATAGACTGGAGGTAGAGGTAATCGTCCTGCGCACCCGACGCTAATGAAGTTACGTTCTCCAACTTGGTGCCAGTGTAATCGTGCGACGAGAGGTTGAAGGTGCAGTCGGTAGATTGTATGGAATACACAACGGACGACGACACAGTGTCCTTGCCCGGAATATGGTGATATACAATGTATTGCGTATTGTTGCTTGAGCGGTAAAATTTGACAATGCTATTGCCCGACTTCACCTTGAAGTAAAGTCCGCAGATGTTTTGGTCGAAGGTGGTGTCGAGGGTGCTTTGGATGATGTCCTTGCCGTATTGGAGCAACGTCTGTTCGTTGCCCGCAAACTTGAATGTAACCATCGAGTCGATTTCGCGGGGCTTGAAGGTGGTGGATGCTATTTTGACGGCTGCGTCGTAGTCGCCGGAGATGTCGTAATTGTTGTAATACCTGATGGTGTCGTTAATCGGCTTGGTGAGGCGGAATACATCCACAGTAATATCGGTGAGGCTGTCGCCATAATAATAAGTAGCCGTGGTGTCAACCCCCAGCGTAAGCACCACCGAATCGCATATATCGTCCGCAGTGTATTTGCCGTATGACGAATTGGAGAATTTGGCGGCAAATGATGTCTCGGTCTTTCCAAAATTTGGGTCCTTGAACTCGCCCACCAACATATAGGTCATATTGGAACTTGCGACAGGGCTTTCGAGTTCTGTGTAAGCCTTTACCTCGATGGTGTCCACCACGATATTGGCCATATCGGAGGCGGGCAGGAGATCCGCGCCCATACCTTCCTGATTGTCGCATCCTGATGCCGCAGCAATGACGGCGGCACACACAATGCCTGCAACAATGTTTGCTTTCATTGATTGTTAATACAAAAACTAAAATGATTATTTCTTCGCCTTCTTGTCGTCTGCCTGGGCGTCCTGCGCGAAAATAGTGTCGTAAAAATCGGAGTAGGCGTCTATGTAATTGTCGGGCGACTGGTAGTCCAAAAACGGTTTGCCGCTCGCCTTGGCGTATGCCTCCACTTCGGCGTTGATGGAAGGGTGTCCCTTAATCACCGCGTCAGACATGTTGATGGCGAGTTTTGTAACATTCTCGAAGGTCGGGTTGTCCTTCACGACGTCGAGATCCTTCTCGCTGATGCCAGCCACCTTGATTTTTTTGGCGAAATTCTGCGGGAACGCGCCGGGGAATGCGTCGTCGTAGATGGAATACACCACCTTCGACTTGCTGAACAGCGGGTCCTCCTTGAAGCCGTGCTTCAGGTACAGCGGCACGAGCGACGTAATCCACCCCTGGCAATGCACCAGATCGGGCGACCAACGGAGTTTTTTCACGGTCTCCAGCACTCCACGGGCAAAGAATATCGCCCTCTCGTCGTTGTCGGGGTAATAATTGCCCTTGTCGTCGGTAACGATGCCCTTGCGCTGGAAGAAGTCTTCATTATCAATGAAATAGACCTGCATCCTCGCCTCGGTGATAGACGCTACTTTGATTATGAGGGAGTGGTCGGTGTCGTCGATTATCAGGTTCATGCCTGAAAGCCGGATTACCTCATGGAGTTGGTGGCGGCGTTCGTTGATGACGCCGTATCGCGGCATAAAAGTGCGTATTTCCCTTTTCTTCTCCTGTATGCCCTGCGGCAGATACCTGCCCATCATCGCGAGGTCAGACTTGGGAAGGTACGGAGCCATCTCCTGGGACACGTATAAAACTTTCTTTTTTTCCATAAGGCGATTTTAAAAATTTGCTGCAAAGATAATAGTTTTTTTTGGAATAATTTGCAAATTTTTGTTATAATTTTTTTGCGGCGCCGCCGATATGTGCCGTTATCTTATCCTGCAACTCGCTCACTATTATTGGTTTAGATATGTAATCCACCACCAAGCCGTCTTGGAGTGCGCGTAATATTTTTTCGTTTTCCATGATGCCGGTAACGAACATCACTGGTATCGTGGCGGTGTCTTGGTCGGATTTGAGCACTTCCAAAACTTCCATGCCGTCCATCACGGGCATCGCGATGTCGAGGAGTATGAGGTCGGGCTGTTGGTTGACGGCGAGCCTGATGGCGTCGAATCCCGTCAACGCGGTCAAAGTGTTGTATCCCTGCGCCTTGAGAATCTCTTCAAGGAGTTCGATGTTGTCGAAGTTGTCGTCAACAAGGAGAAGGGTATGTTGATTGGTGAGGTTCATGATAATTGTGCATGTGGTATCACGCCGCAAATTTAATAAAAATCCCGAAAACTTCCAAAAAGAAATTTTCTATTTTTTTCACTTTACCATCAGCAACTTCTTTACCGCCTTGTCGCCCGTTTCTTTGTTATATACAAAAACGAGATAAACACCCGTGGCGCAGCGGCGACCATTGAGATTGTTGCCGTCCCACGAGAGAAGTCCGCTCTCGGCAACGTCTTTATGCACCAGATGCCCAGCAACGTCTGTGATGCGCACGTCGGAGCCGGATTCGAGACCCGAAATATGGATTTCTCCTTGATAATCAGGACGCACGGGATTAGGATAGACGAGGATGTTGTCGAGGTCGTCGGCAGATTTCTGAGCGTCGGAGATGTATGAGGCAAGTCCGCAACGAGTATGGAAAAAGACTTCGCCGGTGTTTTGGACGATGGCAACATTATAAACAGAGTCTGACGGCAGCGGCGAATTTCGCTCGTTGAACCTCATTATCTCCTCGTTGCAATCGTCGTTTACTACAAAAACGCCCGCACTCTTTGTGGCAATCCACTTGCGTCCGGCGGCATCTTCGGCTATGGAAGTAACTGTCTTAGAGGACAATAAATATTGCGAATAACTGCCGTCGCGGTCGTTGGTCTCGGTGATAATTGGGCGGATGAAATTTGCGCCGCCCTCCACCGCCAATTCGGGCGTAATGGTATAAGCAACGCCTTTGTCAGTACCCGCGTACAAGTAGCCCGACTTGCTGAGCATCATCGCATTAATCTCCGTACCAACCCGCACACCGCCGCTCACAACCTGTACAACAGACGTTTTGTCGTCGCTAAAATCCAATGGTGTGCCGCCCAAATCCACCGCAAAAATTCCTTGTTTGCCGGTATTGACAAGGACGATGTTGTCGTTAACAAAAAGCAATTGTTTTGGAGATGAAGATTTGATTGAATTAAAGGAAGTTGCAGTGTGCCAGTTGCCGTTGTGGTCGAAGACTTGTACGGGGTTTTCGGAGGATGCGTAGAGTACAAAAAGGTCGCCGTCGGAGGTGCAGTCCATACTTACAACGGGAGCATTTATTTGATTGTGATAACGTGCTTTAAGTTGCTGATTGACATACTCATACACTGCACCGTCGCTACTGCCGAGGAAAAAATGGAGTGGATTGTAAGGATTATGGAATACAGCAGTAAACTGTTTGCCGTCAGGATGCGGGAACGATTCCACGCCCTGCCGCGACACGTGCGAACAATATCGATTGACAGCCGTCAGTCTGCCGTCCGCCGCCGCAAAAGCCGCGATGTTGTCTTCGGGCATTGATTTTGGCGTTGCGTCGTCATAATCGGAGTGTTGCGGGAAGTTATAATTTGCCTTCCGCCAAGCATCCACATCTTGAAGATTAGGGGCGTTAACTTCTATGCTCAAAACCTCGCCACCAACCGCCGCATACACCGTGCCATCAGCAATTGCCACGTGCCTCACACTCTCATTAAAAGCACAATAGGCAAAGAGTTCGGTCTTCTTGGTGTTAACAAACATCACCACCTCGCCCGCCGCCGCAACGATGATGTCGCCGTCGCAAAACATATCGCAGACCTCGCCCGAAGTCTGTATCGGCGGCTCGATGTGCCACAGGCGGTTGTTAACGCAAATATCAACGCTTCCGTCGCCATACCCCAACGCCCAAAAAAGCCCTTCACTGTCGGCTGTAGAGGCTGTCAAATACGCGGACGACAAGCCCGTCATTTTGGTAAGCGTGTTTATCTCGCCGTCGCCGTCAATGGTGAACGCGCCGTGCGCACAGCGACAAAAAACGCCGTCGCCATACCTGTGCCACGCCTCCACGGTGCGGAAAGACGGACGGAGATTCCACTGCGCAGAGGCGACGAGGGGAGTCAAAAGGAGGAGTAATAATATGTTAATTAATCTTGACACGGTCGGGATTGTTAGCAATGAACGCCGCCCAGGAATTTGAGCCGGATTTCTGGATTGGGAGGCGTTTTTGGTAATGATGACATACGGCGGCGGCGAGGGCATCGGTGGCGTCGTATTTGTCGGGGAACTCGTTGATTTTCAAGGTTTGCGCCAACATACGCGCCACTTGTTCCTTGGACGCGGAACCGCTGCCAGTGATGGCAAGTTTTATCTTGCGCGGCTCGTACTCAAATACCTGCATCCCGGCATTGACCGCCGCCGCAATCGCAACTCCCTGAGCGCGACCGAGTTTGAGCATCGACTGAGCGTTTTTTTCGTAAAACTGCGCCTCTATCGACAACTCCTCCGGCTTGTAACTCGCCGCCAAACCCGACACACGGTCGTAAATCATTTTGAGTTTCAGGTAAGTGTCCTTTACATTATGGATGTCGAGGATGCCGATAGCAAGACAGTTGATTTTGCTGCCGTTGCACTCGATAACGCCGTATCCCATAAAATTTGTGCCGGGGTCTATGCCTAAGATGGTCATTGTGGTTGTTTCATTTGCCGTAGAGACGTAGCGCGCTACGTCTCTACATTTTCATTATTAATCAATACGGACGCGCAGTTTTTCCATAAATTCGCGGAGCGGCGCGATGCGGTCGGCTGTGGCAATGGTGTCGAGGATGCTGAAAGCCTTTGCGTAGTATTCCTCTATGATATTTTGAACAGCGGCATCCACCTTGTATTCAGCGAAGTAACGGCGGGCGATTTGAAGTTTTTCTTCAAAGGAATATTGCTTGTTGGCGTAGAATTGTTGCCACTCCCCTACCCTTTCTTTGGGCATCAACTCCGTCATCTTGTGGTAAAAAACGGTTTTCTTGCACTCGTTGACATCGCCGCCAACAGGTTTGCCGAGCACTTCGGGCGTGGAGTACATATCAAGATAGTCGTCCTGCATCTGGAAGGCGATGCCAAAACTGATGCCAGCGTCGTACAGTTTCTGGGCCTCATCCTCAGACGCTCCGCCTATCAACGCGCCAATTTTGAGACACGCGGCGGGAAGGACGGCGGTTTTGAGGGTTATCATACGGATATAATCGTCGAGGGTAACATCGTCGCTCGTCTCAAAATCCATGTCAAATTGCTGGCCCTCGCAGACTTCGATGGCGGTCTTGTGGTACAAGTCCATAATCGCCTTGCGCACCTTCTCCGGCGCGGCAAAGACATACTGCGAGGCGATGTACATCATTCCGTCGCCCGAAAGGATTGCCACGTTGTCGTTCCATTTGGCGTTGACTGTGGGCTGTTTGCGGCGAAGTTTGGAGTTGTCCATTATGTCGTCGTGCAGGAGCGTAAAATTGTGGAATATCTCCATGCCAACGGCGGGCTTCACGGCGGCTGTTACGTCGTCGCAAAAAACGTTGCAAGCCATCAGCGCAAACACGGGGCGCAACCTTTTGCCGCCAAGCGACAGGATGTACCTTATCGGCTCGTAAAAATTGCTCGGCTCTGCGGGCAGGGTCATATTTTTGAGTTCGTCCTCTACGAGGGCACGGAGTTGTGGGAATGTTTTCATGGTTCAAAATTTATAATTTAGTGCAAAAATAATAAAAAAAAATCAGAACAATTACAATTGAATCGTCCTGCCAGGAACGGCCTTATCATAATCTATTACGCCGTCCATTGACGCTTCGCCAAGATGTTTACAATGTTTATCAAAAACTTCATAATGGCGTTTATACTCCTTATGAAAATTGTCTTCATACCAATAATTGCCTGTATCCTTCTGTCTGTAAACCATTTTTCCTTGCTCAATCCTACGAATCTTCTCAAACTTATCTGAGAACAACGAAAATTTCAAATAACTGAGCACTACATCAGGATCCGTAAATGACGAAAGTCTGTAGAACTTATCGGGCAAATCTTTATTACACAAAACATCTTTAAAAAAGACATCCGTTCCAAAACTTCCAAGCAATAAAAACACATCATCCGAATTAGCACACATAGTGTCAATACGAAGCAAAAAAGGAGTCAAATATTCTTCTCGAGTTGCAGTCTGCGATACTTTATCCCACGCGAAAGTGGAGATTCCTCCTGTATTTAGTGAAAGAAACACAGCATCTTTCATGTGTCTAAACGCATTAGAATCTTTACTGTCAGGAAAAAAAAATTTTAATCCTTTTCTCATAGACTCGCGTATCTTTTTCACCTCGGCATCGTACTCCAACGGTTTTGTAATAAACACATTTATCATAATCTACAATGATGAATTTGTAATATAATATTCGCTTTCTTCCATTGTGTCGAAGAAACCTTTCGGCTGATAGTCAAGCACGCCTTCACCATCAACAGCAATGGTTTGTACCGTAGAAGCATACGACGTGTTTTTTTCAAAATAATGAATAGACACATTGTGATAATCGATGCCATTACCATCTTCATGCACAAAACGCTTACACGATTCGCGTACTGCATTGATTATGTGATCGCTATGAGTTTCTACGATGACTTGCACACCATACTGTGCCACCTTACAGATAAGATAACCAAGTTGCAATTGTCCTTCGGGATGGAGATGTGCTTCAGGATTTTCGATGATAATCAAATCGTCTTTGTCTGCCGACAGCAAAGCAACAACCACAGGCAACGAATAAGAAACGCCAAAACCGACATTTTCCGCACGCAATTCCATCATTGGTTTCAAATCCACATCAATGGAATCATAACCATACTTGATGATAAAATGCTGGCTGTCAACTGTTTGTTGGACATCAATGGTTACATTCGGGCTAATCTTGCGCTCCCAATACATTACTTGTTCTATCAAAGTAAATCCTTCATTGCCCCCGCTGTAATTGCATGGAGAATCATCTTTGCCATACTCATACAGGAAATTACCCACAAGTTCACCTCTGCCATATTCCAACGATATTTGACGCTGCGAACCCACTGCGTATGAATCCTTTGGCATCATACTTTCGCCACCAATACGCTGCGCACTAATGTATTGGAATCGGTTGTAGAACAAAGGCATCTTGGCAAGGATATCAAATCCATTACCATTCTCATTGCGATAACTATTCAACGGAACAAAAGAAAACTTTAACATGTTGTCCGGTACATTAAAAACGAACTCGTCAAAACCATTGCGCCTTCCAGAATAATCCATGCGTATGGAAATCGACGATTCCTCAGCATACTTGTACAACGCATCGCTTGCAATACCTACCGACACAAGCGGTTCGGTGAGGTCAAGACAATCTTGCAGTCGATTTTTCTGGTACGACTGCCTTAGTAGCAACAATGCCTGTATCACAGACGATTTGCCGCTACTATTGATACCTGTCAAAATGGTCAACTTGTTCACGTCAATTTCAGTATCTTTATGAGACTTGAAATTAGTAATATGTAATTTATGTATCATCATATTTTTGCTTTTAATCCATAAATGCTTTGTTCAATAATTGATGCTGTGGCAACAAATCTTTTGTTTACAGAGTACGGTTCTCCTGTACCGTCAGAAAAAAGGCCACTATAAGAATTAGTTCTCATCATAGTATCAAGATTGGTTATCAGCAAATCTTTATTCTTGACAAGTTTATCAAAATATGGCTTAAAATTCTTGGCGAACAAAGTAACCAAAACCTCAAAATATGCCTTGTTAATAGGGCCACGGCGTTCAGTATCACTTAACGGTTTGCGAAATGCGTATTTAAGGCCGAAAATGTCTTCACATAATGCCAAACTTTCATGGAAATCCATTTTCATTTGCTCAACATTGACCTTGCCATATTTTAACGATTCCATCGCATCGTTAATGAAACTATCCATATCAGAGGAATACTCTTTATAATCGTTAACATAAAAAGCAATAAAACGAGATACAAAATCCATATCCTGGCATCTGTCTTTTTTTATGTTCTCAAAAAACTTTATAAACATAGGATCCATTGACATCTCACGTACCACATCAATTGCTTTTCCATGATATACTGCATTACGAATCTCTTGACGAGTCAGGTTTATCCCTCCTGTATTCAACCTCTTAAAAAGAACATATTTGACAAAATCAGGAACACCTTTTGACAACAAATTCACTGTAACAGGCAACATCTTAATGTCGCGACGCGTTTCAAAAGGCAAGTTAGAATATGCTTTCCCATTAAACTTGTCCCCAAGGAACTCCAAGTCTTGCAACTTCAACTCACCCGTTACACAAAAGTCCCTGATTGCACAGCAACGCTGCAACCCATCAATAATATTCCACTTACGCTTATCGACTTCCTCGAAATAAAACGCAGGAAGTCGAAGTCCTAACAAAACGGACTCAATAAGCAAACTTTTCTGTTTTGCTTTCCATAGGTCAGGTGCTCGTTGATACTCTGTACCAAAATTAATCCATCCAGCCTCAATCATTTCAATCAAATCGCCCAAATTCATCGGAGGGTTGGACAACTTGATATCTGATGGAGAAAATCGATGCATTATGGCAACGCTTCTATCATAAGCATCATCGTTTTCCACTTCATCGTTTCTATTCACATCTTCCATATCTTTCTTGTTTTTAATAATTTGTCTCTTACTCCTCTGTCTTCTCCGCCCCCTTAAACCTGAGCCTGAACGCCAACAGCAGCGACGGCAGGAAAATCAAGTTGGTGAACATTGCGACAAAGAGCGTTATCGAGACGAGCAGGCCCAATGCTATCGTGCCGCCAAACTGCGACGCGCAGAACATCAGGAAGCCGCACAGGAGGATTATCGCCGAGTAAATGATGGAAACGCCCGTCTCCCTCAACGCCTCATCGACCGACTTGGGGACATCGCCATTGTGATGCTCTATCGCCTGACGGAATTTGGTGAACAGGTGGATGGCGTTGTCAACGGAAATACCAAAGGCGATGTTGAATACCAAAATCGTACTCGACTTCAACCTGATGCCGCAATAACCCATTATCGCAGCCGTCACCAACAACGGTATGAAATTGGGGATAATGCTGATAATCACCATCTTCCAATTTTTGAACAGCCACATCATGCACAGCGAAATCAGTATTATCGCCAATATCAACGACTGCACAAGATTATAGATGAGTTTTGATGAGCCGAGTGCAAACACCACCGATGTACCTGTAACGTCGCTCTGCACCTTTTCGGGCGGGAAATAATGGTGAATGATGGCGTTGATGCTGTCGGTGACTGTAACCATGCGGATGGTGCCGACGTCGGCGATGCGGAGTTGAATGCGGGCGCGTGAGAATGTGGAGTCCACCATTGCAGACATAATGCCGCCGCCTGAACCAGTCATCTGCGACTGCGAGCCTTTCAGGTAGTCGCTGATGGTGATGAACTCGGTCTGCATCGGGAGTTCATAAAAATCGTTGTTGCCGTTGTAATATGCGCGCTTGATGAGTTTCAATGCGTCAACGAGCGACGTGCCGTGCGAAAGGCAGTTGAACGACGTCAACGAATCCTCAATCGCCTCGATTTTCTTGATGGTTTTGAGGTCGAGGAGGCCTTTTTTCTTCTTGGTGTCAATGCTAATCTCCAACGGAAGTATGCCGCCCATCTCCTTTTCAAAATATTTGAGGTCGGCGTAGATGGCGTTGTCTTCGGGAAGGTCGTCAACTTGGAAACTCTCGTTCCGCATTAGCGTCAAGCCAAAAATCGCTATCGCAACCACAAGCACCGTGGCGATGAAAATGGCGGGACGTTTGTTTTCAACGAGATATACGAACTTCTCGACAATCTTGTTGACGAACTTGGTGTCAAGGTGTTTGAGTTCCTTTTCGGTGGGCTCAGCCACATAACTGAATATCGACGGCACCATGAGCACCGAGAGGAAAAACATCGTTATGATGCCGAGTGTAGCCACAAGTCCAAACTCCATCAACATTGCGTTGCCCGTGATGAGGAAGGTCGCAAAACCCGCCGCCGTGGTCAGGTTGGTCATGAATGTCGCCTTGCCGACCTTGGTGATGACGTCGTGGAGGGCGCGGCGTTTGTCGCGGTATTCGCGGTACATCACGTGATATTTGTTGAGTAGGTATATCGTGTTTGGGATGCCAATTACAATCATCAACGGCGGCAACATTCCGCTCATCATTGTCATCTCGTAACCAAAGAGAGCCATTATAGCCATTGTCCAAATAACGCCCACCATCACTATCAGGACGGCGAACACGGTAGTCTTGACGCTGCGGAAAAACGCCATGAAGATTATCGCAACGATGATTAGCGACAATATTGCAAACACAATCAGTTCGTCCCTTACCATGAACATCGTCTTGCTCCTGATGTGCGGCAGACCCGAAATGTGGCTCTTGATGTTGTATTTGTCGGTGTATTTATAAAGCAACGACTCCATGTCGGCAATCATCACGTCGCGCTCCTTGTGGTTGACAACCTCGGGGTCGCAGGCGAGAGCCATCACGTAGCAATCATTGTCGGTATATAAAAGCCTCTCGTAAAACAGGAAGTCTTTCACGGACTTGAACATCGAATCCAACTCGGCTTGTGTAGTTGGCTTAGGGTCAAAGATTTTGTTAATCACAAACTTTTTCTCGGCGGTGTCCTTGGAGAGCGTGATAGCGTTGGCGTAAGAAAGCACCGACTTGATGCCGATGACGTTTTTGAGGCTGTCTTGGAGCGTGAGAAGGTCGTTGAACTTGTCGAGCCTTACAAAATCCTTGTCCTCGAATCCAACAACCATCATCGAGCCGTCCTCGCCAAAAGTCTTCTTGAAATCGAGGAACCTCACATACGCCGAATCCTGTTCATTGAGCAACAACGCCGACGTATACTTCATGTGCAGGTTTTTCATGTTATAACCCATGAACACCGTAATGATGCCAATCGCAATGAGGATCGCCCGTTTTTTATCTAATATAAAGTCCGCTACTTTGTTCCACATAATTATTAGTTTATAGTTTATAGTTTAGAGTTTATAGTTTAGAGTTTAAAGTTTAGAGATTATAGTTTAGAGATTAAAGTTTAGAGATTATAGTTTAGAGTTTATAGTTTAGAGTTTAGAGATTTAAGCCTATGTTGGCGTATCTCCTCTTTCTTCTTTTACCTTTACTCTTTCATCTTTACTCTTTCATCTTTACTCTTTCATCTTTCTTCTTTAATCTTTACTCTTTCATCTTTACTCTATCTTCGCCGTTACGCTGCCGATGTTCCTACCTTCGCAGAACAAGTCAGCCTGATAAACGCCACCTCTGAGCACCTCGCGCGAGATTGCGTAAATCGTCACGGGCTGTGTCTTGCCGTCGTAATTGATGGTTTTCTTGCCAGAGTATGCGATTTCGCTGCCCTGATACTTGAAGTATCCGAGGTTTTCGTTTTTGAGGATTTCGCCGTCGGGCTTCACGATGCGGAGATAGACGTCCTTTTCGCCGGTCTTGGTCATCTCGTTTTCGTTGATGGTGAAGGTGACGCGGAATTTTTGCGTCTTGTTGATGCGCGAAGTCTCGTTGTCGCGGTCGTTGAGGGCGGAGAGTTTCATGCCGACAGCCTTCAACGCCTCAGCCTCCTTCACACGTCCCTGCAAAGAGTCCTTTACGTTGGAGAGTTTTTTGTTTTCGTTCTTCACCGACGACAACTGACCCGAAAGCCTGTTATTTTCCTCGGTGAGCATAATGTTTTTGGTGTTGAGGCTGTCAATCTGAACCACAAAACTGCGCATGATTGAGCGCATGGTTTCGAGTTCCGCCTTGTATCTTTTGAGTGAATCACGGTTTGACGCCTTGGTGCGGCGCAGGTTTTCCATGAGTTCCACGACCTTTGCCTTCTGTTCTTCGAGTTGGGCGTTGATGGTGTCGTTGTCGATTTTGAGTTGGTTGTAATCGTCAACGAGGAGGCTCATCTCGTGGCTGAGCGAGTCCTTCTCCATATTGCCAATCTCAATTTGGCTGATGAGTTGCTGTGCCTCCTTTTGGGAATTGTTCATGGCGACGAGCAACCATATAATGGCCACCGCCTCCACTATCGCAAGCACAAACAGCACTTTGTTGACGCCGCTTCCTTGATTATTGTTGTTCTCATGCATATTTCGTCGTATTAAAAATCAATTTGCAAAGTTAATAATAATTTCGGAAGTTTGCTTTGCGGGACGGAAAATTTTGGATTTTTTACGAAATATATGGATGGGGCGCAGGCGAATTTCGTGTCAAATATTTGCGATTTCGTCGTGTGTGAGGCCGGTGTATTTGGCGATTGTCGATGAAGGCAAACCGTCGGCCTTCATTTGGCGGGCTGTCTCAATGGCTTGTTGCTTTGCGCCTTCTGCACGTCCCTCTACACGTCCCTCTGCACGTCCATCCGCCTTGCCTTCCGCATACCCATCTTCACGCTCGTTTTTCATTGCATTGCGATGCGTCATTATCTCCAAAAGGGCGTCATTGTAGGCATACATGTCGCCGTCGGAATAGGCCGACGTTTCAAGTATCTGCAACGCCTGGTTGATTTCGGGGTTTTCGAGCAACACGTCGTCCACCTTTTGGGTCTGCTCGTCAATTTCTGTTAGGAATCTGAGCCACAATTCTTTAATCGCACGGCTACCGCGGTCTTTTGGCTTGTATTTTACGAGTTCTATGAATATCAGCGACAAGTCGTGGCGGACGTCTTCGGGGTGTTTCTTGTTGGTGATGTAAAACTCCTGCATATATCCATCGTCGCCCTTATAATCAAAAGCCTCGTCGTTGACAAGCGCGAGGGCATAGACTTCCTTTAATTTTTCGAATGGATTGCCTTTCGCCAACTGTTTGGTGTACATCGAGGCTGCATTGAAAAGCGTCCGCGAGAAAAACTCCCTGTTCCAATACGACTGCATCTCTAC
>JAEEGL013228589.1_pt1 | contig 13731 bp, 8 predicted proteins | sample 9134231 | NCBI WGS metagenome assembly JAEEGL01 (sample SAMN16246548, study PRJNA631951) | gut metagenome | biome: gut microbiome; feature: rumen; material: fiber-attached | host: Bos | place: Iran: Karaj | collected 2018-10 | reverse complement strand
CTGTTGCTTGCCATACTATCGTATGTCATTAGTGCTATGTTTCATTCTTTTACTTTTAAAAACAAGCTTTTAACGTAAAAGCCTTAAACACATCACATGTGACTGTCGTGACTACCCAACAGCTAAAATCAAAACGATATTATTTCAAATTTATTCTAAAGAACTTCACTCTCAGAAAGAATCCACAATAGATGTCTGATGGCTGATGGCTGAGGGCTGATGGCTGAGGGCTGATGGCTGAGGGATGATGTCTGAGGGCTGAAGTCTGAGGGCTGATGGATGATGGCTGATGGCTGAGGGATGATGGCTGATGGCTGATGGCTGATGTCTGATGGCTGAGGGATGATGGCTGATGGCTGATGGCTGATGTCTGAGGGATGATGGCTGATGGATGATGTCTGAGGGCTGAAGTCTGAGGGATGATGTCTGATGGATGATGGATGATGGCTGATGTCTGATGGCTGAAGTCTGATGGCTGATGTCTGATGGCTGAGGGATGATGGCTGAAGTCTGATGGCTGATGTCTGATGGCTGAGGGATGATGGCTGAAGTTTCAATAACCTATAACCTATAACCAATAACCTATTTTTAGATATAATCGTTCTTTTAAGAATGGAAGTTCACAAAGTGAATGACGGTATGGTTTAGGCTTGGACGTTAAGAGCTTGTTCTTATAAGTTCAAGAATAAAGCATATCGTCAAGGATTACGGAGTAAGCCTCCATTCTTAAATGAACCTACCGCAAAAAATAATTTCTGTGATTTCCGTGATTTCCGTGAGACAAAAAAAGTTATCGTTAACGTTATCGTTATCGGTGAATTTTGTTGTATAAAATGTAAAAAGAGTTTACGGTTGAGTGTTTACCGTTTAGTTTTCTGCCGGACAAATCATAGATTTGTTTACCGTTTACTGTGGATCTTGAATCTTGAATCTCCGCGATAGCGGTAGTGTAGCGGGGAAGGGTGAGTTCGACGAGGACGGGGCGGTGGTCGGAGGCTTCGGGTGCGTTGAGGACCTGGCGCTTGCGGATGGACTTGATGACACGGCCGTAGCTGGCGACATAATCGATAATCCTGTTGGGGGTGCGGGCCGGGAAGGTGTAGTTGGTGCTGTTGTTGGTGATGTTACTCAGGAAGACAAAGCTTTTCTTCATCTTAGTGATGAGGGGGGAGGAAGGCTGGTCGTTCCAGTCGCCACAGATGATGAAGGGCTTGTCCCAACGGGCCGCTTCCTCCATGATAATATCCAAGGAGGTGAGGCGGTTCTCCTCTTCAAGGGCCAGATGGGTGCAGGCAAAGACATACTCCTGGAACTCGCAAACCAAAAGGGTCCGCTTCTCGTTTCCCGGCAGGGGGATGTTGCGATGCGAGAGGGGCTCTTCCCTGCTGAGGATAGCGACACCGTACTTACCTCCGGTGAGTGGGATGGCAGGACCGAAGGTGCTGTACATGCCAAGGCTCCGGGCGAGTACCTCGGCCTGGTGGACTCTGTTGGAGCGCTTGACGCAGCTGTCCACTTCCTGCAAGCCGACGACATCGGGCAGCACATCGCCGATGACCTTGGCCTGTCGGTCAAGGTCGATCACATCGTCCATCCCTGCCCCATGCTGTATGTTGTAGGTGACAATGCGGAGGGGTATGACATCGTCCTGCGCGTGAAGCGTTAAACTGCAAAGCAGAAAAAAAATAAAAAATTTTTTCATTTTTTTTTACGATAACGATAACATCTTTCAACGTCAACGTCAACGATAACGATAACTTTTTTTATTGAAAATTTTATTTTTATCTCACACGGAAATCACGGAAATCACAGAAAGTTTTGATCTTAAATTGTGGGTGGTATTACTGTCGTAATCCCATGATATCATATTTCATATTTGTATTTATAAAAGCAAGCTCTTAACATCCAAATCTAAAATACGCTATCAGTCACATTCTGTGACCCTCCCACACTTTAAAACCAAAACGATATCTATTCATTGAGGTTTCAACGATATTTGAGGTATATTCTTTCTGAGAAGATTAATTAAAGATCAAATATAAATATTTCAGAGAAAATAGATAATCGTTCTTTTAAGAATGGAAGTTCACAAAGTGAATGACGGTATGGTTTAGGCTTGGACGTTAAGAACTTGTTCTTATAAGTACAAGGGTAAAGCATAGTGTCAAGGATTACAGAGTAAGCCTCCATTCTTAAATGAACCTACCACAGTTAATAATTTGACCTACGGTCGAAACTGCTATCGTTCGGGATAGCTTGAGCAAGCTCAGACAGCCCCCGTCGTGAGTGGGGACTCACTCCCCTTTGTGAGGCCGCAGCCACATTCAGTGGCTACTCTAAAGACCTCAGTCGCCGCTCACTTAAACGCAGTTTTCTGTGATTTCCGTGATTTGAACTTCGTTCGAGCCTGCTCACACTCGGGAAAGCCTAAGCAAGCTTAGCTCTCCTCTCGCTCAATCGCAGCCTTCCGTGTGAGATTAAAATAATTATCAATTGTCAATTGAAAATTTAACCTAAGAAACTAAGGAGGATGCCGGCGGCTACGGCAGAGCCGATGACGCCTGCTACGTTGGGGCCCATGGCGTGCATGAGGAGGAAGTTGCGGCGATCCGCCTCCTGACCAACGGTCTGGCTTACACGGGCTGCCATTGGAACGGCACTCACGCCAGCTGAACCGATGAGAGGATTGATCTTCTCCTTCAGGAAGAGATTCATGATCTTAGCCATGAGGACACCACCTGCAGAGCCAATGCCGAAGGCAACGATACCTACGCAGAGGATGCCCAGGGTCTGCCAGTTCATGAATGAGGTAGCAGTAGCTGTAGCACCTACCGTCAGACCCAGGCAGATGACAACGATGTTGTTCAACTCGTTCTGCGCAGCCTTGCTCAGACGCTCCACCACACCACTCTCCTTCATGAGATTACCCAACATAAGGCAACCTACGAGGGTTCCGGCAGACGGAACAATCAGTGATACCACAATGGCAACAATGATGGGGAAGAGAATCTTCTCCTTCTTGCTGACCTCGCGGAGCTGAGACATACGGATCTTACGTTCCTTCTCGGTGGTGAGGAGACGCATGATAGGAGGCTGGATAACGGGAACCAAAGCCATGTAGCTATAGGCAGCCACGGCAATGGGGCCCAACAGCTCGGGCGCCAACTTACTGGTGAGGAAGATAGCCGTAGGACCATCAGCACCTCCGATGATACCGATAGAGGCAGCCTGTGCAGCGGTGAAACCGAAGATAGGCAGATCCGTCTGTGTTACCAGGAAAGTGGCAAAGATACCTAACTGAGCGGCAGCACCCAACAGGAGACTCTTAGGGTTGGCAATCAGCGGACCGAAGTCGGTCATGGCACCCACACCCAAGAAGATGAGGCAAGGATAGACACCTGCCTTGACACCTATGTAGAGAATATCCAGCAAACCGCCATGTGCCATGATATAACCATAGCTATGGTAGTTGGGGCTGTTGGGGTTCAGGAACTCATTGTTCCACATCTCAGAATCATACATACCAGCTCCGGGCAGATTGGTGAGAATCATACCAAAAGCTATGGGGAGGAGCAACAGGGGCTCGTACTCCTTCTTGATGGCAAGATAGAGGAGGAAGCAGCCTATGAGAATCATGACGGCATTCTTCCAGCCCTCGCCTACAAAGAAAGATACAAAACCCATTTCCTCGACGAACTTGCTTATACCCTCTTCTGCATTAAAGTCGGCTGCCATAACGGGGGTGGCGAGCAAGAGCAGCAGGGCTGCTATTGTAAAAAAATTGAAAGTTTTCATTCTATTGAAAGTTTTAGTTTCAAGATTCAGGATTCAGGATTCAGGATTCAGGATGATGGATGATGGATGAAGGATGATGGATGAGGAACGCTAACGTCAACGTCAACGATAACTGATTTTAGTTGAGAGTTTACGGTTTACAGTTGAGCTCGCTAACCGCTAACCGCTAACCTCTAACCCCTAACCGCTAACCTCTAACCGCTAACCTCTAACCATTAACCATGAACCATGAACGCTAAACGATTAAGCTAGGGGGCGCCCCCCTTTTATGCACTCCCCCAAAGGGGGAGCCGGAGGGGGCTGCTCTAATTTAACTTAGTTCCACCAAGGCTTGACCTCCATCAACCTGATCACCTACGTTCACTAAGACGGCCTTTACGGTACCGGCTGTCTCGGCTGTAATGCTGTTCTCCATCTTCATAGCCTCGAGCATCACTACGGTATCACCGGCAGCTACCTGGTCGCCAGCCTTCACCAGCACCTGGGTAATCTTACCGTTGAGGGGAGCAGATACTACGTTACCACCGGCAGGAGCAGCAGCGGGCTTGGCAGCAGCAGGAGCGGCTGCGGGAGCTGCAGCAGGTGCTGCGGGCTTAACAACGGGCTTGGCTGCGGGCTTGCGCTCGGGCAGGGTTACGGTATAGATTTTGCCATCGACGGTTACCTCGAGGGTATCCTCGTGCTCTACCACATGGGCAGCATGTTCTTTACCACTTATATTAAATTTGAACTCTTTCATCTTTGTACTTATTATAATCTTGGGTTTAATACTGCGTGCCAGTTGGAGGGTTGCGTGTTCTTAATGGTAAGAACACCGCTTTCCTCATCGTGAGCACTGTTGAAATAAAGATATAAGGCTGTGGCAACCACCGCCAGGTCGTCGCCGTCAGCCGCATCGGCATGCTTGCCGGCAGCCAGTGCCGGTGCCTTGATGCCCGGCTTAGCGGCTTTGGTGCTCTTGGAAACACGGCCGAAAACAACCAGCACGCATACCAGAACCACCAATATAGCAAACACCACGCATACACTGATGCCTGCCATATACCATGCCGTAGAAGTTACTGTTAAAACTGTCATAATTTTATTTGATTTAAGTTTTGGGAGTTATCGCATCGCTCTGAAGTTACCGGGGCTTTCGCCCCTCTGAAGTTACCGGGGCTTTCGCCCCTCTGAAGTTACCGGGGCTTTCGCCCCTCCGAAGTTACCGGGGCTTTCGCCCCTCCGAAGTTAATTCGCTTTCGCTCATGGACGATAGTTTTGGCTGTTGGGAATCATGGTATTGTCCATTTTAACTTCCATTTTAACTTCCATTTTAACTCTTGAACGGTTAGCGGTTAGAGGTTAGCGGTTAGCGTACCGAAGGTCCCTTGAACCCTTGAACCCTTGAACGGTTAGCGGTTAGAGGTTAGCGGTTAGCGGTTAGCGTACCGAAGGTCCCTTTAACTTCCTCTTTAACTTTGCTTACAAAGGAATGTTACCATGCTTCTTGGCAGGGTTGGTCAGCTTCTTATTCTGCAACTGCTCCAAAGCGCGGATGATGCGGAAACGCGTGTTGCGAGGTTCAATCACATCATCGATGTAACCGTACTTGGCTGCCTGATAGGGGTTAGAGAACAGGTTCTCGTACTCGGCAATCTTGTCGGCCATGAACTGCTTGGCCTCTTCTTCCTTACCCTCGGTCTTGAGCTCCTTAGCTTCCTTGGCATAGAGAACGCTGGCAGCACCGCTGGCACCCATCACAGCAATCTCAGCACTGGGCCATGCATAGTTGGCATCGCCACGCAACTGCTTACAGCTCATCACGATGTGGCTACCGCCATAGCTCTTACGCAAGGTAACGGTAACCTTGGGCACCGTACACTCTCCGTAAGCATAGAGCAACTTGGCTCCGTGCAGGATAACGGCATTGTACTCCTGACCGGTACCAGGGAGGAATCCGGGTACATCGACGAGCGTTACGATAGGAATATTGAATGCATCGCAGAAACGAACGAAGCGGGCACCCTTACGACTGGCATTGCAATCGAGCACACCTGCCAACTGGTTGGGCTGGTTGGCTACGATACCTACGCTCTGACCGTTGAAACGGGCAAAACCGATGATGATGTTCTTGGCAAACTTAGGCTGCACCTCCAGGAACTCGCCATTGTCCACGATACCAGCAATCACCTCGTACATATCATAGGGATGGTTGGGGTTGTCGGGCAGAATCTCGTTCAGGAAGTCCTCTGTACGGTTGATGGGATCGGTACACTCCACGCGGGGTGTCTTCTCCATATTGTTCTGAGGAATGTAGCTCAGCAACTTCTTGATGAGTGCGATACCCTCTTCCTCGGTGCTGGCAGTGAAATGTGTCACACCGCTCTTGGTAGAGTGAACACTGGCACCACCCAGCTGCTCCTGTGTTACCACTTCGCCGAGTACCGCCTTAACAGGGCCAGGACCGGTCAGGAACATGTAGCTGGTATTCTCAATCATCAGGGTGAAGTCGGTCAGCGCAGGGCTGTAAACGGCACCGCCGGCACAGGGACCCATGATGGCACTGATCTGAGGAATCACACCGCTTGCCATGATGTTACGCTGGAAAATCTCGGAGTAACCAGCCAAAGCGTTGATACCCTCCTGCAGACGTGCACCGCCTGAATCGTTCAGACCGATGACAGGAGCACCCACCTTCATGGCAATGTCCATAATCTTGCAAATCTTGCTTGCCAGCATCTCTGACAGGGAACCTGCACTGATGGTGAAATCCTGTGCAAAGACATAAACCAGACGACCGTCGACAGTACCGCAACCGGTTACTACGCCATCGCCCAGATAGTGCTTCTTTTCCATACCGAAGTTTGTACAACGGTGCTGCACAAACATGTCCATCTCTTCGAAACTACCTTCGTCGAGCAACATGGCAATACGCTCACGGGCTGTGTACTTACCCTTCTCATGCTGCTTCTCAATAGCCTTTTCGCCACCACCCACACGGGCCTTGGCACGGAGTTCGATCAACTCCTTAATCTTTTCTGCTTGAGTACTCATTTCATTTATAAATAATGTGATTTTTTCATTTTACGGGTGCAAAGTTACAAATAAGTGAGGGAACCGCAAAAGAAAAACTGTTTTATTTTGTATTGTTCCCACTTATTCCTAATTTTGCACCCGAAAAAGTTTTCAGGAAAATGAACAAACAACAATACATACCCACAGAATTAGGTGAAAAGAAGATAGGCCTGCTGCTCTGGCAATATGCCACACCAGCCATTATAGCCATGGTGGCCAGCAGCCTGTATAACATAGCCGACAGCATCTTTGTGGGTTGGGGCGTAGGCGACATCGCCATCAGCGGAATGGCCGTGGCCAGTCCGTTCATGAACCTTTCCGCCGCCTTTGGTGCCATGGTAGGCGTGGGAGCCAGTGTCACCATCAGCGTACGACTGGGACAAGGAAAGTACGATACCGCCCAACATATACTGGGCAACACCATATCGCTGAATATCCTGCTGGGAACCGTTTTTGCCGCCGTCTGCATCTACTTCTTAGACAGCATCCTGACCCTGTTCGGAGCCAGCGAAGCTACCCTACCCTATGCCCGCGAGTATATGCTCATCATCCTGCTGGGTAATGTCATCACGCATCTGTACTTCGGACTGAATGCCGTTATGCGCAGTGCCGGGCATCCCACCATAGCCATGAGCTGTACGTTCCTGACTATCATCATTAATATCATTCTGGACCCCCTGTTCATCTTTGTCTTCCATTGGGGAATAGCCGGAGCTGCCTGGGCCACCGTCATCAGTCAGGCCGTATCGCTTTGCGTACAACTGAAACTGTTCAGCAGGCCCACCGAACTGCTGCACCTGCGCAGAGGTATCTACAAGCCCGACCTCAACATTATCCGCCAGTGCATAGTTATCGGTCTAAGTCCCTTCCTGATGAACTCCTGCGCCTGCATCGTGGTGCTGTTCATCAACAACAGGTTGAGGGATTACGGAGGTGACATGGCCATTGGCGCCCACGGTATCGTCAACCGCATTATCATGCTGTTTGTCACCACCGTGATAGGTCTGGTACAAGGTATGCAGCCCATTGCGGGATACAACTGGGGAGCGCACAAGGACGACCGCGTCTGGCGTGTGTTGCGCTATACCATTGGCGTAGCGACCTGCATCACCTGCTTTGCCACCCTGATTTGCGAACTGTTTCCCGAACACATCATCTCCATCTTCGGGACAGGAGAGGAACTGACCGGCATAGCCACCCACGCCTGCCGGATCATCGTCTCGATGTTCCCACTGGTAGGTGCACAGATAGTGATAGGCAACTTCTTCCAGAGCATCGGTCATGCCGGCAAGAGCATTTTCCTGAGCATGACCCGACAGATGCTGATGCTGGTGCCCCTACTCTACTTCCTGCCACCGATATGGGGACAGGAGGGTATATGGTACAGCATGCCCATCTCCGACTGCATCTGCTTCTTCTTAGCTGTAGGGATGCTAATATATATGGTACATAAATCAAAGAAGCATGAAGCGAATAGGGTTGCTGAGTGATACACACGCCTACTGGGACGAGCGCTATGCCAAATACTTCAAGGAGTGTGACGAGATCTGGCATGCCGGGGATATCGGCAGCATGGAACTGGTGACGCGCCTGCAGGAGATTGCCCCCCTGCGAGCCGTGCACGGCAACATAGACGGAGGCGACGTGAGGCGTATGTTCCCTGAGAAGCTGCGGTGGACCTGCGAAGGAGCCGATGTGCTGATGACGCACATAGGCGGTTATCCGGGGAAGTATGACGTCCGCATCCGCCAACAACTGTACGAGAGACCGCCCCAACTGTTTATCAGCGGGCACAGCCATATACTGAAGGTGCAGTTCGACCCTCAGTTGAAACTCCTACACATTAATCCGGGAGCTGCCGGACTGCAAGGATGGCAGACGGTAAGGACCCTTGTCCGATTTACTGTGGAGGAAGGGAATTTCAAGGATTTGGAGGTAATTGAAATTTAGTCACTCGGACGGTGCCGTCCTCGTAGGTTATCCTGCGGATAAGAACTGCGTTCTTTAATTGAGAATTGAGAATTGAGAATTGAGAATTGAGAGTTGACAATTCCCCCGTCGGAGAACCGACGGGCACTGTGGCTGGGTTCTCGTTAGCACTCGAACCGTTGGAACCTGAATCCTGGAACCTGAATCTTGAATCCTGGAACCTGAATCCTGAATCTTGAGCCACTGGAACAGTGGCGAGGCGCTGTCCTTGGAGGTTGTAGTATTCTATGGAACGGATCTTTGAGGAGGTGGCGATGAGGGGCTTTATCTCGTCGATGACATCCTGGCCGAGGAAGAGGAGTTGGTATGGCTCCTGGACGGTTCCCAATTGGGTTTGATTCTGGAAAAGGGACTTGTTGGCAGCCTCATAGACTTCGCCTTCGGCATCCAGCAAGCGGAACACAAGGGGCTCCGTACCCTCACCATGTATATTCATGAAGAGCAAACCGTCGGTCAAGATACCTGAGCCACGACATTCGTCGCCGCAGAAAGCACCTACATAACAGATTCCATCCAGAGAGATCCGGTCATCCGTCTGCACATTGGCCACCAGGGTCATGACATCCGGATAAGCATGTATGTCCGTCTGCCACCCCCCATCCACGGTCGGGGTAACGGGAGCATAATATCTGCTGCGCGTCTTGAGCGGACTCAGGCTCTGCCAGCAGAACTCCTGTTGGCGCGTAGTATAAAAGAGGTACGACTGACCCGGCTGGAAGGCCGTAAGGGTGCCGTGCCACTGTCCGTCCTCGTATGTGGCAAAGGCATCGAGCCCCACCACTTTGTCGCCCTCCTGAGGCTCATAATTCTTCAGGGCCGCCTCCAGGGTAGTGGCATTGTAGAGCGGGCAGCCCAACCAGTTCCATCCCGGTAAGACGGTAACAGGCGTGTTCACATCATAAACGGCACCACGCAGGGTTACGTCGGCCGCCTGCTGCATCTGAATCTTGTATCCCCTGGCAGCCTCCAGTGCCTGAAGATTTCCCTGCCACCCCTCATCGCTGCGCCAAAGGCTGTCGGTCTGTCCGCGCAGATACCGGGCATCCGTGATGAACCGACTCTTATCCACGCTCTGCGCCATATTGTGAGAGGTCCAGTTCCAACCTTCTGCCAGTGCCAGGGTAATGGTCCTGTCGGGCCCCAGCCATTCGCTTGCCGTGATGGCATTGAAATCCATCATACCCATCTTATTGGATTTCCCGATGGTAGGCTGGTTCAGGATGGTAGCCATATTACCGCCATCGGGGTACCGGCCGTACGTCTGCCATCTACCCTGCTCCAGGTATTCCACACAATCCGCCCACGAGCCGTCTTCCGCCTGTATGCTGACGCAGGCGCCATCGGCATTATCCAATTTGAAGGGAGCATGCAGCTGGCTGAGGGCATCCTTGCCATCGCACCACACGATACGGGTACCATGGGCAGGAACAACACCCTGCTGCAACTGGAACTTCTGGGGTTTGCTGCGGTTATCGCTGAGGTAGAGGCCTTCCAGACTGATATCCCGGTCTGTAGTGTTGTAGAGTTCCACCCAGTCGGACTTCTTTCCGTAATCATCCACATATATGTCGTTGCCGGCACTCACCTCATTGATACGCAAAGGCGAAGCACCTGCCGCCCAGCGCTGCTGCTCATCTGAGACCGGTTCGAGGACAGCGCGCAGCCCTACCCTACTTTTATTAGTGAAGATGTCATGCAGATCCAGCGTCTCCTTTGCCGCAAGCATTTCTCCCTCCGTGGTGGAGAAGAAAAGACTGCCGTCGAACCACATATCGGTACTTGAAGCCGAGGTGTTCTTAATCTCCACCGCTATCTGGTTCTGCCCTACGACCAGGTATTCGTTCGGGATGACAATACTACCCTGGTAAGGCTCAGTCGACTCATAGTGACCGTCGGTAGTATAGTCCTCGTACTTGGAACCGCTGGTAACATAGTAGCCTCCCACCTCATGACCGTTCACGTAGAGCATCATGCCGTCATCCACCTGATAGTTGAACGTAAGCACATCGCTGGCAGAGGGTATGGTATTCAGGTTGAACGTCTGTCGGAAATAATAGGTGGGACGCTTCTTGCTGCTATTGGGTCCGTAATCCAGCGTGGTGGCAGCATTCTGCTGCATGAAAGCCCCCTCGTTGGCATAGCCGAAGGGAGCCTGTCCCGTACGCCATCCGTTCTGGTCCTCAGCAAAAGTGGCCGACTTCCAGTCGTAACCGTCCATCGAACCCTGGTCGTAATACTTCCACTGTGATGACATGGGAATGAGTGTCTTTACGGATGCCGTAAGATTTTCCGACATCCAACCCTTGAAGACATATCCTGCAGGTGCCTTTACTGTGAGGTCGATGGGAAGGCCACCGTAAGAGAAAAGGTAGCCGGCAAACTTTCCGGTAGGAATCTCCTGTCCGTTGACAGACAGGCGTGCCTCAGGCACATTGGCAGAAATGCTGGCGTAAAGGTTGTAGCTAAGCCCGTAATAGTTGCGCATATTGGTAATGCGGCCCCCATTGTATGCCGACCGGATGGTACCTACCAGTCCCGTATTGGAACCGCCCCCCTCGAACCGAAGGGCAGGATTGATATTGTTATAGATACCCCTGACAATCTCCTCGCAACGAGTGGGTTCAAACACACTGCCATCCACGATGCAGAAGGCATCCATGAACTGGCGGCGGAAGGGGTCGTACTTCATCAGGTAACGGAACAGGTCGTCGACATTACCGCCACCGCTGGTATTCAGCACCTGGGAGAGCATGTTTTCCGCTCCGAATGCCGAGTCGAGATCAAAGAGCACGAAGTGGAACTTTCCGTCGGTCCGACTGCGGAATCCCTTGATATTATTGGTATTGGTAATCCAGTCGGTGGGTCCCACATAGCACTCCAAAGCCATATAATTAATGTACTCATCCATATCCAGCAGGTCGCAGATCTGGCTATAGGTGTCAGCCGACTTTGTGGAAGCCAGGTTCTGTGCCAATTTCACCAACTGCAGCCACGCCTTGTTGTCGCCAATCTTCTGATTGTACTGAGCGTTGCTAAGGTCGAACTGGTCCATGTCGTCGAAGTCGATACCATAGTTACTATAGGCAAAATGCTTGTTGTTGCTCTCGCGAATGTTGAGCATGCCATAGTAATCCCCGTTCAGGAACACATGGGCAGGCTGGTAGTCCTGACAGTCCACATAGAATCCGCTCTTCAAGACAATCATCTGAAGGGCAGGGTCCTTGATGCGAGCCTGTGTATCATTGCCACCGTTGCGGACTTGCCAGCAACGGTATTTGTTATGAATTTTCGAAGGAAAGACCGGATAGTCAATCACATTCACGCCCTCGTATATCTTGTTGGTCTTCAGGCGGAAAGAACTCCTTGCCTGCCAAGTCTTGCCATCCACGGTACCGCCACCGTAGGCTCGTGTCCAGCCACCGCTGATCTCCACATCCGCCTCCTGGTTCAATACCGAAGAATAATGGGTGTTACCGTTACCATCCGTCACAGGAACCAGGTATTCCATATTTACAGGGCGCTCCCAGTCCATGTTCCAGTTGCAGGCGGTATTCTGTCCGTTTCCGCTGATACCGTTGGTACCTTTCACAAAGATACCCACCTTATTATCAAAGAAGTTCCTGGGCTCAGAGGAGACAGCGAGAATGGGGAGGTAATAGTCGTGATTCCGGAATATATAGTTACGTGTTACGACAGGGCTGGGCAGATACCCTTTTTTCAACAAGCAAAGGCGCAAAACGGTGGTTGCGCTGACGGTAAACCGCCCGTTGGAGCTTGTCTCCCCATTAGCGGCAGTCGGAGCGCTGCCGTCGGTGGTATAACGCAACGTGGCACCCGACGGAATGGTCACCCGAACCTGGAACTGGTCGGTAAAGACCTTACTGTCCGTATCCACAGCGGGAGCCTCCAGGCGTTCCGTTGCAAACTGGCTGGTAGCATTGGTAGCGCCAGGTGTAGGGTCACCCGTAATGCCCCACTCTTCGCCCCCATCCTGAAGACGCGCCCATGAACAGCGGGGAACAGCAGGCGGATAGGCCACTGAAGTGATGAGCGTCTTGTCGGAAGCCAGCAGGCTGATGGTTCCGCCCTCATATTCCAACTTATAAGGTACCTGGAGTCTGGAAGTGCTGCCATAATTGCCCGCTGTATAGTAATGGTCGAACCAAATGGTCTTGAATCCCCCGGCAGGCACATTGCCGTGAGAACTGAGGAAGCGCAACTCGTTCACACCGTCCGACAGATACATTCCCTTGAGGGCAATCTCCTCGGAAGACGGGTTATACAACTCCACCCAACCGCCATAGCAGTTGGCATTATCCAGGTACTGGTCCAGGTTGGCCGCCTGAACCTCGTTGAACACCAAAGGGACATCAGCAGGTGCCTGTGCCCAGACACTGACTGGGAACCATAGCAACATCAGACTTTTTATATAGCATTTCATCTGTTTACATATTAAAACCAAGACAAAGGTAAAGAATAAAATCCAAATCAACCATAATTCAGTGATGTTTTAGTCCCAAAAGGTCCGTTTTTGCTTTTAAAAAACATAAAAATTTGTCAAAAATAAGTTTTTTTTTCACTTTTTCACAAGTTTTTTGCCCTACATTATTGTATTTCAAAGAAAATTCCTATCTTTGTACATCGTAGACCTCGAAAAAGTAGAGAAAACAAAATAAAAATTTTATTAATTTATTATTAACTTAAACTAAAATCGTATGAGAAAGTTTCTGCTTTCATTGATCGTGATGCTGATGGCTGGAATGGACTACGCTATGGCGGCTACATTCCCCACCTTCAGTACTCCCGACAAGCCCGTGCTGTATTATATCCGTAATACACGCGTTGACAAGTTTGCTGCTTTAACCAACACAGACGAACTCATGCAAGAGATTG
>JAEEGL011262370.1_pt1 | contig 13731 bp, 13 predicted proteins | sample 9134231 | NCBI WGS metagenome assembly JAEEGL01 (sample SAMN16246548, study PRJNA631951) | gut metagenome | biome: gut microbiome; feature: rumen; material: fiber-attached | host: Bos | place: Iran: Karaj | collected 2018-10 | reverse complement strand
AATAATGGATTATTCAGATAAAGTTATAGAACATTATACACATCCTAGAAATGTTGGAGAAATAGAAGATGCATCAGGTGTTGGAAAAGTAGGAAATCCAGTATGTGGAGATATAATGAAGATATATATTAAAGTAGAAGATAATATAATAACAGATGTTAAGTTTAAAACATTTGGATGTGGAGCCGCTATTGCCACAAGTAGTATATCTACAGAATTAATAAAAGGATTAACAATAGAAAAAGCTTTAGAATTAAAAAATGGAGATGTAGTTGATAAATTAGATGGACTTCCACCTGTTAAAATACATTGTTCACTTTTAGCAGAAGAAGCTATTCATGAAGCAATCGCAGATTACTATAGAAAAGAAGGCAAAATGAGTGAAGAAGAAATAGTAAAAAAATGTAAGTTAAAACCTCATCATGCAGCTTGCCCACATAATATAAAGGAGTAAAAATGAAAAAACTAATATTGATATTATTAATTGGAATTGTACTATTAACTGGTTGTAAAAGAGATAACAAATATGCATTAGAATTCAAAAAAGAATATGAATCATTAAATGGAGTTGTTAGCAAAAATGGTAAGGAACATAGAATAGTAACTATTGATGAAAAAAACCCATATGTTAAAACTACACCAAAAGAAATTGTTGAAATGATTAACAATAAGGAAACTTTCTTCTTATATGTCGGAGATTCTTTATGCCCTTGGTGTAGAAGTGTTATTGAAAAATCTATTGAAATGGCTAAAAAATCAGGAATTGATAAAATTTATTATGTTGAAATATGGGATGATGAAGGAAACGAAATATTTAGAGATAAATATGAATTAAAAGATAATAATCCTGTAAAAACTATAGAAGGTCAAGAATCATATTATAAATTACTTGAATCATTTAAATCAGTGCTATCTGATTATACTCTAACTGATGAAAATGGTAATACAATTGAAGTAGGTGAAAAAAGAATATTCGCACCAAATTATTTCTTTATAGATGATGGAAAAGTAGTTGATATGACTAGTGGAATATCTGACAACCAAAAGGATTCAAGAGGAGAATTAACTGATGAAATCCTTAAAGATGAAGAATTAAAGTTTGGATTGTTTTTTGAATTAATAAATTCATGTGTAGATGTAGGATGCTAATAAAAAAACTCTAGATAATACTAGGGTTTTTATATATAGAATTGTTATGTTATAATATGGTTAGGTGTTATTAATAAAGGGAGTGATAGTATGTCTATTTATGATATGAAAGTAACAAACAGAAATAAAGAGGATGTTTTATTAAAAGAGTTTAAAGGTAAAGTATTAATAATTGTTAATACTGCTACTGGATGTGGCTTTACTCCACAATATGAGGGATTAGAAAACTTATATAAAAAATATCATGATAAAGGATTAGAAATCTTAGATTTCCCTTGTAATCAATTTGGTAAACAAGCACCAGGTACTGATGATGAAATACATGAATTTTGTGCTGTAAAATATAATACTTCATTTGATCAATTTTCAAAAGTTGATGTTAATGGTGAAAATGAATTACCATTATATACTTTTTTAAAAAATGCTATAGAAGAAGATACAATTGATGGTATGAAAAATAAAATGGCAATGAAAGCAATTGAAAAGATTAGTAATACTTGTAAAAATAAAAATGATATAAAATGGAATTTTACTAAATTTTTGGTTGATAGAGAAGGAAATGTAGTAGGGAGATATTCACCAACTTATAAACCAGAAGATATGGAAGAAAAAATAAAGGAATTATTGTAATTGCTATTGGAGATAATATGAAAAGTAAAATAATGAAAAGTATATTAGTTATTATTCTATTATTTTTTGTTGTAGGGTGTGAATCTAAAATAGATAATAGCAGTGATAACAATAGTGTAATAGAAACTACTGAAGAAGAGAATAATATAGATGAGGTGAATAGTTCTATGAAAGTTACAATTAATAATAAAGAGTATAATCTAATACTTGAAGATAGTGAAACAGTTAGAAAATTTATTGAGTTGTTACCTAAAGAGTTTAATATGAGTGAATTAAATGGTAATGAAAAATATGTTTATATGGAGGATTCTCTACCTACTAATTCATCTAATCCAGGGCATATAAACGCTGGAGATGTTATGCTATATGGCGATAATTGCTTAGTTATATTCTATAAATCTTTTGATACAAGTTATAGTTATACTAGAATTGGACACATAGAAAATTTGGATAATTTAGATGGTGGAAGTATAAGGGCAACATTTGAAAAATAATAATTATTGTTAATTAACTATAATAATGATAGAATAATATTGTAGGGAGCTGTAAATATGAGTAGTCAAATTAAATCAGAATTAGAATTCGTTAATACATATATGGATGATTTAATGAAAAAGGGCAATAACGCTATTGATTTTTGTAGTGCTAAACCTGAATTAAAGTCATCAAAAGATAATAATATGTTATATTCTAAAATTAATAATATTGTTAATGATTTTTATTCTTGTCAAAAAGAATTAATAGAAAAATTGAATCATGAAGCTGATCTTGTAAAAGGAGTAGCTAAACAATATCAAGAATTAGATAATAAGTTAGAAGAAGGTGCTAATAATCTATGAGTGATAATAGTAGTACATATTATATGGATTCGGGTGAAATTGCTTCTTCTGAAAATAAAGTTAATTCTAGTTTAAATGATTCATCAAGTTTAATGACTACAACCAAAGACTATTTAGATGGTTTTTTGGATAGTTCTCTAAGTAAATTAACTGGTGAAGCATGGGATGCAGTAAGAGATGATCTTAAAACTTATAGTGATTGTCTAGAATATGCCCAACAATTAAATAATTTAGTTTTACAAGCTAATGAAGAATATTTTCAAACTATACAAAAATTTTTAGAACCTGATATGAATTTAAATACAGCAGATTTACCAAAATTTGAAGCTGATAAAGCACAATTAGAAGCTGAAATAAAATCATTAGAGGCAGAGAATGCAGAGTTAGCTAAAGTGCCTAAGACAATTGTTGTGCAAGATGGTGTTGATGAAAATGGTAATCCAATAATGAAAGAGGTTCCCAATCCTGCATATGCTGAAGCACAACAAAAAATAGCTGATAATAACGCTAGAATAGAGAATGTTTTAAAACCAGAATTAAATGAAAAGATTAGATTAATTAATAAAATAAATGGATTTACAAATGTTATTTTACCTGCTTTAGATAAAAAACTAGATGAAGTTGCTGCTAAAGTAAATGAATTTAAACAAAAGATTCAAGAAATCGCTTTAGCAGTAGGAGATGATGGAACTGCACCTACTAAATATGACATGGATACGAGAGAAGGTAGAATGGTATATATCTATGATCAATTGACTCAAAAATATGGTTTCTCAGAGTGGGGAGCTAAAGCAATGATTGCTCATATGTATAGAGAAAATGGCGAATTTATAGCAGATAGATTCCAAGGTGGTGGAGGTCCAAACGCTGGTTATGGTTTAATACAGTGGGAATATGCAAAATATGGTGGTTGGACAAATAGAGCCCAAGACATGGAAGAATGGTGTGCAGCAAATGGTTTTGATCATAAAACAATAGATGGTCAACTTGCTTTTTTGAATTATGATATTGAAACTAGAGCGGCATCATATAATAGTAATCTTTATGAAGAATTAAAAACAGCAACTGCTGATGATTACATTGGAGTAGGTACAAGATTTGGAACATACATAATAGGTAATCCTAATGCTACAAATAGTTACAACAGATTACAAGATGGTTATGTAAAATACACATTGTTCCCATTTATTGATAATAGAAATACTACACCATCACTAACACTTCCAGAAACTCCAGAACTTAAAAAATTTCAATTTCCTACTGGTGGTAGTGAAACAACAACGACTACCAATGTTACAAATAATAATGGTACTACTACCACAACTACACAAACAACTAACACTCAAAATAATAATAATGATAATAATAGTAGTGGGTATTATCCAAGTGCTGGTGTTTCTGCTGGGCCTAGTGCACCTGCTAATGATGTTCCTAGAACTAAAAAAGCAACATTCGGAACATGTCCAATATGTGGTGGTAAATTAGTTATGAAATATGATACAAATGGTGTATATTTAGGATGTAGTAACGAACCTACATGCTCATATTCACAAAGAAATATGATGAGCTAATATGAATAAAAAGAACAAAAATAGTATTTATTATTTAATTACTATTATTATTGGAGCTTTAATATTACTATATTTATTTTATAAAGATCCAGGTTTATTTCCTTTTTCAATATTACTTGATGGAATTATTTCTATTGGTATAAGCATAGTATGTGCATTAATTGGTTTCATCGTATCATATTTAATAACATTACTAATAAGTACTAAAAACAAAGAAAAAACGAAATTATTAGTTTTTATAATTGTATATATTGTTACTTATTTAATATATGTTTTAAAAAGATTTATGTAATAAAAAACTCTTGTTAACAAGAGTTTTTTATATGTTTTTAATTATATCATCTAGTTCATATTCACTAAATGGTTTAGTTATATAATAATCATATCCTAGCGCTAAATATTTAGTTCTAACTCCAGGTGTTGCATTTGAAGATACTAATATAATTTTATTATCAACGTTTTGATGTTCTGGAAGTATACTTTTTAATGATTTAACAGTATCATCTTTTTGTTGATTTGCATTTATGAATATTGTTGTAAATGAATCATCTGATTTGATTTTGTTTAAACATTCTTCATAAGAAGAAACAGTTTCAATATTTAATTTATATTTTTTAAGCATATATACTAATCCAAATGGATTACTATCAACTACTAGTATCTTTCTATTAGATCTATCTAAATTATAATCAATTTCAATAGGAGTAAATTCTTGTATTTTAGATGAATCAATAATAGATTGACTAACTGATATAGATATTGTTGATCCTGATTTAAAATTGTTTGTTACATTATATACACCATTTAAGTATGTAATAAATCTTTTAGCAATACTATATTGTTCATATTTATCTATTTCATCATTATCAAAAGTATTGTTATTTATTTTTGTGATCTCATCATTTGTAAGAGCATTACCACTATCAACTATGTCTATAACTAATTGTACATAGTTATTACTAAAGTTACATTTTAATCTGAATGTAATGCTTCCACTAGTAGTATTACTAATAGCGCAACTTAAACTATAAAATAATGCATCATATAATATATTTTCACTACCATATAATTTGCGAGGTAAGAATGGATCAATATCAAATGATAATTGTATATCTTTATCTCCAATTTTCTTAACACTATAATCATATAACTTAGTTAATAAAATATCAGTACTATATACATAATTATCTATTCTTTTAATATCTTCATCTAAAACAAGCATATCTAGAATACTTTGATATTCCGCAATTATATCAAAAGTAGCATAAACATTATTATGAATAATATCTTTTGAAGAATTAGCATCTGTATTATTTAAAACCTCATAATTAGATTGAGCTATTTTTAACATTTTACTGCTTTCCATTTTGGCTTTTTTAGTCATAATAGTAGTTGTATGTGAGTTTATATTTTCTAATGCTTGTTTAGATAACTCCAATTCTTTTGCTACATATAAATCTGGGTTTTCTAACAGGAAGTAACATCCAAGGAGTAAGAAAGCCATAAATGTAGGAGAGAAAGCTATATTAAGCCATATTATTTGTAATAATAAATCTATAGTAGGAACTAAAACAAATATCAAAACAAACGCAATTTCATATTTAGTTTTATTTTTTCTCTTAAGATATTTAAATAGTGTAACCATAACAATAACTACAGCATAAGCAAATACAATATATGCAGGCATTCCTGGTAAATAAGAAAGTGCATGATAATCTAAACCTTTAAATTGAATTACAAAATATAGTAATGAAAATAGAATTGTAATGATTGTAATTACTTTTCCATCTTTTCTTTTCCAAAATAATTCTTTTTTATCTATTTCATTTATATTTTCTAAGTAACAAGTATTATAGAAATAGAATATGTAGAAATATGCTACTCCTGTATACCAGTGAAATTTTAATAATATTTCTCCCCAAATAGGGCTTAACTTATCATACAATAAGTAACTACTAATAAGTTCACTAATTATTAAAACCGCATTTATTATAATTGCATATCTATATAATTGAGGCCTTATACCAGTTCTTCTATCTTGAAAATAATATGAAAAGTATAATATTAATAGTATAAAAAACGTTCCAATAGTAAAGGCAAGTCCAACTAATAAATCTGTCATTATTTACTCACCTCACTTGTTTGTTGTGCTGTTTGATTAATTAAATTGTTTATTTTATATGTTTCATTATATATTTTAGTTTTTTCATTTTTAAAATCTGTTTCTGATAATTGATTGCTATCTAATAAATCTTGTGAATAAAGAATATTACTTAATGATTCTCTAAATTCACTTTATAAATTATTGATTTTATCATTTTGTTGTTTATTAAGAAGTGATAAATTCTTACTTGATTCTTCCATTTCTTTACCAAGAAGGTAAGCGGAACTTTCCGAACTAAAGTATAGTACAATTGGAACAATACACATTACATAAGTAAAATAATTAATATCCCAACTAGTAAAGAATCTAAGTATAGTCATAACACCTAGTATTAATAATATTGTTAAGTGCATCACTAATTGTGTTTTATTCATCTTCTTATGTTTTAATATTGGAGTTAATAAATAAATGGCACCTGTTACTGCAAATTCTACATATAGTGGAATTAATGCTTTACCACCAATAGCGTAGATAGATCTATGATGTAATTCAAGTTCTCTAAAGCAAGACCATATAAACAATAATATATTAAATCCATATAATACAATCTTTAATATTCTATATTTTTTAACATCTTCTTTCATAAAGAAATTAATAATTAAATAGTAAGAGTAAGTAGATGCCCATAACATGGTAAACAAAATATAACTTCTAGCAAATATTGTTTCTAAGCCTTTAAATCCAGGAACTCCATCTGTTCCAAAAAAATCAAAGAATAAAGAGAGCGAAGTCAGTAGTGTGAATAAAAGTAATACTCTATAAGTTTTATTAGAGTAGGAATTATACTTTTTATTAATTAAATACATTATAGATACAAATATAAAAAATACAAATGCATCTAGTGGATAACTAATACTATCAAATAATTTACTGAACATAAAAACAACTCCTTATTATCGATATTATTATATCATTTATTATATTAATGGTAAATATAATTATTATGATATAATTGCTTTAGGAGATAAATATGAAATTAGTAAAATATGATAATAAATGTGTATGTATTTTAGATATTTTTGGTAATGAATATGAAGGCAATTGTGTATATAATGATAGAGAATATAATTACCATGAATTTGGTAGGGATGAAGAGTGCCTTCAAATACTTAATTATCTATTTTTTACTGATATTATTAAGAAAGTAACTGTTTTAAAAAATGGTTTTACTAATGATTATGGACTTTTAGAAAAAGAAATAATTGAAGAAGGATTGGATTGGATATTAGATTCAGTTGATTATGAAGATAATGAACATGTATGCAGAATTATTAGATGCTTAAAGGCAAGTAAGAAAAAGAATAAGAATGAAATGCTTAGTAAAATTAAAGAACATTTAAAATATAATGATGATGAAGAAGTAATAAAAGAATTAAACTCTATTAATTAGAGTTTTTATTTTTATTTTCATATGATACAATTATACTAGGAGTTGAGTGTATGAAAAATAAAAAGATTATTATAATAGCTCTTGCGATAGTTTTACTTGTAGGAGCGGTATGCTTTTTCTTGCTTGGAAAAGAAAAGAACACAATAATTACATTAGACATAAACCCAAGTTTTAGAATAATAATAGATAATAATAAAAAAGTAGTAAGTGTAGATGCATTAAATGAAGATGCTCATAGTATAACGGATAGTGGAGTACAAGGAGAAACTTTAAATGATGTATTATCTTTTCTAGTTGATGGAGTTATAGAGAAAAACTTTGTTGAGGGAAATCAAGTTGAAATATTATTATATTCTGAAGGAAATGCTGATAATGAAGTTATAAAAAATTATGTTATTCAACAATTTAAAGATAGAAAAGTAGATGCACATGTTATAGTTATTGAAAAAATAACTATGGAAGATGAAAGACTTGCTAAGGAATATGGAATTAGTCCTTCAAAAGCAGCTTATATTAATACTATAGTAAAGGAAGATAACAGTTATGCTGTTGAAAGTTTGATTAACCAATCAATTAGTGGTATTCAAGAATCAGTAGAGACTGGCCGTTATTGTGATCCTGGTTATGAATTAAATGGAGATTGGTGCTATAAAGAAATAAGCAGAACACCTGTTACTGGTGGAGAAGTATGCCCAGGAGATTCTAAAGAATATAATGGAAAATGTTATAAAAACTTAGCATTTACAAATGAAGTAGAATACTTCTGTAATGAAGATGAAGAAGCAAATGGAAGTTTGTGTTATCGTAAAGAAGAAACAACACCAAAATATGATGATTATAAATGTAATGGTGGCACTAAAATATCTTGCGCTAGAATGAATGGTGAAGCAGAAAAACCTGGAGAAAATTGCTTTAAATGTGTAGATGAATCTAGAGTTGAAAAACCTACATATATATGTGTTGTTAAAAAAGATGGTAATTGTTATGGTGGTGCTAGTAAACCTTATTATGAAGGTAAATGTATTAATGGTGATATTGAATACAATGGTAGATGTTATGAAAAAAGACAATATGAATATGTATGTAAAAATGGAAGAATAGTTAAATCTGCAAATAGTTATTGTCCAGATGATCCTGCTATTACAGATGCAATACCAGTATATTATTGTGACCAAGAAAACAGTACATTAGTTGATGATAAATGTGTTATTGAATCAGCAAGACCAGCTAGCGAAAAGAAAATTTGTCCAAGTGGTACAATTAATGTAGATGATGTAGCATGTGTTGATTTAAGTGCAGAAGTATCAAAAACAGATGGCCTTGTTTGTAAAGATGAAAAAGCAACATTAAAAAATGATCAATGTGTTGTTTATGAACAAGTTGAAGCAAAAAGAAAATAACTCTGATTAATCAGAGTTTTTTGTGATATAATTTATATGGGAGTGATTATAATGGATAAAACAATTAAAGTATTAATTATCATATTATTATCAATTTTAATACTTGGTTCATTAGGAGCATTTGCTATTTTATTTACAACTCAGACAGATTTTAACATGTATAAAACAAGTAAAGTATATGACAATGATATAGAAGAAGAATTCAATGCTATCAATGTTGATACAGATAGTTTAGATGTTAAAATTATTAAATCTAATGATGAAAAAGTTAATGTTAAAATATATGATAAAGATGATAATAAAGTATCAGTTGAAGTGGAAAATAATACTTTGAATATTGAAGAAACTGTTAAGAATTCAATGTGCTTTATGTGTGGTAAGAGAGAAGCTGTTATATCAGTGCCAGAAAAAGAGTACGATTTGGTTGTTCAAAGTACTTCTGGTGATGTTGAATCAAGAGTTAATTTAAATAATGCAACTATAGTTGTTACTAGTGGTGATATAGAGTTAAGAAAAGTAAATGAACTTTCTATGATAGTTACAAGTGGAGACATTGATATAGAAGAAGTTAACAAAGTAACTATTGCATCAACAAGTGGTGACATAGAAATAGGGAAAATAAATAGTAGGTTAGATATTCAAACAACATCTGGAGATATTGATATTGATAATTTGACAATTACTAATGATTCTAAAATTGAAGTAATAAGTGGAGATGTAGTCATAAATAAATCTTCTGATAATTTCTATTGTGATGCTAAAGCAACAAGCGGAGATGTTAAAATTAAAGATAATAATAGACGTGCTGAGTATGAATTAAAGATTAGAGCAAAATCAGGAGATATAATTGTTAGATGAGTGGATTTAGCATACTATTTATAATATTTGCAACCTGTGTTTTATTAACTGGATTATATATGTTTACAGGTCACAAATTAGGTATTATGACTTATAGAGCTGCTTTTAAAAATTTAAGTAAAGAAGAGTGGAAAAATATTGGAAAGTGGACAATGATATCTAGTATACTTATCTATGTAATTGCAATTTTAGGACTATTTATAGACTAGTTTAACTAGTCTTTTAATTTGACAATAATTATAAAATGAGATATGTTTATTATAGAGGGTGAAATAATGGCAAAGAAATTTAAATTAAAAAATGTGGTTGCTACTGCATTAACAGGTGCTGTAATACTTGGTTCTGGTACTGCAGTTGGAGCAGCTTTAAATAAACGTAATAACGAAAATAAACATCCAAAAGAGAGAGAATATACTGTACAAGCTGGAGATACTTTATATGATATTTCAAATAGATTCTATGGAACAGGAATATATTTTGATGATTTAGCAGAATATAATGATATTGAGGATAAAGATCATATAATGCCAGGAGATGTTATCAAAATACCTGAGATAGAATCCGAAGAGTTACAGCCAAATACAATACAAACTTATACTGTTCAATCAGGAGATAATTTAACAACTATTTGTAAAAGAATATATAATGATGGTTCATATGAAATAGCTGCAAAACTAGCAAAATTTAATGACATAGAAAACATGGATTTAATTAAACCAGGTCAAATAATTCAATTACCAATGTATGAAGATTTACAAGAAATTGACACTTTAAAAAGATAAAAAAAGGCATAATTTTAATGCTTTTTTTATTGAATAAATTTTTGATTTGATATATAATTTATATATAAACAATATAGTAGTCGAGGGTGCGTATGAAGAGAATGTTGAAATTATTGTTTATGCTTATTTTATCGTTAACTATTGTAAAAGCAGAAACAGTAGACTTTAAAATAATAGATGCGAAGATTCATGAAAAGTATGGAGCAGTTGATGTAATTGATCCTGTTTTTTCATCTGATGAAGTAACATCAAGCATAACATTTAAAGAAATAGGAGATTATGTAATTTATGACATTAAACTAGAAAATAATTCTAGTAAAAGATATAAATTAGCTAACGTTACTGATAATAATCAAAACAATAGTATCAGTACAACTTATGAATATAGTAAAGAAGAAGTAGATCCTAATGAAACTGTTTCTTTAAAAATGAAAATTCAATATAAAGAAATAGTTAAGAATGTTAGCAGTGTAGAACTTGAAGATTTCAACGTTATCTTAACATTAGAAGATGAAAATGGTAATACAAGTGAAATAGATATTAACCCAAAAACTGGTGATAACATATTATTTTATATAATTATTTTAATGCTTTCTAGTATAGGATTAATATTAACAATTAAAAAAATAAAAGGTGGGAAAGTATTATTAATTGCCCCATTAATAGTAGCACCTTTATTGATATTTGGATTACAACAATTTAAAATAAATATTACAATTAAAGATATAGAAATAGAAGGAACTTTTGACGTATTTAATATTGTTATTGATAGCAATAATGGTGATAGTACTGAAAATAGAACTATTACATATGGTGATAAAGTAGGATCTTTACCAACGCCAACAAAAGAAGGATATACATTTGCTGGTTGGTATGATTCATTAGGCAATCCAGTTGATGAAAATACTGTTATTACATCAGAAATATCATTAGAAGCTAGATATAATGCTATTAAGTATAATATTAGTTATGAGTTAGATGGTGGTAATGCAACTAACCCAGGAACATATACAATTGAAGATGAAATAACATTAAATAATCCAGCAAAAGAAGGATATACATTTGCTGGTTGGACTGAAGGAAATGAAACAACTTTAGTAACAAGTTATACTATTGCTAAAGGAACAACTGGTGATAAATCATTTACAGCACATTATTCAGAAAGTAATGAAACAGCTTATGAAGTAATTCATAAAAAACAAAACACTAATGGTGTGTATGAAGTTTTTGAAACTGAAACTCTTCATGGCGCTACAGGTTCTGAAGTTACACCACAACCAAAAAATTATACTGGATTTAAAACACCAGCATCTCAAACTGTAACAATAAATAGTGATGGCTCAACTAAAGTTTATTATGAATATGAAAGATTAAAATATTCATTTACTGTTACTAATAGAGAATATGTAGAAACTGAAACTGCAGATGGAGAATACTACTATGAAACAAATATTACATTAGAAGCAAAAGATAGAGCTGGATATGCATTTAGTAAATGGTCAAATAATAATACAAATAATCCATATACATTAACTTTAGAAGGAAATACAACAATTGAACCAATTTATACAGCAAATACAAATACTCCATATAAAGTATTCCATAAAACAATGACTGTAGATGGTTCAGGATATGAAACATATTCAGAAGTTAATGGAACAGGAACAACTGATTCAAATGTAACAGTACCTGTATTGGAATTAACTGGATTTAATAGCCCAGAAGAACAAATAGTTACAATAAAAGGCGATGGTTCAACAGTTGTAACATATGAATACGTAAGACAAAAGAGAACATTAACAATTAATAATAGCGAATATGTTGAAACTGAAACACCAAGTGGAGATTATTATTATGATACTAATATTACTGTAACAGCTAAAGATAGACCTGGATATACATTTAGTAAATGGTCAAATAATAGTGTGGATAATCCATATACATTTAATTTAGATGATAATATAACAATTGAACCAATTTATACAGCAGATACGGATACTCCATATAAAGTATTTCATAAAACAATGACTGTAGATGGTTCAGGATATGAAACATATTCAGAAGTTAATGAAACAGGAACAACTGATTCAAATGTAACCGTACCAGTATTAGAATTAACTGGATTTGATAGTCCAGAACCTCAAACAGTAACAATAAAAGGCGATGGATCAACAGTAGTAACATATGAATATGTAAGACAACATAGAACATTAACAATTAATAATAGCGAATATGTTGAAACAACTACACCAAGTGGAAGTTATTTCTATGGAACAGAAGTTTCATTAACAGCTCAAACAAGAGCTGGTTATACATTTAAGTGGTCTAATGACTCAACTGCAAATCCATATGAATTTACATTAACTGAAAATACAACAATCTCACCTGTATATACGGCTAATACAAATACAAAATATAAAGTATTGCATAAAACTATGAACCTTGATGGTTCAACATATAGTACATATTCTGAAGTGAATGGAACAGGAACAACTGATGAAAATATCACACCAGAAGTATTAACAATATCTGGATTTGATAGTCCAGCACCTCAAACAACAAAAATTAATGGTGATGGATCAACTGTTGTAACATATGAATATGTAAGACAACACAAAACATTAACAATAGAAAATAGTGAATATGTAACAACTGAGACACCAAGTGGAAGTTACTTCTATGGAACAGAGATTTCACTTACAGCTCAAAATAGAGTTGGATATACATTTAAGTGGTCTAACAATTCAACAACAAATCCATATGAATTTACATTAACTGAAAATACAACTATTGGACCAGTATATACGGCTAATACAAATACAAAGTATAAAGTATTACATAAAACTATGAACCTTGATGGTTCAACATATAGTACATATTCTGAAGTGAATGGAACAGGAACAACTGATGAAAATATCACACCAGAAGTATTAACAATATCTGGATTT
>JAEEGL010343905.1_pt1 | contig 13731 bp, 8 predicted proteins | sample 9134231 | NCBI WGS metagenome assembly JAEEGL01 (sample SAMN16246548, study PRJNA631951) | gut metagenome | biome: gut microbiome; feature: rumen; material: fiber-attached | host: Bos | place: Iran: Karaj | collected 2018-10 | reverse complement strand
CTTGCATGAAGTACTCTTGTATCCGTATGCATAACCATAGTAGATCTTCTTGTTGAACTTTTTGCTTACGCAGGCCTGGGCTTCATAGCCGTCGATTCTCTTCTTTGACATCTTTGATGTCACGCTCTTCCATTTAACTGTGACGCCCTTCTTTAAAGATTTAGGTGTGCGGATGGCGGGTCTCTTAGGTATGATATTAAATGATACCATAAAGGAATCTTCAAACTGACCCTTACCTTTGATCACCACATAAGCTTTACCGACGTTTAAGTTGGACTTATAGCTCAGTGTGTAATCTGTTCCTTTTTCCAGCTTGCTGCCTTGATATTTTACTGTAGGAGTAGGTTTGATCCTTTTGCCTGTCCAGGTCCTGTCCTTGATCTTTGAGGCTGTCGCGTATTGGATAGAAGTCTTTTCGATATACTCTTCTCCTGATCCGGAACCATCGTCACCGCTGCCTTCCTGACTGCTTTGAGGGATCACGTTGACGGTTATTATGGAGCTTTCAACGGTATTATTGTTGTCTTTATAATCCCTGGCTACGACTTTGTACTTGACTTCTCCTTCTCCATAGACGTCGACTTCAAGAACGCCGTCAACAGGATCGTTGTAGCTGCTGTTGAGCTGTGCGTCATAGGTATCCATTACCCTGTAGAAATCAAAGGAAACGTCTTTCCCGCCGTCTGCAACAGCTGTCAGAACTGCCTTTTCACCATAATTATAGGTAGTTTTATCCGTTGTCAGAGTCACTCCTGAGAGCGGCTTGGTGACCTTGACCTGTACTGTGGTCTTTCTCTCGGGCGCAAACTTAGGATAGATATAGAACTGATAGGTTCCCTGCTTATCAAAGGTGATTATGTTTGCCTTGCGGTCCACATGACTGTTGACCTTATCAAGAGCCTCTATGACGCAGTCATATCCATAATACTTGCCCGGCAGATCTTCGTAACCCGAAGGGAAACTTCCTGCATAAAGGTTGTAGTACAGTTTCTCACCCTGGAAAACCACAGGATCGGAAACATTATATGAACTTCCGTCATAGGACCATTTTACAACTGCGTTAAGAGGTGCCAGCACCTGCATTTCATGGCCGCAGTCATCACATTTAATGGTTGACAGATCCCCGTCCTGACTCTTGATGGAATAATTGTGCTCATAAGCCCTTTCATAGTAATTGAAGGACATGTCGGAAGTGTTGATCTCATAGAAGGTCTCTTCAGTTCCGTTATAGGTATACCAGATGACCTTTCCGTTGTCGTAGATGGGTGCGCAGTCTGAAAGATAGCCGTATCCCTCTTTTATGCCGCCCGTGGGCTTGCCATTTCCGTCAAGCTTGGTGTAATAAAGTTCTTTGTAATACTTATACCAGATAAGCAAAAAACTGTCGCTGCCGATCTTTACCAGCTGTGGAGTGCTGCATGTCTCACCGCCTTCAGCCTCATTGGTGATCCAGGTTTTGGTAACAGCCTTGGTGCTCTTGTTTACAGAAGCTGTGAAGATATTTCTCGTCTTATAGGTGTCGAAATAGCTCTGGTTGACGGAGTTTCCGGCAATTATGTATGAAGAGGAACCTACTTCCAAACCTCCGAGGCTGGCGCCGGTCGTATTATCCCCGCTGCTGCCGCTGAAAGCAAAGGCAGTAATGGGACTCAGCTTGGCAGTAGAGCCTCCTGTGGTACCGGAAGTGCTGATATTGTTGGGATATACGAAAAGCGCTGCTGATCTGGTATCATTGGCATCGCCGTGATCCAGAGCTATGAGCTTATGATTGTCGATCCTGACGAACTGATTGAAGGAATGGCTGACGTAACCGTATTTACTGTTCTGATATTGATAGTTGGTGGATAATTCCTTAATGCTCAGGTTTCCGCTTGATGCGATCTCAACGGTTATGGTCAGGTTGGACTGGTGGCCGCTGTACATCTCATGACATGTCCTGATTATCAGATAGTTGCCGTCTCCTGTCATTCTGCAGCATCCCGCTTTAAAAGGATATACCGTATTGGTGCCTTTGACAGCGATGGATCTTTCAAAGCCCCAGTTCTTATTGTACTTGGTGATCCTGAAAACTTCAGCAGTATTATCTTTTGCTGTATTGTTCTGCCCGGAAACTACGTAATAGTAGCCGTTGTAAGAATAAAAACCGCCGAAGATGGGAAGTGCTAAGCTTACAGTCTTTCTGGAAACAGCGGTATAAGTTGAATCGTAATATGTGATCTGGATATTATCGCTGTTTTCTTCTGCCTGAACGCTCATGTACTGGCTGCCTTCTTTGATAAGATAGGAATACACAGGCTTGGTCCATCTGGAATAATCATTATCTCCCATGTTATCTTTTTCCAGCAAACTGTCCATGATCTGACAGGTGCCGCCTGAAGAGGCATAAGCCTCGTTTCCTAAGGGACCTGAAAAAGGAACTACAGCTATCATTAATGCGATCAGGGCGATTGCAATCGTCCTTCTGAAAATGTTTTTCATAATTGACCTCCGTTGATATCAGCCAAAAATCATTTTGCTTATAGGCAGCCAGAACGGCACGAAAATGGTAATTATTGTTCCTACGATCAGGCCTGCAATACCCAGTTCAGGGCCTACAGCTCTGGCGACGGGAATGAACATGGAATCCATGCATCCTCCTGCCCCTGAAGCTATGGGAGAACCTTTGGATATTTTCTTTAAAAAAGGAATATAGAGTGTCATATATTATTTCTCATTTATGACCAGTTCCAGCACGTCGGGTCTGGAATAATGGCCTATGGCATCGTGTTCCATTTTACAGGAAGCCACGAGATCCATATCAAGATCGGAATAGATGATGGTCTCTTCATCCCATACGGGCTGTGTCAGATAATGTCCGAAAGGATCGATGATGCAGGAGCCTCCGCGGCAGACCATTTCAGGCTGACGAGATACAGCGTCCTTTTCATTGAGATCATCAGGGTAAGATGAACGGCGGACGATCATGTCTGCGTTTATAAAATAGCACTTTCCTTCAATGGCTATGTGCTGTATGGTAGCCTGCCACTCGGGATTATCGTTGGTATTGGGAGAAATATAGATGGTAACGCCTTTTTCATAGAGGGCTACACGGGCAAGAGGCATATAACTTTCCCAGCAGATGAGGCTTCCCATGGGACCCCAGGGAGTTTCCGTAATGGGAAAATATCCCTTGTCAGCATCTCCGTAAAGAACACGCTCTGAGCCTGTGGGCTTGAGTTTGCGGTGTACTTTATAGGAGCCGTCAGGTTCGAAGATAACGTTACTGTTATAAAGAGTGCCGCTTACAGCATCCCTTTCGGAGAAACCAAGGCTTATGTAGGCTCCGGTCTCTTTTGCTTTATCAGAAAGTATATTGAACTCGGGGCCGCCTGAAACCAGGGAATTATCGTAGTATCTCTTCCAGTCTGCTCTTCCCTCTTCTGTTCTCTTTCCCATGCTGAATCCGAAGTTCATGCCTATTGGATATCCTGGTATGAAGAGTTCAGGGAAAACGATCAGACCGGGGTCCTCACTTGTTGCTTCATCTATGTATTTAAGAACTTTCTCAAGAGATGCAGCCTTGTCAAACATGACAGGCTCGGCCTGAACTAAGGCTACTCTTAAGTTTTTTTCTAGATCTTTCATTATTTGTTCTCCCTCTTTTCTTTCATCCTGTCCATAAAATCAGAAAGCTTGTCCCTGAAAATGAAGCCCAGAACACAGGCTATGCAGGCCAGAACCAGGATAATGATGGCTATTGTGTACTGTCCGCTGTCCACCAGAGTCCCCATAACGATTGAACCAACCAGGCCGGGAAGCCTTCCAACCATTGATATGATGAGGAATGGCAGGAATCTGATCTCAGAGGCGCCGGCCACATAGCAGAGAATATCTTTTGGGATACCCGGGATCAGATAAAGTATGAAACAAAGCGTGTAACCCTTATTGGAATTGAGCCTGGAGGAGTACTTTTCGAACTGTTCCTCACTCATAAAGAGTCTTACGAAGCCTCTTCCCAGGACTCGTGCCAGGCCGAAGGCGATGGCTTCGCCCAGTGTACAGCCTATGAGTGCATATATGATACCCCAGAAAGGCCCGAAAAGATACCCTGCCGCCACCTGGAAGATCTCACCGGGTATGACGGATATAACTACCTGGAAGATCTGAAAAACAATATAAACCAGGCCGCTCATGTGTCCATAGCCCTTAATGAACTGCTCCACGTGTTCTATACTCTCAAACTGAGCAAAAAACTCTCTGTGAGTAAGGAACAATATGAGCGGGATAAGCACTACTATCACCATAAATGCAACAGCCTTCAGTATTGTTTTCAGTTTTTCCCTGTCTTTAGTCATCTTGGTTGGATATTATTTGGTATACTGAAAAAGAATTATGTAAATAATGTTATAAATCAAAGGTTCAACAGGCCTTTTTTGAGCAATTTGTCTATGGACTTATATACTCCCATCCTGCTGTGTTCGTATGTGATTCCTCCCTGGAAGTATACGTTGAAAGGTTCCCTCATAGGCGCATCAGCGGAAAGTTCAATGGAAGAACCCTGATTGAAGGCACCTGCAGCCATGACTACAGGATCCTCGTAACCCGGCATCTGCCAAGGCATGAGAGTAACGTGGCTGTCAATGGGCGCTGCTTCCTGTACTCCCTGGCAGAAGGTAACTACCCTATCCTGGTCTCCCAGCCTGATGGCCTGAATGATATCGGATCTCTTGGCTTCAGGTGTAGGACATACGGCATAACCTAACTTTTCAAAACATTTGCCAAGAAGAACTGCACCTCTGACGGCACCGTTAACGACTCTGGGTCCTATGAAAAGGCCTTGGAACATGGATCTGGTCTGTCCGAAAGTGAGTCCGCACTCCCCTCCTATGCCGGGACAGGTCATGCGATACTGGATCTTGTCGATGAGATCAGCCTTTCCTGCGATATATCCGCCGGTGAGAGCCAGTCCGCCGCCGGGATTCTTGATAAGAGAAGCCGCCATGATGTCAGCTCCCACTTCTGTAGGCTCTTTATAGTCCACGAATTCGCCATAGGAATTGTCAACCATCTTGATAATAGATGGATCCAGCTCATTCATGAATGCAGCCCATTCTTCGATCTTATCAATGGTCATGGCCGGTCTCCAGCCGTAGCCTGTGGATCTCTGAAGCGTTACCATTCTGGTTTTAGGACCGATAGCAGCCTTGAGAGCATCATAATCTATGTTTCCGTCTGGAGTAAGTTCGACCTGCTTATATGTTACTCCATAATCCCTTAGAGAACCGTTTCCGGGCTCATAATTAGTAAGGCCGATAACGGTCTGCATGGTATCGTAAGGAGCTCCTGTGCAGTAAATGAGCTCATCACCAGGTCTTAAGAGACCCAAAGGAATGAGAGCCAGGGCATGGGTGCCGTTTACGATGGTTGGACGGCAGAGAGCCTTTTCTGCGCCGAATACTTCTGCGTAGACCTTCTCTATCATCTCACGACCGGCATCGTCATATCCGTAGCCAGTGTTCCACTGGAAGTGAAGATCGCAGATCTTGTTCTCCTGGAATACCTTAAGGACTTTATACTGGTTATAGGCCATGATATCGTCAAGAGCATCAAACTGAGGTTTTACCTCAGCTTCACACTCTCTGACCAGATCAATGACCCTCTCATCTATTTCAAATTTCTCCTGTAAAAACTTCTCACTTAAATTCATTATAAATAATACAAACCTTTCTAAATATTTTTATAGGGATAGAAAGAATAAGTTGCGGCTCCGTTGAAACGAGCTTATGAGACATCCTGCAAAAATATGCAGATGATCGGTCGACGGCATGCCCGAGCGAGTCGTAGCGAGACGAGGGTGCCGTCCCGAGAATCAAGTATTGAGCAGCAGATGGATCAAAGCGATGTTTCAAGGATGTGCGGCTTATTCTTTTCTTTCTTCTTCCCACTCCATACCCTTGACCAGATCGCGCTTGACGTTTATCTTCTGGCGTGCGTAGAGCTGAGTAGTGGTCACCTGCTCGTGATCCAGAAGCGCCGCCACATCGAATATGGAGTTCCCGCGGCCTATAAGGGAAGTGGCCGCCGTAGCACGAAGCTTATGAGGCGAATAACCGCCTTTGCGGGATGTATTAAGTGCGATGGAAGTATATTTCTTGACGAGTTCCCTTATCTGACGCTCTGTCATTCTTTTGCCTTGAAGGCTCAGGAACAAAGCATCTTTATGCTCATCCGGAACTTCAGAATCCGGTTTTCGCTCATTGTCGATATAGTCGTGGACCACTGCGGTCACGGAATTGTTGAGAGGCATGATGGACTCTTTGCCCCTCTTTCTGTAGATCTTGAACTCCCCTCTTCCCCACTGGAAAGAACTTACGTTGAGCTGCTGAAGCTCTGACAGACGCAGGCCGTAGGTCAGGAACATGATGAGGATGGCTTTATCGCGCTTCTTGGTCTTTTCCCAGTAGGAAAGCTCCTTTTCGGTGAGGCCCTGGCCGGTGGTGACTGCGTCCAGCATTATCATGACTTCGTCGTCCTGGAGGGCTTTGATCTCTCTTTCGCCGGGCTTGGGGACCCTGATGGGATCAAAGCCGTCGGTTATGTTCCTGTCCACCATCTCATCCCTGTAAAGGTATTTGAAGAGGACCGAGACTGAAGATTTTTTGCGGGCCAGAGACTTGTTGTCGTTGGTATAATAAGTGACGACCTTGTCTTCGACGACTTTGTACTTCCTGCAGTAGTCGATGAAGAGGTTCACGTCCACGGCCTTGACCTTGTTCAGGTCCGAAAGCTTGATGTCCTTGGTGGTCTCAGCCTCCGTCAGATCCGTCTCGTCGATGAGATACTGCATAAAGAACCTCACATCGTGGAGATAGGCCAGCCTGGTCATGGGAAGAACATTTCCTTTAAGGTACGCAAAATACCCTCTGAGGAACCTTGGCAGCTGTTCCTCGAGGGCTTCGCAGTCCATGTATATCTGATTTTCTTTTTCAATCACATTGTCCGGTTTATCGGATTTGTTGTGAACTCTGATCTGTTTCTTTTCTGCCATTGCTGTTAATGATTATTGATGAGCAAAGAAATCTTTTCCCATGCGCCCTCTTCACCAAGTTCAGATACATTTATCCAGTTCATGTCTTCATATCTTCTGAACCATGTCATCTGTCTTTTGGCCAGGTGGCGTGTGTTTTGCTTTATCTTGTCTATGGCTTCCTCTCTGGTGTAAATACCATCGAAAAAGCCTATTACTTCCTTGTATCCGATGCCCTTCATTGAGATATCTTCTTCCTGGAGACCCATCTCAAGAAGGCCCTCGACTTCTTTGAAAAGACCTTGTTCCACCATGATGTCCACACGGCGGTTGATCCTGTCATAGAGTTCTTCACGGTCGCGGGTTATTCCGATCAGGAGCGTGTCGTAGTCCTTGGTGCGTTCCTTAAGATCTGCGAATTCTCCGATACCATTGCCCAGCATTGCCCCTTCTAAGGCTCTGATCACCTTTTTAACGTTGTTTGGGTGGATCTTAGAGGCTTTGACCGGATCGACGGCTTCCAGCTTCTTATGGATGTATTCGGGCCCGAAAAGGGCTGCTTCATCCATAAGGGTCTGGCGTAATTCCACATCTTTGTCAGCCTCAGAAAAGTCCATATCGTAGAGCAAAGAATTGAGATACAGCCCCGTGCCCCCGGCGATGACCGGAGTCTTCCCTCTTGAGAAGATATCTTCGATATATCCCTTGGCCATGTCTCTGTATCTGGCCACACTGAATTCCTCTCTTGGATCGATCTCGTCCACCAGCCAGTGTTTCACCCTGGCCTGCTCTTCAGGAGTGGGCTTGGCAGATCCGATGTCCATGAACTTATATAGCTGCATGGAATCGCAGGAAACGACCTCGCCGCCTACGGCCTCTGCTACTCTTATGGCATATTCAGTTTTACCTGCCGCAGTAGGACCTGCGACTGCGATGATCTTTCTCTCTGCCATTATTCCAAAGAACTTTCCCCTGAGGGTTTACTGTACCCTCTTGAACATTTTTTCCAGATCATATTGGGTGAGCTTTATAGCTGTCGGTCTGCCGTGAGGGCAGCTGAAAGGATTCCTGCATTCTGCAAGGTCCTTGAGGAGCGCTTTCATCTCATTCATGGAAAGCTTGTCGTGAGCCTTGATGGCTGCCTTGCAGGACATCATGATCAGCTTGTTGATCACCACGGTGTTCCTCATGGTGTTGCCTACTTTGGCATTTGCCAGGAATTCCTTGATGAACTCTTCAGCTTCGCTGATCTCCATGAACATGGGTATCTCGGTCACCCTGAAGGCGTTGCCGCCGAATTCCTCTATGGTGAAGCCCATCTCAGTCAGAGTATCTCTCCAGTCATTGGAATTCTCAAGCTGCGCATAGTCCACATTAACGATCAGAGGTACCATGATGGTCTGTCTCACCTTTTCGCCTGCTTCGTATTCACCTACCAGCTTCTCATAGAATACTCTCTCCTGAGCAGCGTGCTGATCGATGAGGTAGAAGTTGGAATCGTCGGTGGCTGTAATATATGTATCGAAGATACAGCCGGTGACCCAAAGATCATTGAAGTCAAAAGGTTTCAGAAGCGGAGAATATATCTCAATGGGAGTTCTTTGCTCCAGCGGTGTCTTAAGACTCCTGGATGCTTCACCTTCAGGCATATTGAGTTTGGATTCATCGAACTTGAATTCGAATTTCTCTTCTCTGGTCCTGGGGATCTCATGGATCTCAGTGATCCTGGGAAGTTTGTCCTCAGGCTTGTCTTCTTTCTTATCTTCTTTCTTCTCCTCTGTCTTTGACAGTGATGAAAAGTCGAAATCATACTTATCAGGAAGACCTTTCGTGGTTTCCGGTCCCGGGATATCGGGAGCCTTCAGGTCTTTCCATGATGCAGGTATCTCAGGCTTGTTATCGCGCTTTTCAAGTATGGATCTGAGGTCTACCTGAGTACCCTCTTTCTTATTGACTGAACCTTTATTTTTGAAAAGATCTTCGTTTCTTCTGTCATCCCGCATAAAGGAAGGAATACCTTCCAGCTCTTCCATCTTGCTGTATAAGGCCTCTGAAGCGTCCACGACAGCTTCCTTAGTGGAAAGAGCCTGGGAAATGCCGCGGCCGATGAACTCAACTATCTTGCCTTCATCGTCGAACCTGACTTCCCTCTTGTTGGGATGTATGTTAACGTCAAGCTTCTGAGGATCCACATGAAGGAAAAGGAAACATACGGGAAATCTTCCCTCAAAAAGTCTCTCTCTGTATCCATAGTTGACGCCGCGTTCCATTACTCTGGAATCCACGGATCTGCCGTTTACAAAGAATATCTGTGAGGCTCTGGATGTTTTGGAAAAGGCAGGCGTTGATATGTAGCCTTCCAGACTCATGCCGTCTTCTTCGAAGTCCACCGGTACCATGTGTTTCTGGTCCACGTTGGGATAGACTCTCAGGATGGTCTTGAAACGGTTGCCGTCTCCCAGAGTCGAGAAAAGGATCTTATCATTGTTGATAAGCCTGAACTTGATATCCTTATATGCAAGGGCCATGCGGCTTACGAAGTCGATGATGACACCTGCTTCAGCTGAATCCGTTTTCATGAACTTGGCTCGCGCCGGAGTGTTATAGAAAAGATCTGTAATTACGATGGTGGTTCCGTCAGGACAACCTATCTGTTCCTTTGCCAGAACTCTTCCTCCCCTGTAGACCAGGCGTGTGCCGAGCTTGGAATCAGCTGTCTTGGAGATCATTTCCGTCTGACTTACGGCACAGATGGAAGCAAGCGCTTCTCCACGGAAGCCAAGAGTCTCGATGGAATCCAGGTCGATGGCCTTCTCTATCTTGGAAGTAGCATGTCTCAAGAAGGCAAGTTCTGTCTCCTCGTATGGAATGCCGCTGCCGTTATCGGTTACTCTTATGTAGGATTTACCGCCGTTCTTGATCTCGCAGATGATGGAATCCGCACCGGAGTCGATGGAATTCTCCACCAGTTCTTTGATGATCGAAAGGGGTCTTTCTATGACCTCGCCTGCTGCGATCTTGTCTGAAACTGTTTTGTCTAATACTCTGATCATAATTTTCTCTTTAAATCCTCTAAAATCTTAATTGCTTCTGAAGGTGTTATATTCATGAGATCCAGCTCTCTGAGTCTTGATATGATCGGATCGGGAGTGAGGTCGAACAGCGACATCTGTGCTTCCACAGGCTCTGCCACCTTCGAAGCTTTAGCATGAGATCTGGGCTTAAGCTCATAGAGGTCATCTTCCTCAGTCTCCTTACGGACTGCGGTCTTGCCCTCTTCCAGTTCATACAGCTTATGTTCCGCTCTCTCCAGAAGATCCTCAGGTATGCCTGCAAGTCTTGCTACCTGGATACCATAAGATCTGGATGCGCTTCCTTCGACTATCTTGTGAAGGAAGACAACTGTACCGCCTTCTTCGGCCACGTCTACGTTAAGGTTTTTTACGCCGGGGATCTCATCCTCAAGAACTGTCAGTTCATGATAGTGAGTCGCGAAGAGCGTCCTTATATGTGTTTTATCGTTGCAGAGTTCCTCTACGCAGGCCCAGGCTATTGAAAGTCCGTCATAGGTCGACGTACCCCTTCCTATTTCGTCAAGGATTATAAGGGAACGTTCTCCTGCGTTATTGAGGATGTATGAGAGCTCCGACATCTCCACGAAGAAGGTGGACTGGCCCTGAGCCAGGTTGTCGGAAGCGCCGATACGTGTAAAGATCCTGTCGCATACGCCGATCCTGGCGGATTCAGCAGGAACGAAACAGCCTGCCTGAGCCATGAGCACGATGAGAGCTGTCTGCCTCATGTACGTGGACTTACCTGCCATGTTCGGTCCTGTGATCAGGAGCATGGACTGATCTTTATTGTCTATGTAAGTATCGTTGGAAACGAAAAGTCCGTTCTCAACGGTCTGCTCGATGACAGGATGTCTGCCCTTGACGATGCTTATTTCCAAAGAATCGTCAATGGAGGGTTTGACGTAATCAAGCTTCTCTGATACTGCCGCATAGGAAAGCAAAACATCCAGATCGGAGACTGCTTCTGAAGTCTCCTGGATCTCTCTTATGAAGCCCTGGATGAAACCGCGGATCTCGACAAAGAGTCTGTACTCCATGTCGTTTATCTTGGCTTCGGCGTTTAAGACAAGATTCTCCATTTCTTTAAGTTCAGGAGTTATGAATCTCTCGCCGTTCACAAGAGTCTGCTTTCTTATGTACTCCTCGGGAACCTGATCCTGGAAGGACTTGGACACTTCGATATAGTAGCCGAAGACCTTGTTATATCCGACCTTGATGGTCTTGATGCCGGTCCTCTCCCTCTCCTTCTGTTCAAGTGAGGATATCCATTCTTTGCCGTCCTTTATGGAGAACTTCAGGTCATCAAGTTCTTTGGAATAGCCATCCTTAATGAGACCGCCCTCTCTTATTGTGAAACCGGCGTCCTCGGAAATTGCAGCGTCGATCCGCTCATAAATAGACTCGAAGTCATGGATCTTGTCGTTCAGATCTCTTAAAATATCGGAATTAGCTCCGGAAAGTTCGAATTTGATATCCGGAAGGACTCTGATGGAATTCCTGAGAGCTATGAGATCTTTGCCGTTGGCATTGCCCATGGCGATCCTTCCCATAAGTCTCTGGAAGTCATATATCTGCTTTAAGGCTTCACGGATGTTGTTTCTCATGAGGATATCGTTAAAGAGCTCCTCTACTCCATCCAGCCTTCTGTTGATCTCAAAAGAATCGTTAAGGGGCTCTCTCAGCCACTGTCTGAGACGTCTGGACCCCATGGCGGTCTGACACTTATCCAGAACTCCCAGGAGAGAACCTTTGACGGTCTTGTCATAAAGGGTCTCTGTGATTTCCAGGTTCCTTATGGTGGCCTTGTCAAGAGTCATGTGAGTGCCGATCTCATATCTGTTTATATGAGTTATGGCCATAAGGTCCTGCTTCTGGGTCTCGAAAAGATATGACAGAAGCGCGCCGAGGGCCATGATGCCCGCGCCGGATCCGTCGATTCCGAGACTTGTAAGTGATATCGTATGGAACTGTGCCAGGATAAGATCTCTGAAGCTTTTCTCCGTATATGTGCTGTCAGGCATGATGTCGAAGAAAGCTTCAGTGAGATATCTGATCTCATCCATATCGTACATCTGGCTCATGGTCTCCGGCAGGATTATCTCACTGGCTTTGATCTTCACAAGTTCGTTGAGAAGAGTCTGATAAGCATCGGAACCATGGTATTCTGTAAGATAAAGCTCTCCGGTGGAAATATCTGAATAACAGATGGCCAGTTCGCTTTCTTTTTGTGCAAAATACACTGAGCAGATATAGTTGTTTTCGTTTTCCTTGAGCATGGAGCCGGACGTTAAAGTGCCCGGGGTCACGACCCGGATAACGTCACGCTTAACAAGACCCTTGGCCTGTGCAGGGTCTTCTGTCTGCTCGCAGATGGCTATCTTATAGCCACGCTCCACTAAGCGAGCAATATATGTGTCAGCGGCATGAAAAGGTACGCCGCACATGGGCGCTCTCTCTTCAAGGCCGCAGTTTCTGCCTGTTAATGTAAGTTCAAGTTCACGAGATGCCAGTTTGGCATCATCGTAGAACATCTCATAGAAATCCCCGAGCCTGTAAAAAAGGATACAGTCCTTGTACTGCTCCTTGATCTCAAAATATTGCTCCATCATCGGGGACAATTTAGCCATAATTAATTAACCAATCCTTTATAAGTAAAATAAAAATATGCGATCGACCAGACCCATAACAATCAAAAAAGATGATGATCCGGATCCGGTAAAATTAAAAAGATGTGATTTTTCAGACAAGGCTGAGTGATTCCGCAGAAGCGTTGAAACGGCTGAAGAAGAAATGAAGCTGAATGGCAAAGCCTTTGAAACTGTCCGAGTTTTTTCGAAGGCGGTGATACGAGGTGTGATCGGGTTTTATGCTGGCATAATAAACCCGGTCACACCGATGTAGCACTACGAACGAAGTTCGTAAAAACGACTTCGGGAAAATAAGTTTTTCAAAGGCTCCATAAAGCGAATTTCAATGCACCGCCGTTTCAAGCGACGAGGACAAAGGAAGCCTTGTCTGAAAAATTATTTATTCTTTGCGTTATAAGCCTTGATACCCTCTTTAATGATATTGATACCGGCCCTCATATCCTCAGCCTTGAGAACATATGCGATACGGATGTCAGACTGACCTACTCCCTTTGTGCCGTAGAAACCACCGGCAGGAGCAAACATACAAGTCTCGCCGTTTACATCAAATTCCTGAAGCAGGAACATAAGGAACTTCTCAGCATTGTCAACGGGAAGCTGGCATGTGATGTAGAATGCTCCTTCGGGAACACCATACTTGATGCCTTCGATCTCGTTTAAAGCTTCAACAGAAACGTTTCTTCTGTATTCGTATTCCTTCTTGATATCATCAAAGTATGAAGGATCAAGGTTGTAAAGAGCAGCGGAACCTACCTGGTCAAGTGTAGGAACACAAAGTCTTGCCTGACAGATCTTCATGAGGTTCTGCATAAGAGCTTCGTTCTTGGAAGCGATGGAACCGATACGAGCGCCGCAAGCGGAGAATCTCTTGGAAACAGAGTCAACGATGATAACGTTCTGCTCAGCTTCCTTGTAAGCTCCGAAGGTGGACATTTCTTTTCCATCATAGGTGAATTCTCTGTAAACTTCGTCGCAGATCAGATAAAGATCGTTCTTTACAACG